>Ga0209526_10000252_pt1 | contig 33795 bp, 35 predicted proteins | sample JacPinW_OM2H0_M1_FD_188566 | JGI IMG/M metagenome (GOLD analysis project Ga0209526, IMG submission 188566) | Forest soil microbial communities from Algoma, Ontario, Canada - Jack Pine, Ontario site 1_JW_OM2H0_M1 (SPAdes) (version 2) | ecosystem: Environmental > Terrestrial > Soil > Boreal... | reverse complement strand
AGCAGGTTCGAAGTGAAGAATGCGACCCCCACGGAGGCGGCCCACAGGACCAGACCGATCAGCAGCACAGCCCACCAGCGAGGAGCCCAGATCTGCCCCTTCAAATCCTCTTGCCGCTGGTTCGAAGACAGGTTCATCTCCGTCAGGCCTCCATGTTCTGGTCGCTACCGGCTTCCACTTACGGACGGTACGTCTCGTTTCTTATAGACTGGCAACGGCTTGGGGCACCCACCTATTCCCGTCGAGTGGTGTTTCAAATACGTCGCCAATTACACGCTGTAGACGCACGAGAAACTCGGCTAGAGATCCGTTCTGACGGCTGCGCGGCGCCGCGGGATCAAGGCTCAAGGAGCCGCACGCACGAGTCCACGCCCCGCCAGCGCCGGTCCAGCGTGAGAATTTGGTCGGCTGCAACCTGGATGGCCGTGGCCAGGATGAGCGCGTCCGGCAGTTTGATATGCCGGGTTGCGCGGAGCTGAGCCGCTCGGCTGGCGATCTCGCGAGTCACGTCTACGAGGCTCCCGAGGGCGGCAAGGGCGGCCTCGGCCCGCTGACCGTCGCGGTGGCTACGCCGGTATGGCGCCACGATCGATTCCGAGAAGGCCGTGACCGGAATCAGCAGGTCGTGGTCGCGCCTCGACTCATCGACGGCTGCCCTGGCCACCTGCCGGCCCAGGTCCTTCTCGTCCAGTAGAGCGATGAGGACGCTCGCGTCCAGCACGCTCACCGGTCGTTCCACTCGTTCCTCAGCTCATCAAGGTAGCCGGGCGGATACAGGCCCGCGAACTTGTGGGCCAGCTCGTCCAGGGCCTCCAGTGGATCCCTCACCCGTACGAATCGAATCTCCCCCGGACCGACGGCCTCCGCCCTCAGCTCGTCACCCGGTCGCAACCCGGCCGCCTCGACTGCCTCCTTGGGGAAGTTCGCCTGGAGCTTGCGAGACAGTCGGGTGTACCCCCTTCGTCGCATCCTTGCTGGCATAGGCATGAGCAAAGCTTACAACGCAGCTTCACTGGTTGGCGTGGCGCGCGATCCGCTATTTATCCGAACATGCGTTCCGCACGATGTCCTCGCAGCGCCTCCTCGACGTCCTCGGGCCGGAGGTGGACAAGGAGAGCCTGGAGGCGTGGGGCAACCTGCGGTCCGATCCGGACACCAGTCGGGTCACCACCGTCGACGACTGGTGATCAGGAGTCTGCTCGGGGTACAGGTCCACGCTGACTCGGCCAATCGTGACGACCTCGAGTTCAGATCCTTCGACCATCAGTCCATCGCCACGACGAGGTTATGCGCGCGGAAATCGTCCTCGACCTCCTCGAGCGTGCGGCCCTTGGTCTCGGGGGTGAACCTGGCCACGAAGATCACCGAGAGGATGTTGATCACGACGAAGATGCCGAATGTCTTGCTCGGTCCCAGGCTGGCGACGAGTATCGGAAAGACGAACGAGATGATCGTGTTGGTCACCCAGAGCAGGAAGACGGCGATGCCCATCGCAAAGCCACGGATGGTGATCGGGAAGATCTCCGAGAGTAGGAGCCAGACGCCGATGCCAATAAAGCATTGAACGAAGGCGACGAAGACCACCATGGCCGCCAGCACCAGGTAGCTCTTGGCGGAGGACTCGGGAAGGAGGAACGCCAGCGCCAGTATGAACTGCGACACTGCGACCCCCGAAAACCCGGTGATCAGCAGAGGCCGCCGGCTCATGAAGCCCAACAGCCAGATACCGAAGATCGTCATGGTCACCGAGATGACGCCGACCGCGATCGTCGCCGCCAGAGCGGCGCTGTCGCCCAGGCCGGTCGATTTGAGGATGGTGGGCGCATAGTAGATGGCCGTGTTGATGCCGGTCGCCTGCTGCACGATGGCGAGCCCGATCCCGATATAGAGGATCCGGCGCATCCACGCGTTTGCGCGCAGCTCTCTGATCGCAGTGTCCTTCTCGCTCGCAACGTCACTGATGTGCCGGGAGATGATGTCGTACTCTTGTGCGGCCTCCTCGGAGTCACGGGTGAGTCCAAGGACGCGCTTGGTTTCTTCGAGCCGCCCCCTGATCGCGTACCAGCGTGGCGACTCCGGAATGATCATCACGCCGAAGAACAGCAGGACCGCTGGAATGGCGGCCACGCCGAGCATCGCGCGCCAGATATAACCGCCGGGGAAGAGGTGGTCCAGCCCCGCGTTAACGATGAAGGCGAGCAACTGCCCGCTCACGATCATGAGCTCGTTGATGGTCACCATGCGGCCCCTCACTCGAGCCGGCGCCATCTCTGCCAGGAACACCGGCACGATCGCCGCGGCAGCCCCGACGGCGAGCCCGAGGGTGGTTCGCGCCAGCACCATCCAGTGCCAGGTCGGTGAGACGGAGCTGCCCAGAGCTCCGATCAGGAAGGTGACGGCGCAGATCTGTAGACTCCTTCTGCGGCCGAGCGCGTCGGCCAACTGGCCGCCTACCAAAGCCCCCACCGCGGCGCCGAAGAGCAGGCAGCTAACGACCAGCCCCTGGGTGACAGCGGTCAGATTCAGTTCACTTTTCATGTAGAGCAGAGCGCCGGAAATGACTCCGGTGTCGTACCCGAAGAGCAATCCGCCGAGCGTGGCGATGACCGTGATCCTCGCCAGTACGCCCTGCCCTACAAAGCCGCGTTCAGCTGCGGTCGCGCTGATACTAGCCATTTGCCCTCCTCGGGAAGTGTCGAGCGGCGTAAGTCATTTGGGGGACGCGCACACCCCGACGACGTCCCCGGCTCATGCAGCCTTCGCCCTGCCTGCGATCACCGCGGCCGCTTCGTCGACGGCCCGCCTCACATCTCCGTGGTAGGGATAGAGCACCGTGCGGCCGACCACCAGGCCGACCACCTGCGGCTGCGCCGTCACCTCCGCCCACCGCCGGTAGACCTCAGGAGCGGCCGTCCCTGGATCGCCCCCGATCAGTGTCACCGGTAGGGATGTCGCAGCGAAAATGCGCTCCATGCCGCGAATGACCGGCAAGTTGAGCCAGGTATAGGCCGAGGTCCGGCCCAGACCGCTGGCGATCTGCACGGCCCGGATGAGGGAATCCGGACGCTCCACGTTCACAGCCCTCCCGCCGGAGAGCCGGCTCGCCCAGACCCCGACCATCGCCGGCTTCTTCAGCGCGGCCAGACCGTTGATGGCCTCGGAGGCCGCGCACAGGGTTCGCAGCGTGCTTGGATCCTCGTCCGCGATCCGCACCATCATCTTTCCGCCGTCCAGCTGGTCGGCCGCGATCTGGTCCGCCGTGTAGGCGGTGAAGCGGTCGTCGAGCTCGAACGCCGATCCGGCGAGGCCGCCACGATTCATGCATCCGAAGACGACCTTGTCTTCCAGCGCGCCTAGCAGCGCCAGATCCTCGACGAGGTCCGGAGTCCCGACCAGTCCGTCCACGCTCGGTCTCTCGAGGGCGATCAGCAGCCGGCGCAGCAGATCGCCGCGGTCGGCCATGGCCATAGGATCGTCGCCTACCTTGAGCGAGCCACGCGCTGGGTGGTCGGCGGCGATCAGGAAGATGGTCCCCGATTCGGACAACGGGGAGAGCCGCCGCCGGCGGCCCTGGAGCGCCTCGGCGATCGCCTCTGGGTGCTCCCGCCGGATCGCGGTCAGCTTGGCAAGCAGCTCAGCGCCGCTTGGGGGCTCAGACATCTGTTCCCTGCCTCAAAACCTCTCCTCCTCCGCTTCGGAATCGTTTCCACGTTAGTTCCAATATCGTTCCATGTCAATGCTTCGCGAAAGGAAACGGCGGTGAACTCCCTTGCCATTGTTGGAACAAGCAAGTAAAATGTTCCAAATCACCGCAAGGAGTGCGGCCCTGCCCTCGAAGCGAACGTTGAGCCGGCCCACGCTTAGGGATGTCGCCGAACGCGCTGGAGTGGGTATCGCCACGGCCTCTCGAGCGCTTAACGAGGGGTCGATAAGCGAGACCTTGCGCCAGCGCGTGACGGCTGCCGCAGAGGACCTCGGCTACCAGCCTCACCGGCTCGCGCTGGGTCTCCGCACTGGCGCGACCAAGACCGTTGGCTTCGTTGTGTCAGACGTTGCCAACCCGGTACTCGGTCGCACGGCGCAGGGCGCGGTCAGCTACTTGGACGCCGCCGGCTACGCCATGATGCTGGCGGTATCGGACGGATACGTGGAACGCGAGCGATCGCTCATCCGAATGATGTATGAGCGGCGAGCGGACGGTTTGATCCTGTCCTGCTCTGACGAGACCGATCCGCGCCTAGCCGCTGTCGTCAGTCAACTCGACATCCCCGTCGTCTTGCTCGATCGTGAGTTGCCGGTGCCCAGGGTCCACCGGCTCATCGTGAATCATAGGCAGGGAGTCATGCAGGCTGTCGAGCATCTCGTCAAGCTTGGTCATCGCCGTGTCGCATATATCGGCGGCCCCTCCGTGGTCCGGCCCTGCCGTGAACGGTACGACGCCTACCGAGCGGCTGCGGCGCTGCACGGGATCTGGGATGAGCGGCTTGTAACCTTAGGCCCCTTGACCGCTGAAACGGGGAGGGAGGCCACGATCAACCTGATGACAACTTCACCGCCGCCGACGGCCCTCATAGTGGCCGACAATCGGCGCGCAATCGGCGCTTTGAGGGCGATACATGACCGCGGCCTCGAGGTTCCCCATGACCTGTCATTGGTGGCGCTCAGTGGCGACGTCGACGCACTGGCGCTTCACAACCCTCCGATCACGATAGTCGATCGTCCGCTGGAGGAGATGGGGATGGAAGCAGCCAAGCTGCTACTTGCTTCCCTGGCTCCGGTCGATTCGATCGACCGCCCGGTAACTCGCACGTTTGACGGCCGCTTCGTGGCACGCGGATCCACGGCCTCACCGAGTCCCAGTACTGGCTGACCGCTCTCGCATTCAGTTGACTTCACATCTTCCTCACCGGTGCATCTATTAAATGTGTCGGCCAGAATGGCTATCCTGGGAACGCGCCTCCTCGAAAACCTAGCCCCTCGCCGGCGGCGTTTCCGCCGTCTACTGGGATGATCGCCCCCGTCACGTACCCGGTGATCGGTGAGCAGAGGGCAACGAACCAGGCCGCTATCTCTTCCTCGGTTCCCCACCTGCCCATTGGAGTCGCCCGGGCGACGTACTCGACGCCAGCCGGCCCATACGCCTCCTCCGCGGCCCCCGTGAGCAGTTGAGGACCGATGGCATTGACGCGAACGCCAAGCCCGGCCCACTCGCGTGCGAGTGTGCGAGTCATATGCGCGACGCCTGCCCGGGCAGCTCCACTGTGGACCATGCCCGCCGACGACCGGTCGGCGAAGGATGCGATGACGTTCAGGATGCAACCGCCCGTCCCGGCCTCGATCATTCGCCTGCCGGCGGCGGAGGCGCAGTAGAAGATGGCGTTGAGGTTGACGTCGATGACGGCTCGCCAGCCCTTTGGTGTGATCTGCTCGGCGGGCTGAACGTACTGACCGCCGGCGTTGTTGACCAGCACGTCGAGGCGGCCGTGCTCCAGCGCCACCTCACCGAAGACGCGTTCAACCGCGTCCGCCTCCCGCACGTTGAGCACCTTCCACTCGGCCCGCAGCTGCTCGGAGCGGAGGCTTTCGACGCTGCGACGCAGCGCATCCTCCTTACGGGAGGCGAGCACGACTCTCGCCCCGAGCTGTGCCAGCGCGCGTGCCGCGACCAGCCCGACACCCGTCGCACCGCCGGTGATGATGGCCACACGGCCGGCCAGCAGCTCCGGATTGTAGAAGTCCCGCATGTCGAACAGCGCCTTGACCGGCGCTCCTGCCTCACGCGTCATGCGGCCTTCTCAGTAGGACTTTGGAAGCCCGAGCACGTGCTGGCCGATGGAGTTGAGCACCATCTCGTTGTTCACAGGCGCGATGCAGAAGAGCCGAACCAGCGGCCAGATCGTGGAAACGTCGTACCCGGCGTCGAACGCGTAGCCGCCGTGTACCTGGATCGCCGCATCACAAGCCTCGACGCCCGCCTCCGAGGCGAGCAGCTTGGCCATGCTGCAAGCTGGGCCGACCGGCTCGCCGCGGTCGAACCCCTCGGACGCCCCGTAGAGGACGGCTCGGGCAGCTTCGAGGTGCGCCTTGGCGCGGGCGAGGCGGTGCTGGATCCCCTGATAGGCCCCGATCGGACGCCCGAAGGGCGCGCGCTCGCGCGCGTAGGCGACCGCCTTGCCGAGCGCGTACTCGCCCAATCCGAGCGCCATCGCCGCGACCAGCAGACGCTCGGTGTTCAGGGCGTCGAACATCACCGAAGCCCCCGCGCCGTCTGCTCCGACGAGCGCGCCGTCTTCGACCTCGACCTCGTCCATGAAGACCGTGAACTGACGATCAGGCTGGACGATCTCGATGTCCAGAGGCTGCATGTCGATTCCACGCGTCTTGACGGGGACCATCAAGACGGAGAGCGCGGCGCGGCCACCGGGTGGGCTCAACGCGGCCGAGCGCGCCACGGTGAACAGATACGCGGACTCGTCTGCGCCGGAGATGAACGTCTTCTGCCCGTTCACGATCCATCGATCGCCAGCGCGCCGCACTGTGGTCGTCATCGCGAAGGAATTGGTGCCTGCGTCGGGCTCGGTGACAGCGAGGCCCAGCCGGTGCTCTCCGGCCATGCTCGGCCGAACGTATCGGTCGATCTGTGCGGGGGTCCCGTTCCTCACCAGCGAGACGTGCACCAGCCCGGTAAGGATCTGGTGGAGGGTCGGCACGCCGGCCGACGCCAGGATGTCCATGAGCAGCACCAGTTCGTAGACGCCGCCGCCCATGCCGCCCATCGACTCGGGAACGCCGAGGCCGAGCAATCCGCCGGCCGCCAGGTCGGCCCACATTGCCTCCAGGTGGCGACCCTCGCGGGCGAGACGTAGCCACTCGCTGCGCGGGTGGCGCTCGGCGACCCCGGTGGCGGCTTCGCGGACGGCCTCGCGCAGCTCGGTCTGCACCGAGCTCATCACGTCCGACCGATCGCCATTTGAATGGCACCGAGGGTGGTCACTCCGTCCTTGTCCTGCACCACCACCCCCTTGATCTGGTCGCGCATGCGCGAATGCTGTTTGGTGCGTTTGGCGGCCGTGCGCGGCACCTCGGTGACCATCACGTAGAGCCGCGGGCGCTTCCAGCGCTCGAGATGCTCGAGGCACCAGGCATCGAGCATGTCCCGCATCTCCAGCTCGCTCATCGGCTCCGAGGGGACGACGAAGGCGCAGGGCACCTCGCCGAAGCGATCGTGTGCCACTCCGACGCTGGCGGCGTCGGCGACCCTGGGGTGGTCGACCAGCACGGAATCGACCTCTAGGAGGCTCAGCTTTTCGGCGCCAGTGTTGATGATGTCGTCGATCCGGCCCTGGATCCAGTAGAAACCGGCCTCATCGCGATGCGCGAGGTCCTGAGTGTGCAGCCAGCCCTCGGAGTCAATGGCGGCCGCCGTGCGCTCGGGATCCTCGAAGTAGCCCGGGGTGACGACGTCGCCACGAACGCAGACCTCACCTTCCGCGTTGGGATCCGTGACCTCCTGCTTGGTGAAGGGATCGATCAGGCGCACCTCGCAGAAATCCTTTGACGGCTTACCGGGCGATCCCATCGGAACACCCGCCTCCTCACCGTAGTAGAGGGACGGCGCCATGACCTGGACCGGCATGGTCTCCGTGAGGCCGTACAGGCTCGCGATGCGCATACCCTTGTCAGCGAGAGCCTTCTGGATGTCCGGTGGGACCGGTTCGCCGGCGATGTGGACGCGAATCCCGGTCAGGTCGAGCTGCGGCCAGGCGGGGTTCTTCATCAGATCGCGGACCATCGTCGGGACGATGAAATAGATCCAGCTCGGTCGAAGCTCGCGAATCATCGTCGCGACTCGATCCGCCTGCCAGCCCCCGCTCCAGATCACCGTGGCCCCGGCGACCACCCACTTGGTAGCGTCGGAGATGCCGCCCGAGTGGAACATGCCGATCAGGGCCAGATCGCGGTCGCGACTGCTGATGCCACCCGACATGACGGCGCCCACCGCCGAGGCGCCCAGCGTTCCATGCGTGAACATGACGCCCTTCGAGACTCCGGTGGTGCCGGCCGTGAAGTTGATAGCGGCGAGGTCGCGGTGCGCTCGCGGCGCTACGCGCAGGGAGCCAGGCGCAGACTGGGCCAGCCTCGCCAGCTCGCCGTAGTCGACCACGTTGGCGACGGCGCCGCTGTCCCTGAGCCGCTCGGCGACCTCCATCTGGTCGGGGGTCGCGACCAGCGTCCGGGAGCGGCTCTTTCGAAGGTCCGCCTCGTGCTTGGCGGGCAGGAGGGCGCGGTTGAGGCCGGTGAAGATCGCTCCTGCGCCGAGAACCCCGTAGTAGAGCGCCTGGTGGCGGTGGTCGTCGGTCATCAGCGTCGCAACGATCTCGTCCTCGACCACGCCGAAGTGCTCACGAAGGACGTTGCCGAGGCGGGCTGCCAGGGTGTTCAGCTCGGCATAGGTGACTACCCGGCCGTCAAGGCCGTCGATCGCCGCCGCGTTGCCAGGATGCTCCCAGGCTGACCGCTCCAGCCACCACGCAAGGTTCATAAGGCCCTCCCAATCCGCTTAAGTTACTGATGCGCAAGTAACTTAAGGCTAAGATGAGGCCATGTCAAGCGGTCCCGACGCTAACCTTCCGGAAGTCATGAACTCAGAGCCGATCCGCCGGCGCCACCGCCTCATCACCCGTCCGATGATCGTCGACACCGCCCGCCGCCTCTTCCGGGAGGAGGGGTATCGGGGCACGACGCTCGAGATGGTCGCCGCCGAGCTGGGCGTCACCCGTGCGGCCCTTTATCACTGGGTGGAGAACAAGGAGAGTCTGCTCTGCGAGATCCACGACGAGGCCCTGGACCGGCTGGTGGGGCGCTTCCAGGCAATCCAGGAAGCCGACCTGCCACCCGGCGACAAGCTGGCCGAGGCCATCCGAAACCACCTGCTCATCGTCGCGGGCAACCTGGACGCGATCGCCGTCTTCTTCCAGGACGAGGCGTCCCTGCCCGAGGAACCCGCCCGGCGCATCACCCGGCGCAAGAGGGACTACGACCATGCGCTCGAGGCGCTCGTGCGCGCCGCCCAGGCAGAGGGGACCGTGCGTGCCGACCTCGACCCGCGGGTGACGGTGGAGATGCTGTTCGGGATGTGCAACAGCCTCTACCACTGGTACCAGCCCGACGGTCGCATCCGGCCCAAGGAACTCGCAGATGAGGTGCTGGAGATGGTCTTCGGCGGTCTCCGGCCGCGCTGACCGCGACCGGCAGCGCTCCCGTCCTCCGCCACTTGCCCCTTGCTAACTTACTGACGCGCAAGTTAGAGTAGACCCGTGCCCGCCCTCACGACTCAGGTCGATCCCAGGTCCGACGCCTACCGGGCGAACCGGGCCGCGATGACCGAGAAGCTGGCCGAGATCGACCGCCTTCTCGAGGAAGCGCGCCTCGGCGGCGGCGAGAGGTACATCCGCCGGCATCACGAGCGCGGCCGGCTGCTCGCCCGGGAGCGGGTCGAGCTCCTGGTCGACCGTGACTCGCCCCTCCTCGAGCTGTCGCCCCTGATTGCCAACGGGACCAAGTTCGTTGTGGGCGGCAGCGTGGTGACCGGGATCGGCGTCGTCTGCGGCGTGGAGTGCATGCTGATCGCCCACGACCCGACCGTCCGGGGCGGGACGATGAATCCCTACGGCCTCAAGAAGGTCCTCCGCGCAATGGACATCTCACGTGAGAACCGCCTCCCTCTGATCAACCTCGTCGAATCGGGCGGCGCCGACCTTCCCACGCAATCGGAGATCTTCGTGCCGGCCGGTTCCATCTTCCGCAACCTGACCCAGCTCTCCGGCCTCGGCATTCCTACCATCGCCCTGGTATTCGGCAATTCGACCGCGGGAGGGGCCTACGTGCCCGGTCTCTGCGACTACGTCGTCATGGTCCGGGAGCAGGCGAAGGTCTTCCTCGGCGGCCCACCGCTGGTCAAGATGGCGACTGGCGAGGTCTCCGACGATGAGGAGCTCGGCGGTGCGGAGATGCATTCGCGCGTCTCGGGAGTCTCGGATTTCATGGCCGAGGACGACGTCGACTGCATCCGTATCGGCCGGCAGATCGTCCGGCGGCTCAATTGGCGCAAGCTCGGACCGGGTCCCTCGCAGCCGCCCGACCCGCCGGTCCACGAGATCGAGGAACTGCTCGGTGTCGCCAACCTCGATGTCAAAGTGCCGGTCCCGGTCCGCGAGGTGATCGCGCGGGTCGTCGATGGAAGCCGCTTCGACGAGTGGAGAGCGTTGTATGGCACCAACCTGGTCACCGGCTGGGCGTCGATCCACGGCTTCCCGGTCGGGATCCTCGCCAACGATGTCGGCGTGCTCTTCTCCGAGGAGGCGCTCAAGGCGAGTGAATTCATCCAGCTCGCCAACCAGATCGACACGCCGCTGGTGTTCATTCAGAACACAACCGGCTACATGGTCGGCAAGGCCTATGAGCAGCGGGGCATCGTCAAGGACGGGGCCAAGATGATCAACGCGGTGGCAAACAGCCGTGTGCCGCATCTGACGCTGCTCATCGGATCAAGCTATGGCGCCGGAAACTACGGCATGTCGGGGCGCGCTTACAATCCGCGCTTCCTCTTCGCCTGGCCGAACAGCAAGACCGCCGTCATGGGCCCGCAGCAATTGGCCGGTGTCCTCTCCATCGTCGCCCGCGAGGGAGCCCGAGGGACCGGGCGGCCCTACGACGAGGAGAAGGACGCCGAGATGCGCCGCGCCGTCGAGGAGCAGATCGAACGCGAATCTCTCGCCCTCTTCAACACGCGGCTCCTCTACGACGACGGACTGATCGATCCCCGAGATACGCGCGCTGTGCTCGGTCTCTGCCTGTCGGCCTGCCATTCGAACACGGTTTCCGGCTCCGACGGCTACGGGGTCTTCCGGATGTGACTTTGCGGCCCATCACCAAACTGCTGGTCGCCAATCGCGCCGAGATCGCAGGCCGGATCTTTCGCACCTGCCGCGGGATGGGCATTTCGACGGTCGCGGTGTACTCCGACCCTGACCGCGGTCTCCCGTTCGTACGCCAGGCCAATGAGGCTGTGCCGATCGGAGGCGCGACCCCGGCCGAGTCATACCTGCGCGCCGAGGCCATCATCGCGGCTGCTCGTCGGGTTGGAGCGGATGCCGTGCACCCTGGTTACGGCTTCCTGGCCGAGAACGCCGAGTTCGCCCGCCGCTGCGGCGAGGCCGATCTTGTCTTCGTCGGCCCCTCGCCAGAAACCATCGCCGCCATGGGGTCCAAGATCGAGGCAAAGCGGATCGCCCAGCGGGCGGGGGTGCCGGTGCTCCCGACCGTCGAGGTGGACGGAGACACACTCCCTGCAGGCGTGGTGGAGCGCGTTGGACTCCCACTGCTGGTCAAGGCGTCCGCTGGGGGCGGCGGGCGAGGCATGCGCGTGGTCGAGCGGGTCGAGGATCTGGCCGCCGCCGTTGGGGCCGCGCGCCGAGAGGCCACGTCCGCGTTCGGCGATGGAACCATCTTCCTCGAGCCCTACGTCCGCGGTCCCCGGCACGTGGAGATCCAGGTCTTCGGCGACGCGCACGGCAAGGTGATCTCGCTCCACGAGCGCGAATGCTCGATCCAGCGGCGGCACCAGAAGATCATCGAGGAGTCGCCGTCGCCCGCCGTCGGCTCCGAATTGCGCCAGGGCATGGGAGAGGCGGCGATTGCTCTGGCCACGGCTATCGGGTACACCGGCGCCGGGACGGTGGAGTTCATCCTCGACGAACGAGGCCGGTTCTTCTTCCTGGAAGTGAACACCCGGCTCCAGGTCGAGCACCCGGTCACCGAGTTCATCACCGGGCTCGATCTCGTTCGGCTCCAGCTGGAGGCCGCCCAGGGTGGGCACCTGCCGGATCCGCCTCCGATCAGCGGGCACGCGATCGAGGTACGGCTGTACGCGGAAGACCCGCGCCGAGGCTGGATGCCGCAGACCGGGCGGTTGACGCATATGGACCAGCCCGAGGGACCGGGCCTGCGCATCGACGCTGGCTACGAGACTGGCAGCGAGATCGGCCCCAACTACGATCCGATGCTGGCCAAGGTGATCGCGCACGCGCCCAGGCGCGAAGAGGCCGCGCGCCGCCTGGCTGCGGCCCTTGCCGGTATGCGCATCCACGGCCCTGGCACGAACCGCGATCTCCTGGTCCGCATCCTGCGCCATCCAGAGTTCCTGGCCGGGCGTACCGACACGGACTTCCTCGAGCGCCACGACCCGGCCGAGCTTGGCGCGCCGCTTGCCGATGCCGGCGCGGCGCGGGTCCACGCCATTGCCGCCGCGCTCTGCGGGCAGGCTGGGAGGCGGGAGGCCGCGAGGGAGCTGCGGACGCTGCCGAGCGGCTGGCGCAACGCGCCCTCGCAGCTTCAGCGCGTTGCCTTCGAGTGCGACGCTGGCCGGCTGGACGTCGCCTACCGGCTCGGAGCCGGGCCGAGTGTCGAGGTGGACGGCGAGCCGATCGACGTCACGATCGAGTCCCTGAGCCCGAATCGGGGCGATCTCGTGCTGGACGGTGTTCGCCGGCAGTATCTGGTCGACCGGGACGACCACCTGTACCACGTGGACAGCCCGCTCGGCTACACGAGGCTGCAGCAGCTCACGCGGTTTCCGGCAACCGCCCGGGGCGAGACGCCAGGTTCCCTGCACGCCGCCATGCCAGGGATCGTCGTCCGCATTCTGGTCGAGGTCGGCCAGCGCGTGGACGAGGGCCAGGAGCTGCTGGTGGTCGAGGCGATGAAGATGGAGCACCGCATCCTCGCCCCACGAGCCGGCACGGTGACCGAGATCACCGTGAGCCTGGGCGACAGCATTGCCGCGGGGACGCTGCTCGCGGTGGTCGAGGCGGCCGGTGATGGGTGAGGCGGTTCGCTACCAGCGCGACGGCCAGGTGGCCTGGCTGACCATGGACCGGCCGGAAAGCCGGAATGCGCTCAGCTTCGAGGTGAGGCAGGGCCTCTGGGACGGCTTCCGCCGCTTCAACGCGGACGAAGCGGCCGCTGTCATGGTGCTCACCGGCGCCGGGGAGAGCGCGTTCTGCGCCGGTGGCGACCTGAAGGAGATGGCCGACGTCTCCCTTCGCGTGCCCGGTCGGGACTTCCTTCCCTACCCCGGGCGCAACCTGGAGGTCGAGAAGCCACTGATCGCAGCGGTGAACGGGGCCGCATACGGCGGCGGCTTCCTGCTCGCCCAGATGTGTGACCTCTGCGTCGCGGCCGAGGGCGCCAGGTTCGCGATCAGCGAAGCCCGCTGGGGACGCGGGATGCCCTGGGCGGCGCCGCTGCCTTGGCTCATCCCGCCTCGGGTCGCGCTGGAGCTGGTGATGACCGGCGAGGCCATCGACGCCCATAGAGCACGGGAGATCGGGCTCGTGAACCGTGTCGTTCCACTCGCCGACCTCCGTCAAGAGGTCGCAGCGCTCGCTGAAAGAATCGCGAGAAACGCGCCACTTACGCTGCGCGCAGCCAAGGCGATGGTCTACCGCACATCCGGCATGTCCTGGAACGATGCCCTCGACGAAGGTGACCGGCTGTTCGAACCGGTCTACCTGAGCGACGACGCCCAGGAGGGCCCTCGCGCCTACCGTGAGAAACGAGAGCCGCGGTGGATGGCACGGTGACCGAGGCACTCCGGATCGCCAACTGCTCAGGGTTCTACGGCGACCGCTTCTCAGCGGCTCGGGAGATGCTCGAGGGCGGGCCGATCGACGTCCTCACCGGCGAGTACCTGGCCGAGCTGACGATGCTGATCCTCTGGAAGTCGCGTCTCAAGGATCCTGAGGCGGGCTACGCAACCACGTTCCTCCGGCAGATGGAGGAGGTCGCCGGCCTCGCGATCGACCGCGGGGTGAAGATCGTCGCGAATGCCGGCGGCCTCAACCCGGCCGGCCTCGCGAGGAAGCTGCGCGAGCTGCTGGAACGGTTGGGGCTGCGGGCGAGTGTCGCCCACATCGAAGGCGACGACCTGCTGCCGCGGTTGGGCGAACTCCAGGCGGCCGGCCAGCAGCTCCGCAACCTCGACACCGGCCGCTCGCTCGCCGAGGCCGGCGTCGAGCCGATCTCGGCGAACGTCTACCTCGGCGCATGGGGAATTGTCGAGGCGCTCAAAGCCGGAGCGGACATCGTGGTCTGTCCCCGCGTCACCGACGCTTCGCTCGTCGTCGGCCCGGCTGCCTGGCACTTCGGCTGGGCGCGGGACGACTGGGACCGCCTGGCCGGGGCTGTCGTCGCCGGCCACGTCATCGAGTGCGGCCCCCAGGCGACCGGTGGCAACTACAGCTTCTTCTCTGAGGTGCCCGGCCTCGCGAGACTCGGCTTCCCGATCGCGGAGGTGCGCGAAGATGGCAGCTCGGTCATCACCAAGCATGCCGGGAGTGGGGGACTGGTCTCGGTCGGCACCGTGACCGCTCAGCTTCTCTACGAGATCCAGGGCCGCCGCTACCTGAACCCCGACGTGGTGGGACGGTTCGACAGCATCCAGCTGTCGCCCGAAGGACCGGACCGGGTGCTCGTGTCTGGCGTTCGCGGCGAGGCCGCGCCCGACAGCCTCAAGGTGTCAGTCAACTACGTCGGCGGTTACCGGAACACGATGACGTTCGTCTTGACCGGCCTCGAGATCGAGGCCAAAGCCGAGATGGCTCGCCGCCAGCTGTTCGACTCTTTAGGCGGTGAGGCGGCTTTCGAGCAGGTCGATGTTCAGCTTCTCCGCACCGATCGACCCAACGCAGCCAGCAATGCCGAGGCGATCGCCCAGCTCCGCGTGACCGTGAAGGACGCCGACGCGAAGAAGGTTGGGCGCGCGTTCTCCAACAAGTTCACCGAGCTGGCGCTGTCCAGCTATCCAGGCTTCTTCACGACCACTCCGCCCGAGGCGGAAACGACATACGGGGTTTACTGGCCGGCGCTCGTATCCGCTGAACTCGTGACCGAGACGGTGGTGGTCGAGGACGGCCGCCGCCTGGACGTCACGGAACCGCCCCGGCGGCCGCCGGAAGCGGAGGAACCCGAAGGAGGCCGCAGAGAGCTGCCCGACCTGGGGTCCACACGGCGGCTGCCGCTGGGGACGGTGTTCGGCGCCAGGTCAGGCGACAAGGGCGGAAACGCGAACGTCGGCGTCTGGGCCCGCAGCGACGATGGATACCGGTGGTTGGAGGCGTTCCTGACTGTGGATCGCCTCAGGGAGCTGCTGCCGGAGACGGCGCAGCTGCAGATCCGTCGTTATCCACTACCCAACATCAGGTCGCTGAACTTCATCCTGATCGGCCTTCTGGGCGAGGGCGTCGCCTCGTCCACCCGCATCGATCCTCAGGCGAAGGGCCTTGGCGAGTTTCTTCGCTCCCGAATGGTTGAGCTCCCGGAAGCGCTGTTGGAGGACCTGCCGGTCGCTGCGCTTCGCACCTGAGGCTTGAACCGCTCCCATCACGATTATCAGGCCTGATCGAACTCAAGAACCGTGGTGGGCCGCGGTGGACTCGAACCACCTACCTCCGCGTTATCAGCACGGCGCTCTGCCAGTTGAGCTAGCGGCCCGGCGAGGATCCTGGCAGGGGCGGAAGGATTCGAACCCTCGGCCCTCGGTTTTGGAGACCGATGCTCTAACCAGACTGAGCTACGCCCCTGGGCCGTCGGAAAGTTTACCGTGCCTCGCCTCCGGAAGCCTCCAGCGGAGGGCCGGGGCGCGGGCTTGGATTAGTGGAGGGCTTGTTTCTGGAGGTCCAAGTCGTCTAACCTCCCTGCGGTTGGCCCAGGACGGTGGCCTCCGGAGTGGCCGCGGCCGTCGGGGGGTAGTTGACGGGGCTGCGGCTCACCTCCGAGAGGCCGTCCTGGGGTCTAAGATTGTACGGCTCGTGGCGCAAAAGTGAAGATTTGAATTGCGTTCACTGCGGCGTGGCACCGTGAGCTGGTGGCGACGACTGTCCGGGCCTGGGCCATACGCCTCAGACCATCGCGCAGGCTGAGGATCTCCCCCACCCCGATGCTCGCCACGCCACCACCCAGGTGGCGCAGGCGAAATACGGCGGGCTCGTATCCCCTGGCCCTGGCCTCAGCCGCGATCAGGTCGCCCAGGTCCCAATCGCGGGGCGAGTGGAGGGCAGGGCAGTGGGCCGGCTCCACGCAGGTGGCAGGGCAAGCCCAGGCCGCTGCCGAAAGGTAGAGGGTGTCGCCCACGCCCACCTCATAGGGCAGCCGCCAGCCCCGCGGCGGCTCCACCACCTCCGCCCCCAGGTCGGCCGCGAGCCAATCGCAGAGCAGGTGAGGAGCCCACGGCGTCGGCACCAGGTGGTCCCGGTACGAGGCCTCGGGCAACCACCCCCTCAAGAAGTCCGACCACTCGGCCCTCTCGGTCAACACCTCTGGGGCGCCGCCGAACTCCTGGAAGGCCTGGCAGCTGCCGTCCCGGTCCACCAGCAGCAGCCTCTCGCCAGCCAGGCGGCCACCGCGCACCGCCTTGAGGAGCTGGCGCGCGTGATAGGAGCCGACCTGGCCGCCGCCGATCACCACAAGCACCCGTCTACTATCCGGGCATGGCGGCTGCTGCGTCGCTGCCGCCGCTGATCGTCGGCGACGTGCATGGCGACCTGGAGCGGCTCTTCGCCGCTCTTCGTCCTTACCCGGCGACGGAGTGGAAGACCGTCTTCCTGGGTGACCTGGTCGACGGCGGCCCTTTCGGCGTCGGCGCCCTGCGCTACGCTCGGGACCGTCCCAACTCCACGGTGCTGCTCGGCAATCACGAGGTTGCGATGCTCTGGGCGCTGCGGGACCGCCAGAGGATCGGTTTCTGGATGGGGATCGGGGGCCAGCTGCACGACCTTCAGGAGCTCGAGCGCGATCCGCCGCTGCAGGAATGGATGCGCCGGCTGCCGGCTCTGCTCCGCCTGGACGAAGGGACGCTGCTTCAGCATTCCGACAACGACAACTACGCCGCGCTCCTGGAGGACCAGGCCGCCGACCCGGTGGAGGAGGTGAACCGGATGGCCCGGACCCTCCTCGCCGAGGGTCGCGAGGACCTGCTCTGGGATGCCATGTCGCCGGTCGGGGTGTTCCGCCGCCAGCCACGCCGGCTGGACGCCTGGCTGGAGAGGTTGAACGCCCGGCGGGTCGTCCACGGCCACTCGCCTCACCGCAGCCGGCAGCCGGAGGCATATCACGACGGCAAGGCCATCTGCTACGACGGCGGCCTCAGCCGCTACTACGGCGGCCGGCGCCTGCGAGGCCGGGGCGGTGCCGGCGCCTCAGTTGCCCCGCTTCCGGAATAGTCGGCCGTGAAAGCGCACCTCGCTTGGCCCGACGGTAGACTGATCTCACCGAATGCAGGGGGTGCTCACCCAGCCAGCCGCTCCAGTCCGCGGCGGTGGTCGGCCGATGATCTCGGCCCGCCGCATCGCCAAACGCGTGCGCCAGCTGGGCCAAGAGATCTCGGAGGTCTACAGCGACCTGGATCAGCCGCTGGTCCTCGTCGTGATCTTGAAGGGCGCCGCGGTCTTCGCTGCAGACCTGCTCCGAAGCCTGAGCATCCCGGCCGAGCTGGAGTTCGTTCGCGCCTCCAGCTACGGCGCGAGTACCTCCACCTCGGGGAAGGTGAGGTTCGCGCACCTGGTCGAAGGCCCGCTCACCGGCCGCCATCTGCTCCTGGTCGAGGACATAATCGACTCCGGACGCACGATCTCGGTCATCAACGAGGAGTTGATGAGCCACCACCCCGCCTCCTTGCGGCTGGCCACGCTGCTCGACCGGCCGGCCCGGCGGGAGGTCCCGGTGGACATCCACTTCACCGGTTTCGTGATCCCCGATCGCTTCGTGATCGGATACGGCCTGGACTACGCCGGCCTCTACCGGGAGCTCCCTGGGATCTACAGCCTAGGCTGAGGCCTGGGCCGCGGGGCGGCAGCGCGAGCAGGGGCGGTAGCCGGCCCTTTCGGCGGCCCTCTCGTCCTGGAAGGGAACCCGGTTCTGCTCCTGGATGCGCCTGGCGGCGTTGCAGGTCGGCAGGCAGAAGATCCGCGTCGTCCGGCTGCCCAGGAAGCGGGTGCCCTGACGGGCCAGCCTGGCCAGCCCGTCGGGGTCCGCTCCCTCGAAGTCGAGGATCTTGCGCTTCGCCTCCGGTCCCCCGGCCCCGTACTGCCCGATGACGCCGTCCGAGCGCACCACGCGGTGACACGGGATCAGGATCGGGATCGGGTTGTTGGCCAGCGCCGTGCCCACCGCCCGCACCGCGCGCGGCCGGCCGATCTCCCTTGCCACCCAGGAATACGAACGCACCTCGCCGCGCGGGATCTCCAGCGTCTTGCGGAGGACCGCCTGCTCGAACTCGGTCAGCCCCTCCAGGTCGAAGCGGAGCTGGCGCGGCAGGCCGTCCGCCTTCTCGCCTCCCTCCGGCCGCTCCCTTCCGACAGAGGTGACCCCTGCCCGGTTCCAGGCCACGAAGAAGGTGCCGATCACGGTCTCCAGCTCGGCGTATCGCTCGCCCACGCCGGCGGCGCTGATCACCCGGTTTACGAAGCCCCTGGGCGCCGGTACCTGGCCCAGCTCCTGCAGCTCTCTTTCCAGAGTTTCCACGTTCAGATCACCTCGCTCAATTGGCGCCGGCGGCGGAGCGCCGCCAGGCCTCGGTGCACATTCGATTTCACGGTCCCCTCCGGCTGCCCGAGGAGGGATGCCGCCTCCTGGTAGCTGAGGCCCTGTACGAAGCGCAGGACCACCGCCGACCGGTGTGGCGTGGGCAGCTCGCTTAGCTGGCGGGCCAGCTCGCGCATCGCCGCCCGGTTCAGCGCCTGGCCTTCGGGGCCGGGGCCGCGGTCGGCGACCTGGAGCTCGGCTTCCAGGGGCACCAGCCGCGGCTGGCGGCGGCGCACGCGGTTGCGGAGGACGTTGAGGGCGATCCGGTGCAGCCAGGCGCTTACCTGCAGCTCCCGAATGCGTTCGGAGTCATAGCCGCGGAGCGCCCGGTGGGCTCGCACGAAGGCGTCCTGCGCCACCTCCTCGGCGTCGGCCGCGTTTCCGGACATCGCGTACGCGAAGGCGAAGAGCCGCTGGCCGTAGTCCCTGACCATGGCCTCGAAGCCCTGGTCCAGGTCCCTCACCAGCCGTTCGTTCAGTTCAGCTTTCATCCACAGTCTTGAACACGCCACGCTCGCCCAGAGTTGCAGCCACGGCCTGACGAACGTCGGGCGTGGCCAGCCCGCGGACCTCGATCGTCGTCCGCCTCCGCAGCACGTCCTCGACCGTCAGCGCCCACTCCCGGTCCACCGCGTACTCGACCTGGGCCCAGACGTCGGGGCCGGAGGGGTGAATCGGCGTCCCGGCACCACAGCCGAGGACCTCCAACACCTCGGTCCCGTAGAGGTGGGTGAGGTGGCTCCAGGTCTCGGCCGGGACCGAGGCGGGCCGGGGCGGCAGCGGACCGGCGCCGGGCAGCGGATCCGAGGTCGGCCGCGTGCCTCTGAACGCCTCCAGGCGCCTGAGCACCCTGACCGCGATCTGCCGGTGCGTGGTCAGCTTGCCGCCGGCCACGGAAACCATTCCGGCAGGCCCCGTCTCGATCAGCTCCTCGCGATGCGCTCTGGCGGTGCTGCCGCCGCCTCTGGGCAGCACCCGCAGGCCCGCGAAGGAGTATCGGACCCGGTCCCGGGCCAGCACCTGGCCGGGCAGCGCCACCGCGGCCTCGCCCAGCACCGTCCTCACCTCCTCCGGCTCCGCTCGAACCAGGCCCGGATCGCCGCTGTATTCGGTGTCTGTGGTGCCCAGAAGCAGCATGCCTTCCCAGGGCGCCGCGAACGTTACGCGGCCGCCGGGGAGCGGCGTCGTCAGGGCTGCCACCCAGGGTTCGGCTGGGAGGTCGAGCACAACGTGAACTCCCTTGCTCAGCCTGGCCATCGGCTCAGCGGCCGGGTCCTCCAGGCGCCTGACCTGGTCCACCCAGGGCCCGGCGGCGTTGACGACGGCGCGGGACCGGATCAGCAGGTCGCCCGCGCGCCCCGCCGCCAGCCTCCCGCCGGCGGTCTCCAATCCGGTGATCGGAAGGTAGTTCGCCACCACCGCCCCGGCGCTCTTCGCCGCGGCCACCGTTGCCAGGACCAGCCGGCTGTCGTGCGTCTGTGCATCCTGGAACACGGCCGCCGCGACCAGTCGCTCTGTCCTCAAGGACGGCACCAGCTGCCGGGCTCCCGACGCCCCCACCATGCCGATGCTGCTGTGCCGGAAGCCTGAGAGAGCGGCGTAGGTCAGCATGCCCGCCGCGACGGTGGGAGCGCTGTGCGGCGCACCCCGGAAAACGGGAAGCAAGAAGGTGAGCGGCCGGACCAGGTGCGGCGCCAGCCGCTCCTGCAGCATCCGGCGCTCGCGGTGGGCCTCGCGGACGAGCGCGAAGTCGTGGAGCTGCAGGTAGCGGAGGCCGCCGTGGACCAGCTTGGAGGACGCGCTCGAGGTCGCCCCGCCGAAGTCTCGCGCCTCCACCAGGGCGACCCTGGCCCCGGTCAGCGCCGCCTCCAGGGCGACGCGGGCGCCGATGATGCCGGCGCCCACCACCATCAGGTCGAACGTCTCGCTGCGCAGCCGCTCCAGCGCCGTCGCCCGCTCCTCCGGGGCCGTAGCCATCGCTCAACATCCTCGCACCGGTCGAGGGAACCGCTCCCGCTCGTGCGGTGTATGCGGTATTGGTTCCGCAAGTGGAGGGCCGGCCACCAGACGAAGCCGAGATCGTCCAGCGCGCGCAGCGCGGGGACGTGCACGCCTATGAAGAGCTGGTGCAGCGCTACACACAAATGGCGTTCCGATGCGCCTACCTGGTTACGGGGTCGGCGGCAGAGGCCGAGGACGCGGCTCAGGACGCGTTCGTCAAGGCCTACCAGGCGCTGCCCCGATTCCGGCCGGAAGGCAGCTTCCGGCCCTGGCTCCTGCGCATCGTCGGCAACGAGGCGCGCAACCGGCGCCGCGCCGACCGCCGCCGGGCAGCCCTCCAACTGCGGCTGGAAGAGGGTCTGCGACGGAGCGCTGGCGATCCCTCGCCGGAAGCCCAGGCCGAGGCGGCGGAGGAGCGCAAGGCGCTCCTCAGCGCGCTGAACGGGATGGTCCAGGACGATCGCGAGGTGATCGGCTGCCGCTACCTGCTCCAGCTCTCGGTTGAGGAGACGGCGGCGGCGCTGGCCGTGCCCGAGGGCACTGTCAAGTCACGCCTTGCCCGCGCGCTCGGCCGCCTGCGCGAGTCTATGGAGCCCGTACGTGGCTGACGAAGCCCGGGTCGAAAGGCTGCTCGCCGAGATGGCGGCCGACGTGGAGTGGCCGCCCACGCCGGACATCGCCTCCAGGGTCGGGCGTCGAATCCGGCGCCGGCGGCCCGGACTCACCGTGCTGCTGCTGGCCGCGGCCCTGGCCGGGGCCCTGGCGCTCGGCACCGCGATCACCCTGTACGTCGGCCTCCGCGGGGTGACCATCTCGCGGGTCCAGTCTCTTCCCACCACGCCGGCTTCGCCTTCAGCCTCCTCGGCGGGCGCGGCGGCGGTGGGAACCAGGCTGAAGCTGGGAAGCCTCTACCCGTCGCTGGCTGCGGTGCAGCAGGCGGCGGGGTTCCGGCCGCTGGTGCCCACCTCGCTCGGGGAGCCCGACCAGGTCTACTACCGCGCTGACGCGGGCGTGGTGACGCTCCTCTACCGTCCCCGGCCGGGCCTGCCCGCCACCAGCGATCCCGAGGTGGGCGCGCTGGTCATGGAGCTGCGGGCCTCCGTGGACCAGGGGTCCTTCGGGAAGATGGTTGGCACCGGCGCCACGATCGAGCCTGTCAGCGTCCACGGCGGGCGCGGCTACTGGATCAGCGGGGCGCCCCACGGCTTCCTGATCTACCAGCGGACGGGCACATACGACGAGTTCCGGCTGACCGGCGACGTTCTCGTCTGGACAGAGGGTGAGCTGACGATTCGCATCGAGTCGGCGCTGAGCCGGGACCAGGCTGTGGCGGCCGCCTCCGGCGTCAGGTGAACTTCTGCTCGTACCTCAGGACCAGTCGTCGAACGCTCGGCTAATGTGCTAGCCGGTGGAAGTCTTTCTCGAGCGCCTGGCCTGGCCTGAGGTGGAGGCCGCAATCAGCGGCGGCATGCGGACAGCCGTCGTTTGCGCGGCCTCCTCCGAGCAGCACGGTCCACACCTGCCGGAGGCGACCGACGCCCTGCTCGGCGAGGCCTATGCCGAGGGCCTCGCCCGCCGCCTCGGCGACGCGCTCGTTGCGCCTGTCATACGTCCGGGCTGCTCGGAACACCACATGGCGTTTGCCGGCAGCATGACTATCTCGCCCGCACTGCTGATGGACATGCTCGACGCCTACCTGGACTCACTGCGCCGCCACGGCTTCGAGGCTTTCGTCGTCTTCTCCAGCCACGGGGGCAACTTCCCGGTGCTGGCGGATTGGGAGCGGACGCGCCGTCCCCAGGGCGCCGTGGTGATCTCGGACATACACGTCTTCGACGCCGCCTTCGACGCCATCCGGCGGTTCGGTCGTGAGGACCGAGCCGGACCGCACGCCGAGGTTCTCGAGACCTCGATGATGCTGCACGTTCACCCCGAACTTGTTCACATGGAACGCGCGGAGCCCGGCTTCACCGGCGAGATGGAGCTCGACGACCTGCTGGAGAAGGGCATGCGGGCCATCTCCCAGAACGGGATCGTCGGAAACCCGGTCGGCGCCGACGCCGAGATGGGCGCCGCCGTCCTGGACGCGCTGGTGGAGAGCCTGTACAGGCGGGTCCGTCCCTGAGGTCTCTTCAGGGCCGCTCGGGGTGAGGGCGCTCGGCGGTCGGCTGGTAGCCGTCGCAACGCAGCACCGGCAGGCGTGGATAGCGCGGGAAGCGCGGGTCGGTCCTGGAGAGCTCGCAGAGCCAGAAGCGGCTGTTCGCGCCGGCGATGAGCCGGGAGTTCAGGCAGGAGGCGCATAGGCCGGGGTGAGGCGACACACGCGGCGCGGCATCGAAGGTCACAATCGAGCTCGATGATGCCCGACGCCGTGGCTCCCGACGGCTCCGAGATCTACTTCCTGGTGGGCGACGCGCGGCGCGCCAGCCTGGTGGAGGTGCGGCTCCCGGCCGGTCACACAAGCAGGCCGGTTCGCCACCGGACCGTGGAAGAGATCTGGTACTTCCTGTCCGGGGAAGGCCGCGTCTGGCGGCAGCCCCCCGACGCCCCGGCCACGGTCGAGCAGGTTGTCCCAGGCACGGTGCTTACCATCCCCACCGGTTGGGCCTTCCAATTCCAGGCCGCTGCCGGAGGGGAGCTGCGCTTTCTCTGCTACACCTCGCCGCCCTGGCCGGGCGACGAGGAGGCCGAGCCGGTCTCCGGAGGCGGCCTGCGGGCGGCGAGTTTGGGAACCGCCCGCAGGAGGCGCTCGAAGGCGCCGTCCAGCCCGTAACGGGAGGCCAGCTCGACGACCCGCGCGGGGTCGACCGGGTAGGCCTCCCTGCGGCCCTCGGGGAGCGGCACGGGGATGTCGGCCACCGGTGGCACCACGCGAGCGGCACGCGCCAGGTATTCGCGGTCGGCGTCCCGCAGCCGCACATGCTCCAGCACCCCCGCGATGCCGCCGTACCGTTGCACCAGCTCGGCGGCTCTGCGGTCACCCACGCCGGGCAGCCCGGGCAGCCCGTCGGATGGATCTCCCCGGAGGATCGCGTAGTCGGCGTAGCTGCGGCCCGGCACCCCGTAGCGGCGCTCGACCTCCGCCTCATCGATCTCCGCGAGCCCGTTCTTCTCCGGATAGAGCACCCGGACCTCGTCCCCACGCACGAGGGCGAAGAGGTCCCGATCCCCGCTGGCGATGTCGACCCGTTCACCGGCTGGCACCTGGGCCACCCAGGAAGCGATCACGTCCTCCGCCTCATAGTCGGGAACGCCGACGAAGTCGATGCCCACCGCGTCCAGCACCTCGTGGATGATCGGCATCTGCGGCTCCAGCTGAGGTGGCACCGGCTCGGCGACGCGGTGGGCCTTGTAGGAAGGGATGAGGTCGACACGCCAGCGAGGACGCCAGTCCTCGTCGCTGGCGACAGCGAGGCGGCCGGGCCGCCGGTCACTGATCAGCCTCGCCAGCCTGTCCATGAAGCCACGGACGGCGTTTACCGGCTTACCATCGGGCGAGCGGATGCTGGTGGGGACGCCATAGAAGGCGCGGAAGATCAGGCTCGAACCGTCTACAAAAAGCCAGTCGGGCATCAGGACAAGGAGGGCTAAGTATGAGCCTCGGGCTCGCCGTGACAGGGCTCGGCACAGCCGGCGAGGAGTGAGCTGGTGGCCCCCCTCCTGGACAGCCTGATGCCGGCCTGGGACCAGCGCTCGGCGCAAAGGCTCACGATAGCGGCCCCGGAGGAGGAGGTCTGGTCCGCGCTCCACCAGGTAACGCTGCGCGACATGCCCATCTTCCGGGCCCTGCTCACGCTGCGCCAGCCCTTCCTCCCGCTCGCCCGCCGCGAGAGGAGGCTGGGAGCCGGAAGCGACCGCCCCCTGCTGGCCGAGATGGTCTCCGGCGCCTTCGTGCCGCTGGCCCAGCGACCCACCTCGGAGGTCGTCATCGGCCTGATCGCCAGGCCCTGGCTGCCGAACGGCGGTCTCAGCCGCCTGGACCGCGCGGAGTTCATGGCCATGGAGGAGCCGGGCTGGGTCAAGATCGTCCTCGGCTTCCGGCTGGACCAGGTGGGCCCCGCGACGCTGCTGCTGACGGAGACCCGGGTCCGGGCTACGGATGCGGCCGCACGGCGCAGGTTCTGGATCTACTGGCTCGCGATCGGATGGGGCAGCGCAGTCACCAGGCGCGCCTGGCTGCGAGCGATCAAGCGGCGCGCCGAGGCCGATTCGTCACCGGGACGCTGAGCTTCGGGTCGCTCAGACGGCCTCTCTCTTCTCCAGCGCCTTGAGGTACAGCTGCTCGTAGCCCCGCGCCATCGCCAGGTGGCTGAAGCGCTTGCGGCTGTGGGTGGCACAGAGCTCGGCGTCGACCTCTGGGATTCGCTCTTTGAAGGCTGCCACCATCTCCGTGACGTTCTGGACGATGAAGCCGGTCAGACCCTCTTCGACGATCTCCGGAGCCGCCCCCCGAGGGAAGGCGAGTACCGGGGTGCCGACGACCATCGCCTCGGCCATGGCGAGGCCGAAGGGCTCCTCCCACTGGATCGGGAAAAGCATGGCCTTGGCGCCTGCCAGCAGCCGCCACTTCCTCGGGCCCCGGAGGTCCCTGATCCACCTCACGCCGTTGCCCAGGTGGGGTTCGATCTTCTGCCTGAAGTACCTCCGGGAGGCGGCGTCGGTGTCCAGCTTGCCGGCCAGGACCAGGGGCAGCTTGAGCCGCCTGGCGGCCTGGATGGCAAGGTGCTGACCCTTCTCCGGGTTGAGCCTTGCCAGCTGGATGACGTAGTCCTCTTTGGCGGGCCTGGTCGGGACCGGAACGTCGGTCTCGACGGCGTTGTGGACGACTCCGGCCCAGCGCAGTCCATTCGCTGTCCGCTTCTGCGCGTTGCTGATGGCCACCAGCCCGGTCCCGCACTCAACGCGTTTGAGCAGTTGGAACAAGGCCGGCGAGATCTCGTTGTGAAGGGTTGTCAGTACCGGCGCACTGGAGCAGGAGAGGGCGGCGAAGGCGGCTCCCATGGCCTCGTTGTGTTCGTGCACCAGGTCGAAGCTCCGCTCCCCCAGAGCCTGGTGGACTCGGGTCATGTAGTCGAGCCAGAGCACCGTGTGGTCCGGGCCAAGCAGCTTCTTGGACCAGTCCGCCCTCACCAGGTCCACGGTTCTCAACCTGGAGGGGCGGCCCTTGCGGCCGAAGACGGTGACGTCGTGTCCGAGCTGCACCAGCCCCCGGCCCAGCAGGTAGACGACCCGCTCGATCCCGCCATAGCCCTCTGGGGGAATCGGGAACCAGGGGGGCGCGACGAGAGCAATCCGCATCAGCGTGCGCCTTTCCCAGCCGCAAGGCGCGGACGCGACTCCCCGTAGCCCAGGTAGTACCGCTCACCCATTTCGTTTGGTTTGTAAGATAACTTACAGAACTGCTATCACTTTAACCCGAGCACGCGTCATGTAGAAAGTCCAAAGCCGAAGGTCAGGAGCTTGTTCGCGTCCTCGAAGAAGTTGTCCGAGTGCAGGATGGCCGCCACCAGCCGGCGGTCGCCGCGCCGCGCCGAGGCCACCATACACGGGCCGGCGTTGTCGGTGAACGCGGTCTTCATCCCGGTCGCGCCCGGGTAGCTCACCGGTCCCGGCAGCAGCAGCTTGTTGTAGTTCAGGAGCTTGTACTCCTTGTGGGTGGCCGTCTGCGGAATCGTCACGTCGGCGGTGCCGGAGATGGCCAGGAGATCGTTGTAGCGGCTCACGATGGTCGCCCCGGCCACCGCCAGGTCACGGGCGGAGCTGTACATTCCCGGATCGTCGAGACCGACCGGCGTCGTGAAGTGGCTCCGGTTCATGCCGAGCGTCGCCGCCTTTGCGTTCATGAGCCCGAGGAACTGGTCTCGGGGAACGATGCCGCCTGCCATCGTCTCGGCCGCGTCGTTCCCCGACCTCATGAAGAGCCCGTACATCAGTTCGCGGAGCGTGAGCACCTCGCCCGCGCCGAGGCCCATCACCGTGGACTCAGGCTCCACCTTCTGCGCCGCCTGCATGTCGGTTGCGGCGGTCACCGTGAGCTGCCTGTCCAGGGGTGCCAGGTCCGCTGCCACCATGGCGGTCACCAGCTTGGTCAGGCTGGCAGGGGCGCGCGGGGTATCGGGATCGCGCACCCAGAGGATCTCCTGCCGGTCGACGTCGATCAGCACCGCGGCCTGTCCCTTTAGACCGAGGTCTGGGCTCGGATGCCGGGCCAACCAGCCCGTCCCGTAGACCGGAGGCGCCGGCGGGGGAGGCACGACGCCGGGGGCCGGCTGCACGGGGATCGGCGTGGCGGACGCGGCTTGCCCGGGCGGCGGCCGGGCAGCGCTTCCGGCGGCCGCGCCGCGGACGGTTCGCCCCGCCGACTTCGCCTCCGCGCCGGAGAAGGGGTTCGGCAGAGCGGGGCTCCCGCAGGCCGCGAGCGTGACGACCAGCGCGGCGGTCAGGGCGGCGGTGCGCGCCTCAAAGCCCACAGCGCACAATCTTTCCATGGCTCCGGCGAAAACGGCCAGAATCCCGATCGTGCAGGCCCTCGCGGTGCTTCACTTCTCGCTATGAGCAGCAGCCTGGGCCAGACCTCCTTCGCCATCCGGACCGCCACGCGCAAAGACCTTCCCGCAATCATGGGGATATACAACTGGGCCATCAACCAGACCTTCGCCACCATCGACCCCGAGCCGCTGTCCAGGGAAGAGGCGGCCGCCTGGTGGGATGACCACGCCAGCCGCATCCTGACGCTGGTCGCGGAGGACGAGGGCGATGTGATCGGATGGGCGCAGCTGCTGCCCTGGCGACAGCGGGGGTACGAGGTGGTCGAGGACCTCGTTTACGTGGACCCCGTCTACCAGAAGAAGGGAGTCGGCCGGGAGCTCCTCTCCAGTGCCATCGACGCCGCCCGCTCGACGGGCTGCCGAACCATCGTCGCCTCGGTCGCCGCCGACAACGGCGCCGGGCTCCGCCTCCACCAGAGCCAGGGCTTCGAGGTGGTGGGGACGATCAAGAACGCGGCCCACAAGTTCGGACGCTGGATGGACGTGACGCTGGTGCAGCGCAGCCTTTGAAGCTCGCTCTTCCGAGCACCATGCGCGAAGCGCTCGAGCCACGGTTCCCCGACGGCGTCGACAGCGGCTGGTACGAGGACACGGAAGGCGCGCTCCGCGCGGCCGCCGGCGCCGACGTCCTCTGGATCGGCTTCCCGGCCTTCCAGGCGAGGGAGGACATCGAGAAGGCCGTCAACCAGGGGCGGGATCTGCGCTGGCTGACCACCCCGGCCGCCGGGGTCGACCACTTTCCGCTGGACGCGATCCGGCGTCACGGGCTCACGCTGACCAACGGCTCCGGCCTGCACGCGGCGCCCATCTCGGAGTACGTGGTGATGGCCCTGCTGGCCGCCGCCAAGGGCTTCGGGGAGCTGGTTCGCGCGCAGGACCGCTCGGAATGGTTGAGCCGGCCACCGGCGCTCGGGGACCTCGAGGGGAGCCGGGCGCTGGTGGTGGGCATGGGCAGCATCGGCAGCGCGATCGCCGAGCGGCTACGTTCGTTCGGCGTCGAGGTCACCGGTGTCAGGCGCTCCGGCGCGAGCGGGGCACTCCGCCCAGACGAGTGGCGCGCCCAGCTCCCGGATTTCGACTGGGTGATCCTCGCCACCCCGCTCACCGGTGACACGTCTCGGGTGATCGGCCCCTCTGAGCTCCGCGCCATGAAGCAGACCGCCTGGCTCGCCAACATCGCACGCGGCCGCCTGGTCGACCAGCCGGCCCTGATCGAGGCCCTCCGCGACGGCTCGATCGGGGGTGCCTACCTCGACGCCAACGACCCGGAGCCCCTGCCCCCGGAGAGCCCGCTCTGGAGCCTGCCCAACGTGATCATCACCCCGCACTCATCGTGGGCCTCGAGCCGGCTCGACGGGAAGGTGGCCGATCTCTTCCTGGACAACCTGAACCGCTACCGCTCAGGCGCCGCCCTGCGCAACGTGGTCGACCTCGAAGCCGGCTACTGAGCGGCGGCCGCGGCCGCCCAGGTGGCCGCCCTAATGGTTGGAGCCCGGACTGGGGCTGGGGCTGGGGCTGGGGCTGGGGCTGGGGCTGGGGAACTGAGGATGCCCGTTGGCGAAGCCGGCAGGAAAGACGGTCCGCATCTGCCCCACGGCCTGCCACTGCCCGACCACCGACGGCGCCCTCAGGTTCTGGCCCGGGTCCGGCGAGGTCGGTCCGCCGAACTTGATCCCGCCGCCGTTGATCGTCGAGTTGGCCGGCTGGTCCAGGGCGTAGGCGGCGCCGCGGATGCTGTCCGGCGTCACCGGCCCCGAGAGATTGGGGAGCACGTCGTGGAACAGCGCCCAGCCGCCGACGAAGCCGGCCGTCGCGGGTATGTGGAGGTTCCCGCCGAAGGCCGCCTGCGCCCGGCGCAAGAGGTCCTGCGCCGCCGGCGTCAAAGCGCTCTGGCTGATGCCGCTGTCGGGCTTGTCCGCGGCATAGACGCCGATCGACCGGGCGCCCAGCTTCCACGAGAACTCGGGCATGCAGAAAGCGGAGCTGGTGCCCACTGCCCCCTTGAGTGGGACCTGCTGCTCGGACACCGCCTGCCAGATCTTGATTCCGTCGTCCAGGTAGCTGACGTCCCAGAGGTAGTCGGGCCGGGCGGCGGCGAGGCGCTGCGCGATGGCGACGGGATCGTAGGCCCGCGGGTCGTACTCGATCCGGTCGGCCAGCGGGATGCCGAGCAGGGCCGCCTGCTCCTGCTCGCCATCGGCTACGGAGCGACCGTAGACGTCGTTCACATTGATGATGACGGCGCGCACGGCCGGGTTCTGCACGCCGGCGGCGGCCACCAGGACCTGGCTGGTGAAGTCCACCGCGGTCCGGCCGAGGACGCTGCCCGTCGCCACGGTGCGGAAGACGTAGCTGCGGCGCTGGGTGATCAGGTCGGCCACGGCGCCCGTCTCCCAGTAGACGACGTGGCGCTGCTCGGCGCGCGCGGCCGCGGCGTCCGCCAGCGTGCTGCCGTAGGTGCCCAGGATGACCGGGACGTGATCACGGTCGATCAGCCGGTCCACGGCCGCTCGCGCCTGGGCCGGCGTCTCCACCGAGACGACCCTGAGCTGGACGTTGTTGCCCGCCAGCGTGAGGGCGGCGCGAACGCCGGCCAGCTCCTGCGTCCCGCCTGGCGACTGCGGCCCCGTTAGGGGGTAGATCGCGCCGACCACGAAGGTCGGCCGCGGTATCAGATCGGTGCAGGCCCCGAGAAGAAGAGCGAGGGCGACGATGATCCCGATGCCCGACAAACCACGCCCGCCGCGCTCAACCATCCGCCACAAAAATACAGGGATGGCCCCTCCCCCTCGGCGCGGAGCGCCGAGGGGGAGGGAACTGGTTTCCTACTTCTCGATAGGTGCTTTGATCGCGCTGCCCCACTCGGTCCAGGAGCCGTCGTAGTTGCGGACGCGGGGATAGCCGAGGAGTTCGCGGAGGACGAACCAGGTGTGGGCGGAGCGCTCGCCGATGCGGCAGTAGGCGATTACCTCGACCTCGGGCGCGAGGCCCTTTCCGCCGTAGATCTCACGCAGGTCGTCCGCGCTCTTGAAGGTTCCGTCCTCTTTGACGGCGGTGGCCCAGGGCACGTTGACCGCGGTGGGGATGTGGCCGCCCCGCTGGGCGCCCTCCTGCGGCAGGTTCTCAGGGGCGAGCAGCTGGCCCGAGTACTCGCCCGGGGAGCGAACGTCGACCAGACCGGACCGGCCGATCCGCTCCAGGACCTGCTCCCGGTAGGCGCGAAGATCCTCGCTCGGCTCGCCGGAGAAGTGGTAGTCGGTCGGCTCTACCTGCGGGGCATCCGTCGTGTAAGGACGGCCCTCCGCCTCCCACTTGACGCGGCCGCCGTTGACCAGCTTCACGTTGTCGTGGCCGTAGTACTTGAGCGCCCAGTAGGCGTAGGCGGCGAACCAGTTGTTGTTGTCGCCGTAGAGCAGGATCGTCGTCTCGGGCGTCACGCCGCTCTCGCCCAGCTTCTTCTCCAGGGCCTCCCGCGAGGCCAGGTCGCGCACCGTCTGGTCCTGGAGATCCTTCTTCCAGTCCCAGCCGACCGCGCCGTCGATGTGGCCGCCGTCGTAGGCCGCGGGGTTGACGTCGACCTCTATCAGCCTGTAGCCGGGTTGGCCCAGATGCTCCGCCACCCATTGGGTGCTGACCAGGGAATCTGAGTTGGCATAGCCGTTGGTATCGGACATGAGATGAAACCTCCTCGAATTGGAGTGGGATCAGAATGAAACGCGCGCGGCCTCACCGGCCGCAGGAGCCGCTACCTAACAGAAGCAGGCGGGGTTCTGGATCAAGCGCTGTGCAGGCCAGCTAAACCCTGGCATCGCTGCCATTCTAGTGTGCCGTGCAGAGTTCAGATCACCAGCCCTCGCTCATCCGCCTGACCAAGTACGAAGCCCTCGGCAATGACTACCTGGTCTGGGACCAGCCTGCTTCCATCGAGCGGCTGGCGAGGCTGGCCCCCCAGATCTGCGACAGGCACCTGGGGATCGGTTCCGACGGCATCCTCGCCTTCGACCCCGAGAGGCTCTCCGTCCGGGTCTTCAACCCCGACGGCTCCGAGGCCGAGAAGAGCGGCAACGGGTTGCGCATCGCCGCCTGCCACGCGGTCCTCAACCACGGGGCCGGGCAGGAGTTCGAGCTGCGCACCGCCGACCGGACGAACCCGGTCCGGGTGCTGGCGCGGCAGGGCGGCCGCGTCGAGACCGAGGTGGACATGGGCCATGCCCGCCTCCAGCCGGACGCCTGGGTCGAGATCGAGACGCCGGCCGGCGTCGCCCGCTGCCGGCTGGTGGACGTCGGCAATCCGCACTGCGTCGTCTTCGACCAGCCCGTCACACCCGAGCGCTGCCGCGAGCTCGGTCCCTGGCTTGAACGCGACGGCCACTTTCCCCAGAGGACCAACGTGCAGCTGGTGGAGGTCCTGGACCGGCGCCGCGCTCGGATCGAGATCTGGGAGCGGGGCGCCGGCTACACCCTGGCTTCCGGCTCGAGCGCCACCGCGGTGACTGCCGTCCTCATCCACCTGGGCCTGACCGATCCTGAGCTGGAGATGGTGATGCCGGGAGGGGTCCTGCAGCTGAAGGAGTCGGCGTCGGGCAGCCTGCTGCAGTCCGGCCCCGCCCGCCGGGTCTTCAGCGCGCTGCTGGACCCGGCCGACCTGGAGCCTAGCTAAGCTAGTTCCCCTGCAGGAGACCTCCGATCCCGGAGCCCTCGGAACGCGGCATGTAGGTGGCCAGCGCGTGCGCGAGGTGCGACATGCTCATCGACTGCAGCCAGATGTGCCCCGGTCCGGTGAGCGTCGCCAGGAAGAGGCCGTCGCCGCCGAAGAGGGCGTTGCGGATGCCCGGCATGGTGGTCACGTTGAAGTCCACCGACTCCTCGAAGAGAGCGACGTGGCCAGGGTGCACGCGCAGGGTGTTCCCGGGCTGCAGCTCATAGTGGACGACCTCGCCGTGGAGCTCCACCCAGGCTGATCCGCGGCCGCTGACGCGCTGCATTCGAAAGCCGGTGCCCCCGAATATGCCGGCGCCCAGCCTCTGCTGGTAGCCGACTCCCAGCTGCACCCCCGGCGTCCCGCACATGAATCCGTGCCGGTGCACCAGGTAGCCCCGACCCGGCTCGAGCTGCAGCGGCAGGATCTGGCCCGGCAGCTTGGCGCAGAAGGCAACCAGTCCCTCGCCGCCCACCGAGGTGTACTCGGTCATGAAGATCGTGGCGCCGGCCACGGCTCTACCCAGGACGCCCATGAACCCGCCTTGCTGGCCGCCCACGGAGGTGCCTGTGCGGAGCTGGATCGCCATCGAGATCCACGCCAGCTCCCCGGACTCCGCGAAGACTTTCTCGTTCGGCTGGAGCATCAGCTCCAGCACCGGCATCGTGGTGCCTACGAGCTTGGATTCCACAGACCGGAGATTAATCGAAGTGAACGTGGTCCAGGGTTCGGCGGCGCGGGGGCTTGCTGCGGGCGCGCAGGCAGGCGTCGCAGATGCCGACCACGACCACGTCGGTGCGCAGCGGCTTGAAGCGGTGGTGCTCCTCCAGGTGGCTCTCGAGCTCGGTCACCAGGCTCTGCTCGATGTGCAGGATGCCCTGGCAGACCTGGCAGATGGCGTGCTGGTGCTCCTCACCGGCAACCTCGTAGTGAACCGGGCCCTCGCCCAGCCGCACGCCGTGCAGAGCCCCGGACGCCGAGAGCGCCTCCAGCGCGCGATACACGGTGCTCCTGGAGAACCCCGGCCGCGACCGCTGGAGCTCCGCGGTGATCTCGTCCGCGGTGCAGTGGCCGCCCAGCTGCCGGATGGCTTCCCAGACCTGCTGCCGCTGCCTTGTCTGCCGCATCCCGGGCCGTAGCGGCGCCGTGTCACTCTGGCTCCTCGCCATGGCCGAAAGGCTACCCCGCTGGGAGCGGTTTCAACCTCCGCTCGGCCCTGGTCAGGGAGCGGCTGCCTCGCTCCTCCACCACCAGGTCATCCTCGATGCGCACGCCGCCCCAGCCCAAGATGTAGACGCCGGGCTCTACGGTCACGACCATTCCGGCCTCCAGGACCGTGGCGGAACCGGGATCCAGGCTGGGATCCTCGTGCGCCTCCAGGCCGAGACCGTGACCGGTCCGGTGGATGAAGAAATCACCCAGGCCTGCCGCCCTGATCGCTCCGCGCGCGGCCTCGTCCACCTCGCCCGCGGTCACCCCGGCGCGGACGGTCGACGCCGCGGCGTCGTGAGCCTCCAGCACCGCGTCGAAGACCTCTTGCTGACGCTGGTCGGGCTCCCCGAGCACGACCGTGCGTGTTATGTCGGCCTTGTATCCCTCGAGGGCAGCACCGCAGTCGACCATGACGAGGTCGCCCGCCCGGAGCTGGCGGGCGCCCGGGCGGAGGTGGGGCAGCGCCGTGTTCGGGCCCGAGCCGACGATGGTGTCGAAGGAGAGCCTGGCGCCGGCCTGAGCCACCAGCAGCCCGATCTCGGTGGAGATCTCCAGCTCGCTGCGTCCCGGTTCGGCCATCGCCAGAGCGCGCAGCGTCACCTGGTCGGTGATCCCGGCCGCCCGCTCCAGCAGCGCCAGCTCCTCCGGCGTCTTCCGCACCCGCATGGCGCGAATCGTGGGGGCGAGGTCCAGCGG
>Ga0209526_10000251_pt1 | contig 33804 bp, 27 predicted proteins | sample JacPinW_OM2H0_M1_FD_188566 | JGI IMG/M metagenome (GOLD analysis project Ga0209526, IMG submission 188566) | Forest soil microbial communities from Algoma, Ontario, Canada - Jack Pine, Ontario site 1_JW_OM2H0_M1 (SPAdes) (version 2) | ecosystem: Environmental > Terrestrial > Soil > Boreal... | reverse complement strand
ATTCGCGTGCCCGACGCGGCGGCGCGTGCGCAGGCCGTGCCCGCAGTCGTGCCTTATCTCAATTTGTGGCCCGTGGCTCCTGCAGGGGCCCCCGACACGAACGGGATACAGAGTTTCAATGTGTCTCTGCCCGCGATCTCTAAGGAAAATTATGTAACCGCGAGAGTGGATCAAAAACTTTCTGCGAACGATAATCTCGCGGGAAGCTATTTCTGGGATTCGGGTCCGTTAACGCAACCGGATCCCCTTCAGAACACCGTTCACAGCGTCTTCTCTCGGCGGCAGGCGTTCAGCCTTGAAGAAACGCATTCGTTCAGCTCTCAGCTCGTTAACAGCGTTCGGCTCGGTGTGAGCCGGGTGAGAGGGGATATCAACCTACCGGTTTCGGGGGACGCAGTGGCCACGAGCAGCGGCCTCGCGGTTGCTCCAGGTGCGGCCGCGCCCCCGGAAATAAGAGTCACCGGCTTGACCACCGCCATCGGATTAGGCGGCCTGAACCGATTTCTGCACCGTTGGACTTCCTTCCAAGGCTCAGACGATGCTTTCTGGACGCGCGGAACCCACGCAATAAAGATGGGATTTGCGTTTGAGCGCATGCAGTACAACGTATTGGAACAGCTCAGTCCAAACGGAAGAATGAACACTTATTCTGGACTTGCGCAGCTTCTCTCCAATACGCCAAAACAACTCAATGCACTCGCCCCGGGGCACAGTAATCCAATTGCTATTCGTGAGAGTTTGTTTGCCGGTTATGTTCAGGATGACTGGCGTTTTCGGCCGAATATTACCTTGAACATCGGCTTGCGATATGAAATGACAACCCTGCCGAACGATGCCAACAATCGAATTGAAGAGATCACGACCCTGACCAATTGCGCGACACCCGGCATTGCACCAAGCCCGAGCAGTCCCTGCGGCCCTGTTCACGTCGGCAGTTTCATCGCGGGAAACCCGACTACGAAAAATTTTGAACCCCGAATCGGTTTTTCGTGGGACCCGTTCAAGAACGGCAAGACCGCGGTGCGTGGCGGCTTCGGCGTGTTCGACGTGCTGCCGCTACCCTATGAGTTCGGATTAAACGCCGCCGCGACTGCCCCGTATCAGATTATCGGGCTGGACAGTCCCGGTGGAGCGGCCGCGAGCGGCAAATGTGCTGCCGCTCCGTGTAAAGGGGCCACGCTCGGCGGCGGTATCGATAACAACGTGGGTTTCTCGCCGAACGCAGTCCGAAATAGGTATGTGGAACAAAACCCGAAGCGCGCGTATGTAATGAACTGGAATTTCAATATCCAAAGGGAGATAGCTCCCAATGTGACTGCCACTGTCGGTTATGTGGGCTCCCGCTCGGTGCACTTGTCCGTTGCAGCCGACGACATCAACCTTGTCCCACCGGTGATGACCTCCGCCGGTATCCTGATTCCCAAGAACACGTATCAGTTGGACCCGAACTGGGGAGGAGCGAACGGCGGCACTACACCGGGATCTCCTGGGGGAGCGGGCATTCGCCCCGTCGTATTCGATGGCGAAGCGACGTATCACGGTTTACAGGCGCAATTGAAAAGATCAATGAGCCATGGAGTGCAGGGGCAGTTGTCCTACACATTCAGCAAATGCCGGGACACAAGTTCTGCGCCGGTTACGGGCGACACCTACGTGAATTCAATCGCCGTCCCGCTCTTGCTCAGCAAGCAATATCGAGTTGGCGCTTGCGATTTCGACCTGCGGCACGTCATGGTAGGCACATTCCTTTGGGATGTTCCCGGGCCAAAATCCGGCCTGGCCTCTTACTTTGCGGGAGGATGGGAACTTGGCGCGATCGTTACCGCGGAGAGCGGGTCACCTTACACCGTAACACTTGGAGGCGGGGGCGATCCGCTGGGGACGGGCTTCAATGGAGATTTCTCGATGGACTTTGCGGACCTTGTACCGGGCTGCAATGCGACGCCGGGGATAACCAGAAACGGGTTCGGACAGCTCTTGGCATTTAATCCGAGCTGTTTTACGCAGCCTAACACTGTTCCGGGAGGAGTTTTGGTCGGAAAGTCCGGACGAAACGCATTCTACGGCCCGGGCCTCACCACTGTGGATTTCTCCACGTTCAAGAATTTCAAGTTCGCGGAAAGATTCGGAGTTCAATTTCGCGCGGAATTCTTCAACATCCTCAATCATCCAAACTTTGCGGCGCCCAATTTCTTGAATGATGCCAACAATTCCGTTGGCACATCCAATGCGGGCGTTATAGGTTCAACGGCCACATCTTCACGCCAGATTCAACTTGGTTTGAAGCTCGTCTGGTAAAACAAAAAATTGCTCGATGGCGCAACGCACCGAAACGCCCGCGTGGCTATATTGAAGCTTTTGGGCCCGCGCCAAGGATAGGCTCACACCTAAGATCATGACCAATTCCGACCGAAGATCAAAAATTTGGGCGGTCGTGCGCGTCTGCAGCGGTAATTTTCTGGAGATGTACGATTTCATGGTCTTCGGGTATTACGCTGCAGCCATTGGTCGAACGTTTTTTCCTGCCGGAAGCGAGTTCGCATCCCTGATGCTGTCGCTGATGACCTTTGGTGCGGGCTTTCTGATGCGGCCACTTGGGGCCATCGTCCTCGGAACGTACACGGACCATCACGGGCGCCGCAAAGGGCTACTGCTCACGCTGATGTTGATGTCCGTGGGCATGGTGTCCATTGCGTGCGTACCGGGATACCGGACGATTGGGCTCCTGGCGCCTCTGCTCGTTGTGTTTGGGCGGTTGCTGCAAGGGCTGTCGGCCGGAGTGGAATTAGGAGGCGTGTCCGTCTATTTGTCCGAAATTGCTACGCCGGGGCACAAGGGTTTTTATGTGAGTTGGCAATCCGGGAGCCAGCAAGTCGCGGTAATGTTCGCGGCGCTGTTGGGTGTTGTGCTGAACTCCAAACTTCCACCGGAGAAAATGGAGCAGTGGGGCTGGCGCGTTCCGCTTCTGGTCGGACTGATGATTATTCCGGCGCTGTTCGTCTTGCGGCGCTCGCTTGAGGAGACGAAAGAATTTTTGGCGCGCAAGGTGCGGCCTAGCGCGCAAGAGGTTTTGCGCACGCTGGCGGAAAATTGGCGCATCGTGCTGATCGGTACGATGCTGACGATGATGACCACAGTGTCGTTCTATTTGATTACGGCGTACACGCCGACGTACGGCAGCAGCGCGCTCCACCTGGCCAGCCGCGACAACCTGATTGTGACGCTGTGCGTGGGCGCGTCGAATTTATTTTGGCTGCCGGTGATGGGCGCACTTTCGGATCGCGTCGGGAGGCGGCCGCTGCTAGTGCTCTGCACAGTGTTGGCGCTAGTGTCTGCGTATCCAGCTTTATCCTGGTTGGTGAGCGCACCGTCATTTTTGAGATTGCTGGGCGTCGAACTTTGGCTTTCGTTTCTGTTTGGCGGCTACAACGGCGCGATGACGGTTTATCTGACCGAGATCATGCCGGTGAAGGTGCGCACGGCGGGATTTTCACTGGCGTACAGTTTGGCGACAGCGATCTTTGGAGGATTTACCCCGGCGATCAGTACGTATCTCATTCGAACAACAGGAAATCGCGCGGTGCCCGGGATTTGGCTGTCGTTTGCGGCGGCGTGTGCGCTGCTGGCGGCGCTAGTGGCTCGTCCTTATCAGGAGCGCCTAGAGCCGGAAGTTCCACCCCTGCGGGTCGCAGTACCTCACTCGTAGCCGCGGGCCCACGATGGAAGCAGGACTCGCGGGGATAGCAATGGTCCTCTGATGCAACTGGCCAAACTTCAGCTAGCGTCGCGAATCAAGGCGACCGCCTCATGACGGCTTTGCGCGTCGAACTGCTTCATTACGCGATATATGTGATTTTTTACGGTGAATTCGGATAAATTCAGATTGGCCGCAATTTCCTTGTTGCTCAGACCCATTGCTACCAAGGACATAAGCTGTCGCTGCCGCTGCGTGAGCTCCAGTTGATCCACGGCGCGTTGGTCTTTTTCTTCTTCCGCCTTGCCCACCAACGCCTGAAAAAGGACCTTACAGAACCTTGCGGGGCAGGCGGCTTCGCCTTGGGCTACGGTCCTGACCGCTTCCACCAAATCAGCGGCGGAGGCACTTTTAAGGACGTAGCCGGCTATGCCACAGCGGACGGCTCGGAGGAAGATGTCCGCGTCTTCCTCCATACCAAACAAAACAATCTTGATGTCGGGAGCGGTTTCCCTCAGTTCCGCTAGCCAATCGTTTGTCCAATGTTTGGTATTGAAACAGTCGAGCAGGAGAAGGTCGGATTTGGCGGATGCTATGTCCTCGATCGCGGACACCGAGAAGCATGCCTCGCCTACGGTATTGATATCACTGCGTTTGCGGAAGAGACGCACCAAAGTCTCACGCAGTAGGCGATTTTCGGCCACTACATATAATTTCGTCGGAGAAAATGACCGCTTGGCAATGATCTGCATGCAGCGAGAGCCCCCTCTGATCTCGTTTGCGCACTTCCTTGCGTTTCATTTGCGCCGAAACTAATTCTCGTATCAGTTCGTATCGGATTGGTGCGACACAGTTTATTGGTAGTCACTTACCATGTCAAGGAATACCCCTGAAGTCCACTCTTACATTTTCGTAAGGCAGTTCGATGAGCAGCTTGGTACTGTTTGGGTACTCCAACCGCCCAGGAACTAGTGCTCTGGCTCCGGTAGCACTAGCTGCCCCGAGAGTGCCTCATTGAGCCTTCATTTTACCCTAGATTCCGCGACAATTACTCGCACTGAGGTTACGTGTGCCATGGCCAGGTCGATTCGGGTTCTTGTGGCTAATCGCCCGAAGCTCATGCGAGAGCTGATTGTTGCAACTCTTGCGGATGAGCCGGGCGTCGAGATCGTAGGCGAAGTTGCCGATGAGTCGGAGATCGCGGAGCGGGTGCGCGAAGTCGCGCCCGATCTATTGGTGATCGCCCTCGACGAGCCTTCCAAGCGGCCGCAGATTTGCGACACGCTCTTACGTGACAGCCCGAGACTGCGGATCATCGCGGTGGCGTCACAAGAGAATTGCAGCGTCTTTTATTGGGCCTCGTTTGATATTCATTCGAGCCAGATTGAGGCGTCGGAGCAAGGGATTCTTAGTGCCGTACGCAACATTGCAACCATGGGGGCAGGGGAACCGGTTTAACACATCCGAAATCATTCCAAGCTTTGCTGTGCAGGGCGGTCTTTGGTGTTTGTGGATACGGAGCAACAATGAAACCGATACGAGTCCTGGTGGCGAATCGACCTCGGTTGATGCGCGAGCTTATGGTGGCTACGATCTCGGAGCAGCCGGACATCGAGATTGTCGGGGAAGTGCAGGATGAGGCTGAGTTGGTAACGGCCGTGGAGAAAACACGGCCGGACTTTTTGATTGTGGCTCTGGAAAAGTTCAATCGCTTGCCGCCCGTGTGTCATTCGATTCTTCAGACCTATCCGCAAATGAAGGTGATCGCCGTATCGTCGGACCGCAATAGCTCCATGTTTTACTGGGCGTCGCTGAAGGTGCAATCGAACGAGATCGAGGCTTCCGAGGCCGGTGTGCTAGGCGCGCTCAGGGGAAAAACGCAGCTCACTCCGAGGTGGCAGCAATGAAGATCCAGAAATTAAGTTTCACAGTGATAGCTGTCTGCACTCGAGAAATAGCGCGTGGGTTTCTGTTTTTTCTTTCGGCATTACTGTTGTGCGCCAGCTTGGGGCAAGCGCAAGAGCGCCAATCTGGTACCCGCCAGATTTCTGAACTCGGCCGCGAAAATCTGAGCCGGGCGGCGGCTTCAGCGACGGATATCAAGGCGGTACTGATCAAAGACGCCGGGCTAATGGTGGAGTTGAAGCGCTGGATTGCAAAGGATGCGACCAGCCACGGCCAGATTATCAGCGATCCAGACCTGACTGATGAAGCCATATTTGACCGGCTCGACGTGGACGTGCAATTTCGTTCAGTAGCGACGTTGCTCGTCCAAAGATACGGGTACCTTGTCCCTAAACTCAACCCTGAATCCGAGGCAGCTAAAGAGCGCGAATTGTTGGTTCAGGAACGAACCAAGTGGCTCGCGCAGGCTCAGGAACAGGAACGCGCAATTGCCAGCCAAAAACGGATGGACAAGGTTCGGAACGCAGCCACTTGCGACTCGCAACTTGATGAGCAGTGCAACAATGAACAAAAGCCGACGGGTCAGCAGTCCCCTGAAATGCAGCGCCTGCAAGAGAATCTGCCGCCGTCGACCCTCGCCCCGAATGAGTTAAATGTGCCCAGCATGCCCCGACCCGATTCGAACCAGATTTTGCGTGCGCAATACGGGGATAGCATGGACGAATTCGGAGGCTCTGTTCCGCAGCTTCCGTTAGGAAGCCTAAGCGAGGCCGCATCGTCATTCAACCTGTCCAATGCAGGATCTAGCGACGGAATGACAGTTCCAACGAGCATGCCAGCGAACGGCCAAAACGGCAACCTTATGTCCGTGGCAAACACTGGGGATCGCAACCTGGTCGATGCGTTCGCGACGTATGGCGTAGGTTCCGGTAAACCGGAAACAGCCACGCCCGAATTGTCACGTTTAAATCCTGAGAGCAATGCGGCCATGCCATCCTTGCCTTCGTCGCTAAACTCGATGTCCCTGTTCGAACGGCGGCGTCAGCCCAAACCGGTGCCCCCAGCGCCTGAACTGGTAAGAGCGGTGAGCCCATACAATGACATTCCGTCGCTCTACGATATGTACATACAAGCGGTCCCTCGGCCAGCGGTTCCGAGGCGATTTGGCGCCGAAGTCTTCCAAAATGGAACACGCGATTTGCAGTTGATTCCGATGGATCTACCCGCGGGTCCGGACTATGTGGTCGGACCGGGCGATGGGTTGTCGATCAATCTGTGGGGCGGCACGACGCAACGAATATACCGGGTTGTTGATCGAGAAGGCCGCGTAAGCCTTCCGGAAGTCGGCCCGTTACTCGTGAGCGGCAAGAGCTTGGCTAACGTGCAGGAGAGCTTGCAGCAGCTTTTAAGGACCGAATTCCGCCGGGTCTCCGCAGATGTCTCGCTCGCCCGCCTGCGGACAATCCGGATTTATGAAGTTGGGGACATTGCAAATCCGGGTGCATACGATGTGAGCTCGCTATCTACGCCGCTCAATGCGCTGTTCGTTGCTGGTGGCCCAACTCAAAAGGGATCGCTTCGAATCGTGAAGCACTATCGTGGCGATCAGCTAATCGAGGTCGTCGATCTGTACGATTTGCTGCTCCACGGAGTGAAGTCCAACATGCAACGGCTGGAAAACGGGGATACCGTGTTGGTGCCCACGATCGGAGCGCAAGTGACGATCGAAGGAATGGTTCGCCGTCCGGCGATCTACGAGCTAAAGGACGAGAAGAACCTGGCCAGCGTGCTCGAACTCGCTGGTGGACTGCTGCCGACTGCCACGCTACGTCACATCGAAGTGCAGCGGCTAGCAGCGCACGAGAAGCAAACCATGCTGAGTTTCGATCTTCCAGAGGTCGATAGCGATTTAGAAGTGACAAAAAAACTCGAGGCGTTCGAGATTCACGATGGCGACCGCATCCGTGTTTTCCCCATCGCGCCGTATAACCAGGACGCCGTCTATCTGGAAGGACATGTCATTCGGCCAGGCCGTTACTCCTATCGGCCCAACATGAAGGTCACGGATGTCATCGCTTCCTACAAAGATTTGCTTCCGGAGCCCGCGAATCAATACGCGGAGATCATTCGGTTAAACGCGCCGGATTTTCACCCGACCGTTGAGAGTTTCGATCTTGCAGGAGCGTTGGCGAATCCTTCTCAATCACCTGTGCTTCATGCGATGGATACAGTGCGCATTTTCAGCCGCTTTGATTTTGAGAACCCGCCGACGGTCTCGGTTTGGGGCGATGTGCGCGGGCCTGGAACCTACCGCACGTCGGGCGAGATTCGTTTGAGCGATGCGGTGCACTTGGCCGGTGGACTTGCGCCGGACGCCAAGGTCGAAGATGCCCAAGTGTTCCGATACCTCCCGGATGGCAAGTCGAAGATCTTCAGCGTCAGCCTAAGTCTGGCGCTCGAAGGTGACCCGACCGCCAATATTGTGCTGCAGCCTCGCGACCGGCTCTTGATTCACCGCAGTCCGGACGCCATTCAGCCGGCGAGCGCTTACGTCCAGGGAGAAGTCGGAAAGCCGGGCCGTTATCCGCTAACGACGAACATGACAGTTGCCGATCTGATTCGCGTGGGAGGCGGGCTGAAGCCGAGCGCTGATACGCAAACCGCCGACCTGACGCACTATCAGTGGCCCGACCACGGACAATTGACCGGACAACAGCAAACCATCCCAATTTCAGCGGCACTGTCTGGAGAGGCGGATGCCAACTTGCCCTTGAGCAACGGCGACGTGCTCACGATTCGCCAACTTCCGGGTTGGAATGATATTGGCGCGTCCATCAGCGTAAAGGGCGAAGTGAAGCATCCAGGAACGTACGGAATTCGTCCCGGCGAGCGGCTTAGCTCAGTTTTGCAACGCGCCGGCGGGTTTCAAGCGGATGCATATGTCTATGGCGCGATCTTGGAGAGGGCTCAAGTCCGCGAACTCCAAACCAAGGAGCAAACGCAGCTGATGCTTCGCGTGAAGGATCTGCAAAACAATGTTGAACTCTTGCCAGAGGGCGATGCGAATCAGAAACGGGCAAAAGAAAATGCGTTGCGGCAGTATCAAAACGCTTTGACTCAATTGGGAACGAACGTGCCGATAGGGCGGGTAACGATGCGAATCTCTCCTGACGTGAATCGCTGGAAAAACACTGCGGCTGACGTGGAAGTCAGGGCTGGAGATACGCTGGTTATTCCCAAGCGGCCGAGTTTTGTCATGGTCACCGGCCAGGTTTTCAACCCGACGGCGGTTTCTTACCGTCCAGGGAAAAGCGCGAAATGGTACCTCAGTCAATCGGGCGGTCCCACGGCAGTGGCTAACAAGAAAGCGATTTTTGTGATCCGCGCCGATGGCTCTGTAATAGGCGCAAAGGAAGGCTTATGGTCGGGACCCTCTCTTAGCGCTGTGTTGCAACCGGGAGACACGGTTGTCGTTCCGGAAAAGGCGATTGGCGGTGGCGTCCAGTGGCAGACACTGTTCCTGGCCACGCAAGTGGCGTCATCGGTCGCCAGCACGGTATTTATAGCGTTGCGTTACTGATGGGAACTCTTTAATGCCTCGTTGGTGGACAGAGTGGGGACTCGGTTTTAGTTTGCTTGGGGCGACGGTGCTGGCCGCGAATTGTTACGCGACCCCACAAGGCTCGCAAGCGAACGTTCGAGCAGGGAAGAGCAGGGATGAAGGTGGAAGCTCAAATCGCAAGGTTGGCAGGCCAGATGCTTTGGAACGGGCTCCCCAATGGGAAGACCGCGAGAATAGCGTGGGGCTGCATTTGCTGAAAAACATTGCCGCAGACCAGAAAGCGTTGTGGATCGGCCCGAAGAATTTGCGCTGGGTTGATGCGGATTGGCTTGTACCGCTAGGCGGAACTGCTGCGGCGATGTTTGCGACCGACACGGAATACAGCAAGCATCTTTCGAATTCTCCAAATCGGATTAAGTTCAGCAAAAACGTGTCAAATTACGGACTCGTGTCAATAGTCGGGATTGGTGGCGGGCTGTATCTGTGGGGTCACCTCACACATGACGACCATAAGATCGAGACCGGCATTCTCGCAGGGGAAGCCGCGATCGACAGCCTAGTTCCAATATATGGCTTGAAATACGCGTTCGGCCGCGAGCGTCCCCTCCAAGATAATTATCGCGGACGATTCGGCCAGGGCGGCGTCTCGTTCCCATCGGAACACGCAGCGGCAGTATGGTCAATCGCCAGCGTAATCGCCCACGAATATCCAGGACCGCTGACGTCGCTGTTCGTCTACGGTTTAGCATCAGCTGTCACTGCGTCGCGCATCAATGCCAAGCAGCATTTTCCCTCCGACGTTCTGGTCGGCAGCGCCATCGGCTGGCTCGAAGGCATGTACGTCTACCGCAAGCATCACGACCCCAGAATCGGCGGCGGGGAATGGGAAACTTACGCGGAAGCGCATGACAGCAGCGGACGCAGCACCGGCAACATCGGCTCACCCTACGTCCCGCTAGATAGTTGGATCTACCCCGCCATGGAGCGGCTTGCGGGGCTTGGTGTGTTCAACGATGAGTTCATGGGCATGCGCCCGTGGACGCGCAGCGAGTGCGCGCGTCTAGTGAGCGATGCCGCTGATCTCTTCGCTGAAGGTGATAGCAGCGAGGCTGAAGAATCGAGGCTGATCGAAGCGTTGCAACGCGAATTTCGCCCGGAAAACGACGGAACATTGGCGGGTGGGGCAGTACGTCTAGAATCCCTCTACTCCCGAACGGAACATATTTCCGGTGCTCCACTGACGGACGGTTATACCTTTGGCCAGACGCAGATTAACGATTTTGGGCGGCCATATGGCGAAGGATGGAGCACGGTAAACGGTTTTTCGGCATATGCGACGGGTGGACGTTGGGTGGCTTATGTGCGTGGAGAAGAACAGAGTGCTCCGAGTATTCCGGCGTACTCTCTGGCAACACGCCAGACAATCCAGCAGGTGGATAATTACCCCCAGCTACCGCCGGGAACAAGTCAGCCTTCTGTGACGCAGTTTAAGTTGCTTGATGCCTATGTTGGCATGACGTGGTCGAACTGGCAGTTCTCCTTTGGAAAACAGAGCTTGTGGTGGGGACCGGGCGACGGAGGTCCGATGATGTTTAGCGACAACGCCGCACCGATCGGCATGTTTCGGGTGAACCGCGTTGCGCCACTGAAACTGCCGAGTATTCTCGGTTGGTTGGGCCCTATGCGGACGGAGTTCTTCCTGGGCCAACTGGACGGCGCCGAATTCATAGTCACCCCTTCGGGTTTCGCTGGCCAATTCGGTCAATCGCTCTCTCCGCAGCCGTTCATCAATGGGCAGAAGATCAGTTTTAAGCCCACGCGTAACTTCGAATTCGGCGCATTCCGTACGACCGTTTATGGCGGGCCTGGTTATCCTCTTACTTTCAATACTTTCGCCCGCAGTCTCTTTTCCACTGAGAACAAAGGAACGTTCGGTACGGCCCGGAAGCCAGGAGATCGGCGATCGGGAATCGATTTCAGTTATCGGCTTCCTGGAATGCGCAAATGGCTGAGCTTTTATGGCGATGGCTTTGCGGATGACCAATTCTCGCCGATCGGGTATTTCGACCGTTCCGCGTGGCACGCCGGCCTGTATCTGTCCCAATTTCCAAAGATTCCTAAGTTGGATCTGCGAGTCGAGGGCGTATATACAGACAATCCGATTGGCGGTAATGTGGGCCACGGCTTTTATTATTTCAACTTTACATGGCGAAACGGGTATACAAGCAACGGGGACCTGATAGGCAGCTGGATTGGCAGACAGGGTCAGGGCGCTCAGGCCTGGACGAACTACTGGTTTAGCGCGAGGAACCGCCTGCAGTTCAATTTTAGGCATCAGAAAGTTAGTCAAGAGTTCATTCCTGGCGGAGGATCGCTGACTGATGCAGGGGTACGCGCCGATTACTGGGTGCGTCCAAATGTCAGCCTTTCTACTTCAGTGCAGTACGAGCGCTGGCTCTTCCCTGTAATTCAGCCGAGCGCTCAGAGGAATGTTAGCGCCTCGGTGGAAATCTTGTTTCAACCTCAGAAATTGTTTCAGCGATCAGCCTCGAATGCGGACACCTCCACATTGGAGACGGGAGGACGGCCGTGAATTATTCGAGCGGTGCTCCGGTTCGCCAGCCCGTGCCCGAATTGCCTGAGAACGACTTCCCCGAAACGCCCGTACCCGAACAGATTCCGGAGACGGGTGAGAAGACTCTCGCGTCTCTCCGGCTGATCTGGATAAACCGTGGGATGCTGTCTCGCGTCGCGCTGTACGCACTCCTGGCGAGCACTTTAGTCGCCTTCCTCATCCCTTCACAATATGAATCAACGGCGCGTTTAATGCCGCCGGACAATCAGTCCAGTTCCGGCTTGGCTATGGTGGCCGCGGCGATGTCCGGCGCGGCTAGTGGACTCGGAGGGATTGCTACCGATTTTCTCGGTCTCAAGAGCACAAGCGACATCTTCGTGGGCATCCTGACCAGCCGCACCGTGCAAGACAAACTCATTCAACAATTCGAATTGAGGAAACTTTATGGGACTCGGAGGATGGAAGATACACGGAGAGTACTAGCGGAACATACCGGCATTGCCGTGGATCGCAAGAGCCAGATCATCTCCATCACCGTATCGGACCGGAGCCCGCAAAGGGCCGCCGCCATGGGCCAGGCCTACGTGGAAGAACTTAACCGCCTGGTAGCCGAATTGAGTACATCTTCGGCCCGCCGCGAGCGCATCTTCCTCGAAGGTCGTTTGCAGGCTGTCAGTCAGGATTTGGAAGCGGCGGAAAAGGAATTTAGCCAGTTCGCCAGCAAGAACACCGCAATCGACGTCAAGGAACAGGGTAGGGCCATGGTTGGAGCGGCGGCACTGCTTCAGGGCCAACTTATTGCCGCGCAATCACAATACGAGGGCCTGAGGGAGATTTACACTGACAACAATACTCGCGTGCGTACGGTCAAGGCTCGCATCGACGAACTTCAACGACAGCTCGAGAAACTGGGCGGCAAAGGCGAAAGCGCAACAACCATCTCAAGTCAATCTGGCGACTCCATGTATCCTTCCATCCGGAAGCTGCCGCTACTCGGTGTTGCCTTCGCGGATTTGTATAGGCGGACGAAGATCCAGGAGACCGTTCTCGAGACTCTTACTAAAGAGTACGAGATGGCTAAAGTTCAGGAAGTCAAAGAAATTCCCACGGTCAAAGTGCTGGACGTTGCGCACATTCCAGACAAGAAGTCGTTTCCGCCACGGTCAGTGATCATGTTACTGGGAACGGCTTTTGCCTTTGCCACCGCGACGACTTGGGTGTTCGGAAAAACCGCCTGGGATCAAACGGATGCGAACGATGCGAGGAAGACGTTTGCGCAGGAAGTGTTCACAACGCTGAAGGCGCGGCTGCCGCGCGTCGCGCAGAACGGTTCGGGAAACCACACCGGCAAAGAGGGGCTTTGGCGCTCAGTCGGGCGGCATTCTGACGAGGGCAAGACGTCTAAATAAGGCTTTTGTGGATGTAGACGTTTCATTCTAAATGGGTTAGGTCACACACGCCCCTGTAAGTGACGGGGCGAAGCTATATACATGGCGCCGGAGGTCGAAGCAGTGGTCATCTCGCAAGTACACGCGCTAGACGTAAGAGAACGCCTGGTCTTGTCGGCGGAGCAGGTCGAGGTGCGGTGGTTTGCGGCGTACACGAGCGCGAACCACGAAAAGCGCGTGGCCGAACAGTTGATGCAGAGGTCCGTGGAACACTTCCTGCCGCTGTATGGCTCGCTGCGGAAGTGGAGGGACCGCTCCGTAAAACTCGACCTGCCGTTATTTCCGGGGTATGTGTTCGTACGGCTGGCGATACGGGACCGCTTGCGCGTGCTGCAGACCCCTGGGGTGGCAAAGCTGGTCGGCTTCAATGGAATGCCAGCAGCATTGCCTGACGACGAAATTGAGGCGCTGAAAAAGGGCATGGTGCGTGGCGTGCGTGCGGAGCCACACCCGTTCTTGAGCGTTGGGCGGCGTGTGCGAGTCAAGGCGGGCCCCCTTGAGGGCGTCGAGGGGATTGTCGTTCGGAGGAAAAACCGGCTGCGCTTGGTCATCTCGCTCGATCTGATCCATCGCGCCGCCGCGGTCGAGGTTGAGGCGGCAGATTTAGAGCGGATTTGAAGACCCGATATCGCCAGGCGAGCAATTGTCTTCGGGCCGCCTCTGCAATGATCGAAATGTAAAGGATGACAGTCAGGATGAAACGGGCACTGATTACCGGCATTACGGGTCAAGACGGATCCTATCTTGCCGAATTATTGCTTTCCAAGGATTACGAAGTTCACGGCATCAAACGGCGATCGAGCAGCTTCAACACGTCTCGTATCGACGGAATCCTTCCAGATTGGCATGAGCGCGCTGCGCGGTTGTTTTTGCATTTTGCCGATCTTTCCGATTCAACTAGCTTGATCAAGCTTCTGTATCGATTGCAGCCTGACGAGATTTATCATTTGGGTGCGCAAAGCCACGTGAAGGTAAGCTTCGAGAACCCTGAGTACACAGGCGATGTCACTGGGCTCGGCACGGTTCGCTTATTGGAAGCGATCCGAGAAATGGGGATCAAGACCAAGTTCTATCAGGCTTCCAGCAGCGAAATGTTCGGAACCACCTCCGAGGTGCCGCAACGTGAGTCAACAGCGTTCCGGCCCAGCAGCCCTTATGCCTGTTCCAAAGTCTACGCACATTGGATGACCGTGAATTACAGGGAAAGCTACAAAATGTTTGCTTGCAACGGCATCCTTTTCAATCACGAGTCGCCGCGTCGCGGGGAAACGTTCGTAAGCCGTAAAATCACACGAGGAGTTGCACGAATTCGCGCGGGTTTGCAGGACAAGCTGTACATGGGAAACCTAGAGGCCAAACGTGACTGGGGTTATACACCCGAGTATGTCGAAGCGATGTGGCGCATGATGCAGCTCGACAAAGCTGACGACTTCGTGGTCGCTACGGGTGAGACGCACAGCGTTCGAGAATTTCTTGAGCGCGCCTTCGAGCACGCCAACCTCGATTGGAAAAAATACGTAGAGATTGATCCCAGGTATTTTCGGCCAACCGAAGTCAATATTCTTCAGGGCGACGCCAGCAAAGCGGAGCGCGCTTTCGAGTGGCGGCCCAAGGTCAAGTTCAACGAACTGGTGAAACTGATGGTGGATGCCGACATTAAGCTGCTCGACGACCAACTGGAAGGCCACCTCGTCCGCCGCATGTCAGCAGCGGAATGAACGCATCGCGAAATCCAAAGTCACTCTCAGGCCTGAAGCCCGCGTTGTTGGCAAACTTTGTCGGTACCGGCTGGGCGGCGCTGGTGCAACTGGCATGCATTCCCTTATACATCAAATTCTTGGGCATAGAGGGCTATGGGCTAATCGGCTTTTACCTGATGCTTCAGACCGTGTTCCAGGTCATGGATTTAGGACTCAGCCCCACCGTGAATCGCGAAATGGCCCGTTATTCGGTACAACCCGAAAAAGCCGGTGAAGCGCGTGATCTGGTACGCACCCTCGAGGTCGGTTATTGGTTCATCGGGCTCATTCTCGGGGCGGCTCTGTTTATTTCGGCATCGTGGATCGCCACTCACTGGATTAAATCGAGCACTCTGCCGGTTCCCGGGATCACGAAGGCTTTAATGTTGATGGGCGTTCTGGCAGTCTTGCAGTGGCCCATCAGTTTTTATCAAGGGGCGCTGATGGGTCTCCACCGTCAGGTATTGTTCAACGTCTTTAAGATTGTCGTGGTTACTGTCAGCAATGGCGGAGCTGTTCTCGTCCTGTGGCGCGTGTCCTCGACTATTAGGGCTTTTTTGTTATGGCAGGTCGCTGTCTGTGCCGTTCAAGCTGCGCTAATCGCAGTCTTTGTCTGGAGCAGTTTGCCCAGCTCGGCTCGTGCAGCGCGTTTTAATCCTTCCGTTGTCCGGGGAGTCTGGCGGTTCGCGGTGGGCATGAGCGGGATCACGCTCATCGGTTTGATTATCACTCAGGTCGATAAGGTGCTCGTAAGCAAGCTGCTTACGTTGAGAATCTTCGGGTACTACGCGTTGGCTTGGACCGTTGCCAATGGCTTAGTAATTATTTCAAGCGCGATCTTCAACGTGATTTTCCCAAGGTTGTCGGCCCAGGTGGCGGCGTCGGACGAAGACGGGGTCCGCCAGTCCTATCACCGTGGGGCGCAATTGATGGCTGTCATGGTGCTTCCACCTGCGGCGGTCCTCTCGTTTTTCTCTTTCGAGATTCTGCGCTTGTGGACTCGCAGCACAGAGACAGCTGCATTTGATGCCCGCATTCTAACTGTCCTAGTTGTCGGCTCAGCGCTGAACTCCCTGCTGTACCTCCCCTATGCGCTTCAGCTCGCATTTGGGTGGACGAAATTGAGCTTCGTTGCTGGTGCACTGTCGGTGGCCATTCTCATTCCGTCGTTGTTTCCTTTGACGAAATATTTTGGCGCCATAGGTGCAGCCAGCATGTGGGCGGTATTGAACATTCTAAACATGTTGATTGCTGTTCCGATCATGCATCGCCGCTTGTTGCGAGGCGAAACTTGGCGCTACTTCGCCGATATCGGTCTTCCATTGCTTGCCACCATGGGAATTGCCATGCTTGGTCGGGTGGTGTTTGCCGATCTAAGTTCTCCGTTCGTGACGCTTGCGTGTATTTTGAGCGTGTGGCTCGGCTGTCTGGTCGTTGCCGTCCTGGCTGCGCCTTATGTCAGGTCTTGGGTAGTGGCTCAAGTAATGGGTGCGAAGCTTCAATATGGCAACGCAAGCTGGAAACTTTAACGCTTCGGATATCGCCGGCGGGCAAAATTTGTGGGAAAGTTCCGTGCTCTCCACGACTCAAGCCAAAACATATATTCGAGTTCCTGATAGGCCAAATCTTGGCCCAATAAGCAGGTTGCGCCGAGCCTTATTAGGCGGTTTTTTGTCCCCAATCTATTGGCTGCTGGCGTATCCCTACCGAGTCCCCGGTTTGAACTTCCGACTTGAATGCGCCCGGCTAGCACTTCGTTTGCTATTCCGAAGAAAGTCACCGCTGTCGTTTCGTGATAGTTACAACCTGCTTCTTTGGCCAATGGATTCTACTCGCTACTTTGAATTTGCATTCGCGTGGGACACTCTGTCCGATCATTCCGCCTTTCGGTATTTGGATGTCTCATCTCCGCGGCTATTTCCTATTATCCTTACCCTTAAGAAGAGCGGCGTGGTTGCGGAATTCATGAATCCAGATCTCAACGACCTGGCTTGTACCTCCAATTTGGTTAAAGCAGTTGAACTTGAGAATCGATGTAACCTTCATGGGCTTCTTATCGGCGTCGCACCGTTCGCTTCGGAGTCGTTTGATGTGGTCACCAGTATTTCTGTAGTAGAGCACATCCCGGAAGATACTCAAGCCATTCGTACCATGTGGAATTTCGTGAAGCCGGGAGGCCGATTGCTTCTGACCGTGCCCTGCGCGGCTAATGCTTCCGAGCAATACATCAACAGGAATGAATATGGCTTGCTCGCGTCCAATGAACGAGGGTACTTCTTTTTTCAGAGGCTGTACGACCAATTATCACTTGCCGAAAGAATTTTCTCGATCACAGGACAACCAAGCAGGCGTGCAATCTACGGAGAGAAGCTTCCCGGCACTCTTCGTAGAAATCTGGATCGGAAAATGGCCGATCCTTCTTATCCCTACTGGAGAGAGCCGTACATGATGGGACAAGATTTTCGTTATTTCAACGAGCTTAGCGAGCTGCCTGGAGAGGGTGTGATCGCAATGGAGTTTGAAAAAAGTGAGTAACGCCCGCCTTTCAATTTGTATAGCAACACGCAACCGGGGAAGTTTTATCGGCGCGACGCTAGAAAGCATCATCTGGCAAGCGACCGAACAGGTCGAGATTGTAGTGTTGGATGGCGGGTCCACGGACAACACTGGGGAAGTTGTTCGAAAGTACCAAACGGGTTTTCCTGGGCTGCGTTACTTTCCGCAGAACGTTAACGGGGGTGTAGACCAAGATTTCGCGAAGGCGGTCGACCTAGCGCAAGGTGAATACTGCTGGTTGTTCAGCGACGACGACCTCCTAAGGCCTGGAGCGATACAAGCTGTCTTGGATGCGATCGCCGGTCAATATGGACTGATTATCGCGAACGCCGAAGTGCGGGATGCCGACCTTTCGAAAGTGCTAGAGCCTCAGAGGTTGTTGCTAGACGCGGATCGGATTTACAAATCGAACGAAGGCCACCAGCTTTTGGCCGATATTGGAAGTTATCTGACATTTATCGGCTGCGTGATTATAAAGCGTCAGTTGTGGTATGCAAGAGATCGTGAAAGGTATTTTGGTTCGCTTTTTGTACATGTCGGCGTCATATTTCAGAGCCCACTTCCCGAAGATACTCTCGTCATTGCGAAACCCTTGATCTCGATCCGCTACGGTAATGCGATGTGGCTTGACAGGTACTTTGAAATTTGGATGTTCAAATGGCCCGAGTTGATCTGGTCTTTCACACATATCCCGGACGGGGTCAAACTAAAACTCTCGCTCAAAGAGCCTTGGAGACGGCCGCTGAACCTATTTTTTCATCGCGCCAAGGGAACCTATACGGCTGGTACTTATCGCAAGTGGTTGAAGCCTCGGCTAAATTCCTTTTGGGGGCGGGTTAAGAGCCAGTCAATCGCCTATTTGCCAGGTCGTATTGCCAATCTTCTTGCTGCCTTTTACTTCTCAACTTTTTGCCGACGGACTGGCACACGGCTTGAACTCTTGGATCTGAGGAATAGCCCGTTTTTCTATCTCAAAGTGGGCAAGTTCGCCGCGAGCAGGGGACGAAAGGCCGTCACCGCTTTGTCTCGGGAGCTCCGATCTGATTCCCTCTGACCATGCCTACTGCGCTCATCACTGGAATTAATGGCCAAGACGGTTCGTACCTCGCGGAGTTTCTGCTGTCAAAGGAGTACCACGTCGTCGGTGCCACGCAGAGTCGAAACGCCAATCTGGAGCGCATTCTCGAGATTCGTGAAAAGATTGAAATTGTTGAGATGGACCTGCTGAACCAGGGACTGCTCGAAGATGTCTTGCGGAAGTACGCGCCTGACGAGGTGTATAACTTGGCTGCTCGCGCGTCGAGCAGCGAACTATGGACGAAGCCGGTGCTGACCGGCGAACTCAACGCGTTAGGCGTGGCGCGCATGCTTGACGCCATCTCCAAAATCGATCGCGAAGTGCGATTTGTCCAAGCTTCAAGCAGCGAAGTCTTCGGCGACGCCGCGGAAGTTCCACAGACCGAAGCAACACCATTCCACCCGAGGAATCCCTACGGCGTCGCCAAGGCCTATGGTCAGTGGATGACCGTTATCTACCGGGAGCAGCAGAGGCTTTTTGCCTGTTCTTGTATCCTGTACAACCACGAAAGCCCCCGGCGCGGGCTGGAATTCGTCACTCGAAAGATTAGTCACGCGGTCGCCAAGATAAGTCTCGGGCAAGCTACGGAGTTGCGATTGGGCTCTCTGGAGGCACGACGCGACTGGGGATTTGCGGGCGATTACGTACAGGCGATGTGGCTAGCCCTCCATCAACCGGCTGCTGATGACTACATAATTGCCACCGGGGAAACTCACTCGGTCCGCGATTTCTGTAAAGTTGCGTTTGCCCATGTAGGTCTGGACTATCAGGATTTCGTCATCGAGGATGTCTCGGACCATCGACCGCCCGAAACTGCCCTGTTGGTGGGGAACGCTGCAAAGGCGCATCGTGTTCTTGGTTGGAAACCGAAGACAACCTTCCACGCCTTAGTGAAGATGATGGTAGACGCTGACATCAAAGCAATCCGGGACAACCAGATATCGGAAAAGAAAGCTTCCGTATCGGCCTTGATCTAGAGAGTAAAGCGCGTGAGCACAAAGACTCGAACTAGCTGCCGAGTTTGCAAGGGACTGCTTGAGCCCATATTGTCGCTGGGCGAGCAATACGTCTCGAATTTCTTGTCGCCGCAGCAGCCGGACGGTCCCAAGGCGCCCTTGGACTTGGCACTTTGCTCCCGCTGCAAGCTGCTCCAGCTGCAGCACACGGTTCCCGGCGAAATGATGTATCAGAATTATTGGTACCGCTCGGGAACAAATCAGAGTATGCGGACAGCCCTAGCCGATATTTCCAACACTGCCGAACGGTTGATGAACCTCCAGGCGGAAGACACCGTGCTGGACATTGGCTGCAATGATGGCACATTGCTCGCGTCCTATAAGACAGAAGGGATTTACCGAATTGGCTTTGACCCCGCCCAGAATTTGGCTATCTTTTCGCGCAAGGTCGCTGACCGCGTGGTCTGCGGCTTCTTCGAATCAGAAGCTTTCCATCGCGATCCAGAGCTGAACCGCCGGCGGCCTAAGATTGTCACTTCCATCGCCATGTTTTATGACTTGGAAGACCCCAACAAGTTCGTTGAGGACATCAAGAGAGTCATGGATCCGGAGGGGCTGTGGGTCATGCAGATGAGTTACCTCCCGCTCATGCTCGAGCAGAACGATTTCGGAAATATCTGTCACGAGCACCTGGAGTATTACTCGCTGCACTCGCTCGAGTGCCTGCTCAATTTGCATGATTTTGTCCTCGTGGACGCGGAACTAAACGACGTCAATGGCGGAAGTCTCCGGGCTTATATCCGCAATCGCGCAGCCCATCCCACGGATTTCGGTGATGGTTTGCGCCGGCAGCAGGCTGCGGATCGAATTTCGGCGCTCCGCGAAAAAGAAACTGAGATGGACCTGGGCACGATCAAACCTTATAGGGAGTTTGCCGATCGTGTCGAACAAATCAAGCGAGATGTCTCCGTCTTCGTCAGAGATCAAGTGCATGTAAATAAGAAAGTCTTTGTTTATGGCGCTTCGACCAAGGGAAACACCATGCTCCAGTATTTCGGTCTGGATCATCGCTTGATTTCCGCCGCAGCCGAACGCAACCCAGACAAATGGGGCAAAGTAACCGCCGGCACTCGCATCCCAATCGTTTCAGAGGACGAGGCACGCCATATTAAGCCCGACTACTTTCTCGTATTGCCTTGGCATTTTCTCAGCGAATTTCGCGAGCGCGAGAAAAATTACTTGGTCAGTGGCGGAAAGTTCATCGTCCCGCTTCCGCACTTCTCAGTGATCTAACGCCAAACATGAATTCAGCGACGGTAGCCCAAAATAGACCCGCGAGCATAGGACTGTCGGGACTCCAGATCAGCGTTGCGGTCTGTATTCTGACGCTTGCCGGATTGCTGTCTGTTTTTGTCTCTCCGCTGATGGTGCTCGTTCCGTTTGTCGGAGCCGCGGCGCTGTGGCTCGTTCTCAAGTTCCCTGTGACCGTGTTAGGACTCGTTCTGGCCTTCATGCCATTTGATTTTATGACCATTGCGCTGGGCAAATTTTTTGGTCTTCCGCACATGACTCTGGTCTCCGTGTTCGATAAGGAAGGGCTTTTGTTGTTGGTCGGAATCCTCCTCTGGCGGCGCAACGGATTCAAAATATCGACGCCCGATTGGTTTCTCTTGGCATTCTTTGTGTTAGCTCTTGTCCGGACATTTTTTAGCGGCACACTGCTCAACTTGGCAGCGGATCTTGGTTTTATCCTTCCCTACATGGTCGGCAGAATGGCCGTCTTGACTACGCAGCAGGAACAACTCGGTGCCCAGTGCGCTGTGTGGATAATCGGTATTTTGTCCGTACTCGGTTTAGCCGAGGTCTTTATTTTTGGGGAAGGTCCCAGAACGCTGTTATATGTAGCTATAGATTCGGAAACTGAGGGAGGTCAACTGACCACCCCATTTCATGGCGCGGGACTCTTGGGACTGCGGGAAGCCGCCACGATGGTAGGACCGAATGGGTTCGGCGCTCTGTGCATGATCGCGTTGATCATCTGGTGGGTGTATTCACGCAATCCCTTGCCCGCGGGTATGGCCGCCGTTGGCCTAATCTGTTCTGTAACCCGCAATGCTTGGCTTGGGGCCGCAGCGGCAATTGTGCTCCTTGCCGTGATGATGCGGCAAAAGAGACGCTTGGCTCTCTATGCGACTTTAGCCCTCGGGCTTTTTATCGCATCGATACCAGTTCTCGGTCTCAAGGACTATCTCTTTTTCACCAAGACGGGCCAAGACCCCTCCGCGGAGTTCCATCAGGATCAAATTCTGACCGGGTTAAAGTACAACGCCGAACATCCATTTGGGTCTAGCAATAAGCTCAGTCCGCTAGCCTCAAAGGAGGTGAGCAATGCACTCATTTTCGAAACTACTTACCCAGCGGTTGCAGCTGAGTATGGAATCCCGGTTGTTCTGTGCTTTCTCGCATTTTTGTTCAGCGCTTTACACCTGCTATGGAAAGAGAAGTCCCATCTGGGCTATACGGCTCTTGGAATAGTAGTTGCGATGTGTATAGTAATGATATTCACTAACCCGCTCGTAGACCGTCGGCTGATGATCTGGGTTTGGTTCCCGGTTGGGTTAGCGGTTAGGTCCGCAGTTGGTTGGGCTTTTCCACCGGTTCGAAGGATCGCTAACCAACCCACATGACGGCGTCCTCTGGAGCTCGCATGAGCACATCAACGGTCGATGCACTTAAAGCGTCCGAGCAGGTTTGGCACGACAACTGGTACGACCAGAATGCCAAAAGGGAGTTTCCTGATAGCGCCGCCGAGTTTCGCGAGTTTTTCTCTCGTGTTCAACTGGAACCGTTCTGCAATGGCGGGTGGGCCTACTGGGGAGACGCCCGCACCGAGATGATGCGGCTCATAGGAAACGTAAGTGGCCTGAGGGTTCTTGATTATGGCTGCGGCTCCGGTCAACTCGGAATCTATCTTTCCATGCTGGGCGCGGAAGTCAGCGGATTCGACCTGTCGCCCAAAGGCATAGAGGTGGCGAATTGGGCAGCGCACAAGTACGGTCTCCGGTGTTCTTTCCGAGCGATGGATGCGGAAGAGCTTGATTATCCCGGAGAGTCTTTCGATTTAGTAGTGGGCTTTGGGGTTCTGCATCACGTAATAAAATATCCCAAGTCAGCGTTTCATTTAGCCCGGGTGCTTAAGCCACGGGGCCGGGCGATTTTTCATGAGACGCTTTGGGACAATCCGTTAATCAACCTCGCGCGACGTTGGACAATGCCAAGTCAAGAAGCTGGCGACACGCATTTGACGGGTCGAGCGATCCAGGAGTTTGGGGCGCCATTCGCCATGACCAAGGTCCACAAGCGGCATATCCTATATATGCTCAAAAGGTTTTGCAATCTTCCCATTCGCGATCTCTCCCGGCCATTGGTTTCCCGACCGTTCTGGAAAGCAATTCGAACCATCGATCAGGGCTTGACGTCCTTAGGGCTATCCAAGTTCTGCGGTGAAGCCATTGTTGTGTATCAGAAATAGATGATTCGCTTCAGATGGTTACTCACAATCGAAACGATGTTCAAACTCGAGACGAAGTGTCAGACGTCGTGACTCAGTGCGTCGCAAGTGTGACGGTAGCGTACAATGCCGCGAAGGTTTTACCACGTCAACTCGAAGCCCTTCTGATGCAGACGCGACCGCTGCAAGAAATAATCGTGGTGGACAATGCATCGACCGACGGCACGGCCGCCATGCTTGCCGAGCGTTACCCCCAGGTAACGGTCCTGCGGATGCCCGAAAACTCCGGACAGGCAGGGGGATGGGCTGCGGGGCTGTCCTACGCTGCGCTTAGCAAGCGGCATGACTGGATTTGGACATTCGACAACGACAGTGTACCCGAGGCGGACACATTGGAAGTGCTGCTGAGCGGCGTTGATACGCTTGGTACTGAGGTGGGGATAGCCGCCCCGCTGCCCATTCACCGAGAAACAGCGACATGCTATACGCCGTATTTGTGGCGTGACGGGTTCGTCAAGCCATCCGAAGAATTACTCAGCCAGCCGACTTGGTTTGCCGATCTGGTGATCGCTTCGGGCTGCCTTATTCGCGGTGAGGTTGTGGAGAAGATCGGGTTGCCGCGCGCTGATTTCTTCATCGACTTTGTCGATGTGGAGTACTGCCTTCGGGCGCGGTCCTATGGTTACAAGATCGTCGTCATTAGCCGGGCTAAGCTAGGACACGAAATCGGAAACGGGCGCAAAATTGATCTCCTGGGTTACAAGCGGCTTTGGACGAACCAACCTCCCTTCCGAGAATATTACATCAGTCGGAATTTAACCTATTTCGCGTGGTGGCTGCAGCCAAGTAGCGCCACTAAGCGTTTCGTTGCGCGCTATTTGGTCGTACATGCTGCGCAGGTGCTGCTGTTCAGTACGAACAAGCTGAGGTGTCTTATCAGAATCGTCCAAGGATTCCGTGACGGCTTGCGTGGACGATTAGGAATTCGTCTGAGACCTGGGGCCGATGCCTCGCGAAGGCAAGGCGGCGCTCTGCATGCCGCTGAACACACTGAGGCGGAAAAGGCGTGACACAGTCAATCGCAAGCGTGACGGTGGCTTATAACGGCGCGAAGGTTTTGCAACAGCATATTGAGGCGCTTTTGGGACAAATGCGCCCGCTGCAGGAGATCATTGTTGTAGATAACGGTTCGAGCGACGGTACGTGCGCATTGATTGCCGAGCGCTACCCGCAGGTAACCCTGCTGAGGCTCCCCGAGAATCTCGGAGTTGGTGGAGGATTGGCGGCGGGCATGACTTACGCCGCACTCGAAAAGCGGCATGACTGGGTCTTGACATTCGACCAAGACAGCGTGCCTAACGACGGCGCATTAGAAACTTTGCTCAACGGAACGGAGTCCTTGCGGGATGTGGAAGGCAAGGTGGGAATCGCGGCAGCAATGCCTGTCCACGCAGAAACGGGTGTCTGCTATCCGCCTCTGATGTGGCGCGATGGCTTCGTAAAGCCGTCCGCTGAGTTACTGCAGCAACCCATCTGGTTTGCGGATCTCGTCATCACCTCAGGGTGTATGGTGCGCCGAGAGGTGGTGGAGAAAGTTGGCTTGCCGCGCACTGATTTCTTCATCGACTTTGTCGATTTCGAGTATTGTCTGCGAGTCCGTGCTAGTGGCTACAAGATCGCGGTAATTCCGCGCGCTGAACTGGGACATGAAATTGGAAATGCGCGGGAGGTCTGGTTCCTCGGGCGTCAGCGACTGTGGCCAGGGTACGCTCCGTGGCGCGAGTACTACTACAGTCGAAACCTGGCTTACGCCGGCTGGCATCTTTACCCGAACGGCGGAACAAAGAGGTTTGTGTTAGGCCACTTGGCCCGGCATGCAGGCGCGGTCGTACTCTTCAGCCCGAAGAAAGTGGCGTGCCTGAGAAAAATGGCGCAAGGATTCTCGGACGGCTGGCGGGCGAAGCTGGGGATACGATTTACGCCAAACGGACAACCGAAGCATGCAAGGAACGGCGCGGCCCGGAAATCTGCTCAGATTCTAACTGGAGATCGACGAGCGTGAATCACATTATGGAACAAGTGTCGAAAGAACTGGGATCGACTTCGCGTCGTCCTCTGCGCATAGCGATGCTGGGTTCACGCGGATTTCCGCATACGTATAGCGGTTATGAAGTATTTATCAGCGAAGTAGCGCCACGCCTTGCGAGTCGAGGGCACGAGGTGATTGTCTATTGCAGGAGCAGCTTGTTCCAGGAGCGGCCGAAGACATGCAAAGGCGTACAGCTGATCTATTTGCCCAGCATCGAGACGAAAGTGCTGGGCACACCAACGCACACCCTGGTTTCCATGTTTGACGTGTTGTTTCGCCGCGTGGATGTGATTTTTGTCGTGAACCTGGTGAATTCCCTTCATTGTATTCTGCCGCGGGTGTTAGGCAAAAACGTGGCGATTAACGTGGACGGATTGGATTGGAAGCGGGACAAATGGGGGAAGTTAGGAAAGACTTACTTCTACTTGAATGCAAAATTTGTTGGGCGCATTTGCCCGAAGGGCGTCGTAACAGATGCACGCGAGATGCAACGGATTTACCGTGAGCAGTTTAGTACGCAAAGTGCTTGTATCGCCTACGGTGCACACATAGAGAAGGCAAGCAATCCGTCCGTGGTCCGGAAGTACGGCCTGGAACCTTTTCAGTATTACCTGATCTTAAGTCGCATGGTGCCAGAGAATAATGCCGATTTGATCGTGCGTGCCTTCGAGCGGTTACGGACTTCACGAGTCCTGGCGATTGCCGGCGATGCAAACTATCGCAGCGCTTTCGTAGACCGTTTAAAACAGACTAGCGATCGGCGCGTGCGCTTTATCGGGCACATCGGGAATCCGGATCATGTGAAGGAGCTCCACTGCAATGCTTACGCCTATCTGCATGGGCACAGCATAGGCGGGACGAATCCCTCATTGTTGACAGCGCTTGGATCCGGGAACTGTGTGCTGGCCTTGAATACGCCCTTCAATGCGGAGGTTCTGCAAGACTACGGCATTCTGTTCGAGCGCGATCCGCTCGATTTAGCAGCAAAGCTGCAACATGTCGAAGACCGTCCGGACGTGGCAGCCGAGTATCGGGCTCGCGCGCCGCTGCGCATTCGTGAAGCCTATACGTGGGATAAGGTTACAGAACAATATGAGGAGTTCTTCCTGCAACTGGCCGCGGGAGAAGATCCTACGCGAGTACATTCAAGCCTAATTCCGTCACCTGCCATCGATAGGGAAGCGATTCCGGCCTTTGTGGGTGCTTCGGCGACCTTGGAAATGGCAGTTTCCCGCGACAACTTGCCGCACAAATAAACCACGTGTTCGAACCCAGCGCGGAATATCAGTTGCACTAGGTCTCAGCCAGGTATCGCGATTAAGTTGTGCCTCGTAGTTGCATTAGGAATTTACCAGTCGTGTAGTTAATCTGATTTGGCATTCCCAGGCAGCAAACCGTAAAAGGAGACGATGTGATGGATGGCACCGGCACTCGTAGCCAGCGTTATAGCACTACGCCTGTAATCGACTCGGCGCCACTTCACGAATTTGCTCGTGAAGCTACGCTCCCGGAGCAGTCGCGTGTACCTGGCCGCGGCCGGACGCTGGCCCATGGCCCTCACGTGCAATTCGCCTACGCTGCTATCGATGCCTGTTTAGTCTGCTTGGGCGGAACCCTAATCTTCTGTCTCCGTTTCGGAACACCGCACTCGATTGCCCAACTCCGTCAGGTCTTCAGCACGACTGTAGGCCACATATATGTCGGCTTCTTTCTATTGTACGCCGCACTCGTGGTCCTGGCGTGCGTAACGCAAGACCTCTATCGAACGCCGCGCGATCGAAGCTTCGTCGACGAGACCATCAGAGTTGCAAAGGCCACTGGGATCGCTACGGTGCTCCTCGTATTGTTCATCTTTATCTCGGGGTATAAGGATATTTCGAGGATCGTAATAGTCGTAACCGGCGCTCAGAACTTTTTGAGCCTTTCAGGCTGGCGGTATCTAAAGAAAAAGATCATCACAAGGCGAACGCTGCGAGGGATCGGCATTTCTCGAGTGTTAGTTGTAGGTGTTGGGAAAATGGGGCAGGGCCTTGCTTCTTGGCTTACAAAGAACCCTCACCTTGGTTATAGCGTATGCGGGTTCCTCGACACCCACAGAAATGGAGACGCTCGTGTCTTGGGCACCATCGGCGAGTTGCGCGCCGTTGCGTTGGCACACTTTGTCGACGAGCTATTTGTCACACTTCCCGCTGACGGTGAGCTGGTCAAGGAGACCTTCCTGGAGGCCCGGCGGCTGGGTCTCAACCTACACGTTGTGCCCGATATTTATGACGGTCTAGGATGGCGCGCGGCTCTTCACAAGATCGGTGGATTTCCAGTGATGGATCTCCACGAACATCCAATTCCAGCGGTTGGTTTGGCCATCAAGCGAGCAACTGATATTGCCGGGGCTTTCCTGGGACTAATTCTGGCCATACCCGTCCTTGCCTTGGCCGCGCTGTGGATCCGATTGGACTCGCCTGGCCCTGCCTTTTATGTGGCCGTGCGCGTAGGCTGGAAGGGCCGTAGATTCCGATGTTACAAGTTACGAACTATGGTGACGGAAGCTGACGAGCAGAAGACCTCACTGCGCGGCATGAACGAGCGCAACGGACCTTTCTTCAAGATGGACAAGGATCCAAGAATTACACGTTGCGGACGCTGGTTGCGCAAATTCAGTTTCGATGAGTTACCGCAGCTCTGGAATGTTTTTATCGGAGACATGAGCCTAGTCGGTCCACGGCCCCATCCCGTGGATGACTTTGAGCGATACGATCTTGAGCACCTCCGTCGTCTGGACGTGAAGCCCGGCATGACAGGCTTATGGCAGGTTAAGGCACGGCATGATCCCTCCTTTGAAACGAATATGGCACTAGACCTTGAATACATCGAAAACTGGAACCTGCTCCTTGACTTGAGGATTTTATGCAGCACGCTGCCCGCGATTATGAGAGCCGAGGGAACATAGGTTAGGGCCTACTAGAACTTAAGCAGAACTGTGGACAGTCTAGGAGAAAGCGCATGTCATCGAGGGAAGTGCGAATGAAAGGTGTCGTCCTTGCGGGTGGGACTGGGAGCCGGTTGAATCCGCTTACGCGCGTTACCAATAAGCACCTTCTCCCAGTCTATGACAAGCCGATGGTGTATTACCCGATCCAGACTCTTGTGAATGCTGGGATTCAGGAGATTCTTCTGGTCACGGGCGGGAAAAACGCCGGAGAGTTCCTGCGCTTGCTGGGCGACGGTCGCGACTTCGGTTTGAAGCACATCAACTACACCTACCAAGAAGGCGAGGGCGGCATCGCGGAGGCTTTGGGCCTGGCGGAACATTTTGCCGCGGGGGAGCCCGTCTGCGTGGTCCTCGGCGACAACATTATTGAAAACAACGTCCGTAAAGCCGTCGAAAATTTCAAAAAGCAAAGCCACGGCGCGAAAATCCTCTTGAAGGAAGTTCAAGACGCTGAGCGTTTTGGTGTCGCCGAGGTTCGCGGTGAACACGTTATCAGCATCGAAGAAAAGCCGCGCAATCCTAAATCGGACTATGCCGTAATCGGAATCTACTTGTACGATTCCACCGTATTCCAAAAGATTCGCCGCCTGAAACCCTCTGGCCGCGGTGAACTCGAAATTACCGATGTGAACAACTTCTACCTCGAGGAAGGCAATTTAACCTACGAGATTCTCGACGGCTGGTGGACCGATGCCGGCACGTTCGAGTCTCTCTTGCGTGCCAACAACCTCGTGGCAGAAACCGGCGCCAATAAAATCTCCAGTGAAGAATTAGCTGAGCGCGCAATAAGCAGGGAAGTCGCCCGATGAAAATCCTCGTCACCGGCGGAGCAGGTTTCATAGGCTCAAATTTCATCCGCCATGTTCTGCAGGCAAAAAATAATCATGCGATCGTCAACTACGACAAACTGACCTACGCCGGCAATCTGGCCAATCTTCACTCGGTCGAGCATCACGCCGGATATCAATTCGTCAAAGGCGACATTTGCGATCCCGTGGTGGCAGAAGCCGCCATGCGCGGTTGCGATTCCGTTGTCCATTTTGCCGCCGAATCGCACGTCGACAGGAGCATCTACGAACCCGCTCCGGTGATTCAAACAAACGTAACGGGAACGTTCACCCTCCTTGAGGTCGCACGCAGGCTCGGTGTCTCGCGTTTCGTTCACATTTCCACCGACGAAGTTTACGGCGACATCGCTCCAGGGGCTTTTGCCAGCGAGGACTCTCCGGTCCAGCCGAGCAGCCCCTACTCCGCTTCCAAAGCCGCTTCGGACCTCCTCGTTCGTTCCTACGTGCGCACCTACAAATTCCCCGCTTTGATCACCCGCTCATCGAACAATTACGGACCTTTTCAGTTTCCGGAGAAGTTCCTGCCGCTGATGATCACCAACGCGCTGCACGACAACTCTCTTCCCATCTACGGCGACGGCAAGCAGCAGCGCGACTGGCTGCACGTGGAAGACAATTGCCGCGGAATTCTAGCCGTTCTCGAACGCGGAAGAATCGGCGAAGTCTACAACATCGGCGGATCACACGTGGAGGAGAACCTTGCTGTGGCGCAGCGCCTGCTCCGTTTGACCGGCAAGCCAGAGAGCTTGCTGCGTTACGTCGCCGACCGTCCCGGTCACGACCGGCGCTACGCTCTCGACTCCACGAAGATCGAAACTGAGCTCGGGTGGAAACCGGGAATTTCGTTGGAGGACGGCCTTCGCCAGACGATCGAGTGGTACAAGAAAAACAGCAAATGGGTTTCCGACGTACGCGCGGGTGAGTACCGTTCCTATTACGCGAAATACTACGACAATCGCGAAAACTCTTTGAACGCGATCGCCGGCTCCGGTGCGAAGTTGCCTGCTTAGAACCAACATGCGTAATATTCTTTTTAAATGCAACGAATCGAAACGTCCTTACCAGGTGTCTATGAGCTGCGCCCCGTGGTCCATCGCGACTCGCGCGGATCTTTTCTCGAAACTTACCACCACGCCAAATTCGTAAACCTCGGCATCAAAGACATCTTTCTTCAAGACAATCACTCCACCTCCTCCCGCGGAACTCTTCGCGGCCTCCACTATCAGTTGCTGAACGCCCAAGCCAAGCTCTGTCGCGTCATCGAAGGCGAAGCTTTGGACGTTGCGCTTGACATTCGCGTCGGCTCGCCCACTTTTGGCAAGTGGGCCAGCGTGCTGCTCTCCGCTAAACAACAAAATTTGATATATATCCCCGCGGGTTTTGCCCACGGCTTTCTGGCCATCACGGAAACCGTTCAGTTTCTCTACAAATGCAGCGATTACTATGCCCCTTCCGACGAATACGGCATTCTCTGGAATGACCCCGCTCTCGCCATCGACTGGGGTGCGGTTAGTCCTGTGCTTTCCCAAAGAGACGTCAACAATCCCAAACTCGCCGATGTACGACGGGAACTCCTGCCGCGATACTCGCCAAAATGAAGCCCACCATCTTGCTGACAGGCAAAACCGGCCAACTAGGCTCCGAACTCCATCGATTGCTTCCAAAACTGGGACAAGTGATCGCGCCGGAGCGAAAAGAATTGAATCTCCTTGAACCCGAAAACATTCGGAGGTTCATGCGCGAGGCGAAGCCGCAACTCGTCGTCAACGCCGCCGCCTATACCGCCGTTGACGCGGCGGAAACCGATGAAGCCAATGCCCTCGCGGTCAACGCCGAGGCCCCGCGATTGCTCGCTCTAGAAGCGACAAAAATCGGCGCCGTGCTCATTCACTTCTCGACCGACTATGTCTTCGACGGCTCGAAAAAAGATCCCTACGTTGAGACGGATTCGCCTAATCCACTCAGTGCGTACGGCAGAACGAAACTCGCGGGCGAACAAGCGATTCGCGATTCGGGCGCCGCCCACATTATATTTCGCACATCTTGGGTCTACGCCACGCACGGTCGAAATTTCCTACTAACAATATTGCGCCTTGCCACCGAGCGAGAAGAATTGAAAATTGTTTCTGATCAATTAGGGGCTCCGACCTGCGCCTTTGACTTAGCCGAAGCGACCACGAGAATTGTGGCTGGCCTGATTGGCACTGAGGGCCACTTCACTATTCCTGAGGCCGGCGAAACCTACCACATGACCGCGGGCGGCCAGACTACCTGGTACGAATTCGCAAAAGCCATCCTCGAAGAAGCGGCGCGCGCGCCTCAAGACCTGCCATGGCTCACCTCAGCAACCAAAGGCCGTCCTTTAATAGCTCGCTGCGTACTACCGATCTCCACAGAAGAGTTCCGCTCACCGACACGTCGCCCCGCCTACTCTGTCCTCTCCAACGCGCTTCTGATGCAGATCTTCGGCGTAACCCTTCCAGACTGGCGCACTCAACTGCATAGATGCTTTTCTCCCAGCAGCCGTTGAAGTTCTAGCCGCGCCATTTCTAATCGCGAGCCGGCATTCCGCATCGATCCATTCGCGGCTTGCGCCCGGCGTGCCTGCTTCCCCGATTGACTTGAACTGGCATCTTCACACCTCCTCGTCCAGAAACTTCTAACGGTGCTCCCGATCGAGTGTAGCCGCGACGTGCTGCGGACGGGATGCGCCGGATACGTCGGAGCGGGGAGGATGGTGGGGGTCGGGCGCGTCGCGGTCGGGGCCGGGCATGTCGAAGATGATGGTGGTGGGCTCGGCGTTTTCCTCTTTGGCGATGGCGGGGAGGGTGCGGAGGAGTTGGTTGGTAATGTAGGCGAGGACGGCGGCGCGGCGAGTGGAAATTTTGTCTTGCGCGAGGAGGAGGAGCAGGCGCGAGAGGAAATCGTTGATCTGGGCGGCGGAGGTGAAGTCGTCGAGGTTGACGGTGAGGGTGGAGGCGATTTCGGCGGCATCGTGCTGGTTTGCCGGAAGCGGAGCGTGGGCAGGGCAGAAGTTGGGGTTGACGTTGGTCGCGTGGAGACGGCAGCGCCGACCGTTGGGAAAGAGATAGGTGCAACGAGCAGAGTTATTGATGAAGCGGGGTTTAGCATCTTGCTGGGTCATGTGGTTTTCCTTTGAGAGATGGGATTTGGAAATAACAGGGGGCAACGCAGAAGGTGCTGAAAACAAGGGAATTGCGGAAAAAGCAACTCGTAACTTGATGGAAGGAAAGGCTTTGAAAATCGATGGTTGTAGCAAGAAACGGTTGCAGGTTTGAACGTTGGAAAATTTGAAAGTTGAAAGAGCGGGATTAAGAGTGGAAATTGCGGATGGTGTGGCAGCGAAACGACTTAGCGGCCGTGGCGGATATTTCATGTGATATTATACCATTTAGGTACTCTTTGTCAAGCAGAATTTGAGTTCCATTTTGGGAATCCCGAAGAAGGACCCACCCTTTGCAAGTGGCGCAAACGGTAGGCCACGCCAAGAGCTGTGAAGGTGTGTGCCACCTAGCGCATTTGTCTTGACACTGCGCTCATCGGGGGGATATGTACTCGCGGTGAATGCGTTCTGGAGGCACCCAATGTTCCGTCACTCATTTCGCTATACCGTTTTCGCACAAATTTGCCTCGCCATCTTTCTGCTTGTGGGCCGGGCCTTTGCCCAGGCTCCCAATGATGCCGGCACAGGCCCCAAGGAAGGCGATAAGTGCAAAGTCACGGCCGGAACGAACAAGGGACAAGTCGGCAAGTACACGACCGGCACAAAGTATTGCGAGGGCTCGTGGGGAGGCACGGAGTGCGCCAATAGCGACGGGACCTCTAATTGCGCACCGGGACGAACGATTCCGCCATTCACTGGGCCTGAAGTCACGATGTGGCAAGGCTTCGCGCAGGCTAGCAGTCCCAGTTCCAAGCCTGGCGCCCTGCACGATTGGGAAGCGAAATACGGCGCGAAAGTCATAAAAAACAAGGGGAATCAGGTGGTTGTAAAATTCCCGGAAAAAACGGTTAAATTCGACTGCAAGACTGACTGCGTCGCCGAGCTTTTCAAGAAATAATCGCGGAAGGGTCAAAACCCGCAGCCTTAAAACCGAAGGCTGCGGCACCCGGCGAGGCCGAGAACGGGTCCTCTAGCTATTTTCAATTTGTTCCCATTCCCCCGGGGTACGTAGAGGACATTCCTTCCATGTGAGTATGTTGATTCACAGAAATTGCGAATCTTCCGATTGAATTACAGATTGTAGCGTCTGGCTGAGAGAGGCTCAACGGGAACTTTCGCTTACTTTACCAGTTCAACTTCCAAGTGCCGACCACCCGGAAGTTGGCCAGATCACTCGATACAAGGGCGAGCTGATAACTTCCGGGTTGCCCGTCATCCATCAGCAACCGCGGAAACTCGTCAGCACGGGTCGATCGTTAACGGCTGATGTAAAATTAACGACCCATCTCGATAGTTGCTGCGGAGGCCTTAGCGTAATGACAATTGCGCACTATATTGCGATGGTTGCCGCATTCGTGCTGATCTGCGCCGGTGGTGCAACCGGCCAGACAAAGGGTGTCATACGGTCGGAGACGGCTCCCCCAAAATTGGTAATGCTCGTTTATCAAAGATTCCCGTTCGAGAAAGCGGCTGAAAGCAGCAAGGCGCTCGCGGCCGCAGCACGTGCTTGTGCGAATCTGGAGGTGCCGAATTCGTGGATTGTGCTGGAATCGGTCACCGGAGATTCGGCAGTGCTGTCGTTCGACCCGTTCGATTCATTTGCACACATGGGCAAAGCCTTTGCTAGGTGGCGACCCATTTACGCTGCTCACGCGGAGCTTGCACAATTT
>Ga0209526_10000250_pt1 | contig 33842 bp, 35 predicted proteins | sample JacPinW_OM2H0_M1_FD_188566 | JGI IMG/M metagenome (GOLD analysis project Ga0209526, IMG submission 188566) | Forest soil microbial communities from Algoma, Ontario, Canada - Jack Pine, Ontario site 1_JW_OM2H0_M1 (SPAdes) (version 2) | ecosystem: Environmental > Terrestrial > Soil > Boreal... | reverse complement strand
GAAACGACGGCTGGTTGAGGTCGTCGATCGAGCCTGCTTCTTCAAGGGCGGAGAGGATGAGCCGGATTTTCTCAACCATGTCAGAGCCAAGCTTGCTGCGGTCATCCTCCTGAAAGAAAATCCAGTCGTTGGGGCGATTGATGTTCTTCGCCGCAATCCACTGCTGATACCGATCCACCAAGGTGCCCAGCGCCAGCGTCCGTTTGCTGTTCTTCGGACCCGTTGATGATCATGGTCTTTCCTTTCGTTGAATTGCGCCCTCGCCGAACATGCGATCACCGAACCGGCGTCACGGCGTGACATGTAACGTGATGGTCCCGTCGGCCGGCACTTCCTGTAGGAGGTTGTCCAACAGTTGACCGGTGTCGAAGTTCATCAGCGATGCGGCAATGGCGTTGAGTTTCGGCTGGAATGCCTCGCCCAATACCTTGAGGTCGGCGCCCCGATCGTCGAGGAGATTCTGGATTCGCGCAACGAGTTTGTTCAGGTTCGAGATATTGCCCGGTTCAAATGATGTCGGTATGTGCTTGAAGAAGTCTTGAATGCCGTGGCCGATCTCTCGCACCGGGGGTGTGAGACTGATCAGAATGGGATTGACCCATTCGGCATTTGCGAGCAGCGTCTGGAAGTTGCCGAGGAGAAGGCGCCCGCGACCGTTCATCTCGTGGGCGGTGTTGTTGAGCAGAATGCTCGCGCGCGACAGGTTCGGAAGGACGGTGGTCGGATCTGGAAGCGCGGTATCGGCTTCGCTGATGACGCGCTTGAGGGCGCCAGGGTCCATCTGATCGAGCACTCGGGTGATGCTCGTCGCCAACTCCGAGATCGACGGTGACTGCACCACCCGCTCGGTGGAGATCCGCTGACCGTTTTGCAGAACCTGTCCACCATCGCCGTGAGGTACCAGGCCGACGTAGGACTCCCCCAGTGCTGACAGATTCTCGAGCCGCACCTCGGTGTCGACCGGAATCCGATACTGGCCCTCAACGTAGAAGTCGACGGTCGCCGCCTGAATGGAGGCGCTGGCACCGGTCACCTTGCCGACGGGTACACCGCGGAGCAGCACGTTCGACCCGACGACGAGTCCGTTGGTGTCCGGGACGTTCATGGACAGGTTGGTTCGGTCAGACGGCAAATTGACACGCAGCCCAAGCGTCGCGAAGTAGCCGAGAACGAAGACGATGATGGCGCCAAATGCCAGGAAGGAAACCACGTCGCGCAATCTCAAGGCATGTCTCATGGCATTGCTCCCAGTATCTGCAGCACCTGTTGCACGTTGCCCGACAATTCCCGTCCGTCGGGTCCGATTATCGAGGTGATGTTGATCGCCGGATACTTGTCCTCGGGCAGGAAGAAGTCGGTGAACAGACGCCGGTACCTAGGTATCTCCTGTTCGACGGCCACCTTCGACTGCTGAACCGCGCCCACGGAGTCGGCCAGCGAGTTCAGGAACGGGACTAGCCAGTATCCACCGCCGGCGATGCTTCCGACGCCGGGAAGCAGGACGGACACGTAGTTGGTAATGGCGATGAAGCGGTCGATGTTGAGCTGACCGTACGGCGACAGCTGGTACTCCAACTGGGGGATGTGTGCGTTCAGGGTTGCAGACGTTCGAGTCACTCCGTCGAGCAATTTGTCAACCTGGTCGATGTTGACCGACAATGCCGAGAGGTTTTCGTTCACCTGAGCTGTCAGCCTTCGCACCTCGTCACTGGTCGGTATCACGCGATTGAGCCGGATGATGGTGTTCTGCGCCCGTTGGATGGATCCACTGGACACGAAGTTCGCCAGACTGGCGATGGTGTCCTCCAGCTGTGGGGGAGATGTCGTTTGGGCAAGGGGTACCGTCGCGCCCGGAGCCAGAGCGGGTGCGGGCGGACCTCCACCCTGGGGGCGTTCGAGCGCAACGTAGATGTCTCCCAAGACCGTCGCCTGCTGCAGGACCGCATGGATGTTGGACGGGACGAGGACGTCGTGACCCACGTGGGCGGTGACGTCGACGTCACCGGGGGTCAGGGTCATCTTGGAGACGACTCCGACGGTCACACCGTCCAGCACCACCTTTGCGCGTTCGGGCAGGTTGAGTACGCTGTCGAACTTCATCACGATGTCGTGGCCGTCGCTGTAGGACGCGCTCGGCTGAGGAATCGCATTGACATTGATGGACGCGCACGACGAGAGCACGAGAGCACCCGTTACGGCGACGGTGCCCGCGATCGGTCGGATTCGCCGCGTCATTTGCTCGCCTGCGTCAGAACGTACTGGAGCAGGGCGACGTCAACCGCATACGGCGTTCCCTGGATGTTCGCGCAACTACCCGGTACCGAGGCGTTCATGATGTTGCACTGCAACACCCCATCGGGAGTGCGGAGGCGGTACAGCGGCGGGCGGTACCGAAGAGTGCCGAATTGGTGGTTGTTGACAATGTTCGCGATTCCGTTGATGTAGCGAGGCGCTGCATTCAAGATGCTCGCGTAGAACGGAGCGCGGGGGGTCAGCTTCCTGATGACGACTGACACCGCATCGAGCAACTGTTGAATCTGCGGGCCGAGTTGGGTTTCGAGGTCGGCGGCCAACGTGAGGATCGGAACAATTCCCTCGAACGCCATCGACGCGTTCCACGTTGTCGCTGCGATATCCGGTGCGATGTAGTCCGCATCGGAGAACACGCCCTTCAGCGTCGGCTCGAGATCGGCCAGCGTGGTCGTGAGCTGGCTGAGGTTGGTCGTGATGGAGCCCAGATCGCCAATGGCCTGATCGGGCGAATCGAGGGCTGACGCCGTGGTGGTCAGCAGCTTGTTGGCGCCCGGTCCCTGGTTGCGAAGTGTTTGATCGACACCCTGGAGCACGCCGGCGATGTTCGTCGACCCCTCCGGACTGATCGAGTTGACGAAGTTGGTCGAGGCGCCGATCACTTGGGAAAGACTCTTCGGCGTCAACGACCGGTCTAGTGGAATGCACCCTCCGGCCGACAGTTTAGGGCCGGCGTCGTAGTTGCCGACAAGTTCCAGCGACCGGTCGGCGAGGATCGACGCCGACCTGATGACGGCCTTGACGTTGGCGGGCAGAGCCCGCTGCTCATCGACGGTGAAGTCGACACGGACGGACAGCGCCGACGGGGTGACGGACGATACCTTGCCGATTTCGTAACCCATCTGGGTGACCGGGTTGTTGACGTACAACCCGACGCTGTCGGGCATGATCGCGCAGTACTGGGCGGCCTGTTTGGTGCTGAATGGCGCACTCAAGCCACACAGCAACATCGCGGCTATGGCGAGCGATGCGACTGCCACTGACCGGGCCCGGTGCGAACGGCGGCGGGCCATCAGCAGGAACTCCCGGGTATCGGCATGCAGATGTCGGTGGCCAACAGTGCCGGACTGGCATTCTGAGCGTCGAGGATTCGGTCGAACAAGTTCTGCACCCGCTTGAGGGCCCGGATGGTCAGCCCGTTGCGTTCCACGAACAGCCGACCCCTATTCAGGTAATCACGCACTTTCTCGATGAATTGGACGCGGTGGGCTTCGTAGAAATCGCCAACGGTCTTGAGTTGCACGAGTACCGTGCCCAGTCCGCCGATCATGTTCGACAGTCCCCCGTTGTAGAGCACCAGCGTCTGGGTCAAGATCGACACTTTTCTGATCAGCTGATCGAACTTGTCGCGATAGTTCGAGAGGGCGTGAATGTATTCGTCGGACATATTCAGGATGTTGGTCACCTGGCCCCGCTGCCTATCCACCGTCGACATGATTGCATTGCCGGCGTTGATGACGGTCGAGACGACTTGAACGTTCACACCAGAGAGACCCTGCTGAATCTGATTGAGGGATTCCTTCACCGGTGCCGTATTCACGTTCTCGGTGATCTTGGTGGTGTCGGTGAGCGTCCGGATGAGGCTGTACGGCATCGTCACCCGCGCGAGCGGAATGGCGTTGGCGCCCAATGGGATATCGCCGATCGACACGAGGTTCACGTAGTACCCGCCGACCACGGTGAGCATCCGGACGTCGATCTGCGACCGGTCACCGACGAAGGCGTCGTCGTCGACGAGTGCAGTTACCTTGACCTGATGGGGCTCCAGTGAGAGTTTCTCGACCTTGCCCACCGCGATGCCCGCCATCCGCACCTCGTCACCGATGCGGATCGATGCCGCGTCGTCGGTGTAGAAGGAGACGACCTTGCCATGCCCCGGAGGATGGTAGTAGATGTAGCCCAGCACGAGCGCCACGACGACCGTGAAGGCGATCGCGCCAGCACCCCAGGTGACCGGATTGCGCAGAGCGTTCATCGATTTCAGCGATTGCATAGCACTACTCGCTGACCGTTCAGCAGCACGTCCATCGTCTCGGGGAGTTGAAAGCGACCGCGCGAGCACGGCTCGACCGTGTCGTTGTTCTCACCCGGTGGTCGAATGTTCTCGTTCATTACCGGCACCAACTTGAAGGCGTCGAAGAAGTTGTCGAGGTTGCTGAACGCGCGGTCCAGCGCTTCATCGATGTTGATTCCAGGCTTGAGCCCGGCATTGTTCAACAGTCGCACGACCGGATCGAAGAAATCCTTTCCGAACAAGAAATCCTTACGAAACTCGTCCAAGATCGTGAGCGCGCCGTCCACCGGCTGATTGAGCAGGTCGATGATGTGGATGAACTGCTTCGACTTACTCTCGATCGCGTCGGCGACCTGGGACAGGTTGCTCATCAGTGTCGCGACCACCTGTTGGCGGTCCGACACGAACTCGGTCAGCCTGCGCAGACTGTCCAGGAGCGGCGCCAATCCACTGCCGTCTCCGGTCAGGAAAGAAGCCGCGTTGGCGGTGAAGGTGTTTATCTCTTCTGGACTCAGGGTCGCCAGCACGGGTTGGAGCCCATTGAACAGGGCAGTCACGTCGAAGGAGGGCTGGGTCATCGACGTGGGCACCTGCGTGACCAGATCTGCCGCCGTGTACCCCTCGGCGGCGTTCGTGACGTCCAGGTAGCGCACACCCGTCAGGGCTTGGAACTTGATGGCGAGCCTCGATATGGCGAGGATGCCGTATTGCTGGTCGAGGGTGAACTTGACCTGCGCAACGTTCTGTCCGTCGTGACGAGCAAGGTCGACGGATTCGACCTTTCCGACACGCACTCCACGCACCCGCACGTCGCCGTCCGGATGAAGTCCGGACGCGTCGGTGAACTCGGCGGTGTACGTCCGCGTGTTGATCGCCACCGGATTCGTCAGGGTGTTGGACAGCAAGATGAAGAGCACGACCGCAACCGCGACGCTCAGACCGAGTCGCCACAATGCGGCCAAGGGCTTCATTGCGGGCCTCCCACGGCAATTCCGAGAGGTGCCGCCACGCCGGGCAGGCTGTCCAGGAGAACTCGGACCGAAATTGCGCGCTGATCGCCATTGCCGGCATAGAGTTTCTCGAATCGAGATCGCAATTCAGCAAGTTTCTGCGCGATGTCCTTGGGTCTCAGCAGGGGCGGCGTTACGTCGGTGAGCGCCTTGATCCCGGTGATCAGGGGAAACAAGTCATCTACGTGACTGTAGAGAAGCCTGCCTACGGCACCGAAGAGACCATTCGCCGAAAGGTTTAGGCCCGCGATCTCGGAGTTTTGGAAGTGGTCCTCGGTTTGGTCGGCCAGGTTCGGTGTTTGCACGCCCTCTAGATACGGGGGGTGGAGCTTCGCCACGCTGGTCGACGCCGGGGGTAAGGTCTGCCCCGGGTAATAGCTGTAGTCGGTGATTCGAGTACTGGCTTCGATCGCCGAGTCGGTGTATTCCGGAAATGCCGCGGCAATCGATGACGTGTTGGCCAGGAGCTGTTCGGTCGGAACGGTTTGTACGTCGGCGAGTGCCTGCGTCACGGTCACGGCGGTCTCGAATAGAGGGTTGAGTCCGTCCGTGTAGCGGGTCACCCGATCGATGACCTTGATCAGCTGAGGCGTCACGGAGGCCTCGGAGACGTTCCCGAGCTGGGAAAGGAGTTCGGAAAGGGTGAAGTTGCCGTTCGGCACCAGGCTGATCTCGCTGCCATCGCGAAGTTCCTGGCCACCGGAGTTGGGCACCAGGTTGATGCCGGGGACGCCGAAGTAGTTGATCGGCCGGAAATCGATGTTCACGGTGTTCGTGAGGCCTTGGAGGGGCCGCTTCTCCAGGTCCGTGGTCAGCCGGACGCCACCGCCCGCAGTATTGGTGACGTTGGTGACTTGTCCGACCTTGACGCCGTGGAGAACGACAGCGGTCCCTGCCGCGATGCCCTGCCCCGCGTACGGCGTGTTGATCGCGATGGAGAACTGGTCGTCAGCTCTGCCCCCGAACGGATTCGCGACGACCAAGAACGCGGCTAACGCAATGCACAGCAGTACGACGGTACCGGTGATGGCCAACACCCGGTCCTGGTACTTGGATGATCCTCTTAGCATGGCGGCTCGGCTATCCCTTGAACACGAACTCGGGTTTGAGGCCCCACAGCAGCACGGTCGTCGTGAAATCCAAGACCATGATGGTGACCAGACTCGTGCGCACCGCCCGGCCCGACGCCTCACCGACTCCGACCGGCCCACCCGAGGCGAAATAGCCGTAGTAGCAATGGATCAGAGTGGCCGCGATGCAGTAGGTGGTCGCTTTGATCAGCGAGTAGAGGAGATCTATCGGCGTCAGGAACTGGATGAAGTAGTGATCGTAGGTGCCTCCGGGTTCGCCGTTGAACACGACCACCACGGTCTCAAGGATGAAGAACGTCGCCACCAAGGTGAGGAGGTAACCCGGAATAACGCACAGCATCCCGCCGATCAAGCGGGTACCGACGACGAAGGGTATCGGCCGCAGACCCATGGTTTCGACGGCGTCGATCTCCTCCGATATGCGCATGGCCCCGATTTCGGCCGTCATGCGTGTCCCTGCCTGTGCGGTGAAAGCGATCCCGGCGACCAACGGTCCGATCACGCGAACGGCGCCGACCCCGCCGATGAGACCCGACAGCGCGCCGAAGCCGATGATGTTCAGGGTCGCGAGCGCTTCGATGGCCAATGACGCACCGACTGCCATGCCAAGGATGAGCAAGACGCTGATCGTGCCGCCATCAACGATGAGCGAGCCTCTGCCCCAGGCGAGGTTGATCGTGGCCGCCAACGTTTGTCTGGAGTATCGGCGAACCGTCAAGGGCAAGTAGAAGAACGTCTGTCCGACGAACAGAGTCCACTGGCCGATGCCCCCTAGCGGCTTTTGGATCGTCCGCGCCGAGAGCAGGCGGGTGCGCATGAGTACGGAGGGAGCCGCCATCACGCGATCGCCATCGGGAAGAACATGGCCTGGATCTGCGTGATCGCGAGGTTCGCGAAGACGATGAGCACGACGTTGATGACGACTGCTGCATTCACGGCGTCGGCGACACCACGGGGACCGCCCTTGGCCTCCATTCCTCGAAGTGCGGAGATGATTGCGACGATCGCGGCGAATACCACGCTCTTCGCGACCGCGAACCACACGTCGGTCATCTTCGCGAACGTCCCGAACGAACTCCAGAAGCTGCCGGGAGCCACTCCATTGACCGTGACCGCGAGGAGAAACGCGGCGCCTGTGCCCGAGGCGATGATGATCACGCAGAGAATGGGCGCGATCAGCAGGAGCGCCAGGAACCGTGGCACCACCAGACGCCGCACCGGGTCCACTCCGAGAACCCGCATGGCGTCGAGTTCTTCGCGCATGGCGCGCGCCCCGAAGTCGGACGCGATGGCCGAGGCCGCGGCACCACCCATCAGCAACCCCGCTGTGATCGGGGCACCCTGCCGGACGACGCCCACTCCACTCGCCGCGCCGAGCAGCGCCGTCGCTCCCACTTCGGCGACGAGACCCGAGGTCACGACGGTGACCATGGCCCCGAACGGAATGGCCATTAGCAACGCCGGCATCGCCGTCACCTTGAGCAGTACCCAGGCCTGCCACAAGAACTCCCGGACCGGCATCCGCAAAGTAACGGTGTCCAGAACCGCGTACCGCAGCACGGCGACGGCGAGGCTTATGCCGCGTCCGGTGGTGCCCGCGGCCCGAACCGGAATGGCACCGGCTTGGGATGCCTTCCGGCCTGCCGTGACCAGCACGGGAGTGTGTGCCCGCGGCGGAGCGTCATCGCCAACCACGGGAGTGTGTGCCCGCGGCGGAGCGTCATCGCCAACCCGAGTGGCCAACCAAATCCTCCTCTGTTTCAGCGGCGACGACAGCTGAAATTGGCCGGGTGGTAGCCAATGTCATCCCTCCCCATCGAGTTTCAACAGATCGGAACGGTACGCCGAAACTCCAATCACTACAAGAGTCACTCTCATTAGCAACTGTATTGCCTTTACTAGGGACTCCTTCACTGCCTTGTCTTTGCCCCTCGGACACCCGGCGCCTTCAGGAGGAATGTGCCTCAAGAAGATGCTGCGACCGATGGTGACGTGCTGATCCTCGGAGGAAGCATGGCCGGCATAGAGCTGGTCCATCAACTGCGGCGCAGCCCGGCCGGGCGGACCCTCAGGATCGTGGTGATCGACCGTTAGGCGGCACACGGGTACATCCCCCTTGGCGCACGAGCGCCTCTGCCGGCGACTCCCCCCGTCGACGAGCGAGCTGGCGACGGCGCCGCAAGTGGAGAACGCCGGATACCCGTACGTGCTCGGCGAAGTAGTGGGAATCGACGTGCAAACGAAGACCCTCGAGCTCGCGTCTGGCGAACGGGTCAGTGGGCGGTTTGTGGTTGTCGCGCTCGGGTCGGCGCTGGCGGCGCCGCATTGGCTACCTCCGTGCGTGCGGTTTTCCCGCACACGGCTTACCGATGATCTTGTTGACATGGTTACGGCAGCCTCGGGTGGCGGATGGTGCCGCGCAAACGGTGGAAACCGTGCCCGTTGAACCACTCTTCTGTCCACAGGTCAGTCTGACCTGGTCGGCGCAGCCTCCAGACCACGTAGCTATCGATCTGCTGGAACTTGTCGGCGGCGTTGCCGGTGCGAAAGTAGTTGCCCCAGCCGCGCAGGATCGGATCCAACGCCGTGATCACGTCGCGGATATCGATTCCGAGCCGATCGCGGCCGCGGCAGGGACCGACGGCTGGCGCAGCTGCTGAGAGACGCTTCTCATCACTCGCCGGCGCGTCCAACTGTGTCATGTGCCACACCATACATGTCAGCACTCACTTTCACCATTGTTGCGCACTAAGTCGCCGTCCGGCAGTATTGACGGTAGGTGTGAGTACTTACTATCGCGATAGGTGAAGCCATGACTGAGGACCGCGCTACCGATGTGAGGCCCGAAGTCCATGTCGACGACGCTCTCCGTTGGAAACTCGCGCGAGCACTGGAAGGTGCCAACGCTGCTGCGCTTGTCGCGACACTCGCCCACCTGACGGCAGACCGCCGCTGGCTTGAGGCACCGTACACGTTGGATCGCGAGAGCGTGCTGCGTGACGACCCCACCGGAGGGCTAGCTCCAGAGCGCGTGAGCGAAGTCCGCGCGGCCGCTGCGCAAGTGCTCATCGAACGGCGAGAAAATGGCCAGGACTGGTTGGGACGCCATGAGCACCTGGATCCGGGCATGTTCACCGACATCATGAGCGCGTGCGTCGCCGAGCCTGTTCCGGCTGAGTATGAGCCAATGGTTCGCGAAGAGATCGGCCTGGCTGCGCGAGCGGTTAATTGGCGGGTGACATCTCAGCCGAGCACGCCAAGTCCTTTCCATGTCCTGATTGTCGGGGCAGGAATGTCAGGACTGTGCGCCGCGATACAGCTGAGCCGGCTTGGCGTGCCCTACACCATCCTCGAGAAGAATCCTTGCGTCGGCGGAACCTGGTTCGAGAACTCCTACCCCGGCTGCCGCGTGGACGTCCCGAATCACTTCTATTCGTTTTCGTTTGCACCGAATCCTGACTGGTCGAACCACTTCTCCGAAAGGGACGAGCTCTTTGCCTACTTCACCGCCTGTGCGACCGAATACGACGTGCTACGGCACATATGTTTCGACCACGAGGTCGTCGCGGCACGGTTCGACTCCCATCGGCAACGGTGGATTGTCGACGCATCAACCTCTGACGGGGCAACATCGCGCTTCGAGTCGAACGTTCTGATCACCGCGGTCGGGCAGCTCAACCGGCCGCTCATGCCGGAACTACAGGGTTTGGCCGATTTTGACGGCCCGGTGTTTCACTCAGCGACGTGGCGGCACGACGTCGAACTGGCCGGAAAGTCCGTCGCCGTCGTCGGCACCGGTGCGAGCGCCATGCAGTTCGCCCCAGCCGTGGCGAGCCTGGCCGACAAGACCACCATCTTTCAACGATCACCGCAGTGGACCGTGCCGAACCCGCTTTATCACCGCAAAGTGTCCGACGAAACCAAGTGGCTGCTGGCGCATGTGCCCGCATATGCCGGCTGGTACCGATTCGCGCTTCTGTGGAAGTTGTGTGACGGCCTGTGGCCGGCGCTGCAGGTGGACCCCGAATGGTCTGGGAATGGTCAATCAATCAACGCAGTAAATGAACGCGTCCGCGTGCGTCTGACCACGTACATCGAGCGGCAACTGTCCGGCCGACCGGATCTCATCGCAAAGGCACTTCCTCCATACCCCCCGTACAGCAAGCGGCTACTCGTTGACAACGCCTGGTACGAGATGCTCAAACGGCCAAACGTCTCGTTGGTTACCGACTCGATTTCGCATGTAACCACCGACGCGATCGTCACCGAAGATGGAACGCACCATCCGGTGGACGCGATCATCTGTGGCACCGGGTTCGCGGCCACCAAAGTCCTCTGGCCCATCGAGATTGTTGGCAAGTCCGGCGAAAAGCTGGACGATGTGTGGAACGGCGACGATGCTCGCGCATACCTCGGGATCGCCATGCCCGACTTTCCGAATCTGTTCTTTCTCTATGGTCCGAACACGAATCTCGGCCACGGCGGCAGCATCATTTTCCACGCCGAATGCCAAGCCAGGTACATCGCTCAATGCATTCGCGAGCTGCTCGAAGGTGGCCACGGCGCAATGGAATGCCGTAGCGATGTATTCGCCGACTATCAGAACCGCCTCGATACTGCGCTCAACGGCATGATCTGGTCTCAGGTCGAGGTCGGAAGCTGGTACCGCAACAGCGGACGCCGGGTGGTAGCCAACAGCCCGTGGCGCCTAGTGGACTACTGGAACATGACCCGGGAGCTCAGTGTCGCGGATTGGACATTCGAGGCACCACGATGAATCCACGTATCCGTCGGGTTGTAACCGGTCACGACGTCAACGGCAAAACCATCATTGCAAGCGACGAGGTGATTACAGGCGACACGTCCTGGGTCCGCCCGGGAGATGTGTTTCATCGCCTATGGGGCTGGGACGCCCCGCCAACGCTTCCCGACGGGGGCAGCCAACCCGCGATAGTCGACTTCTACCCTCCGAACGGTGGAGCCAGATTCGTCGTCATCACTCTTAGCCCCGACTCAACGGAAACCGACCCGCCCCGTGTTGCGTTCTCAGAGCTCGTCGCAGAGTTCGCCAGGCTCCTCCCGGGGGCTGCGCAGTACGTTGACCGCGCTGCTCCGCGATTTCACCGCACCCCCACGGTCGATCTCGCCGTGGTGCTATCCGGCCAGGTGACAGTCGAACTGGATAGCGGCGACCGAGCGACGTTGTCCGCAGGCGACACCCTTGTTCAGAACGGCACGTCGCACGCGTGGATCAACGTCGGCCCAGAGTCCGCGCAGATGGGCCTCTTCATCACAGGTGTCTCGCACGCCGACATTCCGTCCACACGTCCCTAGACATCTTGGAGATGGACAAATGCCCTTGCACCCCGATGCCGCCAACCTTCTTAACCGCCTCTCCGCGGCGGGGATTCGCGGCGTCGAGGAACTCCCCCTCGATCGCGCACGCCGGGTTATTGAGGGACTCCGACAATTGGCCGGCGACGGACCCGGACCTGACGATGTGATAGTGCACGACGAGTTTGTGTCACACCCAGGGCCGATGGTTCGGACATATCGCCCCACCATGGGCGCCGAAGTCCCCATGCTCGTGTGGTTCCACGGTGGCGGCTGGGCGCTCGGCAGTGTTGACGTCGACGATGTCGCGTGTCGCTACCTTGCAGTCCAGGGTCAGGTTGCGGTCCTAAACGTGGACTACCGTCTCGCACCCGAGAATCCCTTCCCCGCAGCATTGAACGACGGTCGCCGCGTGCTGACCTGGGCACGCGAGAACGCGACTCGCTGGGGCGCCGATGCGACCCGTGTCGCGATCGGAGGGCAAAGCGCGGGAGGAAACCTGGCGACCGCCGTCAGTTTGTCGTGCGCAATCGACGGAGCGCTTGCGCCGTGCTTTCAGCTGCTGGTCAGTCCGGCGCTCGACTCGCGCTGCTCGACTGATTCCTACAAGCGCTTCGGCGACGGCTATTACCTGACGAAGGCCACGATGGAGTGGGCCTGGTCAACCTACGCCCCTTCGGATCTGGGCAACCCCCTCGTCTCACCCCTCTCCGCCGAGCAGGTAGCCGACCTGCCCCAAACAATGATCGTGAGTGCTGAGTTCGATCCCCTGCGTGACGAGGCTAGTGCGTTCGCTCATCGAATCGTGTCCGGCGGCGGCCAGGTGGAGGTTCGCATGTATCCCGGAATGATTCACGGGTTCTTCAGCATGCCAGGCACTTTCGCGGCGGCGCGGGAAGCCATCGCCGCTGCAGCTACCGCGTTGCGGCAGTTATGAGGCAAGCCGAGCGGGGCCTGCTCCTCCTTGGAAGAGTTGCGAACTCGGACTTGAGTTGACTTGAGTCGTTAAGTCGTGCAGTAGGTTCGGAGCCACGTGCCGGGCGACGGCACGTCGGTCGCCATGGCGCGCGGCCCGCCGCGCGGGGCCCACGTGCTGCTGAAACCCTGGTCATGCCGGGGTGGCCGTCCCCTCACGGAGACGGCCGTCGGAGTGGCGCCGTGGTGTTACAGCAATTCGAGGTGTTGCAGATCGGCGAGGTACTTGACGATGAATGGTGCACTCTGGTGCGGGATGTCGTGGTCAGGTCCGATGCCCGCGTCGCGTACCGCGGTGCGGAACCTGTCCGCGGGAACGACTGTGCTGGCCAACGCGGGGCCGGATGGCGGTAGGCGTCCATCAGGGGCAGCAGCGAACGGTCGCGCTGCACCTGTGGCAGGCCGCGCAGCGCGGTTTCCAGCCGCGACAGCCAGTCGTCGTAGTCGTCGATGCGCTGTAACGGGTAGCCGGCGTCGATGAGCCAGTCCACGAACGAGTCCAGCGACACTCTGTCGTCGTGGGTGTTGACCATGTTGTAGGTGACGTACCCTGCGTGTGGCGCTCGCCGATCTCGGCGATCGCCTCGGCGATGAAGTCGACCGGGAATCCGTCGTAGTGGGTGCGCGGCCGGTGCCCGGGGGTGGCGTCCTGGTAGAAGGAATGCGGCGCCAACCCGGTCGCGGGGGGCGACACCGAGCCGTCGATACTGGCCTCGCGCTACATGCTGGCGCTTCAGCGTCACCTGCCCGCCACCCGACGACCAGACGGCGCGGATGGCACTCAGTGTGTCATCGAGGCGGGCCACCGGGCGGGTGAAGGACTCCCCCAGGGGGTCGAGATTCATCCGTTCATGCGGCTTACGCGGTGTGGGCGCAGGCATTGCGCCGTGTCAGCGCTCGCAGGGAAAGAAGACGGCACGCCCGAAGACAGTAATCGCTTGCTATCTTTCTTCTGGGCTGCTACACAGATGAAGCACGCGAACACACCTGGGAGCAGACCGTGAGCTTAGTCGTCGATACACCGCTGGAGCTCTCATCCGAGTGGTTCGCGGCCGCGCTGCACGACTCTGGGACCCTGTCAACGGACGCCTCGGTGATGCTCTCGCGCAGCCAACTGATCGGCACCGGGGCCTGCGCAAAGGTCCTACGGGGTGCCGCAAAACTGGTCAGTGACCTCGACGCAGCGGACGTTGTCGAATGAGGGCACGAATCCCGCACCCCAGTCGAGGATCGATCGCACTCGTGACGGGAGCATCATCGGGCATTGGACTGGAGCTCGCGCGGCAACTGGCGGCACGCGGTCACGACCTCATGCTCGTGGCGAGGCGGCGGGAGCGGCTGGAGCAGCTCTCCAAGGAGCTCCGCTCGGGTCACGGGACCCGTGTTGACGCGATCTCTTGTGATGTCTCTCTACCCGAGAGCCGCGAGGCGCTGGGTCGGGAGGTCGCATCACTTGGGCTGACTGTCGACGTGCTTGTGCTGTCGGCCGGGCTCGGAATGGGCGGGGAGTTCATCACCCAGGAGTCGGAGCAGTTGCAGCGAATGATGCGAACCAACGTCGAGGGAGTCGTGTCTGTGACCTGGCTGTTCGCCCCGGGCATGGCCAAGCGTAGGCGCGGCGCGATCCTGATCGTCTCGTCGGTTGCGGGCAACCAACCGATCGCGCGCTCAGGCGTGTACGCGGCTACGAAGGCCGCGGTCACCTCCTTCGGCGAGGCACTGCACGAAGAGCTGCGACCGACCGGCGTCGCGGTGACCGTGCTGTGCCCCGGCGCCGTTGCCACCGAGTTCGCAGAGGTGGCCGCGATGGAGGACACGATGCGGCGGTTACCGGCGGTAATGGTCGCCTCGGCGGAGGGAACGGCGCGCGCCGGGCTCGACGCCCTGGACCGCGGTCGGCGTCACGTCGTCCCGGGTCGAGGGTCGCAGCTACTGCACTTTGCCGGGGGGCACGCGCCGCGCGGGCTGTGGCTTAGGGCCAGCAACAGGTTGACGGTGTGAACGTGTCGATGACAGCGGAGGAACGCGTGGCGATGGCCGAAGATCAGCAGCTCGCCCGATGCCCCGAAGTGTGAATCGACGGATCATGATCGCGCGAAGGTCGTGAGGAGCTGATCGTGAACGTGTCTGTCGATAGGACGCGCTGTCAAGGAATCGGACTGTGCGAGGTGACGGCGCCGACACTCTTTGCGGTAGGTGATGACGGCCAAGCACATGTACTTCGCCAGCCCACCGCCGCGGACCAAAGTGCGGTAGAAGCGGCCGTTGGGAACTGCCCCACTGCTGCACTGACGATCGAGCGATGATCACCTCACGGACCACGTGATCTGCCGCCAGGCGCGCCGTTCTTTCGATAGACGTCGAACACGGGAAGCATCAGGCACAACCCGGTCAATCAGACCGGAAACCGATCCCTACCAAACGATTAGGAATGCTGGTGATGGCGTCTACGGCTGGTTGAGTCTTGACCTAACTTTACTTGTAAGTGCTTACTTTGTTTAGAATTCGGCTAGATTAGGGACCATGACAGACGTTCCCCGTTCTGGCGACACGCCGTCGTCGGACACTCGGCACGCCGTCCCAGCGCAACGCCGGGAGGTGGCCTCGTACTGTCGCATCTGCGAATCGCTGTGCGGGATCGTGGCGACAGTCGAGGACAACCGCATCGTGGACATCCGTGGAGACGGCGACCATCCTGTCTCACGCGGATATCTCTGCAGCAAGGGCAAGTCGATGACCCGGGTGATCGAGGATCCCGATCGGGTAACCACGCCGTTAAAGCGGACCGAAGGCCCCGGAGAGTTCGCTCCGACAGATTGGAATCAGGCGTTGGGGGATGTCGCGGAGCGCTTAACCCGGATCCGCAACGAATACGGTCCGAACGCCATCGCGATGTACTTGGGCAATCCGGTTGCCTTCAGCCTCGGCGCGATGTTCTGGGCGAAAGGCATGATAGACGCCATCGGGTCACCACACGTCTACTCCGTCGGGCCGCAAGACACCTTCGGACGACAAGCGGCGTCGCACTTCCTCTACGATTCGCCGGCATTATTTCCCATTCCCGACATCCCTCGCACCGATTTTTTCTTCTGCGTTGGCGCGAACCCACTTATATCGCATGGGTCTGTGTTGACCTTGCCGCGTATCAAAGACGAGATGCAGGGCGTTGTCACACGAGGTGGGCGAGTAGTGATCGTGGATCCTATCAAGACCATGACGGCCCGCGCTTTCGAGCACGTCGCGGTGAGGCCAGGAACTGACGCCTGGCTGTTAGCCGCGATGTTGCAGGTCATCTTCAGCGAGAATCTGCACGACGCCGAGCGACTGGCACAGACGGCGCGTGGTTCCGAAGAACTCGCCGCCGTCGTTGCGAACTGCACGCCAGCAGTCGCAGCCCTGGTAACGGGTGTGTCAGCGGAGACAATTGTCGACCTCGCAACAGGTTTCGCTACCGCGTCCAGCGCGTGCGCCTATGCACGCGTAGGCGTGAACCGAAACCCCTGGGCCACGGTCACCTGTTTTCTACTCGACGCGCTCAACATCGTCACCGGCAACTACGACCGGGCCGGGGGAATCGTCTTTGGCGACGCGCCCATCGACTTCGCGGAGCTGACGTCCAAGTTCGGAATGAGTTCATTCGGTAAGCACCGAACCCGCGTGGGCGGTCTGGGCGATCTGAACGGCCTGTTGCCCTGGGTCCTGTCCGAGGAGATGACTCAACCCGGCCGCGACCGTGTCCGCGCACTCGTGGTTGTCGCAGGGAACCCAGTGCTGTCTGCGCCCGACGGGGCTGCGCTCGAACGCGCATTGACACAGTCAGATCTCGTCGTCTCACTCGACTTCTACGTGAATGAAACGAATCGACACGCCGACTACGTCCTGCCGGTCTCAGCATTCCTTGAACGAGAGGACTTTCCGGGAAGCTTCCTCGGTCACATGCCGAAGCCGTGGCTGCAACTGACACCGGCCGTCGTCGACCCACCTCAAGGCGTCCGCGAAGATTGGGAGGTGTTGGACGAGATCGTTGCGCGCATGGGATTGGGCGGACCGTTCAGTCAGCGATCGGTGCGCCTCGTTGCGGCGGGCCTGCGCAAGCTCGGCGTCGTGATCACTCCCACGATGTTGCTCAGAGCGCTTCTCCGGATCGGTCGGTCAGGATGGACGATCAAGAAGCTTCGCCGGTATCCGCATGGGGTTCAGGACCGGTTGCACGTCCGGGTTGGAGACGCTCGAAAGAAGGTTCAACACCCCGACGGGCTGGTCAACCTTGCGGCCAGCCCGGTGTTGGCCGAAATCTCTCGGTTATCCCATGAGCGACTCGATGTACCCGATGGTGTACTGCAACTAGTCGGCAGGCGTGACGCCCTCAGCATCAATTCGTGGTTCCACAATGTTCGACGCGTCCGCGTCGTCCGCGAGCCAACTCTGTGGCTAAACCCCGCTGATGCCGCGCGTTTCGACATATCGTCAGAGGATCGTGTAGCAGTGTCAGGTCCGGCGGGCCGGATCGAGGTGGTGGCCGAGATCAGTGACCTCGTTCCCTGCGGGGTGGTCAGCTACCCCCATGGCTGGGGCCACCGCGGGGGATGGAAGACCGCCAATTCGTTCGGCGGCCAGAACATCAACCTTCTGGCCTCATCGCGGATTGAGGATAAAGACCCGCTCTCCGGCGCGTCCCACCTCGACGGGATCCTCGTGACGATCGCGCGCGCCGCCACCGACTGAACTGGGTGAGAACTGTGTCGAACGGCAGCTCGAAACGCACGACGCCCAACGGAGCTCATGCTGGCCATCGCCGGGCGCGACAGACGCTGACCGTCGAAACGGCGAGTCCCGGCGTCGCCGTGTTGCGCCTCAATCGCCCCGCGAGGTTGAACGCAGTCAACGAGACCATGGTGTCGGAACTTGCGCAGACGTGCGCGGACCTGGGCGCCGACCAGCTGGTCAACGTCGTCGTCCTGACCGGCGTGGGCCGTGGCTTCTGCTCGGGGATCGACATGCGCGACTTCGGGGCAGGCACGCTCGACGCCACCGCCCCGGCCATCGACCGACTGCACTATCAGGAGGTGATGTGCGCGTTGCCGGAGGCGATCCGGGCCATGCCTCACCCGGTGATCGCGGCGGTCAACGGCGCCTGTGTCGGAGCCGGCCTCGCTCTGTGCCTGGCCGCTGACATCCGCATCTGCTCGACGGCGGCGTCATTCGGCAATGCGGCCATCCTGCTCGGGCTCTCGGGTGCCGAGATGGGGATGAGCTACCACCTGCCGCGCATCGTCGGCACCAGCGTTGCCGCCGACTGGATGCTCACGGGTCGCATGGTGTCGGCGGACGAGGCGGAACGCCGCGGGTTGGTCAGCGAGATGGTCGAGCCAGACGGACTCCTCAACCGGGCGCTCGAATTGGGTTCGCTGATCGCCGGTCTGACACCACTGGGAGTGCAGCTAACCAAGCGGGCCCTGCAGGTGAACACCGATGCTCCCGGCCTGGCAGCGGCGATGGAACTCGAGAACCGCAACCAGGTACTGGCCCACGCGACCGACGAGGCGGCGGCACGCCGGCAGAAGTGGTCGAGTTGAGCGGCACGCCGCGTCGGCGTCGACAGCCGTTTCAGTCACGGCCTTGCACATATGGGTAAGTGCTACCTCGTTCAAGCAGCCGGGGCCACACTGCTTGAGGCACTTCACGATTGAGCGTGTCGGCACTGACTAACGTCACTACGAAGGCTCGACCGCAGGCCTGCCAGAACCTTGACAAGCAAGCACTTACTATCTTAGGATTTCGGTTCTTGCCCCACCGCCGGTGCCACTCCCCGTCGAGCGCGGGGCCCGTGGACCGCAGATTCGAGGAGACAGGCATGGAACAACCGACTAACCACAAAATGCTGATGCTTGCTGCTTGGAGTGGACCGGCCATGGCGGTGACATTCCTTCTTGGGTGGGTCGTTGCCGCACACTTCATTCCGCCCACGGCGCCGGCGGACTCGGCGGAGCAGATCAGAGCTTTCTACATGAACAACCTCACCGGCATCCGGATCGGGATGATCCTTTGCGCCATCGGGGCAGTGCTCCTGGTGCCGTTCGGCGCGGTGGTCGCTGTTTTGCTGCGGCGGACCGAGGGCGGACTTCCTGTGCTGACGTACACGCAGTTGGTGTGCAGCGCGATGAGCACAGTCTTCATCGTCCTCACGGCGACCGCGTACGGAGTTGCTGCGTTCCGGCCGGACGAAGCGCCCGCATTCGTCACGGTCGGTTTCAACGACCTGGGGTCGTTCCTCGCCGCAGTTTGGACGCCGTTCAGCCTCTGGTACATCGCCATTGCCCTCGCCATCTTCCGCGACAAAGGCCACGTGCCGGTGTACCCACGCTGGGTCGCCCACGTCAACATCTGGTTGGCTATCGGCTATGTTCCTGCAAGCTTCGTGATCTTGTTCAAGACGGGTCCATTTGCGATGAACGGCTTGATCTCTTACTACGAGGTCATGGTGGCGTTCTTTGTCTGGATAGTCGTGATGTTCGCCTACACCATCAAGGCAATTAACCAGCTGGCGCAACCGCGGACCGATCTGCACGCGGATCAGGGGTCGCACGCTGATGGACTGACTTTGCCCTAACGGCTACCAACTCGACCTCCAACGGCGCGCGGCTGCCGCGGGAGCCGAGTTCCGCTGTCCCACGTGCACCGATATAGTTCAAGCACCGCGTGCCGCAATTGACCCGACGGCCACATACTTGACCACGCGGCATTGGCGTCAAGAGTGCAGGTGATAAAGCCTACGGTAGAGACCGTCGACCGCCGGTGTCGGGAGCTGCTGAAGTGCTATTAGTAGCCGAGCATCGGCGCCAATCACGTAACGAGCGCGGGGGCGACGGACTTCGAGAACGTTAGCGATCAACCTGGCTACGCGTGCTGGATCGCCCCTAGGCGACATCATCTTCTTGATTTGCAGGTAAGAATCCGCGTACTCCGTGGTTCGACTCGTTATGCTGTCGGGGCCTTCGGCGTGGACTCCTTCTTCGAAGATGCCCGTTCGGAAACCCCCCGGTTCGATGACAACGACCTGCACATTTCGTCTCGCCACCTCCATCCTGAGAGCATCGGACGCGGCTTCGAGCGCATGCTTCGCCGCCACATACCACCCGCTCAGCGGCATTGTTATGCAGCCACCTACCGAGGACACATTCACAATTCGTCCTCCTCCGGCAGCGACAATGCCAGGCAACGCCAATCGAGCCAACCGCATGGGAGCCACGGCCATCGTCTCCAAGGAACGCCTTGCTTCATCATCATCGACATCGGAGATGGCGCCGCTTGAGTTGTACCCCGCGCAGTTGATCAAGCCCCGAAGACGCAGCCCAGACATCACCTGCTCGCATCGATCGCTGTCCGTGACGTCCATTACTACCGTCTCTACCTCGAGACCCGCTTCCGCAGCGGCTTTCGCCACGATCGCGGCCTTTTCGTCCGAGCGAACCGAGCCAATCGACCGCCATCCGCGGCGGGCCAATTCGAGCGCGGTGACCAAACCAATTCCTGAGTTCGCGCCCGTAGTCAGGACCGCGTTCTGCCGACTAGGAGTCAATCGCATCTTGTTCAATCTCATCTCCTCAATATCAGCGCCGCGACGAAACAGCTGGGCTTACGGGTGACCGGGAGTCATGAGTTGTCCGTCTGAGCCGAGTCGAGTCGGTTGATCGGAACACCGGGGCCACGGCACACAAAGGTCGTGGTTGCACCACAGATGTGATTCGCCGGGCGCACGGTGCGTGACACGCTCTTCCGCGCTGATCGGCTCTGTGACCACCTTGAACCTTCCTCCACCAGTCGTCCACATCGGGGTCAACGAGCAGCACTTGTTCGTTGCCACTGCCACGCCTTGAGCTTGGGTGCCTCAGTAGACGAGGTCGAGCCGCTCGACGGAGCGGATGAAGAACCCAGGTCGATAGACCAGCCGCTCATCGGGGTTCGCTCGTCGGAAGCCGGGGGCGCGTTCGAGAAGATGGGTAAGGGCGATGCGAACCTCGAGGCGGGCGAGGCTCGCTCCAAGGCAGTAATGCGGACCGAAACTGAATGCGACGTGCGGGTTCGTGTCTCGAGCCAAGATCAGCTGATCCGCCCCGGGGAAGACCTCCTCGTCCCGGTCGGCACACCCGATCAACACGATGACGTTGTCGGACCTCGAGATCGTGATGCCGGCGATCTCGACGTCCTCGGTCGCCGTTCGGAGCACCGCCTGAGGCGGGCTGCAGTACCGGAGGAATTCCTCGATCGCGGACGGCATCAGAGACGGCTCGGCCATGAGCCGGGCGTGCTGTTCGGGGAACTCCGTTAGGGCCAGGGCCGCGTTCGTTATCAGGTTGGTCGTCGTCTCCATGCCAGCGAACAGGAAGAAGACGCAGGCGGCGAGGAGCTCGTTGTGGGCCAGCGTGTCGTTCTCGTTTGCTTCGATGAGACCGCTGACCAGGTCGTCGCCGGGGTGGGCGCGACGTTCCGGGATGAGCTCCGAGAAGTAGCTCCGGAGTGCCCCGCCCGCAACGACCGCGGCCTCGGCCTGCTCGGGACTCGCCATGATCCCGTTGCCGACCACGAGGTCATTCGCCCAGCCTCGGAACGCATCCTCGTCCGCGCCAGCGACGCCCATCATGCGTGAGATGACGCGCAGCGGCAGCGTGTCGGCCATCGTCGAGAGCAGGTCGAATGGCTCTCCGGGCTCGATGTCCGCCAGCAGCTCCTTGCTGAGCATCTCGGTGTACTCGTGAAGGTTGTTCACCGCCCGCGGTGTGAATGCGCGCTGCACCACGTTGCGGAGGCGGTGATGCTCCGGCGGATCCGCAGCAGACATGCTTTCCTTCGCGAACGCCTCGCCGACCCGGCCGATGTTCCCCATAGCCGCGCTCGAGAAGCGTCCCGGGTCCCGCAGGACGGCGGTGGCGTGTTCATGGGTCCCCACCATCCAGAACCCGAAGAGGTCGTTTTTCACCGGCTGACCGACAGCGCGGAGCTCGCGGTACCAGGGGTACGGGTCCTCGGCGATTTCCGGACTGAACAGGTTGAGTTCCACTGTCGCTCCTCATCGTTAACAAGTAAGTACACACTATCTTCATGTCGTGCCAGAAACAAGGCCGCACCTCCACGTCGCGTGGTGCCGGCGAGCATCGACAGGCCGCTCGCGACCGGGTCGACGGTCTTGGCGACTGCGGCCATACCAGGGATCTAGGCCTGACGATGCCCCTGACGATGCCCTGGCCGAACCATGCCTTCGGCGCGGCGGTCAACCATTACAGGGTGACCTCTTCGAGACGCGTCCGGCACTGGCAGGCAACCCCGAGTCGAACCGTCGATGCCATCACTCGCCCATCAATACCGGTTTGCGTTCAGTTTCAGGTGGCCGGGCTGCGGCGATCTCGGTCTGGGTGAAGGTGACCGAGGGCGGCGGAAGTGGAGCGCCGTCAAGCCAGGCGATGGCATCGACGGGCAGGCGGGGCGGTCGCCCGAACCGGCCCTTCGGGTAGCCGAGCGGGATGCACGCGACAAGTGTCACGTCATCGGCCACTCCTCCGACTCCACGAAGTGCATCGTGGGCGGCGAGCGGCAGGGTGGTCAAGGTGGCGCCGAGCCCTCGGGCCCGGGCGGCCAGCATGAGGTTCTGCACCGCCGGCAGGATGCTGGCGTACCAGGTGACCGTCTCGACCACGTTGGCCCCAGGTCCTGGGAAGCCGACTGCGCCGGGAAGGATGACCGCCGGCACCTCGGCGAAGTGCTCGATCATGTACTCGCATGACCGCCGGAGTGCGGCGGGCATGGAGCCGGTCTGGTCCTTCACCCGGTCAAAGATCCGCGCCCAGAGCTCGGCGAGCTGCGCGATCCGAGCCCGGTCGGTGAGCACATAGAAGCGCCAGTTCTCCACGTGGTTGCCGCACGGTCCCATGGTGGCTGCCTCCACGATCTGCGACAGCAGCTCTGGCGGTACCGGGTCGGGCTGGAGCCTGCGCATGGCTCTCGTGGTGTAGACGACCTCGTCGAACGAAGGCGCATCCTCAGCGCGCGGTGGCGGCATCAGTCGATGCCAATCAGCGCGCCGATGCCCTCGCCCGGTGTTCCGAAGGGTCCCATCGTCGAGGTCATCCCGCCGTCGATGCACACCGTGGCACCCGTCATGAACGACGCGGCGTCACTCACGAGGAACGCGATGGCCTCGGCAATCTCACTTGGGGCCCCCACCCGCCCGCTCGGGCTGGTAGGGCCCATCACCTGCGCGAGCAGCTCTGGTGCGTCGTGTAGGGGGCCGAGTATCGGCGTGTCGATCGTTCCGGGGCACACTGCGTTGACCCTGATGCCATGTACAGCGAGATCGACGGCGGCACTCTTCATCAGTCCCAAAACGCCATGCTTGCTCGCGCCATACGCGGCGCCGGTCGAGGTCCCGAGGATCCCCATCGCCGACGACGTGAGTGTGATCGCCCCGCCCCCTGATGCCGCTATCCTGCGGCCACAGGACTGCAACCCCAGGAACGGACCGCTGAGGTTGATCGCGATCGTCCGCTCCCACTCGGCGAGCGGGATATCGAGCAGCGAGCGCGCCGCGGAGACGCCGGCGTTGAGCACCGCGATGTGCAGGGCGCCGTAGTGCTCGACGGTGGCCTCGGCCATCTGCTCGTTCTGCTCGGGGTCAGCGATGTCCACGGCGATCGAGAAGGCCTGACCACCGGCCTGAGTGATGTCATCGGCTACGGCCTTGGCGCCGGCATCGTCGAGATCCGCGCAGCAGACCTTGGCTCCCCGCTCGGCCAACAGTGATGCAGTGGCCGCCCCGATGCCCGACGCGGCGCCGGTCACGATCGCGACCCGATCCGCAAGTGTGAGTGTTGACATGATGAGGCTCCTCAGCGTTCGAAGGCGCCGGCAAGCGCCAATGGGTTGAAGTACTCCCGATACAGCACGATCCGACCCTCTCGGGCACGAACGACGAGCGCATAGCGGTTCGCGTACTCGAGGCCGGTGGCCTCGAACGTGCCGGTCGACCGAAACTCGACAACGGCGAGCTCCGGGTCGGAGGTCGCATGGACCTCGACGTCGTGGAACTCCAGCTTCGAGAAGAGCTGGCTGCCGCTGAGAAATGCACGGATGGCCGCCTTTCCCTCGAAACGATTTGGAAGGCCCGGCGGTGCAAGCGGCATTTCCAATACCGCGCCGTCGGCCAACAATTCGACTGCGGCGGGAATGTCGAGCGAATGCAGCGCACCGAGCCAACGCGCCGCCAGATCCTGTACTTCGGACACAAATTCCTCCTTAGTGAACGCCGGCGCCGAACAGGACGCTGGCGGTGATGCCACCATCGGCGACGAACTCCGAACCGGTGCAGTAGCTGCTCTCATCGGACGCCAGGAACAACGCGAGCAAGGCGATCTCTTCGGGTGCCGCCAGCCGCTTCATCGGGATCAGCGGTTCGACCCTGGCGGCGAGGTTCACGCCGCCGATCGGGTCGAGCATCGGTGTTCGCACCCCTCCGGGGTGGATGGAGTTCACCCGGATACCCACGGGCGCGAGCTCGATGGCGGCCACCTTCGTCATCCCGCGAACGGCGAACTTGCTCGCCGAGTACGCGATCGTCGCCGGGGAGCCCGCGATGCCTTCGATGGAGGAGATGTTCACGATCGACGCTCGCGCGGCCGTGGTCATAGCCGGGATCGCGGTGCGTATCCCGAGGAAGACGCCGAGCTGGTTCACGCCGACGACCCGCAGGTACTCCTCGGTCGTGGTGTCAACGATAGGCGCCAGGGACGCGATACCGGCATTGTTCACGAGCACGTCGAGGGCGCCGAAGGATTGCACGACGTCGTCCACGCATGCTGCCCAGGACTGTTCGTCGGTCACGTCGAGGTGGATGTATCGCGCGCTGGGCCCCAGCTCCTTGGCGAGCACCTCTCCTTCGGCATCGAGCACGTCGGCGATCGCGACTTGGGCGCCGTGCTCCACGAATAGCCGGGCCTCGGCCGCCCCCATGCCCCGCGACCCGCCCGTGATGAGCGCGACCTTGTCGGCCAACCGCGCGGTCATAGGATCGCCAGCCCCGCGAGGCGGCCGTCTTCTCGCCACTGGTGCAGCAGCGCGAAGAAGGCGACGGAGCCCTCGCCGTACTGGCCCGCCAGCAGGCTGTGCCCGCCCCTGGGGTTGCCCTCCTGGTTGAAGTTGCCAGGGGTCGCGGAGTCGCCCGGCGCGACAAGGGGGGCTTTGGCAGGCAGCACGTCGAGCGGCTTACTCCGCAGGCCCGAGACAACTGTCGGCGCGTGTGCCCCGACCCTCACGCGAACGCCTTCGTCAGCGCCTGTACCAAGGCCTCCGCGGCTTCGTGAGCCTGGGGAAACTGCGTGGCCATACCGAAGAACCCGTGGATCATCCCGTCAAAGTCGATCCAGTCGGCGCCCACTCCGGCATCGAGGAGGCGACGGCGGTACTCGACACCCTCGTCGTGCAGTGGGTCGCATTCGGCGGTGATGATCAATGCCGGCGCGGTGCCGCTGAGGTCCGTTGCGTGCATGGGCGACGCATAGGGCTCATGCAGGTGCCCCTTGGCGTAGTGGTCCCAGGACCACGCCAGCACGGACCTGGTCAGGAATTTGCCCTCGCCGTGCTCCTGGAGGGACGCCGAGGTCATCGTGGAATCGAGGATCGCGCACACGAGAATCTGCAGGCAGAGGGGTGGCGCGCCGGAATCTCGCAGGCGCAGCGCGGTGGCGGCGGCCAGATTCCCGCCGGCGCTCTCGCCGCCGAGCGCGACCCGTCTCGGGTCGCCCCCGACCTCGGCGCTGTGGTTTTGGGCCCAGCTCACCACGGCTTCTGCCTCATCGAGCGCTGCGGGATAGGGGTGTTCGGGTGCCAGGCGGTACTCCACGCTGAGCACGACGGCCTCGACCCCGTTGGCGACAATCCGGCAGAACGTGTCATCGAGGTCGACCGTGCCGAACACCCAACCACCGCCATGCAGCCACACAAATACGGGAAGGGGCGCGTCACTCGCGGGCCGGTAGAGCCGGACCGAGACGTCACCCGTCGTCCCAGGGACGCTGATCTCGCGGACTTCGGCGACGTCGGGCGGGTCCCCGCCCATGGCCGCGAAGCCGCCGGCGAGCTGGCGCCCTGTCTCGATGGGCAAGTGCTCGATCCCGTCGAAGCCGGCGGCGGCCAGCATGTCGATCAGGGCTTGCGCCTTCGGATCAAGGGGCATCGCATTCTCCTTGGTGGTTCGCTCGACAACGACGGGTGGCGCAGTGGTGCTGTCGACGATCCGGTGCGTCGTCGAACAGCTAGGCGAGCTAGGCGGACATCGTGTCAGTTTACTAGTAAGTACTCACTTCGTGTCAATGGCCGTTACTTGGACGCCATCCTGCACCTCCATTAACTAACGGAGTCAGTGCTCACTGCCTCTAAGCTAATAGGGCGCTCACGTCAACCGCCGCAGCGGTTTCGAACCCTGGCGATGCACCGACCCGAACTGTCCCCAAGGTGGACCAGCCGGCCCTACTGATCTCGGTGGAGTGCCCATACCTCTGAATACCGAATCTGTTAGGCATCTAGACTCCGGTGGCTGCGACGCGGGGCGTGATCTCTTCCCAGAGCACCGCAGATGCCGTCGAGAGATCGAGGGAGTCACCCATGTCGAGATTTCGTGCCGAACGCAGCAGCGCGTCGAGCGCGCCCTGAAGGTCGTCGGTGTCGACCTCGTAGACGGACACGTACCGGTGCTCCGGCGTGGCAACGCCCTTGGCCTGGGCATCGGAGACCCGGTAGCGGGACGCGCCGACGAAGCCGTCGGCGGCCAGCACCTCGGGCAGGTGGACTCCGTCGTACCAGTGGTTGAAGTCGTCGTCTCGCTCGGGGCTGACGGGATTCGTGTAGACAATGAGCACTGCCTTGGGCATATCACGCCTTCCTTATCTCATTGGGTGTAACTGATCTCGTTGGGTGTAACTGTCGGTGAGGGGACGGGTTGCCGATCATCGTGGGGCAGAAGGCACCTCGACGTAAGCCACGCGGCGGGTCATGCCCACCGGGGTCAGCGTGGCGGATTCGCTGCGCCACAGCCGAACGAGCGCGACGCTGCCACCTCGCCCTTGACGACCTTGCCTGATGCGGTCCGCGGGAGGTCGTCGTGCGAGATCGACCAGCGGGTCGGCACTTCGAAGTAGGCCAAGCCTTCAGTGGCGAATGCAACGAGCTCGAGCTCGGCGGCTACCGCATTGCGTCGAAGCATGACGGCGGCAGCAACTTCCTCGCCAAGATCGGCGTGGGGTAGCCCTATCACGGCGACGTCCAGCACGGCCGGATGTTCTTGCAGTCTCGCTTCGACACGACTGGCAGAGATGTTCTCACCACCTCGGATCACGACATCCTTGCCTCTACCGGTCAGGTACAAGTAGCCATCATTGTCGATACGTCCGAGATCACCGGTCCGCAGCCAACGGTCCGGTGTGATGACTGACGATTTCGGTTCGTGCCAGTAGCCGAGCATCACGCTGGGGCCACGGACAAGAATCTCGCCGGCGCCGTCACTGTCCGGATTCTCTATTGCCAGCTCGATCGTCGGCAGTGGCCTGCCCACCGAGCCGGAATGGTCCGTCAGCTCATGCCCACTAGCCACCGCCACCGCTCCGGCGGCTTCAGTAAGGCCATACGACACCGCTGCTCCCCGTTTGACGTTCGGAAAGTATGCGGCGACTCGATCCCACAACCCACTAGGTACCGGGGCCGCGCCCATCGCGAGTGATCGGAGAACCAGCCCGTCGCCGGAATCGCCAGCGGTCTCTTCCATTGCATCCAGCGTGCGAGACACCATGGTCGGCACCGCCGACCACCCGGCAACGTTCTCTTCCCGTAACAGCCGAATCACCGCGTGAGGGTCGAAACGTCCCTTCAGGAATGCCATTGTCCCGCCGGCAAAGATCGCCAACAGCAGCTGTTGAACCGCGCCGACGTGAAACAACGGGACGGACACCAACGAGGTGCGCTGCGAGGAGATCCCGCGGGCGGGAAGTTGACGGGAATTGACAAGCGAGTTCTGAGTGGATGCGATCAGATTGCGGTGACTTAGAATCGCGCCCTTTGGACTTCCAGTCGTTCCGGACGTGAAGACGATGACGGCGGGATCGTCTTCACCACCATCGAAAACCTGCCCTCCACCCGACTCGATGTCGGAGAGCGCCAGTTCCTCAAATCGAATCGTCGCGACGTCGCGCGGCACGAGCGGCAGACGACGCTCATCCGCTACTACCAGTCGCGGAGCCATCGTGCTAACTACCTCCGCGACGACGTCGCGAGTCCACCACGCGTTGCCGGTGCACACCACCCATCCCTGGCGCACGCACGTCCAAAACATCACGATCCACTCGATCGAGTTCGCACCTAGGAGCAGAACGCGATCGCCCCGTGCCAAAGAACAGCGTGAGTGGAGCTGTGCAGCGAACGAGTCTGTCGCCCAAAGCAATTGATCGAATGTCAGGCTTCGCTCTCCTTGGATGACGTGGAGTCGGTCTCCGAACCGATGGGCATCGACGAGAAGGTCGGCTAGCGAGTGTGGGCGGTGTTCGAACACCTTGCATCGGGCACCCAGGACCTGTTCGGTGACGATCTCGGTGCCCCACGGTGAAGCGAAGTCAGACATCGCGATCAGCAGCCGACGACATCTCCCCCTGCTCCCGATAGTCGCTGAAGGTCCGGTCACGCTCGGACAAGCTCTCGCGGACGCCGTTGGACTTCATGGATTTCATGAAGTCCCTTGAGGATCGCTGATGGAACCCGAGCGCGTTGAGATCCGCGCATGCCCGCATGCCGGTCCGGATCCCCGCTGCCTCCATAGACCGATGACACGCGCGTTTGTTGATGGCCAGAATGTCAGGTGGAATCTTGCTCACCCGCTCGGCGATGTTCAGGACGGCACCCTCAAGATCGTCTGCCGCGAAGCTCCGCGTGGCAAATCCCAGCTCGGCGGCCTCTACGCCGGAGATCCAGTCCCCGGTGAGCAGCGCCTCCATTCCGCGTCGCATACCAAGCATCCAAGGCTGCCACACCATGTCGGGTGTCGACATCGAACGGACGGGTGGATAGCCGACTTTCGCGTCATCGGCGATATAGACGATGTCGCAGGCTGCGGCCAGTTCCGAGCCGCCGGCGAGGCACCAACCGTGCACCTGAGCCACGATGGGTGTCGCGAGATCCCACATCTCGAACCAGCCGGCGACGACGTGTCGCGGCCACCAACCGTCGACTGTTGCGGCGTGGCGCTCAACGGGTCGGACCCACTTCTCCAAATCGTATCCCGCCGAAAAGCACTCGCCTGCACCACGAATCACGATGACGGCGACGTCACGTGAAGCGTCAGCCGCCCGCATCGACTCGAACAGAGCCAAGCGAAGCTCGTCGCTCAAAGCGTTCCGCTTCTCAGGGCGATTGAGCGTGAGGCGTCGTACACCGGGGAGCGGATCATCTACGACGAGCACTTCCTGCGACATATGGCTGACTCCTCGGCCGTGACAATTCTGACGGACCACGCCTTCATTAGGGGCTGTGCTCGCCGCACTAAGACCGCCGATGAGAGGTGTGAGCGCTTACTATATACTACGGAATGCTACCGGAGGAGGAGAAGATGAAGTACGACCGCAGCGAATTGCTCATAGGCGGGGACTGGCGTGGCGAGGGATCCGGTTGGCTCGCAGTGATATCGCCATCGACCGAGGAGGTAGTGACCGAAGTTCGCCGCGCGGAGATCTCGGACATCGATCTCGCGGTGACAACAGCTCGGACCGCGTTCGACACCGGGCCGTGGCCGCGAATGTCACCGGACGAACGCGCGACGGTGATCCTCAGTGCGGTTGGACTACTTGCCCAATCGACGAAAGAGATCGGCACCGTGGTCACTCAGGAGATGGGGGCCCCGTTCGCCGACTCGGTTGGCCAGCAGGTGCCAGGAGCCTTGGCAATGGCGAAGGCCTTTGTGCGCTACTCCGCCGAGGTATCGCGAGAGACCGCACGGAAGGGACGCCAAGGCTGGGCCCTCGTCGAACAGGAGCCCGTAGGAGTTGTCGCTGCGATCATTCCGTGGAACGGCCCTTTTTACTTCAGCATTCTCAAGGTGATCCCCGCCCTACTCGCCGGCTGCGCGGTCGTCCTCAAGCCCGCGGAGGAGACGCCGGTCAGTGCGCTCTATCTAGGCGAAGCGCTCTACGCGGCCGGCCTTCCCGCTGGCGTATTGAGCATCGTGCCAGGCGACAGGATCGTCGGAAGGCACTTGGTGTCACACCCCGGCGTCGACAAGGTCTCATTCACCGGGAGTACCTCCGCGGGGCGGGAAGTGGGCGCGACGTGCGGGAGCCAGCTCAAACGCTCGAGCCTAGAGCTCGGCGGAAAGTCTGCTGCCATCGTTCTCGAGGATGCTGATCTAGACACCGTGATGCCGTCGATATCGGCGGGCGCGTTCTACAACGCAGGCCAGGTGTGCGCTGCGCTCACCCGAGTGCTCGCACCGCGCACGCGCTACGCCGAAGTCGTGGACGGCCTCTCGGCGGCGGCGAACAAGCTACGTGTCGGGGATCCGTTCGAGCCGGACACCGACGTCGGTCCGCTCGTCTCGTCGCGTCAACGGGACCGCGTCGAAGGCTACCTCCGCTTGGCCGAAACCGAGGGTGTGACGCTTAAGGCCGGCGGAGGTCGGCCTAACCACCTCGACCGCGGCTATTACGTTGAGCCGACCGTGTACTCGGGGGTCAACAACGGCATGCGGATCGCACGCGAGGAGATCTTCGGGCCAGTCGTCGTCGTCATTCCCTACGACGACGTCGACGAGGCAATCGCCGTCGCCAACGATTCGCCCTACGGCTTGCACGGCGGGGTATACACAAGTGATCCCGACGCGGGAGTGGAGGTCGCCAAGCGCCTCGTCACGGGCACCGTCTCCGTCAACTCGTTCACGCTCAACTCCGACGCCCCCTTTGGGGGACGAAAGAATTCTGGATACGGCAGGGAGTTCGGACCCGAAGGGATTGCCGCGTACCTCGAGCACAAGACGATCAACGTCCCGCGATCAGTGGTAGGCGAAGCAAAATCTGGCGCCGACATCGGCGCATGATCCTCAATCAGTACGTAAGGTGCAGTGTAAGTGCTTACAATTATATAAATCGATCTATGGAGGTGGTGTTGAGTGGCTCAGAACGCCGCACCAGACGACGCGTCGCCTACGCGTGAGCAGACGCGCCAACCTCGCCGTGCTCCAGGCGAGGGTCGGCGCTTGCTCCTGCAGGCAGCGAAAGAAATGTTCGAAGAATCAGGTTACGCACGAACGACCACCCGGATGATTGCTGAACGGGCAGACGTGGCGGAAGCGCTGCTGTTTCGAAACTTCGGTTCGAAAGCTACCCTCTTCTCCGAGGTCACGTTGGGGCCTTTTACGCAGTTCATTAGTGACTGGAAACGCAAGCGCGCCAACGACTGGCGGGTCGCCTCGCCTGAGCAACTCGCATCGGAGCTGATCGGAACTTTCTACGATCTTTTCCGCGACAACCGCGGATTGATGATCACCTACATCGCCACCAGCGTATTCGATCCCGAAATAGTCGGCATCGAGGAGGCGCCGCTGTTCATTGAAGCCATCGACACGCTGGCGCGGTGGAGCGAGAAGGACTTCATCGAAGCACGTGCTCTCGCGCCGATCGACGTCTTCGTGGCCAACCGGGCCTTCGTGGGCATGATCATGTCGATGGCGCTCTTCGAGGACTGGTTGATGCCGACCAACCACGGCCGGCGCCCGAGCAGGGACGAGATTATCGCGGAGTTGTCACAGTTGATTCTCTACGGCGTCACACGCCCACGTCACCCCATTCCGGACGGGACCAGTGGGTAGGCCCCGCGTCCCCACATTGGTTCAGACGGACTAGATCGTCCTCCCGCGTCCTTGCCAATATGCGTCGCGAAGTCGGCGCTTGAAAATCTTCCCCGAGTCCTCCCGCGGAAGCTCTGCCCGAAACTCGATGATCTTGGGAATTTTGAAGTCGGCGATATGTTGACGGAGAAATGCCTTAATGTCCTCAGGCCCTGCGGAACTTTCAGGAGTCAGCTGAATCACAGCCGCGAGAACCTCGCCCAGACGGTCGTCGGGGACCCCGAACACCGCACAGTCTGCTACGTCCGGCATTCCACCGAGTACCGATTCGATCTCCGCCGGATAGACATTCGTGCCACCGAAAATGACGAGGTCGATCTTGCGATCGCAGACAAACAGGAAGCCGTCCTGGTCCACGTAGCCCACATCCCCGGAGGGCACCAAGGAGTCCACTTGATCGGGAGTCACCGCGCCGCCGTGATAGGTGAACTCGGATATGGCGTGGAGTCTGGAATAGATGTCGCCGACGTCTCCAGCGGGGACCTCGTTCCCGTCAGCATCAAGAATCTTGACCGTGGCGCCGTCGACCGGGCGCCCGACTGTTCCCGGGTGCGCGAGCCATTCCTCGCTGGAGCAGAACGTCACGACCCCGGTCTCGGTGGATCCGTAGAATTCGTAGATCACCGGCCCCCACCAGTCAATCATTCGGCGCTTGACATCGGGAGGGCACGGTGCAGCCGTGTGTACTACGTGCGCGAGTGTGCTCAGGTCGTATCGAAGGCGTGTCTCCTCAGGCAAATTCAGCAGTTGCACGAACATCGTCGGAACCAGTTGGACCGCGGTTATCGCGTGACGGTCGATCAGCCGAAGAAGGTCCTCAGCGTCGAAACGTGACTGCAGCACTGCGGTGGCCCCGCTCTGCAGCGCGAACATTGCGGTGGCGTTGGGGGCGCTGTGATACATCGGAGCCGTGATGATGGTCCTGCTGCCCTCGGTCAACCCCAGTGTCTGCCCAGCGACGCTGGCGAACCCGGCCCGCTGCTCGGGTGTGAGTGCTTGCCTGCGAACGCCCTTGGGACGTCCCGTCGTTCCGGACGTGTAGATCAGACTGGTCGGCGCATCCTGGGTCGGCCCGTCCCACGGTTCGTGCGCACCGATCCAGTCGAGCCATCGAACGTCACCCTGGGATGCAAGACGGCAGTCGTCCACAACGCCGTAAGCCCGTCCGATGTGCTCCGGGGTGTCCACGACGATCACCTGGACCGCCGTCGGTATCGCGTCACGGATCGGGCCGACGAGGTCGGCATGAACAACCAGCACGGACGCGCCACTGTCGCTGAGGATGTACTCGACCTCGGCGCCCTTGAAATGCCAATTGATGGGGACCGTGACCGCACCCAAGAGGCCGGCGCCAATCGTCAGTTCCAGGATCGGGACGTCGTTGCGCATGAGGAATGCGACAGCGTCTCCATCGCCCACGCCCATCGACGCGAATCCGCTCGCCGCTCTTGCAGCCGTGGTGAGAATCTGACTTCGTGGGTAGAACGCGTCTCCCGATACGAACCCCGGCTGGGACGCGCTTGAGACAATCGCAGTGCTCACTTGGATGTCACGTTCCGCTCATCGTCGATGGGCCACGCTTCGCGCAGCGGTTGCTTAACGACCTTGCCAGTCGCGTTAGTCGGTAATTGCTCACGCCTCAACCACCACCGACTCGGAACCTCGAAGTAGGCCAACCTTTGCGAGGCAAACGCTTCGAGTTCGTTCGGGGTTACCTCAATGCCATCGCGGGGCACCACCACTGCAGCGACGACTTCACCGAATTCGTCATCCGGCAGGCCGATGACGGCTACCTCGGCGACCGCCGGATGTTCGATGAGCGCCGCTTCCACGTTCGGGCAGGCAATGTTCTCACCACCGCGAATGATGACGTCCTTGATTCGGCCTTCGATGAAGAGATACCCGTCATCGTCGATGCGGCCAATGTCACCGGTATGAAGCCACCCCGCTGGGTCGACGACGCACGGCTCGGAGCTACCAAGGTATTCCGTCATGTTCGTCGGGGAGCGAGCAATGATTTCTCCCCTGCCCGAGACGTCGGGGTCTTCGATCTTCAACTCGACGACGGGAAAGGGTCGTCCGACCGTCCCTGATCGAGAAGCCAAGTCTTTACCCGTCGCAACGGTGAGGGTGCCACCTGCTTCCGTCATTCCGTAGATCGTTCCGGCGTTACGCCGAGCAGT
>Ga0209526_10000249_pt1 | contig 33965 bp, 28 predicted proteins | sample JacPinW_OM2H0_M1_FD_188566 | JGI IMG/M metagenome (GOLD analysis project Ga0209526, IMG submission 188566) | Forest soil microbial communities from Algoma, Ontario, Canada - Jack Pine, Ontario site 1_JW_OM2H0_M1 (SPAdes) (version 2) | ecosystem: Environmental > Terrestrial > Soil > Boreal... | reverse complement strand
CCGCATACCCCAGCAGGCGTCGGAGAACGAGTTTTACTCCTTTCTTTGCTTGAGCCGCTTCCACTCGAGTTCGGAGATCTCTTCTAAGAACCGTTGCATGGTTTGATAATCACTCACCGCTTGGCGAACGCGCTCTTCCAACTGTTTGGGAACGAAGATCTGGCGCAGCTTGCCCGCCTCGCTATGCACCAGATAGAGCGAGGAGTGCAGTTCTCCTGAGGCACACCGACAGGTGGGCTTTCCACATTTGCGGTTGCGCACCGACAAACAACCGCGCATCAGTCGGCGGCTAGAAGCGAGCTGGGCGATACGCGAACGGAACCTTCGCTCGGCGAGGGACAGATGGGCGCGATTGAGGACGTCGCTCATGACTGATATAATCAACTTATATCAGATTATTATGCCAGTCAAGGCACAAAATCGAATGCGAATCTGCTCCTCCCAGAGCCTCGCACTAAAGGTTCAATCAGTTCAATGTCTTAAATGGTGAGAAGGCGACGCATTGCGGAATAGCTGAAGGCAGATGAGGGCGATCGACATCCAGATCCGACAGAAAACGCGCATTAGAGAACCAGAACGTGGTGCTGGTACGCGCAGCGGGAACCATCGCTTGAACTAAATGTGGAGCTGAATCGAGCAAGATCGTCTAGCAATTCGAGCCCGTAGGCGGCGAGAAGGGGCAAGGCGGACAGAGTGCGTTCCTGCAACCCGTGATGAGGGTAAAGGGAGTCAAGCAGAATCCGTTCATGGCGGTCGAGAACTCCCGTACGAAAGCCCTCCGCACGGCCCGCCTTGGCCTTTAATTTGGCAAACTGGTAGAGCATCCGGCGCTCGGTGGACTGCAGCGCCCCGGTCAGTGTGTGGTCGAGGCCCTCGAGCGGCTCACCATAAGCGGACAACAGACGGCGCAAAGCCTTTTCATCCCTTTCGAAGCGACGCGCCAGCGCGCTAGGCAATGATTTCCGCTCCATCTTCCCGCGAAGATACTGGCGACCGGGAAAGAAATCGCGAAGTTCGAGACCGTACTTTGCAAGCAGACGAGCCACGGGCGCTTCGACGATCGTGAAACTCGCGCGAGGCAAAATGACAGGCATGCGGCCAAGAATTTTCCGGTATGCGACCTGCACCTGGGCCATATAGGCGATTTCGGCCGGACCGCCGATGTAGGCAGCGGTTGGAAGTAGGGTGTCCTGTACGACGGGCCGCAAAAGCACGTTGGGCGTAAAGTCTTCAGGAGACTTCTCCACCAGGGCGAAAAGCTCCTCGCGGGAAAAGGAAGCTTTCCCCGCGAGGAATTTCCCATTGCGATTGCGCAGCGGCTGTCGCTTGCCGTCCACGTTATAGAACAGAAGCGTGGTGTCACGGGTGACCCGTACCTGCGGGTGAAAGCCGGAGTGATCGAGTTCGTTTGAGCGGACCAGGAACGCGTCGCGGAGCGAATCAGCATCCTCAAGCGCGCGACGGTATACGCGAGTAGCTAACTGATGTAGGCGGTGGTCTAGCGGATCGATAAAAATAATTCCCCGCCCAGCGAGCAGACGCGCCATCAATTTTCCAAACGCAGAACCGTAGGTTTCCCCGGGCCCGTACGATTCGCGGAGGGCAAGTTCGACTGTGTCCGCCCACCCGCCCTCGAGGCCCGCCGATGCTGTGGCAACCAGCGGCTGAATGTCATCACCGAGCACAACCTCGCCGACCCGGCGGCCATCGTCTTCCTCCCTGCGGGCCAATTCGTAACGACGGAGACCGCCGTGCGTATTCCAGTACGTGTGATTGACCTCGGCGAGATCATGATCTTCGGTGGCTAACCAGAAAATCGGTACGGCTTCGGTGCCCCGGCTGGTTGTTTCCTCGGCGCAGTGGGTGGCGGAAATCGCCTTGTAAAAACTGTACGCCGGGCCGGAAAACAGTCCCACCTGCTGTCCGGTTACGACGACGACGGCACCGGCCGCTAGGCGATCTAGATTCCGTTCGGTCGTACGATCCGCGCCGAAACGCCGATTCTGCTCGCGCAGGACCTCCACGACACCGCGGCGCACCTCGGGGCTGAGATGGACCTCGCGCGCTGCAGCATCGAGACCAGCTTCGGTGGGGGGATGCGCGTAATAGCTGGCGACTCGGTCGAACTCCTCAAGGAAAGAACAGAAGAGCTTGGTCGTCTGGGGTATTTCGCGAAACGAAAGACAGTGAGACTCAACGGGGCCAGTCATTGTATACGCAGCTCAAGACACCAGCAACCCGGCCGAGAGGCCGAGTCGAGATGAGACAGCGATGGGGCATAAGTCGGCACAGGCTGAATTTGATGATAACCCGACACGCGCGATTCAGAGTTTCTCCGGCGCAGGGTTAATTCTGCGCGGCAGATTCGGCGACGACGGCTGCGAGCATAGCATCAATTTCGCGCTGTGCCGCTGCGTCCACGGGCAGCAGAGGCATTCGAGGAGGGCCACCGTAGTAGCCGAGCCTGTCCATGGCGAATTTGAGGCCGGCAATGCCGTACTGTGGGCCGAAAAGGCTTGCGGCCGCGGTCAGCTTTTGCTGCAGCGATTGCGCACGTGTTGCATCGCCATCGCGTGAAGCTTCGTAGACTTCCACGCAAATTTCCGGAAGGGCACACGCCAGGGCGAGAATAGCGCCCACGGCACCTGTTCGCATCGACTCGACAAGGGTGGAAGCCGAGCCTACCAGCATCTGGAAATTCTTCGGTGCGGCGGCAATGATTTCGGTAACGCCCTGGACATTCCCCGAGCTGTCCTTCATCCCGATTATGTTGGGGTGCGCCGCGACTCGTGCGACGACCGACGCTTCGACGGTAAGCTGCGTGAATATTGGTACCGAGTAAAGCATCACGGGAATTCGGGCGGCGTCGGCGACACGCAGATAATATTCCGCGAGGGCCTCCGACTTCATCTGCGGCTTGTAATAGTGAGGCGTGCGAACCAGGGCTGCGTTGTAGCCGAGCGACGCCGCGCGGTTGGTGTGCTCAATCGTTTCCGAAGTCGATTCCGAGGCGGTGCCCGCGATCAGGAGTTTTTCGGGCGCGGCAGCTTCCCTTGCCGTCTCCCACAGGCGCTCGATTTCTTCCCAACGCAGAAGGACCGATTCGCCAGTCGAACCGTTCAGGACGTAGCCCGCGAGGCGTGTCTGATTATAGCGACCAATGTTGTCACGCAGGCGTCGGAGCGAGACTTCGCCGTCGGCCCCGAAAGGCGTCGTGACCGCAGGAAAGATGCCGTGAAGGTCCATGGTAGATAGCCGCGTTTCGATCTTTTCGATCGCCCCTGCCATTGTCTGCTGCTTCTGGCGAGATTCACCGGCTCGCTGCCGCCGATTTGCTCCCTTGCATCGTACCGCCCGCAAGGTAAAAGTAACCTACCCTGTTATTTGTCGGCGAGTTGAACCACATTCGCCCCTGGGCATCGAGAAAGAATTCCCTCGACATATTTTCGGAATAAGGAAAAGGGTATTCGACCACCTGCCCGGTGTTGGGATCCATGCGGCCAATCGTATCTAAATCCGTAGACGCGTACCAAATGCCTCCGCTTTTATCGATCCCAAGAGCGTAAGGCGACGGATCCGCGCCAGGCAGTTCATACTCCTTGAAGGTCTCGGTTTGGGGATCAAACCGGCCAAGTTTTCCGCCCATACGCTCGGTGAACCATACGAATCCCTGGGAATCCACCTGTATCCGCTGAGGCATACCTTTTGTCGGCGGAGCCCATTGGCTCACCTTTAGGGTCTTTGGATCCACCTTTCCAATGTTGCCGGCTGGCTTGAGCACAGCGAACCAGACGTTTCCAGCCTTGTCGAGGGTAATGCCGTAAGACGAAGGCACTTCCGGAAAATGAGTGAATGTTTCGGTCTTAGGATCGAAACGAGTCAACGGGCTTCCCGTGGTCCACACATTTCCTTGCATATCAAGCCGGATAGTATGCTTGGACGGGCGTTCGTTAGGGACCTCCCCGGCGTCCTGATACTCGCTTATCTCTTTCGTGCGGGGATCCCACTTTCCGATCTTGTCCAGGGCAAACTCCGTGAACCACACCGTGCCGTCCGGTGCCGGAAATGCCGAATGAACACCCGCAGTCTTCTGCTCGGGCACTGGGAATTCCTGAATCGCTGCCGTTTTCGGATCTAACCTCGCAATCTTATTCCCTCTTCCGTAGTAGGGCATCCATATGTAGCCATCTTTATCGGGAGCGGGGCCCCAAGGCATGCGGTTGGGCCCGGGCATCTCATACTCCACATACACGATCTTCATCGCCTCATCGCTGAATTTCCGAACCAAATCTTTATAGTCCGGCATGTCGGCGGGTGATCGCGGCAGTATCGAATCCGGACCGAAAACAGAAGTCAGATAATGGACCACGTCTTTCTCATCCTGGTCGGTGAATCGCCGTGACAGCTCGAAGGCCATCGCCTCCCGCATGTAGTCGACTCTGTCCTGCCATCCGGACTCATCGCGAACGACCGCAGCCATGCGCGTCTGTATCCCATGGCAGATGAAACACCTCCTGAAAAGCACTTCCTTTCCACTCGCGTCCGGCAATAGCTTCCTGCTTTGGTAGAGCGAAAGGTCACTCCAATGAACTACCCCCTTCTGAAGGGACCAGTCGAACGACGCGTTCTGGTCGGCCGTCAGACGTACGCCCGAGCGCGGTTCGGCCCGATAGCCGACGGTTCTGATCCGCAATTCATAGTCTCCAGCCGGCAAGTTCTCCAGTTCGTACCGGCCCTTTCTATCCGATAGCACATCGACAGTAATTCTGGTCGTCACATTTTGAGCCTGGACAAACGCGCCCCGGAAAGGTGCGCCATCCGGCCCTTTCACAGTTCCGGTGATGGTCGCTCCATGAGCGAGCGAGCCGGCAACCAAGGCCACAACTACGATCCTCGAAATTTTATTCAGTGACCACATGGCGCTCTTCAATGTTCGGCTGGAGTTGCCGAAGCGGCCGACTTACGGCGATGCAAGTCCTGGACCGCGGCCACGTCGGCGCCACGCCCGGCCATGGCGCGAATACCTCGGGCGGCAGCGCTCGCAGCCGAAAGGGTTGTGATGCATGGAATGTTATACCGGATCGCAGCTCGGCGGATAGATTTTTCGTCGTAGAACGATTCGCGGCCGAGCGGCGTATTGATGAGAAGGTCAACTTTGCCAGTCTTGACCAGGTCCACGATATTGGGACGCCCTTCGTTCACTTTGTACACCTCTTCCACTTCGATCCCTGCCTGGCGGAGGGCCGCGGCGGTGCCACGGGTAGCAATGATTTTTAGACCCGCAGCGGCGAGGTCCTTCGCGACGCTCGCGGCGTGACGCTTGTCGCGGTCGCTCACGCTCATGAACACGATGCCTTCGAACGGCAAGCGCTGGCCAGCCGCAAGTTGCGCCTTGGCGAAGGCAAGGCCAAACGTCGAGGAGACACCCATCACTTCGCCGGTAGAGCGCATCTCCGGGCCGAGAATCGTGTCCACGCCGCGGAACTTGTTGAACGGGAACACAGGAGATTTAACGGCGTAGAAATCACGGAGCGCGAGTTCTTTGATACCGTTTGTTTCGATCACCGGCAGATGCAGTTCGCTCAGTTTGCGGCCGGTCATTAGGCGCGCGGCAACTTTCGCGAGTGCGACGCCGGTCGCCTTACTCACGTAGGGAATGGTGCGCGAGGCGCGGGGGTTGACCTCGAGAACGTATACGGTATCGCGCTGAATAGCATACTGCACGTTCATCAGGCCAACGACGTGCAGGGCGCGAGCAAGGCGCGCCGTGTAATCTCGGATCCGTTCAAGCACCGAGGCTTTCAGGGTGACCGAGGGCAGCACGCAGGAGGAATCGCCCGAGTGGATGCCGGCTTCCTCGATGTGCTCCATGATCCCGCCGATGACGACGTCTTCACCGTCGGCAAGAGCGTCTACATCCACTTCGGTCGCGTCCTCAAGGAATTGATCGATCAAAATGGGACGTTTCGGGTCCGAGCCCGTGCCGATTTGTGCGGCCTGAGCCACGTACTCTTGTACGGTTTTCAAGTCGTAGGCGATCACCATCGAGCGGCCGCCGAGAACGTAGCTCGGCCGCACGAGAACTGGCAGACCGATTTCGCCGGCGGCACGCACAGCCTCCTCCGGAGCGAGAGCCGTCGCATTGCTCGGCTGCGGAATCTTGAGCTCATCAAGCAGTCGGCCGAATCGGCGCCGGTCCTCGGCGAGATCAATCGACTCGGGGTCGGTGCCAATGATTTGCGCGCCATTGCGTTTAAGTTCGAGTGCTAGGTTCAGAGGAGTCTGCCCGCCGAACTGCACGATCACGCCCTGCGGCCGTTCGCGGTCAAGTATCGCGAGCACGTCCTCGAGGGTGAGTGGCTCAAAGTAGAGGCGGTCCGACGTGTCGTAATCGGTCGACACGGTTTCCGGATTGCAATTCACCATAATCGTCTCGTAGCCGTCTTCTTTGAGCGCGAAGGCGGCGTGGCAGCAGCAATAATCGAACTCAATGCCCTGCCCGATGCGGTTCGGTCCACTGCCCAGGATGACGATTTTCGGACGGTCCACGACGGCCGACTCATCTTCCTCCTCGTAGCTCGAATAAAGATACGGCGTAAAGGATTCGAATTCCGCAGCGCAGGTATCCACGCGTTTGAAAACCGGGCAAACGCCGAACTCCTGCCGCCGGGCTCGAACTTCGGCTGCCTTGACGTTCCAAAGCTTGCCGATTTCTTCATCGCTTGCTCCGGAACGCTTCGACTCAAGAAGCAGTTCCCGCGAGCAATTCTGCAGTGTCGCTTCCGCGACGCGCCGGTCGACCTCCAGCATTGCCACTAACTGGCGAATGAACCAGGGATCGATTTTTGTGAGCTCGCAGACCTCTTCGCAGCTCATGCCCCGCTCGAGCGCTTCAAACAGCCAGTGCAGCCGGTCCGGGCCGGGCACGTGCAGCTTTTCGCGCAAAAGCGCGGTGGTCACCTCGGCTGGGGGGCGCCAGGCCGTGCTCGGCTCCAGCGCTCGAATGGCCTTGCACAAGGCTTCCTGAAATGTACGGCCGATGGCCATCACTTCTCCGACCGATTTCATCTGCGTAGTGAGCGTCGTATCGCTGCCGGGAAACTTTTCAAACTGCCATTTCGGAATTTTAGCCACCACGTAATCGATCGTCGGCTCGAAGCAAGACGGCGTCTTGCGAGTTATGTCGTTCGGGATCTCGTCGAGGGCCATACCGATGGCGAGTTTTGCAGCAATCTTCGCAATTGGGAATCCCGTGGCCTTGCTCGCGAGTGCGGAGCTGCGCGAGACGCGCGGATTCATTTCAATCACGACCATGCGGCCAGTGTCCGGGTCGATGGCGAACTGGATGTTCGATCCGCCCGTCTCGACGCCCACTTCCCGGATAACGGCGGCGGCGGCGTCGCGCATGCGCTGGTATTCCTTGTCGGTAAGCGTCTGCGCCGGGGCGACCGTGATCGAATCGCCTGTGTGAATGCCCATCGGATCGAAGTTCTCGATCGAGCAAATGACCACGAAGTTGTCGCGAAAATCGCGCATGACCTCGAGCTCATATTCTTTCCAGCCGATGACGGATTCCTCGATCAGTGCCTGATGGACCGGGCTCGCATCGAGCGCACGCGAGATCGCATCGCTGAACTCTTCGTGATTGTAGGCGATCGAGCCGCCCGTGCCGCCGAGGGTGAATGATGGCCGGATGACGACGGGGTAGCCAAGTTCGTCAGCCAGATCAATGGCTTCGGGGATGTTGGTGACGACGGCCGAAGCGGGGACTTCCAGACCAATCCTCCGGCACGCCTCCTTGAACAGCAAACGGTCCTCAGCGATCCGGATCGCTCGGAGCGATGCCCCGATGAGCTGTACCCCGTACTTGTCAAGTACTCCACTCTCCGCAAGTTCGACGGCCACGTTGAGCCCGGTCTGGCCGCCCACGGTCGGCAGCAGGGCGTCAGGACGTTCTGCTGCAATGATGGCTTCGAGATATTCCTTCGCGAGTGGCTCGATGTAGGTGCGATTTGCGATTTCGGGATCCGTCATGATCGTCGCCGGATTTGAATTGACAAGGACGACCTCGTAGCCCTCTGCGCGCAGAGCTTTGCAGGCCTGCGTGCCAGAGTAGTCGAACTCGCATGCCTGCCCGATGACGATCGGGCCGGAGCCGATGATCAGAATTTTCTTGATGTCAGTGCGCTTCGGCATAATTCGGTGTTCGTTGTAGCATCCGCAGTCGTCAGCGCGCAGCCCGGAAGCCGCGCCTTGGCAAAAGGCATTGCTAACGTGTCATCCCGCATTCTCTTTCATCAATTCGACAAACTGGTTAAACAGGTAGCGCGCGTCATGGGGACCCGGCGAAGCTTCCGGATGATACTGGACGCTAAAGAGCGGCAGCGCGCGGTGCCGCATGCCCTCGTTCGTCTGGTCGTTTAGATTGACGTGGGTGATTTCGACCTCGCTCGATGGGAGTGAGTCGGGGTCGACGCAAAAGCCGTGGTTCTGGGCGGTAATTTCGACCTTGTCGGTGACAAGATTCTTCACCGGGTGGTTTGAGCCGTGGTGACCAAATTTCAATTTGAAAGTGCGCCCTCCGAGGGCCAGTCCGCAGAGCTGATGCCCAAGGCATATCCCAAAAACAGGGACGCGGCCGATTAGCTTTCGGATATTCCGAATGGCATAGGTGATCGGCTCGGGATCTCCAGGGCCATTGGAGAGGAATACGCCCTGCGGCTTGAGCGCCAGGACATCTTCGGCTGCCGTTTCGGCTGGGACGACCGTAACGTCGCAGTTGTGATCGACCAATAGGCGGAGGATGTTCTGCTTGATGCCGAAATCATACGCGACAACACGATAATGAGCTTGACCTTCGCGCGCGACAGGTTTCGAGGCAGGGGACTCCTGACCGGCGCGCTCTGCGCCATGTCCCGACGACCTCGCCTGCGCCGCGCTGACGATAGGAGCAGCGAGGTCGATCGACCCAATCGCCCATTCATATGTTTTCGCAGCGGTGACGCGGCTTGCGAGTTCCTGGCCGGCCATGGTCGGAAGCGCACGGGCTTCGGCGATCAATTTTTCAGCGATTGTGCCATCGGACGAAACGACGCCGCGCATCGCGCCCGCATTGCGGATGTGACGGACAAGGGCCCGCGTATCGATATCCCAGATCGCCGGGATGCCATGGCGTTCGAGATAATGTTGGGCGGACTCGTTTGAGCGCCAATTCGAAGCGAGCGCCGAAAATTCCCGCACAATCAGGGCTTCGATATAGGGCTTTGCCGATTCTTCATCGTCGTGGTTCGCACCCACGTTGCCGATGTGGGGGTACGTCAGGCACACAATCTGTCCGGCGTAGCTTGGATCGGTGAAAACTTCCTGGTATCCGGTGAGGCTGGTATTAAAAACGACTTCGCCGCCACGACGGGTTCGAGCCCCCGCCGCGCGCCCGTTAAAAACTCGTCCATCCTCGAGCGCGACGATCGCGCGACCTTCGGCGGCCTGCGTCAGTGTGTCCTCCGGAGAATGTCATTTCGATGCCGCGTTAACGGTTGAAGACAGCGCTAGAGATCCAAAATGGTCGACGGGCCAGTAAGCGAACACTGCTTTGCCGTAGATATACTGCCGCGGCACGGGCCCAAACATCCGCGAATCATTCGAACTATCGCGATGATCTCCCATCACGAAATAGTTGTCCGCGGGGATCCGCCGAATCGCATAGCTCGAGCCGTCGAGATAAAATGCAGGCACGTACGGCTCGAGCAACTCTTTGCCGTTCACGTATAGGTGACCCGACCGAACCTCGATCGTGTCGCCCGGCAGTCCGATCACGCGCTTGATGAATGATTTCGAGCGATCAAGAGGATACCAGAAAACGATGACGTCGCCGCGTCCGATCGGCGCAAAACGATAAACGAACTTGTTGATAAAGATGCGCTCTTGGTCGCTCAAAAGCGGAGCCATGCTAGTCCCTTCGACTTTGACCGGCTGATACAAAAAGATGATGATTGCGAGCGCCAGGCCAAGCGCCACCGCAAGATCGCGTGTCCAACTGCGGAGCTCGCGTCGCAATTGAGGCAAAGGCGCTACTTCAGACGGTCGTTGGGCGGAATGGGACGTATCCAGCATTTCTTCACTCAAATATTTATATCACATGTTGGAGCAATGCACCCAACTCTTGGGCGCCGCGGGCCGGAATGCGGCACCGATTTTGTCTCGCCCTATTCGCTGAGAACGAACTGAAGGATGGCAAGTGAAGCTAGGACAGCCGTCTCGGTACGAAGAATATTTTGGGCGAGCGAAGCTTCGATGAAGCCAGCCGCACGGGCAGCCACGATCTCGTCGTCGGTCCAACCGCCTTCTGGGCCCGTGGCGAGTGCGGCAGCGGCCCCTCGACGACCGCCCGGAAGGGCATCGCGCAGTGGCATGGTGTCGCGACGCTCAGACAGCAGGACTTTGCAAGCGGCAGAGGATTGTGCGAATGCTTCGTCAGCAGGCATGGCTGCTCGCAACGTGGGCGGGCGCAGGCGGCGTGCCTGTTGGGCCGATTCGACGATGATCTTCTCCCAGCGGGTTCGACGTTTACCGGCTGCGCGCAAAAGCAGCTTATCGCTGCGGGCGGCGGCCAGTGGGATGATATCGGTGACGCCCAGCTCCGTGGCCTTCTCGAGGCACCACTCGAAGCGCTCAAACTTTACGACCGAGACGAGGAGCTGCACTGCAAGAGAAGGTTCGCGCGCCGCGATGGACTCGACCAAAGCGAAGTCGATGCGGCTCTCGCCGCGCTTCGCTAAGACAACGCTTTCAATGCGGCCGATCCAGACGCGGTGGCCATCACTCAATTCGTAAAGCTGGCCGGGTTCTGCGCGCAGCACGCGGCCGAGGTGTTCGGCAGTCTCGCCGCGCAGGGTGGCTGAATTCAAATCGAAGCTGTCGACAAAGAATCGCCGCCGCATCGGCCGATTCTAACTCGCCAAGACGCAAAAATGCCGCAAACCATGCCAGGGCCCGCATACACACCGCCTGTTGCATGAGCCGGCGGCCGCACATCCTCGGCCGAGTCTCATCGCCTGTACGCTCGCGAGGAATGCGGCATCACGAGGAGTCGTCGCAAAACTGGGAGTCCTCTGAGACCGACAGATTGCGGCATGCCGGACATCACGCATCGTCTACCGTCTGAGGGATAACACCTAGTCAGCCGAAGATGTCTTTGACCTTATCGAAGAACCTCGAAGAGCGCTCGGCGGGCTTGTTTTCGACCTTCAGGGACTGCCCGAGTTGCTCGAGCAGACGGCGCTGCTCGCGCGACGTCTTCGACGGAACTACGACGCCGATGCTGACGTAAAGGTCCCCGCGGCCTCCCTGGGGATTGGGAAGACCCTTCCCTTTCTGGCGGAAAATCTGTCCGGACTGGGTGCCTTCGGGAATCTCGAGATCGTTCTCCCCATGCAGTGTCGGGATTTTGATTGTCGTGCCAAGGGCGGCCTGTGGAAAGCTGACCGGAATCGTGCAGAAAAGATCCGAACCACGGCGTTCGAAGAACGGGTGCTCTTTCACCTCAAGGAAGATGTAGAGGTCGCCGGACGGGCCCCCGTTCGTGCCAGGCTCGCCCTGGCCAGGCATACGCAGCCGTGTGCCCGTATCGACACCCGCGGGTATGCCCACTTCGAGGACTCGCTCGCGCTCAATTCGTCCCTGCCCGCGGCAGGTGGCGCAGGCTTCGCGAATCACCTGTCCGCTGCCCTGGCAAGCGGGACAGGTACGAGTGATCGAGAAAAAGCCCTGCTGGTACGACATTTGTCCGCGTCCGCCGCAGGTGCGGCAAGCGGCCATTCCGCTGCCGGACTTGGCACCGGTGCCATGGCAGGTTTCACAGGCTTCATGACGCGAAATGCGAATCTGGCTCGTCACGCCCGTCGCGGCATCTTCAAAGCTCAGCGCCATGTCATAGCGCAAATCGGCGCCACGCTGGCCTTTCGCTCCGCGGCCTCGGCGACGCCCGCCGCCGAAGGCTTCGTCGAACCCGAAAAGATCGCCGAGAATGTCCTGGAACTCCTCGAAGATGGACGGGTTGAACCCCCCGGATTCAAAGCCGCGGCTACCGAGGCCGGCATGACCAAAGCGATCGTAGATCGAGCGCTTTTGCGGATCTGAGAGAACGCTGTAAGCCTCGCTGGCCAGGCGGAAATTGCGCTCGGCTTCCTCTTTGTTGTCCGGATTCCTGTCAGGGTGCCAACGCAATGCTGCTTTGCGATAGGCCGGCTTCATTTGATCGGCCGCAGCATCACGGGCAACGCCGAGAATTTCGTAATAATCCGGCTGGTTACCTGTCATAGTCACCTTTCAGTTTTCTCTCTGAGATGCCGAAGCGGATTTCGGCTCGGATGCGGTTGCGACGCGCACCATCGCGGGCCGGAGTACGCGCTCATGAAGCACGTAGCCAGGCTGCAGTTCGTCGATCACGGTCCCGTCAGCATGCTCGGTAGTTTCGACGCGTTCGATCGCGTGATGAAAATGCGGGTTGAATTCCTTGCCCACCGATTCGATCTGCGCGACACCGTGTTTCGCGAGCGCGTCCCAGAGCTGACGGCGGATCAATTCGAATCCTTTCATATATTCGGCCGAAGCGGAATCTCTTGACCCGGCGAGCGCGCGATCAAAGGCGTCCAGAACGGGCAGAACGCGTTCGACGAGCAACTCGACACCGCGGTGACGATCATGCTGGCGTTCTTTCTCGACGCGCTTGCGATAATTTTCAAAGTCAGCCTGCCGTTGGATCAGTGTATTTACTAGCTCTTGCTTTTCGGCGAGAAGCTTCTGAATCTGTTCGCTTGCCGCTTCGTCAACCTGGCCAGAAGCCCCAATCGCGGCCGGATCCGATTCTGCGGAGTCGGCCGGCGAGGCTGGCCCTCCCGACAAGGCTACAACGGGCGTCGGGTGCTCTTTTGCATTTTTTTCTCGATTGTGCGTGGACACGAAATCAACTCCCCTCTTCACTATTCTCGGAAAAGAACTGAGCCATGAAGGCAACCGCCGTGATGACGCGCTCGTAGTGCATGCGCATCGGGGCGAGAATCCCGAGCGTCCCCTGAATCTGATCTTTCGAGGAGTAAGACGCCGAGACCAGCGCGAGGTACTTTCCGGCATTTGACATCTTGTCAAGTCCGAGCTCGACGTGAACCGGTTCGGGCGCCTCGATGCAACCGCTCAGAAGCGCGATCAGTCGGTCCTTTTCCTCGATTGCTTCGAGCAACTCGCGCAACTGCTCCTGATTGGTAAATTCAACGGCAGAGGCCATCTGCGCCGCGCCTTCCACGTAAACCTTGCGCTCGCCGCTATCGCCGAGAACCGCCGGATCGCACAGCAGAAGCGCGTCACCGGCGAGCCGGCCGTATTGCTGGCGGTCATGTTCCACCTGGGTGCGAAGGTCTGTGCGCATCGCTTCGAGCGTCCAGCCCACGTAGTGACGGTTGAGATGGGCGGCGACCTGATCGAGATCGTCTTGCCGGAACGGACGCTCGGGGCGCATCAGCTTGTCGCGGGTGACCCCGCCGGTGGTGACAAGCACTACGAGCACGCGGCTATCGGGAAGCAGCAGGAATCGAACGTGCTCGACGACGCTGCGAGCCAGTGGCGGAGAAATAAAAATACCGAGACCGCGGGAAACGGCTGCCAGAACATGGCTTGCGCGCTCCATTACTGCCTCGGGCGTCTGGGCTGCTTCGAGCTCGCGGCGGATCCACTGGCGGTCTTCCATGCTGGCCGTCGCCTGCGCCGCAACCTGCTCGACGAAGAATCGGTACGCCGACGCCGTGGGCACCCGACCTGCAGAGGTGTGCGGCTGGTATAGGTAACCTAGTTCTTCCAGGTCCGCCATGACGTTACGGACTGTTGCAGGGCTAAGGGGTTCGATGTGGCGGTGCGCAACGCTGCGAGAAGAAACCGGCTCGCCGGTCTCAATATACACCCGCACGACATCGGTAAGGATCTGCTGGTGCCGCTTCTGTTGTAAGACCATCAAACTCATCGGTCCGGGTGAACTCCCAAGCGTACCTGGGCTAACTACCTATTCTACCCTGATTAAAAGCTTAAACGGCGTGAAGTCTAGCGTCAACGGACTAACAAAGGAGCGGGGCGAAGAAGGCACATGACAGGATTCGTGATAGGGCCCGCTCGACCAGGCAACCAGCGGTTGCTCCCACGCAGCGCAACTATTGTAAGAGGCACCTTGTGGAATCTCGATAGCCTCCCGGGCGACGGCCTGGTTCTAGGGGACGCACGAATTTCCGCTCAGATCGGATCCACATGTGAAGAAGTAGGCCCGCCGACTTCGACAGCGGGGCCGGCAAAACGCCATTGCCCCCGGCTTGCCGGCGCCCAGTCCGGATCTTGCCTCGGCAAAAGCCCCGCCTTGGCCGCTACCAGATTCGGCAGCGTTGCGCTGCGGGGCGAGGCATAGGCGAATTTTCGGCGCAGCCGAATGCCTTGGCAAAGGCAGGCGTATTCGAGAGCGGCCCGTTGGTTCGAAATGGGCCAAGCGGATGTTCGTTAGTCTTGAGGATCAGGCGCGCGTATTCCGGTCGATAAGTGCCGGCCCAAATCTGCGCGAAGCCAAGAAAGAACCGCTGATCGGCTGTGAAACCTTCGACCAGCGGGGGTGCAGGCTTGCCCTCGAGACTTTTTTCGAACCCGGCATAAGCGATGGTGAGACCGCCCAGATCGGCGATGCTCTCGCCTTCGACGAGTTTCCCGTTCTCGTGAAGTCCCTCATATTCGTAGCTGTCAAATTGCTTCGCGATGCAATCGCCACGCGCCTGAAAATTCTTCAGGTCCTCTGGTGTCCACCAGTCATTCAGGTTACCCTGTGCGTCAAATTTGGCTCCCTGGTCATCGAACCCGTGCGTCATCTCATGGCCGATGACCGCGCCGATCCCTCCGTAATTGATCGCACTATCACCATTCGGATCAAAAAACGGCGGCTGGAGAATGCCCGCCGGGAAAACAATTTCGTTCATCGATGGATTGTAATAGGCGTTGACGGTTGGCGGCGTCATGTCCCACTCGGTGCGGTCGACGGGTTTGCCGATTTTCGCGACGTCGCGCGCGAATTGGAAAGAATCGCCGCGCAGGTGGTTTTCCACGTACGGACCACGTTCCACGTGAAGGGCCGAGTAGTCGCGCCACTTCTCGGGATATCCGATCTTGAGGTTCATCGCCGCGAGCTTCTTAATGGCTTGCTCTCGTGTGGCCGGGCTCATCCAATCAAGAGTGGAGAGGTCATCGTGCAGCGCCGCCATCAGATTTCTTACCATGGTAAGCGCTTGGGATTTGGCCGCGGGCGGAAAATTACGCTGCACGTAATACTGGCCGAGCGCTTCTCCGAGTTCGTGGTCGGTCGCTTCAACGCAGCGCCGCCAGCGGGGAAGCAGTTCTTTCGTGCCAGTGAGCGTGCGACCGTAGAAGTCGAAGTTCTCTTCGACAAACTTTTTAGATAGCAACGGCGCCACCGAATGGATCAGATGCCACCGCAGATATGTTTTCCAACTATCGAGAGGGGTGGCCTGCAGCTCGGCGTCCACCTCCTTGAAGAAATCGGGCTGCTCGACATTGACTGCCCCGATATCGCGTGCCCCGATTTCTTTGAAATAATCTTCCCATGACAGGTGGGGAGTAAGCTCCCGGAGCTTTGCAACCGGGATCTTGTGATAGATCTTGTCCGGGTCGCGTCGATCGGCTCGGTCCATCGAAGCCTTGGCGAGATCCGTTTCGATCTTCAGAACCGCGGCAGCGTTGGAGGCGGCACTCGGGGCATCATCGCCCATGAGCTTGAACATGTTCGTGACGTGCTGGACATACGCAGCACGAAGCTGCTTTGAGCGATCGTCATCCTGGAGATAATACTGGCGGTCAGGCAATCCGATGCCACCCTGTTCTGCGCCGGCAATCACCTGGGTGCTGTCCTTGAAATCCTGCTCAGAACCAAAGCCGAATACAGCGTTTACGCCCTCGCGCTGGAGCCGCGCGATTTCAACCTGCAATGCCAAAGTGTCCCCGATTGTCGCGACACGCCGAAATTCCGGCTCAAGCGGCTTAAGGCCAACCGCTTCGATCTGGGTTTCGTCCATGCAACTTGCATAGAAGTCGCCGATTTTCTGCCAGTTCGAGCCCGGCGCGGCGCTCTTGTCCTTGGCAGCTTCCTCGAGGATCTGGCGCAGAACCTCTTCGTTGCGATCGTGGAGCTGGTTGAAAGTCGACCAGGATGAATGGTCCGCCGGGATTGGGTTGTTCTTGATCCAACCGCCATTGGCAAACTTGAAGAAATCCTCGCACGGAGACACGGAGCGGTCAAGGTTTGCGAGGTTGAAACCATGGATGACCTGGTCGCCGGCGGGCCGCTGCGGTGAACCGCCCCCCAAAACAGTGCCGGGGACGAAGCAGCCACCGGGGATCCGCTCGCCGACAATCGTCGAGCGATTCAAATTCGCGGTCTGAGACATAAGCCCGGACGGGAAAACGATGACAAGCAACGCGGCCACGACAAAACGAAAACGTCCGATCATCGGCAAACCTCGTTCGGATTAGGATTTTACGGCATACAGGCGCTAGGCATTGTCGATCTGGGCGCGCTGGAGGCGGTCTGAATAATCGATGTAAACTGTTTTCCATTCGGAATAGAAGTCAAGAGCGGCTTCGCCCGATTCGCGGTGGCCGTTCCCTGTATTCTTGATGCCGCCAAAGGGCAGATGGGTTTCCGCGCCGATGGTGGGGGCGTTCACGTAGACGATTCCCGTCTCGAGATCGCGCTGCGCGCGGAACGCATTGTTGACATTGCGACTGTAGATCGCGGCCGACAGGCCATATTGCACGCCGTTCGCGATTGCGAGCGCTTCCTCGAACGTGTCGAAAGGGATCACGGCGACCACCGGGCCGAAAATTTCCTCCTGACAGATTCGCATCGCCGGGTCGCAGTCAACGAAAACCGTCGGCTCGTGAAACCAGCCCTTCGCACAATCCCCGCGGTCGATGCGATGTCCGCCCGTCGCGAGCTTCGCGCCCTCGGCGATACCTATTTGGACGTAGCTCATCACGGTCTTAAGCTGCTGCTCATTGATGCACGGCCCCATGTCTGTCGTTGCCTCGAGACCATCGCCGACCCTGAGAGATTTCGCGCGCCCGACGAATTTGTCGACGAATTCGCGATACATCTTTTTATGCACGGCCACGCGGCTGGCAGCCGTGCAGCGCTGGCCCGAGGTACCGAAGCCGCCCCAGATGGCGCCGTCGACAGCGAGATCTAGGTTTGCGTCATCCATCACGATAAGGATGTTCTTGCCTCCCATCTCGAGGTGGCATTTCCTAAACGAGGGCGCGCAAGCTTGGCTGACAATGCGGCCGACTTCGGTCGAGCCAGTGAAACTGATGAGGTTGAAGCCCGAATGATGAAGCATCGGCGCACCCGCTTGCGGGCCATCACCGAAAACCACATTGAGAACGCCAGCTGGAAGGCCGGCCTCGGACAATACCTGGGCAAGATTGTAACTAGAGAGCGGAGTATCTTCGGCTGGCTTGAGAACAACCGTGTTGCCGCAAACAAGCGCCGGCATCACCTTCCAGGACGGGATGGCCATGGGAAAATTCCACGGGGTGATCAGCCCCGCGACGCCTACCGACGTGCGGACCGACATCGCAAACTTGCTCGGAAGCTCCGAGGGAGTCGTCTGGCCAAACTGCCGGCGGCCTTCGCCGGCCATCAAATACGTCATGTCGATCGCTTCTTGAACGTCTCCGCGTGCCTCCGAGATCACTTTGCCCATCTCTCGCGTCATGTCCTGGGCGAAGTCTTCTTTTCGTTCGATCAGGATTTCGGCGGAGCGAAACAGAATTTCAGCCCGCTTGGGAGCAGGCGTTAGGCGCCATTCGTCGTAGGCCCGTCTGGCGGCATCCACCGCGAGCGCTATATCCTGGTCGCCAGAGGCCGGGAAAAACCCGACAAGCTCGCCGGTGTTTGCTGGATTACGATTCTCGATTGCATTACCGCTGCGCGCGAGAACCCATTCGCCATTGATGAAATTCTTGAATACCTTGGGCGCAAATGAGGTGGCCATGCTGCCTCCTGCGACGGAGCTGCCAATGATTCCGGGTCAGGCATGAAGGATGTCAGTCCGGACAACCGGCGGAATCTTCGATTCAGAATACCAAGCGCTCGCGGCAGCCGTCAACGCGGTGACACCTCTGAGCCGGGGCATTGGCCTGCGGCGAGAAACTACGCCTCGATTCGGATCGATACCCGCGCTTGGTGAAGGCTCGATAAGCTCCGAGCCGACTCCTGTCGAGATCCCGGCCCTGCTGCCTCCTGCTTAACGTAAGACTTCTTGTCTCAAGCACAAACCTCCAAGCTCAGCCTGGACGCAAAGGACTGTCGCCTCATCCTCCAGGAGCAGACCAAGACACGGGGCCCCGGCAAGAAAAGCCAACACTTAAGTCGCTTTTTCTCCTTCAAGCGTCCTCTCTCTCTCTGCGCACAGTCACTTTTTCGGGGTGGATCCGGAGGGCGACGAGGAATTGGAACCATCGCCGCTGCTTGAGGAGGAATCGGAGGTAGCCGAAATTGGCTCAGGCGGGGTGGCCCCTGCGCCGGATGGCGCGGGCATGGAAGACGACACGGGACCGGATGAGCGCGGCGCGACAGGCTTGGGAGCAGAAACTCCGGCTATTCCGGAACCGAGGCCAAGCTTCTGGAGGCTCGGCGCGTCGAGCTTGCCTGAAGGATCCAGACCGTTGGCGGATTGGAATTTCTGCAGAGCCCCGACCGTATCTGCGTTCCACTTTCCATTCGGATCACCCTTATAGTATCCGCTGCGGGCGAGCGCGGACTGAATTTCCGAGATACGGTCGGCCGTGGGGGCCTTTTGCAAGGGCACGCGGCGACTGACGCGGCTCTTGCGCCTTGATTTTTTCTTCGTCGACGCAGAAACCGAAGGCTTTGAAGAAGAGTACGAGAACGCAACCGACTGCGGGATCGACGCGTGCGTCGCAGTGGACGAGGGGCCGCGCAGTGCCAAATGGTCTGCGGAAGCGGAACGGCTTAGCGACAAAATGGGAGAATACGATGCGCCGACCGCCCGCAGGGCCGAGGTCGACCAACGGGACGATCTCTGGGTTTCGCTTCCACTCACAGGCGACCGAGAAAAGGCCGCCGAAGCGGGCATTGATGCGAAGACGAAAGACACGGCAATTGGCAGCCATCTCATAACGTTCCTAGTCTTAGCGGAAAGTGGCCCTCCGGATTCCGCGGGCATGGGACGCCAGCGTAGCAGAGTTCGATGCGTGGACTCGAAAGCCATCGGCCTATTATGATGTTTCCTGATCGCGCATCAAGCTGACAACGGTCCGGAGGGACGTATGAAGCAACGGGAGCTAGAGACGAGCCGGGAGCAACATAGCCGCGATACCCGCGGGCCTCTCTTGAACCGGCCGTGCAAGTTCAAAACCCGCCACGCTAGAGGCTGCGGAAAAACGCCCCAAGCGACCTTCCGGGACTCCTGAAGGAAATGCCCGGACTCTTTCAGTATTCTGCCAAAGTCCGCATTTGAGCTAGAGTCCATCTACGGCACGGCTGCGGTCGGGATCAGTTCAGCCGCCATCCGACGCTTCCCTGCCGTGGGGTGGACTCGAGCGGAACTCCATCATCGCGAATGCAATACGGGCACGGCTCCTGCCAGGAAAAGGGTCAATACGCGATCGTTATCACCGTGCCGCGCGACCTTGAATAGCACATCTTGCCCAGGCTGGAGCTTTGCTACCTGGGCACGATACTCAGCGAGCGTATTGATCGGCACGTGGTTAACTTCGACGATCACGTCGCCGCGGGAAAAACTAACGTCCTCGCCGAAGCTCGCCGGCTCGACCTCGGTAACAACGACGCCGGCGAACCTGGCCATGCCGAGCTTGCGGGCGAGATCGGGCGTCAACTCCTCGACGTGCAAGCCGAATTGGCTGGCCTCGGCGCCCTGATCCGGCTGCTCTCCGGCATTTTCGGCCGTCTGCGGGAAGATCTTCGAGCGATCCGCGACGGTGAGGGTGAGCTCTTTTGCCTGCTTGTCGCGGACGTAGCGGATCTGCACCGACTGGCCAATCGTTGTTTGCGCAATCGGATTCACAAGATCAGCGCCGGAATGCACCGGCTGGCCGTTCACGTCGGTGATGACATCGCCGGGCTGCAAGCCCGCCTTTTCGGCGGGGCTCCCGGGCTCGATGGCCTCCACGACGATTCCATGCGGCGCACCCAGTTCCTTCATGAGGACGGGATTGTTGCTGCGATCTTCTTGGAAGGTGATACCGATTGAACCGCGTGTCACTTTCCCGACTGTGACCAGTTGATTGTACACACTGATGGCGGTGTTCGACGGCAAGGCAAAACCAACGCCTTCGAAGCCGCGACTGCCCGTGTAAATCGCGGTGTTAATGCCGATCACGTCGCCGGACATACTCACGAGCGGACCGCCAGAATTACCGGGATTAATCGCCGCATCTGTCTGGATGAAGCGCTGGAACTGATGACCGACGTTCGAGCGGTCCTTGGCACTGATTATCCCGGCGGTTACGGTCGAGTTCAATCCGAACGGGCTGCCAAAGGCGAGGACCCAATCGCCGACCTGCACGCCGTCGGAATTGCCAAGCTTCGCGGTCGGAAGCTCATGTTCCGCTTCGATCTTGATGACGGCAAGATCGGTGTCTTTATCGGTGCCAATCACGCGTGCGTTGTAATGGCTAGGATCGCCGTCGAGAGCCACCTGAATCTTTGTAGCCTGATCGATTACGTGGTCATTCGTGAGGATAAAACCTTTCCCATCGACGATAACGCCAGAGCCGAGGCTGCGCTCAGCGTCCGGAGTCTTGTCCGGAGAATCGAAGAAGCGATCGAAGAAGTCCTGAAACGGATCGTTGAAATTGTGCGGGTTCTTGCCGCCGCCCTTCGACTTTTCGACTAACTGGGTAGTCGAGATGTTGACAACGGCAGGCCCGAGTCTCTTCGAGACGCCCGAAAAACCATTCGAGAGAGTCACTGGGTCGGGAATTGCTAGTAGCGAAGCGCCGCTCGCCGATTGGTCGCGTGTGGCCAGAGCGCGGCCGGAAATCAGAGTGCCGATAATAATCCCGATACCGAGCGTGAAGACTACCAGGAGGGATGCGAAAACCTTCCGCCGCCTAACCCATCTCAACAGCTCCTGAACTTGATTCCCCATCCACGTGCTCCTTTTCGCGGCACGGCGAAGCCGATCCGGGATTATAGCACTCATCCCGGCACGGCAAAGTTTGCCTGAGCATTCTTTGCTTTGTAAATCAAACCGCCCGGATTTAGATGGTTGGCGAAGCGCCGAGGCATCGGTGGGATGCCCGCACTTTACGACCCTTGCGCCTGCGGGTCCAATTCGGTTTCCTCAGGTGCGGCGAGGCTTTCAAATGACGTATCGTGCGAGATCTCGACTGGAGTGCGGGGAGCGAGCTTCTTCTGCGCGCGGCGTTCGGCTTTCATGCGCGCCTTCTCCATTCTTTTCATCTCTTTTTGGCGCTTCTGAAAAGTCGTTGTCATGCGATCTCCTCAAAAATCGGAATGGAATGCCCACCGCGCCCAAAGTTAGGCGAACGGGGTGACCAAAAAGCTACCAGCGGGGCTCGCGCGGCTGGCGCACGGCTTCGCGGTAATCCTCGTTCGAGAACCGGCCGCGGCCACCACCTGCGCCTCCGCGAGCACCGCCATCACCACCGCTTCGTGGTCCGCGCGGCCCGCTCGACTCCTTGGGTCGCGCTTCGTTGACTTTCAAATTCCGCCCGCCGACATCCTTTCCCTCGAGACCCGCAACAGCTTTGGCGGCCTCTGCGTCGTTGGGCATTTCCACGAAAGCGAAGCCCCGGGACCGGCCCGTCTCCCGGTCCGTTGCTATGTGCACGCGCGTGATCTGACCAAATGGCTCGAAAAGAGCACGCAGGTCGCTTTCCGTCGTTTGAAAACTCATATTGCCGACAAACAAATTTTTCATATTCTCTTGCTCTCCTTAAACATTGCGCGGTCTCACCTCGGAGCGTACCGCTCATTCGACCGAATTGAAACCACTCCAAACCAGGCGATGAACCCTGCAAGGAAGACGCAGCCGCAACTCGGCCCTGGTGGAACGATGACGCGTAAGACGGGCACCTTCACTATAGCACGAACACAAGCAACATTGGTGTAAGGAGATTTACGTGTCGGGCAACCTCGACTCGCTATGCACGAAGGTAGCGTCGGACTCCCGATTCTTGCGCGAGGTGATGACTCGAACGATCGGCCGGCATCGGGACAAGCTGGTTCGCTTTCGGGCCTCGGTGATGAATCAGTTGCTCGCCTTGGCGATGCGTCTAGGCCTCCGCGGGGAAAGAAGCTGTCGACGCCGGCGGGCCACAAGGAACTGGAAGCCTTGAGCCTAGATCCGTGGGGACGGCCGGGCGTGGGGCCGGTGACTGCACGGGCGTTCGTACCCACGATTGGGCCGAACGGCCGCTTCCAGAGGAGCAAACACGTAGTGACTTATCTGGGTCTGAATCCCACCGAAGAAAGTAGCGGGGGCGAGCAACGGCTGCGCTTAGTAGCCAACTCGATGATGCGCTGCTTGGTTAAATATCGAATAGATAGTGGGTCGAAGCAACATTCACCGCAGGATTCCAGGAGACGAGTCTTGGTCGAAGACCGCAACAGGATCCCCGGTAAGACGCAGCGGCGGTTTGTCCGACGCGAATTTGTCGGTGAGTTGTCCGCGACGTCAAGGATCTGCCATGAACGACCCGACAGAAACCGTCGGACCGTCCCTTGACCCCCCTCCCTTGGCTCGCCACATTACGGGTGTCTCATAAAAAACCCTGACAACACGACGGCACACAGAGGCTAAAACATTACTCGGGCTTTCGAGCAGCGAGCCATAGAGAATCACTCGTAGGCAGACAATCCAGAAGCGGCCGAGAAAGTGGTTCGAAGCCGGCCTCTTGAAGCATTTTGCCGAGCGTTTCAGGCGTGAAATAGTTGCAATGCGCGGGTATGTGATATCCGCACCAGTCCATGCCCATCACCCGCCGGTTCCAGCTCGCGTAATTCGGAGTCTTGATGACCGTGACGCCGCCGGGCTTCAGGACGCGATGGGCAGCACGGAGACCTGCCAAAGGGTGCCACTCGTGTTCGATATAACCGAACTGGGTCACGACGTCGAACGTCTGTGGAGGCAGCGCCTTTCCGGCAACTTGCGTTACCGGACCTTCGAGTATTTTCCCCGCCGGCATCCGGCGCTGCGACATTTCCGCCAGTTTCGGGCTGATTTCAATGCCGGTCACGTCGAAGCACTTCGATGCGCACTCAAGAAAGCTCGCGTCACCGCAGCCGAAGTCAACCAGCTTCCCTTCCCTTTTCCAGCGCACTGTTTGGGCCAGGAGGCGATCATTGGTTTTAGGCCGCACGTGACGCGTCAGTCGTGAACAAAAATGCAGAAAGGGATGCTTCTGTTTCCGCCGCGACATCTCTTTCGGATAATCTTCCAGCCAGTCGTGCTTTTCAATTTGCGCCGTGTAGGAAAGCTCATTCCCGATGAAAACCATTTCGCAGTGTGCGCATTGGACGATCCCCCACTGGCCGCGGCGAGATACAAGTTCGCGCTGCATATCGCCGCACAGAGGGCATGGGCGCGTCGCGAAAGGGGCGGAGTTGTTTGAGTCGATCAGCGCGTACCTGTCTGCGAGAATTTGTCCAGGGTCGCAATTCTACCATCTCGTGAAACCCGCTACGGCGTGCTTCGTAGAGGCCGTTGCGCTTTGAGCGAGCTGGTTCCCGCTGCCGGATTGAAGGCTGTTGTCGAGTATCGGCGGAGTAAGAAGCTCGGAGATGGTGCGATCCCGGCGTATTCGGGAGATTCTAGCGAATGAGCAGGACGATCTGATCGATCTGGACACTGCTACCGGCGAAGACTGATTCGGCCGCACTCCCAACGACAGCGGCGTCGATCCGCATGGCAACCTCGGCAGGGCGAGATAGTTCGCGCTGTTCTTCTATAGACGGAATCACGAGGTCATCCTGCCGGCGTTCCGAACAGTGGATCTTGGGGTCACTAGGCGAGATCAGGGAAGCGAGCAGCTCAAAACATCAAGGACGAAGTGGGTCAGGCTTGGTCGATCAGGCGGTGGTGAATCGCGTACAACGCAAGTTCGAGACGGTCGGAAACACCAAGTTTATCGAAGATATTGTGCAGGTGATTCTTCACGGTTTGCTCGCTGATAAAAAGCTTTTCGCCGATTTCGCGGTTCCGAAAACCTTGCGCGACCAGCTGGACAATTTCCTTCTCGCGGTCGCTCAGCAGTGGCTTCTCACGTCGCTGTCCTGACTCTGCGGATTTCTTGAAGGCGTCGATCACTTCGGCGGTCATGCGATTATCGAGCCAGATTTCGCCGTCGTGCACCTTCCGAATGCTCTTCAGCAGCAGATCGCTGGCCGATTGTTTCAGAACCACGCCGCGAGCACCCAATCGCATCGCCCGCACGACATCGCGGTCGTCCTCCGCTGCTGTCAGGACGATTACGCGCGTGGGAAGCGAATCGAAATTCACTTCTTCGAGAACGCCTAGACCGTCTTTTTCCGGCATTCGCAGATCGAGCAGGAGGATGTCAGGCCTGAGCTTGGCCAGCATCTTCGTGCACTCGACGCCGTTCGAGGCTTCCCCGATGATTTGCACGTCATCGGCTACTTCGAGCAGTTTGCGGAGTCCATCACGGAATATCGCGTGGTCGTCCGCCACAAGGATACGAATCGCCTGTTTGGCTTTCGTCATCTTAATTCAATGGAATTTCTAGGGTTAGGCGCGCACCATGCCCGGGATTGGACTCCACCGTCAACGTTCCGCCTACACCTCGCGCCCGTTCCTTTATTGAGATTGGTCCTAGACGCAGCCGGTCCAATTCCTCGCTGGTGTAAAGCCCGGAAAAACTGAAACCTTGGCCGTTATCGTCTACGACGAGTAACACCCGCGCCTCGTCTTGTTCTAGTTTTACCACGACGTGGCTGGCATTCGCATGCTTTTTTACGTTCTGTAGTGACTCTCGGTAAATCTGGAACAACTCCCGGCAAATGCGGTCCGGCAGCCGCAGATTGCGATCTTCGACAAACAGGTCGATTGCGAGGCCATGCTCTCCACGGAAGCGTTCCGCGACGCCGAACATCAGTTCCCGCATATCGGCGCTTTCGACACGCAAGGGACGAAGATCGGTAACCATCCGGCGAAATTCATCCCCCTCTTGCTGGACCATTCTGTGCAAATTCGCCAGTTCCGTACACACCTGGTCGGGCGACTGCGGCAGTTTGCGACGCAAGACACCGAGCTGGATGTTCAAACTGAGCAGGGTCTGGAGTATCCCGTCGTGAAGGTCTCGCGAAATTCGGCTGCGCTCCGATTCAACGGCTCGAGCCTTCAGACTGCGCAGGAGAAAGAGGTTCTCGAGCGGGGGACCAAGGTGGCGGACGATCTGTTCGAGCCAGCGCAAATCGCCTTCCGAAAATCTCCCCGATCCTTTTGGATTGAACAGCAGAATCCGCCCAAGGGGACGCCCGCCGGCTTCCATCGTCACCGCCAGCAGCGATTGCGCCCCAAATTCCTCGCGCGTCGAAGCGGGAGGCGGGGGCAGGGTCCGGAACCGCTGGCCCGTCCTGCGATCCCAGCCGAAGCCTTCCCCGGCTCCGTTCTTGTATTCCCAGCACATCGAAACTTCGAGGGAGTCAAAGAGAAACGCATCGCAGCGCGAGAGGGACAGGGTTTCCGGAGCTCGCGACCGATCGTCGCTCGTGCGGAACTTCCAAACGAACAGCCGCTCGAGTTCTTCGTCGCGCGCTGCCAGACACGCCTGTTCGCACTGAAAGACGAGCGTCAACTCGCCGAGGGCCTGCCGAATCGACTCGGTGAGACCACGATTGAAATGGAGCAGGCCGCTGATTCTTTCAAGGAGTTGCTGGCGCGCAAGGTGTTCCCGCTCGCGCGCCCCTAGAAATCCGATACAAAGACCGGATACGAGCATGCCCAGGCCGATCGCCAGCCAGTGCCAAATGCTCTGCCATCGGAACAGATCACCCAGGGCCACGCGGAGAATGACGCTCCCAGTGGCCGCAAACACGAGCGCGAGCATCGCGCGCATGTTTCCTCGACTGGCCAGCGCAAATACGGCGAACAGAAACAGAAACCAGAAGGCGGAGACAGAGGGCGTAAGGTACAGGAGGACCACTAGCGCCAGGAAATCCGTTTGCAGGGGTATGCGGAACCGGGCGCCACTGAAAAAGCGTTCCACGAGTGCGACGCCCAACGCGGCGAACAGATAGACCGACAGAAACACCACGGAAGCTCGCCGGACGGGCTCTCTGGAAGTTTCCAGCAGCGCCATCAAAGACAGCGCCACTGATATGGCGCGTGCAAGCGTCACCTGGCGTTCAAGGTAGAGGCGCTCGGTGATGTCGAGAGGCATCGTAAAAGGTTAGTTGCCCGTCAAAGTCTAGCAAGCCCTGACCGGCGCGCAACCGCGTGTCTTCATATGGTAATCGGATGACTGCCACCACGGCTCGCCGCACATTGCGAGAAACAGATGCACTGGAAGGTTGACACCAGGTGCATAATCGATTGCGAGCGGGCGTGTAATCGGGGGGTTCGGCACCTTGTCGCAGCGATATACGCAGAGGGAAGTCGGGCGCATCCTGGGATTAGACGCGAATCGTCTTCGTTATTGGGAAAGACTGCAGCTGGTTCGTCCCGAGGCGCGCTGGGGAACACGTTTCTACAGTTTTGGCGACTTAGTAGCTCTGCGCGCCATTCAGCGTTTGACGGAGAACCGAATTCCGGCGCGACGGCTGCGGCTTGCCGTCACACTGGTCGAACAGCAGTTCGGTGCCACACGACTTCCGCTTCAAGAGCTGCGCCTTCTCGAACGGGGCCGTGAGGTGCTCGTGATCCCTCCGGGCAACGCCCGGCCTTTCAATCCCCTGAAGCAGCAGTGGGTTTTTCCGTTTGAGTCGTCCGCTCAACTGCCGAAACTGCATTCGATGGTCGGCCGCACGATCGGGGAGCTGTTCGAAATGGCGCTCGATCTTGAGACGCGCAGGGAATCGCTTCCCCAGGCTGTCGACGCCTACCGGCGAGTTCTCGCTCTTGCGCCTGACTGGATCGACGCGCATATCAACCTGGGCGTGGCGTTCTATCAGCTGGGGCGAACCGATGAAGCGCGGTTAGAATTTCACACCGCCGTCAAACTTGATCCCTCGAACGGGATTCCTCACTACAACCTCGGCTGCGTGCTCGAAGAACAGGGAGAACTCGAAGAGGCCATCGATCACTTGCGACGCGCCGCCACCGTGATGCCCGCTCATGCCGACGTCCATTTCAACCTGGCGCTTGCATACGAGAAGGCCGGCAAAGGCCGGATGGCCCGCGAACAGTGGATTTTGTATTTGCGCTACGCGCCGAACGGCCCGTGGGCTAATCAGGCGCGGGCTCGGCTTGAGCAATTCTCACACCCGAAGCGCTCCGCTCCGATTCCTTTCCGCCGACCGGGATAGAGCGCAACCGAAGAGAATCAGACCCGATCCAACAATCATGAATGTGAGCATCCCTTCCATCGTTGGCTTGATGGCAATCGGAGATCTCGAAACCCGCTCTTAAGTGAAGATCGGTTTCGCTGCGGTAAAGACATCTGCTGTTGCCAAAACAGAAATGGCGGCCGGTTTGGTCGAAGGGTCCAGCTGTTACAGGCGAGTTCAGAACCTGGTTTTTTGCCACGCGCAGATTTGAGCGTAGTACGTATGTCTAGGGGTCATTGTCAAACTGGAAGCCGAGGTCGCTCGGGCGCATAGAGCCGGACGCCTATGCAATGCAGATCGGCGAGATGGGGGCCAGACCTTGATTGCGGAGCGGGAAAATTATCGATCAGTCGTGCAGGACAACACTCAGCAGGGAGCTGTCGATTTGAAGCCCGCCGTTATACTTAATGAACCCCAGTTTCTTAAATTTGTTCATGAAAAGATTCACGCGCGAGCGCGTTGTGCCTATCGTTTCCGCCAGCGTCTGTTGCGATACCTTCGGAAGAACTCGTTGAGGTTGGTCTTCCTCTCCGTATCGAGCAAGCAGCAGAAGAGCACGGGCTAAGCGTTTTTCCGTAGAATTGAAAAGCTGATCGATCAAGTCCGCCTCAATGCGGATGTTCCTGGTAAGCATATAAGCGATAAACCGGTCAGACAACTCATGTTCGGCATGGAGCACGCGAATCATCTCCTGTTTTTCAATGACGAGTACAGTGGTCAGTGTAATTGCGGTCGCCGTCCCGATCCGAAGAGGCTGACCTGCCAGACACCCTTCTCCCAAAAAGTCGCCTTCTCGCAACACTGCCACCACCGCTTCTTTGCCGGCCCGGTTGACAACCGAGAGCTTCACACCGCCTTTTTGAATGAACATCACGTCCTTGGAAGGGTCGCCTTGAGAAAATATGGTCTCTCTGCTTCGAAATTCCGCGACTTTTCTCGCCACGCCGGCGGAATCGAGAAAAGATTGCGCGTTGAAAGCGGCCCGTTTCTTGGATTCTACACGGCTTGAATTGGCGATTGCTTGCATAGTGTCACCTCATCTTAACATTAGGCACATCCGGGCAAGGCTTCCTGGCAAAGCGGCAGTGTCCTAGTTGTTAGTGGCTATTTCTTCGCCAAAAGCATGCTGCAAGAGTTGCAAGCAATCGTCCCATCGAGCAACAAGCTCTCCGAGCCGAAGTCAGCGAGGAACTGAAATTGTATGGTGGAACTCGCTGGAGACTACCCTTATCAGGTCATCCGCCATGCTATGGCCTACCTGGACAGGAAGGTTCATGCCAACGGGCTCAGAATCCTCTAATCGGCAAGGCAGAAAGAAATAAAAGCATCTCTTCAATTAAGCAGAATCTTTCGAGACGGAAATGGGCCGCCTACTCGAAATGCCCCCCAACCCCGCCACATTCACGTTCCGTCACGCCCTGATCTTCAAACTTCCGAAACAGCCGAGATCACAGCAGTTACCTGTGTCCACTCAGAAACCTCTACTGTGGCAGCCACGGCTCGCACGACTACAGTCAAGAACAGCAAACTGAGAGGCGTTCTACCCACCTCCAAATCCGCAAAATCCGCGGCGAGAAGTTTGAGCTATAATTCGGGGACAATGCCCAGCTTCCTCACCAAGCTGTTGCGGGTGCTGCGAGACCGGCGCGGCACGGACATGCGTTTTCTGTGTCGTCACCTGCTCTCCGAGCGCGGCGAAGCTTCGCAGACCGCGCTTGCACAGGAGATCATCAACACTTACAGCACAATGAACTCAGCGCAGCGGCTCGTCTTTTTCGAAATGCTCTGCCGCGAGTTTTCGCCGGATGAAGCTGCCATCCGTCGTGCCGCAGCCGATTACGAACGGACGCCCGGCACGAACAGTCTCGCGGCTCTTTCCGCCGCCGTCGAACCGCCACGTCAGGAACTCATTCGCCGGATCAATACGGCGTCGGGAGGAACAAAAACTCTTGTCGCCTTGCGAGAACATCTGCTCGAATTGTCCGCTAACGGTGCGAACTTGGACGCGCTCGAAGCCGATCTCAAGCATCTGTTCAGATCTTGGTTTAACCGTGGTTTTTTGCGCCTCGAACGCATCAGCTGGCAAACCTCGGCTCTCATTCTCGAGAAGCTAATCCGCTACGAATCGGTGCATGAGATCAACGGCTGGCCGGACCTGCGCCGGCGTTTAGAGGCGGATCGGCGATGCTTTGCGTTCTTTCATCCGGCGCTCACCGACGAGCCGATCATCTTTGTGGAGGTCGCGCTATCGAACGGCTTGACCGGTGACCTAGAACCATTGCTCGACGTCAAGGCGCCGGTGCTCGCGCCCGAGAAGGCGGATACTGCTATCTTTTACTCCATCAATAACTGCCTGCAGGGCTTGCGGAACGTTCCTTTCGGCAATTTCCTGATCAAACAGGTCGTGGCCGAGCTTGCCGTCGAATTCCCGAACATCAAAACCTACAGCACGCTATCACCGCTACCGCGCTTTTCGCGAGCGTTACGGGACAGACACAATGAACACGGCTTCACCCCTGATCGGCTATCCCGATTGCTGACCGATTATGCTGGGGATCTGACTGCGGCAACCGGGCGTCGCGATCCTGTGGAAGCTTTCTTCCACTTGTTGGAACAGCCTCTTTCTCATCGCGACATCCTCGCCGGGCCACTGCAGCGCCTGGCCCTTGCTTATCTCACAAAAGCCCATCGGGACGGAAAGCTCTACGATCCAGTTGCCACATTTCACCTTTCGAACGGCGCTCGTCTCGAACGGATCAACGCGTCTGGAAACTTGCGGCCATATGGCCTGGAGGCTTCGGTCGGCGTGACGGCCAACTACCGATACATGCCCGATGAACTCGAGGAGAATCATGAGCGATTTGTGCGTGGGGGCCAGATTCGGATCTCAAACGGTCTATTGCAGGAGCAAAAGACGGTGGGGGCGGCGTGGCAGGCTACCCGGGACAACCCTAAACGCGATCGAAGCCACTGATGCTGTCGCCCGGCTTCGTGGAAAGTAAGACGGCATCGCCATATTTTGAGACACACGGGCATTTCGCATCTGGCTCGGCATGCCTCTGCTGATAGATCGTGCCTCCGCCGGGCACCGCGATTTCCGGTCGACGCTCCACTACGCAGGAGTCTCGCAGGAACAGATCAACATAACCGCTCAAGGCTTTCGCTCGGCAATAAAAATTTTGACAATCTGCCGGATTCTGTCAAATATCCAGCTCAAGCTTTCCACGAACAAAGAACTTAAAGCCTGCCTACGGTCCAGTTCCGACTGGATTTTGTCAAATTTTAGCCGTCGAGGCTTCACAACAGCGGGCGGTTATTTAGCACCCCCACTCGCACATCCACGGGTGTGTTTTTCTTCAGCCGCAGTCTCACGCCAGCTTCTAGCGATGGCACTTTCCCCTCAAGATAGGGTTGTCACAGGCTGCCCCCCACTGCTGCAGTCTGTAGCGCCCAATACCCGTATCGATTTTCAACTCAAAACAAATCGAGACTCCGGTTCACTTTTCCTGGAAGCAGGCCCTGGCCCAAATTTTCTTATACGGTTCTTCCGTGCGGTCACAGCGGCAAAGTCTTTGCGGACGATCCAGCACCTCGCTTCCCGGGAAAGCGACCGAACGTCCAATCGCTCGATCTCACCTGCAACGAAACTATTCAGGAACCGCTCGTTTGCTGTCTGCAGTTCTTCTTGGAAAGAAGAACCGGCTTGAGTTGCTGCAGTTCCGCCAGCGCTGCGCGATATTGAGAGTCGAGAAAGCCGGCCTGTCCGCTATCGCTGATGCTGCTAAGCAAACCCGCCCCGCGATACGGGTCAGAGCCACCGGCGCAAACAGCGCGAACCCCAGTAGATTTATCCCGGCATACCCGCTGACGATCCAGCAAACCCACAGCAGAATCTTCAGGGCTTTCTTCAGCAAAATTTCCTTGCCTGCCATCGGAGACGTGTCTGCGGCGTTCCCAATTGCGGCTGTTTCGGTGCTACTTCCTCTTAGCATTTCCCGCCCGGCTTACTCGGTCTGTTCTAAGCTTGAATTTTCAGCAACTGGTAGTTAGTGAAGGCCGCGGTCGATACGTTTCAGCCAGTGCTGCCTGCGTTGCGGAAGCGGCTTGAAGCGCGTCGGAATGGTTATCCGCAGAATGGATTCATTTTTGCCGGTCCGAGGAAGGCCTCACCGCTGAATCTGGCAAATCTCGCCAAGCGCGTGCTCGTTCCCGCCCTCGAGGCTTCTGGTGTAGAATGGCACGGTCGGCATGCCTTCCGGCGAGGACTTGTCACGAGCCAGGCTGGGCGTGCAGGACAAGGACATGCAAGCAATTTTGCGGCATGCAACGTGAGTACAACTTTGGCCTTCTATATCAAACCTGTTCCAGAGAATGCGCAGGCTGCAACCGGAAGCTAGAAAAAGGTATCGGACGTGCGAAAAATATGCGGAACGAACAAGAACTAGATACTTGAGTTAAGGCCTTTGTAGTCTGTACATTGGTGAGCGTAGCTCAGCTGGTAGAGCATCGGTCTGTGGCACCGAGGGTCGTGGGTTCAAATCCCATCGCTCACCCCACCTTTTCAGTAACTTCCGTGCTAACGATGAACAACTTACGACCGTTAACGACCGAATCTGGGGATTTCGGACGTGGATTTGGGTTGAGTTGCGAGCCTAACCAAGCCGAGAATTTCCGGTCATCTTCTCCGACCGCGTGTGAGTAAAGCAGTGTAGTCTCCGCGCTGCCGTGCCCGACGCGGCCCTGTATAGTTTTCAACGGCACGCCAACGCGCTCCGCAACGGTCACTTGCGAATGACGGAAAGCGTGCAGCCCAGCATTCGGCAACCCACGCTCCTTCAGAACTGCTTGGAGATGACGGAGCGGCTTGCGGCATTGCCAAGGCGTTCCGTTTCGCGTGGCGAAAATAAGCCCGTATCGATTCGGGGGCCACGCGCGAAGCCGGACCTGGATGTGTGCGGCTAAGTCATCCGAAATCGAAAAGCGCCGTCTGGAGCCTTTCGTTTTTGGCGTCTGGAGCCTCCCCCACCAGGCCGTCTGAACCACGCTGACAATCAACTGGTCGAAGTCCACATCCTGCCCTCGTAGGCCGCAAAGCTCGCCCGCACGCATTCCCGTTTCCGCAGCCAGCCAGAAACAGTTTTGTACGGCTCGGGCGCCGCCGCGATTATGCGTCCCATCTCTTCCCCCGAGAAGTGACGCCGCTCGCTTAGTAGGCGGTCCGGCAGTCGAACGTCTTCGGTTACGTCGGTTAACACGTATCCCCAAGTCCGTGCCGAGCGCCACAGACTTTGGAGAGTGTTTAAGACGTGCCGAACGGTAAGCGGATTCGCCTTAAGCTTCGAAACGAACGCCTGCACCATCTCCGGGCCGATTTCACGTAGAGAATAGTTTCCAAAGAACGGCTTTAGATGGCGGCGAAGGTGCGAACGGTAGTTGATTGCTGTTGAAGGTTTAAGTTGCGGAATGACCGCAGCTTCCCAACGATCTGCGGATTCCGAGAACGTGGCTGTGGGTCTGGCACGGTAGGTAGGGCTGTTTACTACAGCCAACTTATTATCCAGCTCTCGCTGCGCCAGCCTTTCGTCGGAAGCTCTTTGAGAGTCCCGAGAAACTCCTGGCGGCGAACGCGCCGGACGCGATCGGCCTCGATTAAATCCTCATACCACCGACCGAACCAACGCTTTTCTCTTGTTCCGAGCAAAAGTAATTGCCCTTTCTGATACCGCCTGCGGGCCAACTTGCCTCCCTGCCCGCTGACAGTGCGCTGGTCGCCGATACTATCTTGGTCGCCACGCAAAAGGAAATCGAAAACGGAAGCGCGATTTTTGGTGTCTGAGTACAGGGCGATCCTCCGCCGGAGTTCCCCCGGCCGATTCGCGGTTAGACGCGACGCGTCCGACACCTACTTGCCGCAATCGGCGATGTGGCCTGCGCAATAAAACGCTGCCGACAGCCTTTCGCCTTTGAACAGCAGGTTGCCGTGGGGTTGTTGCGGATCGAACAACAACAGATCCCCGGGTTTGAAGGCGATGGCGATCCGCCAGCGCGCGAGGACCAGTTCGCCGCCCGTGAAGTCACCCATCGGCACGAGGGCTGTCATTACCCCTCGCAAGTTCCCCCTGTCGCGGTGATAAGCCGTTCGGAAGTTTTTGGCCACGTATACGGTGGTGAACACCGTGTCCCAAAGCCGGCAGCGGCGTGGAGCCTTCTCCACCTCGGGCCGCTGGATGGCGTAAAAGGTCGGCGTGTATTTCCCGTAGAGTTGGTCGACCAGTGTGACGAGCCGCTCGTTCCCCGCCAGCATTTCGGGCCGACGTATAGTCAGCGCCGTCTTGTGGCAGGGCTGGTAGCCCAC
>Ga0209526_10000248_pt1 | contig 34069 bp, 36 predicted proteins | sample JacPinW_OM2H0_M1_FD_188566 | JGI IMG/M metagenome (GOLD analysis project Ga0209526, IMG submission 188566) | Forest soil microbial communities from Algoma, Ontario, Canada - Jack Pine, Ontario site 1_JW_OM2H0_M1 (SPAdes) (version 2) | ecosystem: Environmental > Terrestrial > Soil > Boreal... | reverse complement strand
CGGGCATAAGGCGAAAGAAGGGCTTCGCCGCGTGGCCGCCGATTTGCACTTGCAAGACAAATTTTCCGCCACGGTCGATCTCACCGGTCAAGTGCCGATGAACGACGAACGGTTTTCGGTCATTCGCTACAGCGCGGTCCGCGACACATTGACGGCGGTGTTCGGCGTCTTGATCATCCTCTGGCTCGCGCTTCGCTCCTGGAAAATTGTTGCCGCCGTCTTCTTCAGCCTCGTGGTCGGCCTTGCGGCGACTGCCGCTCTCGGGCTTGCCATGGTCAGTGCGTTCAATCTGATTTCGATCGCATTCTTCGTGCTTTTCGTGGGCCTGGGCGTGGATTTCGGCATTCAGTTCAGCGTACGCTATCGCGCAGAACGGCACGATCACCCTAACTTGTATGAAGCGTTGCGATGGGCTGCCTGCAAGGTGGGAGATCCGCTCTCGCTCGCCGCCGCGGCCACGGCCGTTGGATTTTTCGCCTTTCTGCCGACCGACTACAAGGGCCTTTCCGAATTGGGTCTGATTGCCGGTTGCGGGATGCTGATCGCCTTCGTCTGTAGCATTACCCTGATTCCAGCTATGCTGGCGCAACTCCAGCCTCAGGGCGAGCCCGCTCCGGTCGGCTTTCGCAGGCTTGCGCCATTGGACGATTTTCTTCAGCGCCATCGCATCGCGGTGATCGCCGGAACGTTTTTCCTCGTTCTTGCCGCCACGCCGCTGTTGTCGCAGCTGACGTTCGACTTCAATCCGGTCAATCTGCAAAGCCCTGACTCTCCCGCCGTGGTGACCTATCGCGAGCTGCAGCAAGATCCGGAAACCAGTGGCAACGATGCGGAGCTATTGGCGCAATCTCTCGCAGAGGCCGATCAAAAGGCTAAACGTCTCGCTACACTTCCCGAAGTTTCGAAAGCTTTGACGCTGAACAGCCTCGTTCCGCCGGATCAGAAGCAGAAGATCGCGGCGCTGAGGGAAGCGTCGCAACGACTTGGCCCAGCTCTCAATCCGCCGCGGACGCGGCCTGCCCCGAACGATCAAGAGAATGTAGCCGCGATTGAAGCTGCCGCCGAAGACCTCTCCAGGGCTGCAGCTAATACAGACAGTACCGCGGCCAAAAGCGCGCGGCATGTTTCAGATCTGTTGAGGCGCCTGGCCGGCTCCGATGCCGGCGCTCGGGCACGGGCCGAAGCCGCACTTGGGCCGGCGCTGGTTTACGACCTGGACCTGCTGCGCAAGAGCCTTGCCCCACAATTGATAACAATCAACACATTGCCGCAAAACCTAGTGCGCGATTGGCTCTCGCCGGACGGTACCGCCCGCGTCAAGGCCTTGCCGAAGGGCGATCCGAACGACACAAATGTGCTGCGCGGTTTTGCGACCGCGGTGCTTCGCGCCGAACCGTCGGCGACAGGTGGCGCGGTCAGCCTCTATGAGTCCGCGAGAACCGTCACGGAGGCGTTTATTCAAGCAGGTATTCTGGCGATAGCGGCGATCACGATTCTACTCTTTATCGCCTTGCGGCGCGTGACGGATGTGCTCATGACCCTCGTCCCTCTCCTACTCGCCGGAGTCGTTACGCTCGAAATCTGCGTACTGGACGGTCTTACGCTCAATTTCGCGAACATCATCGCACTTCCCCTGCTGCTCGGCGTCGGGGTCGCGTTCAAGATCTACTATGTCATGGCGTGGCGCGCCGGAAAAACCGGCCTGCTGCAATCGACGCTGACCCGAGCGGTGATATTCAGCGCCATGACCACCGGGACCGCGTTCGGAAGCATGTGGGCGTCGAGCTTTCCAGGCATGTCGAGCATGGGCAAGCTGATGGCGCTTGCACTGCTATGCACGATGGCCTTTGCAGTGCTGTTCCAGCCAGTTCTCATGGGGCGGCCGCGGCAAGTAAAGATATATTCTGAACAGGACGCAAATTTGCGTCAAGCCGCGGAATAGGCCTCAATTCGAGCACAAGACTTCAGACGCAAAATCGCCGACCACGCTCACGGAAAAGCCATGTGACTAATTCATCCGGAAACTATGGATTTGCGAAAAAACTGTTGTTGCGCACGATCTCAATCGCGGCATCGCGCACGGCGCCCCCAAATCGGCGATCAGCATCACTGACAAATTTGGGTGGTAGTTGCGCAGCCGTTGGGCGAGCGTAGGCGACCGGCACGCCGCCGCGTGGCAGCGCCAGCACGAGCACGTCCGGGCAATTGGCATAGGCTGCGTGCCGTTCAGTGTGTTAATCGGCGTGGGGTCCCGACGCCGATAGGCGAGCTAAGCCATTGATCCACCCGCCGGTGGAGGGATCACTCTTGCTCGCTTATTCACATTCGGCTGATGTCCTGAAACGGCCGGTGACTACAAGCTTTGTAGTGCGCGGACTCCCGATGCGGTAGCGAAGCACAGGGACCGCATGCTGTCGGACATCCCTGAAATGTTCCGCCTCCCCCGTACTTTCCCGGTACGGGGTAGACCGGAATTTTCCCTGCCATTCCCGCTGCTATCCGTAGAGCCTGCAGTTCGCAGATTTCAAGGAGGCGGACATGGCTCAGGTCTATTTCCATTGCTCCAATACCCAAGGAGTGTTCATCGACCGAAAAGGCTCCGCGATTGGCGGCCTGCCCGAGGCGCGTGAGCACGCCGACTTCCTCGTGCGGTCGCTCATCATGGCGCCGAGCGCGGAAGATTGGCGCGGCTGGGTCCTGCACGTCAGCGATGATCAGGGCGAAGAGATCTTTGCCCTGCCCTTCACCTCCCTTCTCGGCAAACCGCATTGAGAGGGCGCCATGCTGGTCATTCCATCCTCATCGACGCCGCTTCGCCGACGCTTGAAGGAAATCAGGAACCGGTGGCACAGACTGATCAAAACGGTCCGCCATCCCTATCGCCCCGAGCGTCACTACATGCGTGGGCCCGGCCCGAAATGGCATGCGAAGTATCGCAGCAGCGAAAGCGCTGCGCTCTGAGGCATGGCGGCGCCGGCGTGTAGAGCGAAAATTCGTCACCCAAACGTGCCGATCAGTCTCGCCGCGAAGATCTGAGGTCAACGGTGACCCTCAAGCCGCTGAGAGAGCGAATCTCTCATGCCCCGGAATGTGTCGCTCCGGCTCGACCGACGTCGCCGCCCGATCCGCTGCTCACATAAACCGGGTTTCTCGGTGGCAGGAGATACAACAGCGTCAGATCGACGCATATCCCCAGGCCTGCCTTGAAACTGATCAACGACAGCAACACGGCCACGGCATAGAGGGCGACCGAGGTGAGATACTGAGCGGACAGCTTGTGTAGGAATTCGCTCGCTAGATGGCGATCGATGAGCCGACAGCTGTGGCTGGCATAGATCCATGCCAGCGTCCAGATGGCGGCCGGCAGTACAAGACCGTCTCTCGATTGTATGGGTCGTCCAAGAACCTCGCGAGGACCTCGGTAGGAAATGGAAGAAAACAAATGCACATCAGAAAGAGCAGGTTCAGCAGATTCAAGACGTGATGCGCTTTGAGAAAGAGTATGAAGATGAAGTGATGCCTTCGCGAAGAAGCTGATTGGTGAACAAGCCTCCGCTCATTCCTATCTTGCGATGGATGCGCCAAACCGAGAGTTCGATGCCCTCTGCATCGAGCGCCTCCTTCCATGCAAGAACATGCTGATAGACGCTATCAACGAGCGTGCCGTCGAAATCAAATAGGAAGGCCGGTTCGATACGCATGCTATCTCTCCCGTTCTGGAACTACGTTGCCATCAACGAAGACGGTGTGTGCCAATCCGCCAATAGGCTGTAGGGACGAACCGCCTAGCACTTTGCTGCCGACAGCCTCCAGACCATGCTCCCGAATAGACGCATCGGTCGGTGGCACTCTACCGATCGGCACGAGTAGCTCCCATTCAGACACGGCGCCGCGCCGATCGGCGCTTTATTGGCTTTCCATCCCTGATTTCCTCCAGAGTGCGCCCGGTAAGGACGGAATAATCGAAACGAGGACTCTCGATGTCCCACAGCGTACTCGTCGCGGCTTTTGACGAGCAAGCAGTAGTCTCTCCGGCTGGAATTCTTTGATTGTCTTTCGAATTTAATTGATGTGAACGCGCCGCACAGTTTCTCACCCTGCAACACAACGTGGATCTTGCCGCTGCCCAGTTGTTCCTCTGGCGGCCGGTCTTCCGGAGACTCGTACTCTCCCAAGTCGCAGACTATCACCGTTCCTGTTCCGTATTGGCCTGACGGACTCACGCCCTCGAACTTCGCATATTAGAGCGGATGGTCCTCCGTCCTCACGGCCAAGCGCTTGTCGGCAGGGTTCATCGAAGGCCCTTTGGGTACTGCCCAGGATGCCAGGACGCCATTTGCGGCCAGCCGAAAATCATAATGAAGCCGACTGGAATCGTGCTTTTGGACGACAAAGTTGCGGCTGCGACTATCTCGCCGCGCTCGCCCAGCTGGCTCGAGCGTTTTGGCAAAGGCTCTCTTGGTCGATATGCTGTGAGCGACATTGTCTTGCCTTCAACTGTTTTTCCGATTCGTCACAGGGATTGAGATTTCACCTCATCGCACATCAGCCCTCACGCACGACACCTTCCGGACGCTTGTCATTCCGCAGACCAAGGAATCGAGGGTGTCGCAGCTTGCCTGCCACCGTCCATTCGGTGAATCCGATTTGAGCGACGAGCTTCGGTTTCACCCAATGCACGCCGCGTCGCGGCATCCCATCCTCAGCAAAGGGGGAAACCGTTGTCTCCAGCCGGGCAAGCTTTTCGCTCAGACGCCGCAATAGGTCTCGGTCGAACCCTGTCCCGACCTTTCCAGCATATACGAACTTCCCACGCTGGTAGTAACCTAGCAGCAGTGCTCCGAAACCGTTCCGACCTCCTCGGGGGTCGGTGTAACCGCCGATGACGAACTCCTGCTCTCGCTTGCATTTGAATTTGAGCCAATCGCGCGTTCGCCTGGACACGTATACGCTGTCCCCGTTTTTTGCGATGATCCCTTCCCACCCCTTCTGGCACGCCCTACGGTAGTAGTTCTCGCCTTCAGTGTTGCGGTGTTCCGTGAACCGCAAGGAGCCCCGGAAGTCGAAGGCAATTCGAAGCAGTTCCTTTCGGTACCGGAGCGGAACCTCCCGGATGTCGTAGCCATCCAGGTAGAGCAAGTCGAAAAGATAGAACCACACCGGCACCTTGCGAATCAGATCAGCGGAGGGATGTTCCACTTGCATGCGCGCTTGCAGTTTTGCGAAATTGGTGATAGCGCCGTCGAACGTGACAATCTCGCCATCCGCGATAAAGGAGGTGGTTTCCTGCTGATGAATCGCCTCAATCAGCTCGGGATATCTCCCGTTCAGCCGAATTTGGTTCCGCGAAAAAAGATTCAAATCGGGACCGCGGCGAAAGGCAAGGCAGCGTTCCCCATCCCATTTCGGCTCAAATAACCATCCCGGTCGCGAGAAGACTTCATCCGTGAGCGTCGCCAACATGGGCGGAAACCATTTCGGCTGTGCGCGCTTTCGAAGCCGGGCCAGGGCGTCGGGCGGCAGCGCGTCGAGTAGGTTGCGCCCGGACATGGAATCTCACCTGTCAACCGAGACGCCAAGGCAAGCCAAAGCCCGCAGATCAGTGCGGGTCGGGCTTTCCGAAAAACCACCAGCCAACATTTCTTCGCCTCACCAGAATGGATCCAATCGTCTAAAGCGACGAACATGCTTTCTGATCTTCGGATTGAGATCGACAAGAACCCGCTCGTGCCAGCCCTAATACGATCCCTCCGGCACGATCGATCGCGCGAGTATCCTGATTTGTTGCTTTGCTAATTTGATCAACGAGACCGTAGGCGACACGGATGTCATTTGCATAGCCGAGCTCGTCCTGCAATGACTCCAAACACTTTACGAATGTTCGAACTCGGTTCTTGTCAAAAAGGCTTCCCAAAAATTCGACGATGTAGTGCAAATGCTTCAGCGCAATACGCAGCCTGTGCCGCTGAGTTGCCGTCAACTCTTCGAACCTCTTGCTACGCTTGCGAGCCTTGCGATGATGTCGTTCGATCAGGTCGGGGGCGGCATCGGCGATGGGTGCTAGTAGAACAACTGCATGCTCTGATATCTGCTGATCACGCCATCCACGAGCTACAAACCATCGCAACAATCGCAACATCGATTCAGTGTATCTTTCGGATATGATCGCTCTGGGCGCGTGTCATGATCGACAGTTGGACACGCGGCTGAGATCCAAAGTTGTTGAGACGGTTTGGCGGCCGAGAGCGACTGGTCGTCAGACTGACGGGTAGAATGCTTTAACATCTGTGAGCTCGCGGCCAGGAATCACCGTAAGAATTCAACCCCGTCAGACTCCGCTCATTCGCACCCACAAATCACTCGCGCAATTCGATCAGGCCACGCTCATTCAGCAGCACTCAGTTTCTCTGCAGAATAGGGCGTTGCAGTATCTAATGACCTTGATAGCAGTCAATTTTCGTGAACTGGCATCCTCAGATCGACGACACGGGTGCCCGCTACCGCCCAAAGCGGTTATCGATGCGGAATTTGACACCCATCAGAGCGATGATGCATTGGCATGATACAATGAGCGTGACGCGGACCGGAGCTGCGCATGGCCGACGTCCTATTGATCAAGACGCTAGTCGTCATCATTGCCTCCGTCAGCGCCATCAGCTTGGTTGCGCACGCAAGGCTTCCGGCAGCCGGTGGTTACCTGTTGGCTGGTTTGGTTATCGGCCCGCACGGTCTGCACCTCATCGCCACAAGCGATGAAACGAGGTTTTTGGCGGAGCTCGGCATCATTTTTCTCATGTTCATGGTGGGTCTTGAGTTTTCGTTCTCGGCAATGATTGCCGCACGCCGCGATGTTTTCGTCGCCGGCAGCCTGCAAGTCGGCTTGACAGTTTTAATCGTCGCGGGAATCGCCATGCTGTGGGGCGTTGGGTTACCCACCGCGGTGCTGCTCGGCGGCGCGGTCGCCATGTCATCGACCGCCATCACGCTCAAGCAATTGGTCGACCAGGGCGACGTCAGTAGTCAGCAAGGCCGTCTCGTGCTGGGAATCCTGCTGTTCCAGGACCTTGCGGCCCTTCCATTTCTCGTTGTGCTCGGCGAGTGGAAACAGAGCGGCGGACCCGAACCGTTGGAAGCGCTGCGCCAGCTCGGAATAGCAGCGAGCGCACTCGGCATCGCTGCTTTCGTTTGCAAACCGGTTTTTCGCACCTGGCTCACCTGGGTTGCCAGAACGAACTCGACAGATCTCTTTCTGCTCACCGTTCTGTTGCTTGCGCTAGGTACGGCATTCGCCGGACGTCTGGCCGGCCTTTCCGCGCCGATCGGAGCGTTCCTTGCCGGTATGGTGGTCGGCGAAAGTGATTTCCGTCATCAGGTAGAGGATGACATCCGGCCCTTTCGCGACGTCCTGTTGGGCCTGTTCTTCGTCACTACCGGCATGGAGGTTGATCCATCTACCGTCACTGCAGCACCCATGGCCGTCCTCGCCTGGATTGTCGCCTGCCTGCCGGGAAAGGCCCTGGTCGTGTTGCTCGTTGGCGCGATCATGCGTTGGTCGGCCCCGGTTAGTACGCGAGCCGCCCTGATTCTGGCACACGGCGGAGAAGACGGTTTACTACTGCTTACCCTGGCGATGAAAGTGGGTGCCATAGAACCGAACGTTGGGCAGCCTGCTCTTTTGGCTTTGGCCGCAACCATGGCGCTCGGCCCAGTGCTGATTCTGCGGAGTGCGCGTTTTGCTGAGTTCGTTAACGGTGCCTCACATCGCGCCAGAGCAGACGCCGAAGAAGCCGCCATCCGCGCGGAAAGTCAAAATCTCGGGGATCACGTAATCTTGTGCGGTTGTGGACGCGTGGGCCGGCTGGTGTCCCTCGTGCTTGAGGCCGCAAAGGTTCCCTACGTTGCGGTCGAGTCCGATCTGACACGCTTTCGCAGGGCAAAAAAGGCTGGACACAAGGTGGTGTTCGGGGACGCTGGCCGGAAAAGGATTTTGGAAGCCGCCGGCGTCGCCCGTGCACGCCTCGTCGTAATAACGTTTGATCGACGCCATGCGGTCGAACATATTCTTCACTATGCACGTGAGCACAATCCGACTGTTTCCTCCATTGTAAGCGCAGCCGATGATCAGGAAATCTTGCCGCTTGTACGGGCTGGAGCCAGCACCGTATTTCCAGAGAACGTCGCAGCCGGCCTGGCGCTGGCTGATCAAGTGCTTCTCGTCTGCGGTTTCTCCAAGGACAACGCCGCAAACATCGTCACTACGGTTCGAGCCGAACTCCATCCGGAACTGCGTGGGCGCGTAGGACGCTGAGTCGGGTGCCCTATCACTCACACTGGGCGCAGTCAGGATCTTTGCATATCGATAAGAGCAGGTCGCCTTTCGCTGGACCTCGCGTTAGGATTTCGGCCCGACGACCTCTATTTCGGCTTTCCGATTTCTTTAAATTGACAACGCTTCACAGGCGGTGGGCGTTCGAACCGTGCAGGTTCCACTCAACTACCATCGGGCCTAGCTTCGAATTCGACTTTGCAACAGCGCTCCCGACTTGAAAATGACGGACGTCAACATCCCGAGCAGGACCAGCCAGATCCGATGACGACGGCCGCAATACGGAAGCGTAGCGCGGGAGGAAATGCCGCCGGCGACGATAGGGACGGTAAGTCCCAAATCGATGGCCGTTTTGATGCCCATCAATGACAGCCCCTTTGGCGATCCCCATCATGGAGTCATCAGTATGCTCCAAACCCAGGCGGCCGCAACAAGTCCAGGTGACAAGTGGATTGCCCTCGCTTGAGGCGATTACAGATGTGCCGACAACTGCCGATCTGACTTGAGAAGTTGTTGGGGACCTAGACACCAATTGCTGCCATTCGACACACCACAGCGTCACCCTCCGAAAGACAAAGGTCACATGTCCGAATCGTGGTCCAGGACATTCCCCGCGGCAATGAGACTGGCCATATTCGTGGTCGCTCTGCTTCATTCTCCGGTACCGGGTCACGCCCAGCAAGGTCCCTTCGCAGGCCTAAGCGGGAGTTGGTCGGGGGGTGGCTTTATCAAGCTGGGTAGTGGCCAACGTGAACGCCTGCGCTGCCGCGCGAACTACAACGTGGGCGAAAACGGCACGCGGCTAGAGCAGAGCTTGCGCTGCGCGAGCGATAGTTATCGGTTTGATGTCAATAGCAACATAGTTTCGGAAGGCGGGACGCTAAGTGGAAGCTGGACCGAAACCAGCCGCAACGCCTCTGGAGGCATGTCCGGCCGCGTGAGTGGCGGTCAGATCCAGGCGAGAATTGATGGTGCCGGATTTTCAGCCAGTTTGACCGTCAATACGCGCGGTGACCGGCAATCCGTCACCATCGAATCCCCGGGCCACGAGGTCACCGAAGTCTCTGTCGCGCTTACCAGGACGAAGTGAGCAGAGATATCTTATTCCGCCATTACCGGTAAAACGGTTTGCCCCCATCCGGCGTGCGAGCCTGCTCAAAAAACGTGACCGTCGGCCGCAAGATCAACAGGTCCGCAGCCAATGCTGCGAGCATGGCGAACGCGCTCAACCAGCCAAACAGGCGCTGTGACGGTAAATCGGAGAAGACCGTTCGGTCCACTGCCATGGAGCCGCCATGGAAGCGCTCAGTAGACACCCACGAGCGACCGTCAATTTTCGGGCGGCAGTCGACAAGAACGATCCGGAAATTGATGCGGTCATGGCGCCATGCTCTTGCTTTGTCTTTTAGGGGACTGCCGTCTCGGCAACCCGGAACGCCGATACTGGACTCAGACCTAGAATAGGATGCGTAACGACGCGAAGAGGAGAATATCCATGGCCGCGACGCTTAACCGGCGAGCGTACGAGCATGCCATCAACAACGGAAGATTTGTATTCGACGAGCGCGATGTATGGAGCGGGCACCGGCCGTCCGCGCAGGAGGAAAACGACTTCATTCGCCTCCACGGCTCTGCCAAATACGGCAAGTGGTATTTGGGAATCAACGACGAAAAGCCCGCAACCCAAAGACACCAGGCTGAGCAGCAAACTCAGAAGCAGACATGTCATCAGCGGGAAATAGAATGTCATGTTTCCCCGCTCGATCGCGATGTCGCGGGTAGCCGACCCAACCCGATCTGGCTCTGATAGGGCCATAGCAGGCCGGCGACCAGGATTACAAGAAGGCGCGCCATTGCTGTCAATCCCTAAGGGCCATTTATGTCAATCCTGCCGGCGCTGACCGAACCATTGGAACAGCATCATGAAGAGATTTCTGAAGTCGAGATAGAGCGCCAGCGCACCGAGCAGGGCCCCAAGGAAAACACGGGCAAGCCGTAGCCGCAAATCGACGGGCGTCTGAAGGTCACCGGAGAAGCGCTCTACGGATCGGACTTTCTGGACGGGCTGTGTTCTCGCAGGCGGCTGCGTCCCGATGTGACCTTCAATTACTGTGCTCTGCTGAGTTGATCAGCGGACTGTTGTTATTACGGCGAGTGCTCTTGTCGTTTGGCGATCACAACCAGCGGTAAGGAAATGAGTTGGGCGAGCACCGCGAATGCGACCAGCGGCACACGCGACTGGAGACCATGCCGCGCCCGTCTGACGGTCACCATCATCGGCCGCCCGCGCAGCACCTTACAGCCCGCCTTGTCGAAATCCTGCCAGAAGGAGGTCGCCAACTGCTCCGGGCCCTGCGATTCCAGGGCTAAAAACTTTGGATAGATATCCTTATAGGCCGTCGTCGCTGCCACCGTGTGGGTGATGAAGAACGGCCCATCCTTGTGATGCTGCTGGATATACATGCACAAGGCCGTAACGCAGTTCAGATGCTGCTGACCGAAAGGCCTGTCGCCTCGCGAACCCGATCTTCGAAATCGGGTAGATGCCGCGGCAGATACTCAGTGAACAGTTTGAACCCGCGCCCGATCGCGACGCCGAGATGCGGCGCGAGGTTTCCTTCCTCGACGCCTTTGTGCAAGGCCCAGCGCCTTCAGCCGCACCTCGTCGACGGACTGCCCCGCCGTCAACTTGCCGCCATAGACTCGCTTGGCCCACAGGTCGCCAGCGATCAAGGCCGCCTCGGCGAAACGTTCGCGACACTCTGCCGACGTAACGGTCGCCCCATCATTCCGCCGTTTCTTGCCGTAACGCGCCGCCCAGCGCATCAGCTCGAGCAGCTGCCCGGGAAAGAAGACCGGAACACCCGCCTCCGGATTGCTGTCAATCATGTCCACGACCTGTCGGAATCCTCGTCGATCGCACGTTACCACTGCTCGCCAATTGACGGCCGTCATGGCGCGCCGGGCTGCAAGATGCCAACCAGCGTGGATCACGCGCTCGCGGTAGCGATCAGGTTTCTTTCTTCGATGAACCTACGTCGAAATGTCAGTTGGTCGATGATCGCGATGCTGCAGCCGCATCCAACCCTGGAAGGCTCAAGCGATGACGACGATAAAAACGATCAATCCGGCCACCGGCGAAACATTTACAAACTATCAAGAGATGACGGATGCCGATGCACGAGACGTCGTCGGCAGGACCCATGATGCCTATCTCGCATGGCGCCGGACAAACTTTGGAAGCCGCGCCGCGTTGATGCGTCAGGCGGCGAAAGTGTTGCGGGATAACGCCGGAAAATATGCCGAGCTGATGGCCCGCGAAATGGGAAAGCCGATCCGCGACGGGGTCGCCGAGATCCAGAAATGCGCTGGCGCCTGCGACTACTACGCCGAGAATGCCGAGCGCTTTCTCGCAACCGAGCCCATCAAGACCGAGGCCCGCAAGAGTTTTGTCATCTTCCAGCCGCTTGGCGTCGTGCTGGCGATAATGCCATGGAATTTTCCGTTCTGGCAGGTTTTCCGGTTTGCCGCGCCGGGGCTGATGGCCGGTAACGGCGCCGTGCTGAAGCACGCCTCGAATGTGCCGGGCTGCGCGCTTGCCATCGAGAAGGTGTTTCAGGATGCGGGTTTTCCAAAGGATCTTTTTCGTACCTTGCTAATATCAAACGCGCAGGTCGGCCCGGTGCTCGAAAATCCGCTGGTGTGCGCGGCCACCCTCACAGGCAGTGCCCCCGCCGGACGCGCGGTCGCCGGCAAAGCCGGCTTGCTCCTGAAGAAGACCGTGCTCGAGCTCGGCGGTAGCGATCCCTACCTGGTGCTCGAGGACACCGATCTCGATTTCGCTGCCACCATCTGCGCCAGAGGACGTTTGATCAATTCGGGACAAAGCTGCATTGCCGCCAAGCGCTTCATCGTTCTCGACAAAATCCACGACAGGTTCGTCGAATTGTTCGTCAAGCGCATGGCCGCGGCCAAATTGGGCGATCCGCTCAAAGAGGGTACCGAGATCGGTCCGCTGGCACGGCATGATCTTCGCGACAGCCTGCATCAGCAGGTCGAGAAAAGCATCGCGAAGGGCGCGCGCTGCGTGCTCGGCGGCGAGATTCCGAAGGGGCCAGGCGCCTATTATCCGCCGACTGTGCTTACCAATGTGACCAAGGGCATGCCCGCCTACGAGGAAGAACTGTTTGGCCCGGTGGCATCCGTGATCCGGGTCGACAGCGAGAATGCCGCGATCGCAATCGCCAACGATTCGGCGTTCGGGTTGGGCGGCGGCGTCATCACCGGCGATATCGCGCGCGGCGAGCGCATCGCCGCAGAGATCGAAAGCGGCAATGTGTTCGTCAACGACAATGTCCGCTCCGATCCGCGGCTGCCGTTCGGCGGCGTCAAGCAAAGTGGCTATGGACGCGAGCTTTCGCACTACGGCATCAAGGAATTCGTCAATATCAAGACAGTTGTGGTGGGTTAGCCTGACGCTAGTTGATGCCCGTCAACGCGGCGATGGACTACCACGCGATAGTGATGGCCCTTTCCGCTGAAAGGATAAATCGATGGACGTCGGTTTCATCGGGCTTGGCCACATGGGCACGCCGATGGCGCGGAACCTCTTGAAGGCCGGCCATCGCCTTACCGTCTATAATCGCACGCGCAGCAAGGCCGAAGCCCTGGCGCGCGAGGGCGCGCAGGTTGCCGACCGCGTTGCCGATGCATGCAAGGGAGACGCGCTGATCACGATGCTGGCTGACGACGCGGCGGTCGAGAGTGTCGTATTCGGGGACGGCGGCGCGCTTTCCGCGCTTCGCCTCGATGCCATTCACATTTCCATGAGCACGATCAGCATCGCGCTGTCCGACCGCCTGGCCGAGGCCCATGGCAAAGCCGGACAGGGTTACCTCGCCGCGCCCGTGTTCGGACGGCCGGAGGCTGCCGCCGCGGCCAAGCTTTTTATCGTCGCGGCGGGTGCCGACGCCACGCTCAAGGCCTGCTATCCCTTGTTTGATACGCTGGGCCAGGAGACGTTCGTGATCAGCACAAAGCCCTCCGAGGCCAATCTGGTAAAGCTCTCCGGCAATTTCCTGATCGCGTCGGTACTGGAGAGCCTGGGCGAAGCATTTGCGCTGGTGCGAAAATCCGGCATCGACCCGCATCGTTATCTCAACATTTTGACAAGCACGCTGTTTTCGGCACCGGTCTATCGGACCTACGGGCCGATCATCGCCGACGAGAAGAAACCTACGGATGGCTTCAAAATGTCACTCGGGTTGAAAGACATGCGGCTGGTGCTTGCCGCAGCCGACGCCCGGGCGGTGCCGATGCCGGTCGCGAGCCTGGTGCGCGATCACTTCATCGAGGGCGTTGCGCGAGGCGAAGGCGATGCCGACTGGTCCGGGCTGGCGCGGCTTGCCGCGCGAAGGGCGGGTCTTTAATGCGTAATGACATCGAGCATGGCGGGTTAATCGACTATTTCCCGCGATCTTGACGGCGGTCAACGCGCCCCGGGCTTCCTTGCTTTATCAAATCCCCATGGTCACGCGGTCGGCGCGACGTGTCGCCCTGACAACGTGACTGGTTTGAATCCCGCAGCCCATCAGGAGGAAATCATGAATCAACTCGTTCGCGCAGGCGCAATCACCGTTGCGATTTTTGGCAGCGTCAGCTTCGCTGCGGCTCAAAACTCCCCAAACCAAATGCCCGGCCCTGTACATCCCGATCTGACGGCGAGGCAGCAACAAATGGTCAGCCAAGGTCTGGCGTCGTCACCATCGCAAGCCGCACCGGACGGATCGCAACCGCAGGTCGGCAACAAGCTTCCTGATTCCATGACGGCGCAATCGCTTCCGAGCAACGTGACCGATCAGATTCCCGAGGCAAAGAACCTACTGTTCGTGAAGCTGCCAGACCGTGTGCTGCTGATCGATCCGGACAGCAAGATGGTGACCGAGATCGTCGCGGCGGACGAAACTACCACCGGGTCAAACACGAACAGTTCGAATCCGAGCAGTTCCGATAGCTCCAACCGGCCGTCCAAGTAGCAACCGATCGCCGAGCGAGACCGCAGTTGAGCCCGACTGTTGGCCTTGCTCGGCGTTTCCTCGGAAAACGACAGAGGTCACATGAACAGGTTTCGGGTCTCGTTGTTGCCCGCGGTCATTTTGACGACCGCCGCTCTCTCCCTCTGGATCGATTATGCAGCGGGACAGGAGATCGCGCTTACGCCTATGCAAGCCACCGAGGTTGCGAAAGGCTATCGTGCCGATGGGCTGAAGCTAAAGCCAGTGGTCAACGACAAAAACGAAACCATCGGAAGGATCAACGATTTCATTTTTGGCAAGGACGGCAACATCTACGTTGTCCTTGCCGTCGGCGATTTTACCGGACTTAGCGGCCACCTCGTCGCCGTTCCCTTCCGCAGCCTCAAACTGGACGACCCCTCCGGCAATATCGTCCTGCCGGGGGCAAGTCGCACGGCGCTGGAAAAACTACCGGTTTTCCTCAGTAACCGGTGAAGCTGCCACGCTGCGGGCATCTTTCAAAGCACCGATTCGCTGATCGGAATCGCGTATCAGCCAATAGACCACGCCGAGTGCGAGGATCGCGGCCGCGAATGCCAGGATATGCGCCGGATCGGTTTCGTTCGGGCCGAGAATGATGACTTTCCGGCAGATGGCAAGCAGCGCGATCATGACGACCGAGCGGATCTGGACGACACTATCGTGGCGCTCGGCCACCACCAGAAGCGATTTCTTGAATTCGAGCGCGATGATCACCGTAAAGATCATGCCGAATACGGCTTGGAAAATCGTGTAGTCGGACGGATCGAGACTCCCGGTCAGAATCAGGCCGAACAAAATCTGCGAGGTCAGGCTCCAGACCGCCGCGACGACAATGACCGCGATCAACGCCGTAAGGATCAGGATAACGATGTGCTCGAATCGCTGATAAAGCGAAAGCAGCTTGAATCTCTCCCTGGCAACTCTCAACTCATCCTTGATCGACATCGAGACCTCCCGCACAGGACACGCGTGCTCTCCCGCTGATGCATGAGCAGATTGAGTGGTCGATCAATCCGAAGCTGGGACTTTGTTGTCAAGGCGGCGCGGACGTTGCACCAGGATCACCAGCGGGATCGCCAGGAACGACACGATCATCATCAGCTTGAAATTGTCGATGAACGCGACGGCTTCCGCCTGCTGCGTCACTATCTGGGCAAGCGCGGCCCGCCCGGTAAGGCTGGCAAGACTGAGCTGGTGAGCAAAGTCGCGTACGACCTGCCGGTAGGGCGTGATGTGCTCGACCAGCGCGGATTGTTCCGTGGCAGAATTGCGCACCAGGAGATAGCTCATCATGGAGATGCCGATGCTCGCCCCGATATTGCGCATCAGGTTGAACAGTCCGGTTGCCTGTGTGCGCAGCGCCGGTGCCAGAGTGCCGAACGCGACCGCACTCAAAGGCACGAAGACACAGCCGATGCCGAAGCCTTGTATCAGGCCGGTGCGGACCAGGGTGCCCTGCGATACGTCGGGTGTGAAGCCGGTCAACTGATAGAGCGCCAGTCCCGTGATTCCAAGACCAGTGGCGATCATGAGGCGGGGATCGATGTAGCGCGTGAGCTGCCCGGCGACCACCATGGCCACCATGGTCCCGAGGCCGCGCGGCGCGAGAACCAGCCCCGCCGTCAGCACAGGATAGTTCATGAGCGTCTCGAGATAGGGCGTCAGCAAAGCCAAGGTGGCCAGCAGCACCAAGCCGACGACAAAGATCAGGATGATGCCGATCACGAAATTCCGGTTGCGGAACAGCGCGGGATCGATGAAGGGCTCGCGCGCCGAAAGAGTGTGGACCGTGAAGAGGTAGAAGCCGAGCACGCAGAGTGCGGCCTCGGTCCGGATCTCGGTCGAGGCAAACCAGTCGAGCCGCTCGCCACGGTCGAGGAACAGCTGCAATGCCCCAATGCCAAGCCCGAGCGTCGAGAAGCCAAACCAGTCAAGCCGTCTAGCCAGCGGCCGGTCGGTGCGCCGTCCGAGAAACAGCAGGAGGCCGAGGGCGCACAGCACGCCGAAAGGCACGTTGACGTAGAATACCCAGCGCCAGCTGTAGGAGTCCGTGAGCCAGCCGCCGAGCGTCGGGCCGAGGATCGGTCCGAGCATCACGCCGAGCCCGAACACCGCCATCGCCTGGCCCTGTTGCTCCTGGGGATAGGCGTCGAGCAGCACGGATTGCGACAGCGGCACCAGCGGAGCGCCGAAAACACCCTGCAGCAGACGGAACACCACGATCTGGGTGAGCGATACAGCGGCGCCACAGAGCATCGAGGTCACGATGAAGCCAATCACCGACACCAGAAATAGCGGTTTGCGTCCGAACCTCGCTTCCAGCCAGCCGGTCGCCGGCGTGATGATCGCGGCCGCCACGATGTAGGAGGTCAGCACCCAATTGATCTCGTCGCTCGTCGCCGACAGGCTGCCCTGCATATAAGGCAGCGCGACATTGGCGATCGTGGTGTCGAGCGCCTGCATCAGGGTTGCAAGCATCACGGTTACGGTAATGATCGGCCGGTTGATGACCCCGCTGCTGGCCGCCGTGCTCGCCATCTCAAGCCCCGAAGATCGAAGTGATGTCGCGCCACAGCTCGTAGAGCGAGCGCCGGTGGCCGGTATCGATCGAGACCTTGACGCTCATGCCGGCACGCAGACCGAGGCCGTCCGGGATTTCGCCGAAGGATAGACGAACCGGTATGCGCTGCACGACCTTGACCCAATTGCCGGTGGCATTTTGCGGCGGCAGCAGGGCGAAGACCGAACCGCTTGCCGGCGCCAGAGTCGTTACCTTGGCGTCAAGGGGCGTATCGGGATAGGCGTCGACCGTGACGCGCGCCGGATCACCTTGTCTCACATAGGTGAGGTCGGTCTCCCTGATGTTGGCTTCGACGTAGATGTCGTGGATCGATACCAGCGGAAAAGCGGATTGGCCGGCATTCAAAAAGGCTCCGACCGCGATGCTCTCGACATTGTTGGGAATGCCGTCAAAGGGCGCGGCGATGAAGGTGAGCCGCAGATTGCGTGCCGCAGAATCGACAGCCGCCTGCGCCTGTTTCACCGAGGATTGCTCGTCGATCGGCATGTCCGGATTGCCGCCGAGCTGCGCCAGCGCCGCCGCGGCTTCGCGCTGCAGGCTTGCCAGATTGGCCTTCGCCGACTGAAGGTCGCGTATCGCGGCATCGAGCGTGGCCCGTGGCACGGCGCCTGTGTCAAACAGGTGCTGCTGGCGCTCGTAGTTGGTCTGCGCATAGTCAGCGGTCGCCTTGGCCTCATCGATCTGTTTGAGGCGCGAGCGATAGGTCTCGACCAGGGTGCGAGCCTGGTCGCGCGCAACACCGAGCTGCGCTTCGGCATTGGCCAATGCAATCCGGTACGGCTCTGGATCGAGGTTGAACAGCGCGTCGTCTTTCCTGACCGGCGTGTTCGATCGGGCCGCAATGGTAACGACCTGACCCGCGACTTGCGGACTGATCGAAACATTCACCGCCTGAACATAGGCATCTTCCTCGGATACATAGCGGCCGGTCACGAGGTAAAGGCCCAGTGCTCCGACGACCAACACGAGCGGGCCCAGGATCAGGAGGGGTCGCCGCCAACGGTTAGGCGGCGTGGCCGGTGCACTCTGACTGCTCGGCGTGTCTGATTGGTCGCGACTTTCCCGCTCGACCTGAGGCGAACGGCTTGGCCTCCGGCGGGCAATGCCGGGTTCGGCGGCATCTGAAACCGGTTCGAGGCCGCTATTCCTCATCGCGCGATGCCTCCGCTAGTTGAAGTCGAGCCCGTGAAAAATCGGCGACAGCTGAATCAATCGGAAGCAGACTCGCGACCGGGTTCTCAAGCGACGTCCTGGCTTCTTGCCGATGCTACGTCGAGCGGATCGTCACCACCTTGACGGGCGTCATTGTTCCGAGTCCGGGCGTACTCAGGAAGACCACAGCCGATGTCATCGGCAGCAGCACGGGACTATGTGCTGGCCAAGCGAAATCCGAAAATGCGTGCAGGAGAAATGCGTGCAGGAATTGAGCCCCGTCAATGCGCGTGGCACTTTGATTTGCAAAATAAACATTAGCGATAGCCCTCTGTCGCTGCCCTTCCCGGGCGTTTCCTCCCTGACTTGGACCGTCGGCGAAAACCGCGCGGTCCTTTTTTTGCGCGTGAGTTGCTGGATTGGAATACCTGGTAGCAGCGAAGCACCGTTGATCCGAAATGGCGGGGGGCTTTTTCAAACTGAGCAATATTGAACTGCGAACCAGTGAGCGGAAAGGGCATACTCGTCTACGTCGTGTTCGAGGGAAGCATCATGTCGGAACTTCAACCTCTGTCGTCCATTTTTCCGCTCGCTCAAATTGAGCGTCCCGCCTGTCCGAAATGCCAAGGGCGGCGGATGTTGTTGGTCCGTATCGTGCCGGCGTTCCCGGGGACCGACCTGCATACGTTTGAGTGCGCTGCGTGCAATCACATCCTCAGGACGCTTGGCGCGTATCAAGACAGAGACCCAATGCAATTTAGGGAATTCCGACGCGGTCTTTAAGGCGTTTGGCACCGCTCCATTGAGAGCTGCGGCAACGAAAGAACGCATCTGACAAACAGAGCAAAAGCCGCTGACCCGGTCATTCTCCGACGCCGATCCACTCGCGCCATATGGTCAGCAGCGCAGCCATGATCACGGGGCCCAGGAAAAGGCCGAGTAATCCGAACGATTGCATCCCGCCGATAATTCCGACCAGCACCAGCAGGAATGGCAGCCGGGCGGCGCCGCCGATCAGCGCCGGCTGAACGACATTTTCGGCGATCAACAACGTCGCCGCGCCGAAAACAGCCAGACCAACTCCGTCCAGCGAGGTGCCGCCCTTCGCAAGCAACGCCAACACCGCCAAGGCCAGCGCGGTCCACGCGCCCAGCGGCACCATCGCCAGCATCATCGTCAGCAAGGCGAACAAGAACGCATGCGGCACGCCGGTCAACCCGTATGCAGTACCGATAATGGCGCCCTTCAGGATCGATGCAGCCACGGTCCCGTTCACGGTCGCGCGGACGGCGTTCGCGATTTTTACGACCAGCCGTTCACCGGGATTTCCCAGCACCCGCCCGGCGGTCGCCAGCGCACGGTCCGCCAGCCAAGTTCCGTCGCGAAACACCAGGAACAATGCGATTAGCGTGACCAGAAACAGAAATAGCCGGTGCAGCAACGCGCCGCCGAGAGTGCTGGTCCACGCCGTGATACTTTGAGGGTCCATGCCGCGAAGCCATTCCACGAGAACCTCGGGGTTGCTGAGGTGGGACCGCCACCAGTCATCGAGGTATTCGCCCGTAATCGGCAATCCCGCGAGCCAGGTGGGAACCGGGATCCCGCTGTGCTGCAGTTGATCGAGGGAGCGGGCAAAGGCATCGCTTCCTTGTGCGATCTGATGCACTGTCAACACGACAGGCCCCAACAGGATAACCCCAGTCAGGAACGTAAACAGCAGCGAGGCCAACGTCGCAGACCGGTTGCCAAGGATCCGCGTCGCAAATCGGATGTAGATCGGCCAAGCAGCGATGGCGATTACCGCCGCCCAGGTCAGCGCCACCAGGAAATCGCGGGCGACCCAGGCCGCAAGCAGCATCACCATGACCGCAATGGCGGCACGCGTGACCGCCCGCGTGCGAGAATCGAGGGGCAGCGCCGGCTTTTCAACGTGTCGAAGCCCGTTGGTATACCTGCTCAGCATGATTTCCGACTGGGGTGGCGGCCGTCGCAACGTGATGGCTCTCGAAAAGCTACATCGCATGCCTCTAGACACGTTGATGATCATCAACTGCGACCTGTTTTCCCCGGGCACCGCGCGAGCCGGCCCCGCAATTGGCACGTATCGGCTTGACAACCATCATGGCGCCCCGCGGCCGATCCGAGGCTAGCTTCCCCAGTGGATTATTGAGGAATCGCACCATGCGAGCGCTTACCGAACTGATCGACCTCAATCGTATCCTGCTCAATCTTGCCCGTTCCAGGGAGTTTCCCTACGGCTCGCCGCGCCATGGATATGATTTTATTGCGCCCCTCGATGTCGAGGGACACATCGATCCCCTGCTCTGGAAAAAGTATCGGGATTACTGTCGGGTTCGGCGATTTTGGGAAGGTGAGGAGGACGAAGTCGGCCGCCTCGTCCATAAGCCCGGTGGCGCTGAGCACGCGCGCTGGGTTTTCGACTATAGTCCCGACGAGGAAGACGACGAAGCCGGTTACAAATTCGGCGTGCATGCGTTCTTGCCGGGCGAATACGTCTCGATTAGCGGACAAGACGGCAGGCAGCACACGTTTCTGGTAGTCGCGGTCGATCCCGTGGTGTTGTCGGTGGACTTGGTCAAATCCTTCCAACTGGAAATCGAGGTGTGATCCAGAGTGCCGCAGGCTCGACGCGAACCTGCTGGCGATGGGCAGAGTTGGTCACTCCCGCCTGCACGAATTGCTGCGGCGGAGCACGACCGATCGGGTCCCGCACCGTTCACCGTTCCCGCTGCTTGTCGCGCATTAGATTGCGCCTGCCGCGTCGCACCCGTTCCCGGCGGAGGATTGACGGTCGTCAAGGTGACGGCATCAACGGCATCCTAGAGTTGGCTTGAACACGTATTTGGAATTGAGGGTCAGCCGGGCGCCAAACAACCTGTCGTGCTGGGTGCTTTCGTGTCGGCTCTGGGACATATCATGGCCGCGGTCGATCCAAGAACCCTGATGTGGACTACCGCTTGTGAGATGATCAATCGCGCCGAGCGATTGCACCGTCAATTCTTTCAGCCGATGGCCGCAGCGATCGGCGAGGTGAGCTGGCAACCGCCAATCGATATCGTTGAGACCGATTCGGAGATCTTGATCACCGTCGCACTTCCCGGCGTCGACCCGAACGACGTCAAGGTGACGGTCGATACCGACGGGGTTTCGGTGGTGGGTTTCCGTCGTCCGAGTGCGATCCCGCGCGGCAGCCTCGTTCATCGTCTCGAAATCCCCTACGGAAGATTCCAACGCCAGATCAGCTTTCCGGCGACGCGCCTTGAGCTTGGCCAATCGGAACTTGCCGACGGGTGTCTCACGCTGAAATTCTCCAAATAGCCTTCAATGGAAGGGCGGAACGATGTCCGACGCAAATGTGAGCAATGATTCCGGCGCCGCTGCAGACCAGCGCTACCCGGTCATTCCCGAGGATGCGACGATCATCCTGCCGGTCCGAGACACACTGTTGTTTCCGGGCGTCGTGCTGCCGCTGACGATCGGCCGGCCCTCTTCGATCGCGGCGGCACAGGAGGCGGTTCGAAGCGGCCGCAAGGTCGGCCTCTTGCTGCAGGATGACCCCAGCATCGAACAACCAAGTGCTGAACATTTGCGCCGTGTCGGCACCATTGCCGAAATCCTGCGCTATGTCACTTCACAGGACACCCATTATGCCATCTGTCGCGGGATACGACGGTTCCGCGTGAAAGAATTCCTCGCCGGCTTTCCCTACATCGTTGCGCGCGTCGAGGAGATCGGCATCTCCGAAGTGATGGCGCCCGAGATCGAAGCGCGGATGCGCTTGCTCAAGACGCGGGCCCGCGAGGCGATCCAGCTACTGCCGAACCTGCCGCCGGAAATCGCGGCGGCCATCGATAGTCTGGATTCGCCGTCGGCACTGGCGGACTTTCTGGCCGGCATTATCGACATATCGGTTAGCGAGAAACAGGATCTGATCGAGACGTTTGACGTGACGCAGCTTCTCGACAAGCTTTTGGGTTTGCTGGCGAAACGCATTCAAGTCCTGCAACTTTCGAAGCAAATCGGCGAACAGACGCAAAACACCCTGTCATCGCAGCAGCGCGAACACATTCTTCGCGAACAACTGCGCCAGATCCAAAAGGAACTGGGCGACGACGACGTTAAAGCCGCGGAAATGAAGGAACTTGCCGAAAAGATCGAGAAGGCAGGAATGCCCAAGGAGGCCGAGCAGCAGGCCAGGCGAGAATTAAAGCGGCTTGAACGCATGCCGGAAGCCGCGGCCGAATACGGGATGATAAGGAGCTATCTCGACTGGCTGATCGAACTGCCCTGGTCGAAGCTCGATCCGGAGCGCATCGATATCGTCGAGGCGCGGCGCATTCTCGATGAAGATCACTATGGCCTTGAGAAAGTGAAGCGGCGCATTCTCGAATATCTGGCGGTGCGCAAGCTCAATCCTGACGGCAAGAGCCCGATACTTTGCTTCGTCGGCCCTCCCGGCGTCGGCAAGACCTCGCTTGGCCAAAGTATCGCCCGCGCGATCGGTCGCAAATTCGTCCGGCTTAGCCTCGGCGGCGTCCATGATGAAAGCGAGATACGCGGGCACCGGCGAACCTATATCGGCGCGCTGCCCGGTAACATCATCCAGTTCATCCACAAGGCAGGGTCGCGCAATCCTGTGATGATGCTGGACGAATTGGACAAGCTGGGCGCGGGATTTCATGGCGATCCCTCGGCGGCGCTGCTGGAAGTGCTAGACCCCGAGCAGAATTCGACGTTTCGCGACAACTACCTGGCCGTTCCCTTCGATCTCTCGAAAGTCATGTTCATCGGCACCGCCAATGTGATGGACAACATTCCACCGGCCGTGCGCGACCGGATCGAAATCATCGAAATGCCGGGCTACATCGAGGATGAGAAATTGGCGATTGCAAAGCGCTACATCATCAAGCGTCAATTGCAATCGGCGGGATTGACGGTGGAACAATGCGAGATTTCCGACGACGTCCTGCTTTCGATCATCCGTGACTATACGCGTGAGGCCGGCGTGCGAAATCTCGAGCGCCAGATCGGAGCGATTTGCCGGCACGCCGCGATGCGCATTGCCGAGGGCAACGCCGTGCGTGTCGTCATTACGGTGGCGGACCTTCACGCCATTCTGGGGCCGCGACGTTTTGAGCAGGAAATCGCCATGCGCACCAGCGTGCCGGGCGTCGCCACGGGTCTCGCCTGGACCCCCGCGGGAGGTGATATTCTGTTCGTTGAAGCGACCATGGTTCCCGGCCGAGGCAAGCTGATACTGACGGGACAGCTGGGCGAGGTGATGAAGGAAAGCGCGCAGGCAGCGCTGACGCTGGTCAAGTCGCGCTCCGCCGAATATGGCATCGATACGGCCGAACTGCAGAAATCCGACGTGCATATTCATGTTCCGGCAGGAGCCATCCCCAAGGATGGGCCGAGTGCGGGTGTCGCGATGTTCATGGCGTTGACGTCGCTTCTGACCGCGCGCACGATCCGGAGCGATACGGCAATGACCGGTGAAATTTCGCTGCGTGGTCTGGTGCTTCCGATCGGCGGCGTGAAGGAGAAAGTGCTGGCGGCGATCCAGGCCGGGATTACCACCGTCATGCTTCCGGCGCGGAACCGTAAGGACCTCGAGGACGTGCCGGAAAAGGCGCGCAATCGAATTCGGTTCGTCTGGCTTGAACGTGTTGACGATGCGATCGACGCCGCCCTCAATCCTCCGCAAACGCGCGAGCCGGGCGTGTCCCGAACCTCCCCCACGGCGCCGCCGGACCGGCAGGTGGCGCGTTCCCGGTAGCAGCGGGATCAACGGGATCCTGCGCTGGCTTCTCACATTTGATGTTTCGAAATTGACCGACGTCAGGGCCGCGGCGGGCGATCTCTTTCATGGAGATAAAAGGCCCGCCGTGAGATCACCATCATGCTCGAACGTACCCCCAATTTCTTCACCGCCAGGCATCACGCGATGCATGTGCCCCGCACCATGTTCGCCGCGGCGATCGGCCGCTTCGGCGGACCTGAGGTGATTACCCCTCACGCCCTGCCGGTCCCGGCAGTGGACGCCGGCGAAGTCTTGATCGCCGTCGACACCGCAGGCGTTGGCCGATGGGACGCCGACGTCCGGGAGGGATATTTTGCGGCGCGCAAACCGCACTTTCCGATGGTTCTCGGCTTCGATGGCGCCGGCGTCGTCGCTGCGGTCGGCTCGCGGGTGCGGCGGCTCAGAGTCGGTGACGAAGTCTATTCCTACAACTGGCAGAATCCGAAGGGCGGCTTTTACGCAGAATATGTCGCGGTGCCGGCCGACAAGGCCGCGCCGATCCCCAAGCGGCTGGATCTGCGGCATGCCGGGGCGATCCCGATCACGGGATTGACCGCGCTGCAGGGCATCGACGACGCGCTCGGTTTGAAGAAGGGCGAGACCATCATCATTCATGGCGCGTCGGGAGGCGTGGGAACGCTGGCGGTGCAATTCGCTAGGCTGCGCGGTGCGCGGGTGTTTGCCACTGCATCGGGCAAGGACGGGATCGAATTGGTGCGAGAGATGGGCGCACATATGGTTGTCGATGGCAGGCGCCCCGATATCGACGATCACGCGCGCCGCTTTGCAGCTGAGGGCGTCGATGCCGTGCTGGCTCTCGCCGGCGGAGACGCATTGGAGCAATGTCTGAAAGCGCTCCGGCGCGGCGGCCGTCTTGCGCACCCCAACGGGGTCGAGCCTGCGCCGAAGAAGCGGCGCGGCATGACGCTGATCCGCTATGACGGCATCTCCGGAGTCCGCGAATTCGAGCACTTGAACGAGGCGGTGCAGGCCGCAAGGCTCAAAGTTCCAATCTCGGAATGCTATCCCCTCACCCAAGCCCGCAAGTCTCACGAGCGCCTTGCCGAAGGTCACGTGATCGGAAAAATTGTCCTCGCCGTGCATGGCGAGTAGTCTCTGGTGGCTAGCGATCCCGGACGGGAACCTGCAACGCACGCGATCAAGGCCGAGAAGAAGCCATTGGCCGCCGATCGGATGCGTGAAAGTCTTGCGGCGATGAAGGCTGACCGTCGCTGGACATTCGGCCATAATTGACATGGAACACCTCCGCCATCGCCAGGATAGCTCTTTTCCCGTCGGGCGGCTGAGTTTCGGCGATTTTCAGAATGGACTCATGGCATTCATCCAGCAAGCTCTGTTGCATTGGACTATCCCTAAACTCGGCCCACCCTGAAGGAATTTTCGCGATCACAATTGGTTCCAAAGTTTTTCATTTTGTGACGCCGAAACATTAGGCCGGGCCAACACGGCTCTACACTCTCGCGGCACGATGCGCTCGAGCCGTGCATCAACCATTCGCCTCACAAATGCGATTGCGATGGCGACGATTAGCTGCCGGGCCCGCGGGCAGGTCCCGCCGATTGCGAGTACCGATCTTCTCACGCACTGATCGTCGCGAACGTTCTGTTTCGCATACCGCCCGATTAGACCGTGAGGAGCAGATATCGGGCCCAACCTCTGGTCCCATCGGCTATTTTGCAAGTTTCTTGCGTATGGTGCTGGTGCCCGTGGGCAGCGCTGCATCGGCGCTGTGACGCATATCAACGCGCACGACACCCGCGCCGCTATGGAGATATCCATCCCGGCTATCCCGAACAGGCGTCGCAAAGCGAGTTCTGACCCATCCAAGTTCGAAACGCCGGACGATGAGTCGGCGCTGCGCCACACCGGTATCGGCTTCATGGGCGACATGCCGTGGGGGACGCATGTCTGCCTTTTCTACGAAACCCCGCACGACCTGCTCGATACAGCCGTTTGCTATTTCGAAGCCGGGTTGAAGAGCAACGAACTCTGCGTGTGGGCAGTCTCTGATCCGGTTTCACTACGGCAGGCGGAGCAAGCCTCCATCGTGCGACGGAAAGGTAGTTGGGAGTTTCTGGAAACACCCGAACTCAAGCGGGCCAAGCAGGAAATCAGAAGGCTAAATTGTCTTGTCGAAGCCGTTCCCGGGCCATGACACCTTGACTCCCAAAGAACGTGTGGCGCTGGCTCAGAATATTCGGGGCGCCTCCAGCAAGGAGGCCGCACGGACATTCGGCGTCAGCCCGCGTACCGTCGACTTCCATCGGGCCAATCTGCTGAAGAAACTCGGCGCCAGGAGCGCCGCTGATCTCGTGCATGAAGTTCTCCGCGAATGACGCGGAGTGACTGCCTCCGCTAAGGTCTGCAAGAATGCGGAGACGCCCTGTTGACAACCGTCAACGCACCCATCGTAGCCCATGAAATAGATTGAACTCGCGCTGCAAAAGCAGCGGAGATTCAGGCGGCCGGACACCGGGTCGCGGATGGGAGCATATCATGGCTAGTACCACGTTCAATTCCGCCCCTGACTTTAAATCACATCCGGCGGCACAGACACTCGTTCAAAACTGGTGGCTATTCCTGCTGCGAGGCATCCTCGGCATTATCTTCGGATTGCTTGCGCTGATCTTTCCCGGCCCGACGATACTGTCGCTGGTGCTGCTGTTCTCCGCCTATATGCTGGTGGACGGAATCTTCGGTATCGTCTCAGCCGCAAGGGCGATCCGCCACAAGGAGGACCGCTGGGGATTGCTGATATTTGAAGGGCTGCTCAATATCGCCGTCGGCATCGCCGCTTTCCTCTGGCCAGGTCTTACCGTTGTAGCGTTCGTGTGGCTGGTTGCCGCCTGGGCGATTGTCACAGGCGGGCTGCTGACGGCTGTGGGCTTCCGTTTGAACATCGACCATGGCAGGTGGTGGATGGTTCTGGGCGGGCTGTTGTCTCTTGCCTATGGCGTGCTGCTGATCATCGCGCCTTTGATCGGAGCCATCGTGCTGACATGGTGGATCGCGGCCTACGCGCTCGCTTTCGGCATCGCGTTGGTCATATTCTCCTTCAAGCTTCGGTCGCGACAGCACGAGCTGGTCAGCCCTACCCCTGTAGGAAGAACCGCTTAGGCGGAATCGATGACACCAAGGACATCGCACCACCATCGACGCCGAAAAGGCCGGGCAGATGCCCGGCCTTTTCAAAAAATTGAAACGATGGCAACGGACGACGAGATCGCCGAAAGCCTGATCGAGACTTTTCCTGCGAGCGATCCTCCGGCGTGGGTCGCCTTGGCCCGTGTCGGCACTCCCGAGCGAACGAAGTCCCCCCGCGCTAGAAAAGCAAAACAGCTCTGATTGACATATTTCGATGGCTCGCCTGCAAAATTGTGCTGCCGGGCGTTAAATTACGGATATGTAGGTCATTTTTTACGGTGAAAAACTTTGTCATCCGGGTAACGCCAATTTGACGTTGCTAACCCCACAAGACAGGTATCAAATTGATCCGGGCCGCCTCGAACGTAACTCAAGGCGCAAGCCATGCCGTGGACGGAGCCGCTTGCAGATCCCAACGAGCTACGGCGCTGCATCCGCGATCTCGTCGCGCTCTCAACGTTGCCGGCGGGATGGCTAAAGTACGATATGCGCCAGATCGGCGGCAGCATGGTCGCCGCGCTGGTCTCGATGCTGGATGCCGATTTCGTTTTCATTGCACTCCCCGACCAGGGCGATCAGATCAATACCGAACTAGCCCGCGGCAGTCTCGCGCCCGAAGGCCTCAAACGTGTGCAGGCATTGCTGCAGCGTGAAAAGGCAACGCTCGGCAGCGGACCGGAATTCATCCTGTCCGACCCATCCGACGGCCGCGACCTCCACGTTGTGACCGCGCCGATCGGGTTCGGAGGCGATGCAATACTCGCCGCAGGCTCTCGCCGCGACACGTTTCCGAGCAGAACAGAGAGGCTGATCCTCAATACCGGGGCCAATCAGGCGGCGATTGCCTTCCAGCAGTGGCTGGGAGACGCCGAGAAAAGACGATTTACGGCGGTGGTACAGCGAACCACCGATTTCGTTGGCATCGCATCGCTGAGCGGCCAGGTTCAGTACATCAATCCGGCAGGTCTTCAATTGGTGGGACTTGACACACTCGATGACGCGTTGCGGCTTCACGTGCTCGATTTCGTTTCGCCGCAAGATCGCAAGACCGTACAGGACGAAGTCTGGCCTCTGGTGCTTCGTACCGGCAGGTGGAAGGGAGAGCTTGAGCTCAGGCATTTTGGATCCGGTGAACCAATCGCCTTCCTGATCGACGGCTTCAGGATCGACGATCCGCGAACCGGAGAGCCGATGAACATTGCGACGGTCAGCCGCGATCTGACCGCGCAAAAGGATTCGGAAGCGGCGCTGCGTCATTTGAACGAAACTCTGGAACGACGCGTAGAGGAACGAACGTTTGAACTGGCAGACGCCAACCGGCGACTTCTCGCGGAGACGCTCGAACGCGAGCAAGCCGATTTGCGCTTTCAGAAACTGCAGAACGAACTCTCGCGCGCAGCGCGCCTGACAGCCGCCGGCCAGATGGCCGCCGCTCTTGCGCACGAAATCAGCCAGCCGTTGACGGCGGTCGTCAATTCAGTCAATGCGGCGAAGCGGCTGCTTGCGGGTGGGGGACAGGTCAATTTTATGACCGCGCAGGAAGTTGCTGGCGAAGCTGCCGAGCAGGCATTGCGGGCAAGCGAAATCGTCCGCAGCCTGCGCCAACTGGTCTCCGGGAGCGAGACGGAAAGGCGAATAGAAGCGCTTCCTTCGATGATCGAGGAAGCGAGCGGCCTGGTATTGAAGAGCATCGCGCCGGCGGCATTGCGTCTGAAGTTTGAATTCGATGACGGCGCACGAACCGTAATGGTGAACCGGGTTCAAATCCAGCAAGTCATCGTCAATCTGATCCGGAACGCGTTTGAAGCGATGGCCGATCAAGAACCGCGGGAGGTCACGCTTTCGACGAGGGCTCTCGACGACGAGACGATCGAGATTGCCGTCGCCGATGTCGGACCAGGAATTCCCTACGAAATTGCAGGCCGATTGTTTGAGTCGTTCGTCTCGAGCAAGCACGACGGCATGGGATTGGGACTGTCAATTTCGCGCTCGATAATCGAAGCGCATGAGGGGCAGTTGAATGCGGAGCCGAATCCCGCAGGGGGAACCATCTTTCGTTTCACCCTTCCGTCCGGTGGAGTGGCAGATGGCTGAACGAACCGTCTACATTCTGGACGACGACGTCGCCGTGCTTCGTTCGCTGGAGCGTTTGCTGAGTTCCGCCAGTTTCGAGCCGATCGCCTTCGACAATCCGGATGCATTTCTGGCGGCAGCCAAGACATTCAAGACAGGTTGCGTGCTGCTGGATGTCCGCTTGCCCGGCATGAGCGGACTGGATGTCCAGACGCAACTGCTCAAGATGAGAACCGACCTCGCGGTTATTGTCGTGACCGGTCAAGGGGATATTCAAACGGCTGTTCGCGCGATGAAGGCGGGTGCAACCGATTTCCTGGAGAAGCCATACAGCGACCACGCTTTGCTCGGGTCGATCGAGATGGCCTTCGGCAAAGGGACCTTCTCCGATCGCGATCGCGATATCGCCGACGCCGCCCGGCGGGTGGCAACCCTCAGTCCGCGCGAACGCGAAGTCCTTGAGGGGCTGCTGACGGGCCGGCCGAACAAGTTGATCGCCTATCACCTCGGAATCAGCGTGCGCACGGTCGAGGTCCACCGCGCGCGCATGATGGAGCGGCTGGGAGTGCGTCAGCTCGCAGAGGTCATACGCCTGGGCGTCATTGCAAGGCTGAGCACTTTCCTGCCCGACAACAAGCGAAGGGGCTAGACCGCAATCCTGCCTGGCCGCAATCGCTTCAGGCCGCCATCGAGCCCTCGCCAGAGCGGTCTTCCAGAGCGCCCCGGTTCAGAATTTTGACCGTTCGCTTGCCTGCCAGGGTAATGACGCCGCGCTGCTGCAGGTCGGTGATGGAGCGGCAGACCGTCTCGACCGAGACCGCGAGATAATCGGCGATATCATAGCGCGAGACCGGCAGTTCCACTTGCCCCTTGGTTTCTGATGCACGCCCGGCAAGCGAGAGCAGGAAAGAGCCGACCTTCTCGAGAGCGGTGATGCCCCCGAGGATCAGGAGTTGGTCCTGGGATCGGGAAAGGGACTGGAGCGCGACTTCGCGGAGCTCCCGCGCGAACTGAGGGTCGCGCTCGGCGAACTGTTCGACCCGGCCGCCAGGGTAGCTTGCCAGCACGGTCTCCTCGACGATGGCTTCGGTCGTCCCCTCCCTCCTGGTGTCTGGGATAAAGAAGAAATCCCGCGGCAACATGAGATCGACGATTTGCCGCCGGCCGTCCGAGCGGATCGTGCATCGCCGGACCGCGCCGGCGATCACGTAATACCAGTGGCCTGCAGACCCCGAACTATTGGGAATTTCCTGGCCACGATGGCAGCGCATAATTGTGGCAAATGCATCCAGGCGCTTCAACGCATGGGGTTGCGCCGAAAGTATCCGCCGATAGTAGTCTGCTGGATGGCTTCTCGCTTTCATGACCGCATCCTTTTGTCTCGAAAACCCCTTGGCGTCGTGAGGAACGCAGCGCCCTTCGAACAAACCGTCTCGCATCTCTAAAGATCAGGCCATTAGGAGAATCTGCTTACCGTAAAACTACGTAACACAGTCCGCGGATAACACCCGGATAACACCCTGCGGAGAGCGAACATTGAAGTGCTCAAAATTGATTGCAATCAACGACGTAACTGGGTTGGGGCCCTAACAGCAACACGCTGCGGCGAGCCGCCAATCTGGCACGAGGCAGAAACAGAGGTAGAAAAATGTCACCTATCCTAGCTGCCGGAACCGTTGCGCCGAACTTCACGCTGCGTGTCACCCCTGATCAAAATCTCGCGCTCGCGGACTTGCGGGGAAGGCCGGTAATCCTGGCGAACGATCATGGCCACCTTGAAAATTCCAGTCTCGCATAGTGATCACATCCGCGGCCCTGCAAACGCGCCGATTACGCTTGTCGAATACGGCGACCATGAATGTCCGCATTGCGCGCGGGCTCATCCCATCGTCAATCAGGTTCGATTGTCGTTTCGTCGGCGTCTGCAATTTGTTTTCCGTCATTTCCCACTGACCGAAATACACCCGCATGCCGAGATCGCCGCCGAAAGCGCGGAGTTCGCCGGCGCAGCGGGGCTGTTTTGGGATATGCACGATGCCTTGTTCGAAAACCAGAGCCCGCTGAGGATCACCACGATTTTCCCGATCGGCGCGGAGCTCGGGCTTCCCGAAGCCGCAATGCGCTTGAGACGGGCCAGTTCAGAAACAAGGTGCGCAGCGATTTCATGGGCGGCGTCCGCAGCGGCGTCAACGCCACACCGACCTTTTTCATCAACGGCGTGCGGCACGATGGTGCGTATGATTACGCGTCGCTGGTGGCGGGAATCCAGATGCACACCGCCGCCGACACCAGCACGTGACGGATTTTTCGAGACAGCCGCTCAGATCAGGATGACGCTCAGATCAGGGTGACCTTTTTCGATAAAGATCGTTCGAATTGACGATCGTCAGTGCTGTCTTGATCTCCCCGAATTATCCATCCGTCCATGCAAAACTTCTCAGGAGAGAACCATGCTTGCCTTCACAGGATTCCGAACCTCGCTGAAACCTGGCACAGATGCAACTTCCTCGCTCGCCGGACGAAGACGCTCTTTCGACTGGATGATCTGGACGGCGCTTGCGATGTTCCTCGCGACGAGTTCTGCGCTGCCGCAAGCCGGTGTATCACTCGTCAAGGTCGACCTTTCGGTCGTCGCGCAAGGATATCGGTTGAGCAAGGTGATCGGCAGCAGCGTCATCAACGACAAGAATGAAAAGATCGGCACCATCGATGACTTGATCGCGGACAAGGACAAGAAACTGTTGAGTTTCGCAGTCCTGCAGGTCGGTGGCTTCCTCGGTGTCGGCGGGCGCCTGGTGGCGGTGCCGTTCGACAGTCTTGTCATCGACGATAAGGCAGGCAAGGTCACGCTCCCCGGTGCGACAAAGGACGAGCTGAAGAAATTGTCGCAATTCAACTATCCGGCGTGACCGAACTGGAAAAAACGATGCTTGCATCGTCAGACGATGTCCTGGACAAGGTCCGCACCCGTGAGGTGACGGGCGTCTTCCATTCGCGGAAGGCGCTCGTCGATGCCGCGGAAGAGCTGCTGGTGTCAGGATTCGACCGCGCCGATATCGATGTCAGTGCATCGATCGATGAGCTGCAGCGGCGATTGAGCTACGGCGCGATCCCTGCCCCGGATATTGCCGATGTCCCGACCGCGCCGCGGCAGCCTTTTTTGGGCGACGACGATGTAGAGGTCGCGGACGCCGTCGTCGGCTGCGTCGCCGGTGGCGCTGCGGCAGTCGCCATGGCGTTCTTTCTTGTCGTAAAGGACTTCAGGCCGATCCCGGTCAGCATTTTATCGGTTCTGACCGGGTTCATTATAGGCGGCGGGGCGGTGCTTTGGGCGCGTCGGCGGTTGCAGCGCGAGCGCGCGCGAGGATTAGAGAAGCTTGCCGAAGCTCACGGCTTGCTGATTTGGTTACGCGTCCGATCCCCGGAGCAGGAAACCCGAGCTCAGGAAATTCTAATGCGGCATGGCGGGGAAGCCGTCCATGTTCACGAAATTGAGCTCGCGAAACGGCCGGAAGATCTTCCGCTCCACGAGCTGCGGCCCGACCCCTGGCTGGGTGACGAACGGCTCGGGCAGCCATAGCCGGGCGACGTTCGCAAGGTACCGTCCTCACGACGACGCTCCCTCCCCGTGAACGATAAACTTGAGACGGAAGTTGATGGTCGTCATAGCCGCGATCGCCGTTTCTCCTAAATTGGCCGCGATCGGCAACGTCATCAGCCGAGCCCGCAAATCCCACTTTTGTCCAGATGAGGAGCCACGATCATGAAATCCGACAGTGAAATAGAACGCGATGTTCGGGACGAGCTGAAATGGGATCCGGACCTTGACGCTTCGGATATTGCGGTCTCGGTCAAGGATGGCGTTGTCACGCTGGCGGGCTTTACCAAGAGCTACACCGACAGGCTCGAAGCCGAGCTGGCCGCGAAGCGGATCGCCGGCGTTCGCGCAGTCGCGAACGATATCGAGGTCCGGCTGCCTGCGATCGATCAACGCCCCGATCCGGACATTGCGCGCGACGCGGTGTCGGCCCTGAAGGCCGAATTGCCGATCTCCCATGACCGGATCAAAGTCATCGTCAAGGATGGCTGGGTAACTCTGGAAGGCGCGGTGGAGTGGCAATATCAAAAAACCACCGCTGAAAACGCCGTGCGCAAGGTGAAGGGCGTCAAGGGCGTGACCAACGTCGTCACGGTGAAGCCCAAGGTGCAACCCTCGGAGCTTCAGCACAAGATTATGGAAGCGTTCAAGCGAAACGCCGAGGTCGACGCCAATCGGATCACCGTCGAAGCCAACGGCAGTGAGGTGATACTGAAAGGCACTGTTCGCTCCTGGATCGAACGCGAGGAAGCCGAACGCGTCGCCTGGTCGGCGCCCGGCGTCACCAAGGTCGAAGACCGGATCGTGGTCAGTCCGTAAAGCCGCCACCTTGCTCGCACCCAACGACAAGTCCTCAAGCTGAAAAAGGAGAATCCCATGAGGTTAAGATCACTAGTTCCGTCTCGAGAGCCCAACGTATTGATGCCGCCTGGCTTCGGATTGTTCGGCCTGCATCGCGAGATCGACCGGCTGTTCAACGAATTCGCGCAGGGAGTAGGACCCGACGGCGCAAAGAATATCGTTCCCAGCATCGAAATCTCGGAGACCGACAAGGCGATCGAGATCAGCGCGGAGATGCCAGGGCTCGAGCGCAAGGATGTCGAGATAACGATCGAGGATGACACGCTCACCATCCGCGGCGAGAAGAAGATCGAGGAAAACCAGAAGGACAAGAACGTCCAGCATAGCGAGCGGGCCTATGGCGTGTTCCTCCGCGTGCTGCAATTGCCTCCCGGCATCGATCTGTCGAGCGTGCAGGCAACCATGTCGAACGGGGTTTTGAAGATCACGATTC
>Ga0209526_10000247_pt1 | contig 34125 bp, 33 predicted proteins | sample JacPinW_OM2H0_M1_FD_188566 | JGI IMG/M metagenome (GOLD analysis project Ga0209526, IMG submission 188566) | Forest soil microbial communities from Algoma, Ontario, Canada - Jack Pine, Ontario site 1_JW_OM2H0_M1 (SPAdes) (version 2) | ecosystem: Environmental > Terrestrial > Soil > Boreal... | reverse complement strand
TGTTGCCCTCGAAGAACACCGTGTCCTCACGCAGGTGGGCCGCCGCGCGCAGCGCCTCATCGGTGTCGCCGAACTCCAGCGCCACGGTCTTGTGCACGTTGCTCTTTCCGTGGATCGGTTCGCCGTCGGCGACGATCGCCTGCTCGATCGACATCACCGCGGGAAGCACTTCGAACTGGATGTCGATCAGATCGAGCGCCTCGTCGGCGATCCACTCATCGGTGGCAGCGACAGCGGCGATGGGATCGCCAACGTAGCGCACCTTTTCTCTTGCCAGGGCCTCCTCGTCCTGGCTGACAGGCAGGATGCCGAATTTGATCGGCAGGTCCTCCCCGGTTAGCACCGCCAGCACGCCCGGATGGGCTCGGGCGCGCGAAGTGTCCAGGTGCACGATGCGGGCATGCGGGTGCGGGCTGCGCAGGATGCGCCCATAGATCATTCGCGGCAATGCCAGGTCGTCGGCGAACTTCGTTTGACCGCTGACCTTGGAAAAGGCGTCGGGCTTGATGAGCGACTTGCCGACGATCGTCAGCTCTTCCGTTGACTCCGTCATCGTGCCGCGATCCCGGCGCGCGAGGCTGCCAGCTCGACCGCCTCGAAGATCTTGAGGTAGCCGGTGCAGCGACACAGGACGCCGGCGAGCGCCTCCTTGATGGCATCGCGGTTCGGGTGCGGATCACGGTCGAGCAGCGCTTTGGCGGTCAGCAACATGGCGGGCGTGCAGTAGCCGCACTGGGCGGCACCCAACTCGGCAAAGGCCACCTGCAGGGGATGCGAGCGACCATCGGCCGACATCCCCTCGACCGTGGTGATCTCCCGACCCTCGAGGTCGAGCGGCATGCTGAGGCAGGAGAGAAATGGTCTGCCATCGACGAGCACCCCGCAGGTCGAGCACTCGCCGAGCTCGCAGCCATGCTTGGTGCCCGTCAGTCCCATATCCTCCCGGAGGACCTCGAGCAGCGTTTTGTAAGGCGGGACCAGAAGCGTCGTCTCCTCGCCGTTGACGCGCAGGCGCACCGCGACCCGCTCCGGGATCGACACGCTCCTACTTTAGATGGGGAGCCGAGGCAGCTGAATGTCGACGAGGCGCGGCCCGACGGTCTGTCGCGGCTCGACCATCGCGGCGCGCACGCATTCCTGGGGCGACACCTCCGGACGCAGCCCGCTGAAGATTGGAAATCGGACCTGTCCGCTTCGATCCCACTCGCTGTACCGTATCGCGACCACGATGCGGGGCTCCACCCAGCAGATCCCGTCATCGACCCAGCGGGGATCGGTTGGGGCCGGTGCGGTAGGGAAGGCGTCGAGCGCCTTGCGCAAGCGCTTCGCCGTGCCGGCATCAAAGCCGCCCACGACGCGTCCTGCCGGCTGATATCCGCGACCGTCGTAGGTAGCGATGATCAGCGCCTCGAGAAGGCGATCGCCCGCCTGCGGGATGAAGCCGATCACGGCAAAGTCCTGTCGGCGGACCGCCTCGATCGCGAGCCAATCGGGGTGGCGCTGCCCGGGACGGTACGGGCTGTCGTATCGCTTGGCCACGATGCCCTCGAGCCCTCTCTCCTGCGCCGCATCGAACAAGGCGAGGCCATCCTCGGCGACCGCTTCCACCACGTAGATACGCGCCGAAGAGCGGATCGCCTCGCTCAGGCGCGGGCGCCGCCGCACCAGCGGCTGCTTGAGCAGGGATCGGCCGGCCAGGTACAGAAGGTCGTACACGACATAGGTCACGGGTTGCGCGCCGACGGCGCGCGCGACAGCCTCCGGGTTGGCGGCCTGCTGGCGCTTCTCCAAGGCCACGCTGTCGGGACGGCCCTCGCTATCCGCAACGATCAGCTCACCGTCGACGATGGTCTCGGCAGGTGCGATGGCCGCCAGCGCCTGGACTTCGGGATAACGACCGGTGAGGTCGCGTAGGTCGCGGCCCCACAGCCGGACCTGACCTCGATCGACGCGCGCGAGAGCCCGAATGCCTTGCCACGCGACTTCGAACGCATACTCGGCCGAATCAAAGGGCTCCGCCGCCGGCATCGGCAGCATCGGCCGCAGCCGGTCCGGGACTGCTGCCTCGAATGGCAGGTCGAGCTCAACCGTTCGCGAACGGGCCGGCACTTTAGGGGAGGGTACTACGCGTGGCTAGGCCGTGCGCCGTTTTGCTGCCGGGCGAGCGGCCGACGTTTTGGCGGCCACCTTGACCTTCGCCGCGCGCGAGGCGGCGGGTTTCTCCGCAGGCTTCTTCTTTCCCTGCTTGGTCGCCTCGACCGATGCGCGCAGCGCCGCCATCAGGTCCATGACCTTCGGCTCCTGCGTCGCCGCGGGCGCCGTGATCTTCAGGCCCTTCATCTTCTGATCGACGATCTGCTGGAAGGCCGCCTTATAGTCATCGGTGTAGCGCTCCGGTTTGAAGGTGTCGGTCAGGTTGTCGATCAGCGACGTCGCCATGCTCACTTCTTTGTCGCTGATCTTCACGTTCTGCGGCAGATTCAACTCGTCGGTCGATCGAATCTCATCGGGCCAGTTGAGGGTGTTGCAGAGGAGCGTATTACCTTCCACCTGGATCAAGGACAGGTGCTCGCGGTCGCGGAGCGCGATCTTCGCGACGGCCACCTTGTTGGTGTCCTCGAGCGCCCGCTTCAACAGGTAGAACGGCTTGACCCCGACCTCTTCGGGCTCCAGGTAGTAGGCGGATTTGATGTACAACCCCAGCGGCACCTCGTTCCGCTCGACGAACTCCACGATGTCGATCGTCCGTGTGGTCTTCAGCGGCAGCTTGTCGAGGTCCTCCTCGTCGATGAGGACGAACTGGTTCTTACTGACCTCGTAGCCCTTGAGCACGTCGTTGAAAGCGACGACGTGATCGTCGGTCGGGCAGTGCCGCTGCTGCTTGATCGGGAGCTGGCAGTGGGGGCAGAGCTGCCGGAATGAAACGGCGCTGTGCGCCTCGGTGGCGAGGTACATACGGACCGGGATCGCCACCATCCCGAAGCTGATTGCGCCCCGCCACATAGACCGGGCCATTGCGACGAAATTATAGCGCCGTTTGGACGAGGGGACGAAAAGATGTTCGCACCTGGTCCGCCAGGTGCTGGGCGTAGAGCGGCCCCAGCTTCTCGTGCTTGAAGTAGACGAAGACATCGCGGCCGCCTTCGAGGTAGCCGGTAATCCGCCGCGCCCAGCTGGTCAGCCGCTGCCGCGAGTACGTCTCCCGGCGCAGCCGGAGATAGATGAAGGCGCCCCGGCCTAGCAGGCCCGGCTCCGCCTCGCCGTCGCCGTGCACGAGGGCCGCCCCCATCCGCTCCAGCAGGTCGGCGACCTGCGGCGTGTGCCACGACCGATGGCGAAACTGGTAGGCGACCCGCCAATGGCTCGGGAGCAACGCCGCGATCCGCTCGATGCGGCCCGCGTCAAAGGGGGCCGTGGGCGGCAGCTGGAAGAGCACCGGACCCAGCTGGTCGCCGAAGCCATTGGCCTCGAGCGCCAGCACCCGAATCGCTTCCTCGAGATTGGGCATGCGTCGGTTGTGGGTGATGCGGCGGTGTGCCTTGACCGCGAATCGGAAGTCGGCAGGGACGGCTCGGACCCAGCCGGCGACCACCTCCTCCGGCTGCGTCCGATAGAAGGTGGTGTTCACCTCGACCGTCTCCAGCCGTTGCGCGTAAAAGCCCAGCATCTCCGCGGGCTTGAGGCGCCGCGGATAGAAACTACCGCGCCACGAGGAATAGGCGAACCCCGATGTCCCGACCATGAGCTGGGCGCTCACGGACATCCAGCCACGAGCCCCTAAGAGGTGGGGACGCCCTTGATCAGGCCCATGAACTCGGCCCGAGTCTTGGGATCGGTCTGGAAGATGCCCAGCACGCAACTCGTGAAGACGCGGCTGTTCTGCTTTTCGACACCGCGCATCTTCATGCAGAGGTGATCGGCCTCGATGACGACGCCGACGCCGACGGGTTCAAGGTATTTCTGCAGGCACTCCGCGATCTGCCGGGTCATCCGCTCCTGCACCTGGAGGCGCCGGCTGTACAGCTCGACCAGGCGCGGTAGCTTACTGAGGCCGACCAGCCGGCCCTTGGGGATGTAGCCGATGTGCACCCGGCCGAAAAACGGCAGCAGGTGATGCTCGCAGAGCGAGTACATCTCGATGTCCTTGACGACGACCATGTCCTTGTAGGCCTCGGCGAAGGTCGCATCGCCGAAGACGTCATCGACCGTCATGCGGTAGCCACGGGTGAGGAACTCGAGGCTCTCCTTGACCCGCTCGGGTGTGTCGCGAAGGCCCTCGCGCGCGGGATCCTCCCCCAGCAGGATCAGCTGGTGGCGGACCAGCGCCTCCATCGAGACGGCATCGCTAAGGCGGTCGTGGGCCTGGGCCATGGACCCATTATGCGGAGCGCCCGGGTTCGCCTTAGCTGATGACGTTCATCGGGTCGGCCGGGAACTCCCGGATGTAGGCTTGCATCGCGACCCAGAGCGCCGCGACCGAGATGGTCTGGAAGTCCGGACCGCGGTAGCCGGCCAGCGGTGAGGGCGTCTCCGCATAGGTGACGGTGTCGAGGGCCGGGTCGTTGTGGCTGAAGTCGAAGGCAAAGATCGTGATCATGTGGGTCGCGTTCCAGTGGTTCCAACCCGGCATGGTCTTGGTCATGGTCTGGACCATCACCGGGACGCCGTGGCCGAAGGTCATGATCGCCTGCTGGTCGACGATGTCCTGCGCGATCCGCGCCTTGACCTCATCGAGTGTGGTGATGTGCTCCGCCTTGTAGCGCGGCTGCCCGAACGCGGGGACGGCGACCGGATTGACGTACTGGTTGATCGCCCTGGTCGCATCGGCGCCGAACTCACCCTTGTTGGGGTTCAGGTTTGAGGCCTTCGCCACCGTTTCGATGTCGGGGACCTCCGACATCCACGCCGATAGCAGGACCTGGGTCGCGCCGGCGCCGCAATAGTTGCGATGCGCCCAGTCGCCCGGCTCGTGGAAGCCACGGACCTGCACCGCGCCCTGTCCGGTCGCGACCGTGCCAACGGTCAGCGACGGCTTCGGCTCGGGCGTCCCGGTCGGGGTTGGCCGCGGAAAGTTATAGGCCAGCACCACCGACCCTCCCGGCCGCGCCGTATTCACCTGGGCGCCAAAACACGACGGCAAAAGTGCCGCGAATGCCATCGCCAGCGCAATTTTGATTACTCCCTGTGACATTTCGGTTTCATCCTATCAGTGACGTGCTGGGCTGACCAGACCCTGCAGCTCGTTGTTACAACGCGCCGCCGGTCGCCAGGTTATGCCGGAGCTCAGTATGCCCCGCACGTGCCTATGCCCGTGCTTAGTTATAGTAGTACTATAACTTCCCATGCCCGAGCCTGATCTGAGCCAACCCACCCCGGACCCGATCCTCTCGGTCGTCAAACCGGGAGCCCAGCCGAGCGACGCCTCGGACGGCGCAAAGAGGTCGGATCTGGCCCCCGGTGGCAGTCCCCCTGCCGGCCGGACGACCCTTGACGCGGCGAAACGCAAGGGATTGTTCGGCTTTCTGCAACTGCTCGGCCCCGGGCTGATTACCGGCGCTAGCGATGACGACCCCAGCGGCATTGGGACCTATTCCCAGGTCGGGAGCCAGTTCGGCTACGGTCTCCTCTGGCTGGCGCTCTTCACCTTTCCGCTAATGAGCGCGGTGCAGGAGCTGTGCGCGCGAATCGCGCTCCAAACCGGGGTCGGCTTGGGCGCCAGCCTGCGGCGCAAATTCCCCCGCTGGCTGGTCGGCATCGCGATCCTCGGACTGCTGGCCGCGAACACGTTCAACGTAGGGGCCGACCTCGGAGCCGTGGCGGCGGCCGGGTCGCTCCTATCCCGCGGTGCCCTGCACGCCCTGTGGCTTGTCGTTCCGGTCGCGCTGCTGATCATCGTCCTGCAGGTCTTCGCCAGCTACGCCACCATCTTCAAGATTTTCAAGTGGTTGACGCTGGCGCTCTTCGCCTACGTGATTACGGCGTTCTTCGCCCATCCTCCGCTGCTCGAGGTGGTCAAGGCGACCTTCATCCCGCACGTCGAGTTCTCCAAGGATTTCGTCATGGCCCTGGTGGCGGTCCTCGGCACCACCATCTCCCCATACCTTTTCTTCTGGCAGGCATCCTCTGAGGTTGACGAGCTGGCGGCGGGCGGCGCCACCAACCCTAGGTCCGGCCGTCGCGGGCTGCGGCGCTCCGAGCTCCGTGCCGCCAGGACGGATGTCCTCATCGGGATGGCGTTTTCGAACCTCGTCATGTACTTCATCATTCTTACGTCGGCCGCCGTGCTGCACGCGCACGGAAAGACGGATGTGCAGACGGCGGATCAGGCCGCTGCCGCGCTCGCCCCGCTGGCTGGACCGTTTGCCTTCGTCGTCTTCTCCGTTGGCCTGATCGGCGCCGGCCTGCTCGCCATTCCGATCCTTACCGGATCGGCAACCTACGCCATCAAAGAGTTCTTCGGGTTCGGAGGCAGCCTGGCCAGCAAGCCACAGAATCGACCAACCTTCTATGTGATCCTGACGCTGGCCACGGTGGCGGGAGTGGTGATGAACTTCGTTCACCTCGACCCGATCCGCGCGCTTTTCATTGCGGCGGTCATCAACGGCGTGCTGGCGCCGCCCCTGCTGCTCCTGATCGTTCTGCTCGGCGCGGACGCCGCCGTGATGAAGCGATACGTCAGTGGCAGGATCAGCCTGGCACTCACCGGGATCGCCACCGTCTTCATGGCGGTTGCCGCGATCACCATGTTCGTGACGATCCTCGCCGGCCACTAACGTCCGTAGCTTGATACTTCGTTCTTAGATTATTCTCATGGGAGCGTGCTTAGATGGTGGCGAGCATGGCCGAGCAGCCCCACGTCCTGGTCGTGGATGACGATGCCAAGATCGCGGCCGCCCTGCGTCGCGCCTTGATCTACGAGGGTTATCAGGTCGAGGTCGCGCCCGACGGCCAAATTGCGCTGACGCGTGCACGTGAGCGCATGCCTGACCTCGCCATCCTCGACATCATGATGCCGGGCATCGACGGCCTCGAGGTCACGCGGCGCCTCCGCGCCGAAGGCGACGTCCCGATCCTGCTGCTCACCGCAAAGGACGGTACGGCCGACCGGGTCAAGGGCCTGGATAGCGGCGCCGACGACTACCTGGTCAAGCCGTTTGCCTATGAGGAGCTGCTCGCGCGGGTTCGGGCGCTGCTTCGCCGCCGCGCACCTCGGGCCCGCCGGACGCTGCGCTATGCCGACGTCGTGATGGACCTGGCCACTCGCGAGGTCCGCCGCGCCGAGGAATTGATCCCAACGACCGCGAAAGAGTTCGACTTGCTCCAGCACTTCATGCGCAATCCCGGGCAGGTGCTTCGTCGCGAGCAGCTGCTGGATGCCGTCTGGGGCTTTGATTTCGGCGCCAGCAGCAACGTGGTGGACGTTTACGTTGGCTATGTTCGGCAGAAGCTCGAGCAAAGCGGTCGGCCCCGTTTGCTGCAAACCGTGCGGGGCGTTGGGTACATCCTGAAGGAGGAATGAACCACTCCGTCAGCGCTCGCTCATCGATAGCAGCTCGCCTCGCACCGATTCGTAGCTCCGTCGGTCGCCTTTCCAGCTGGGCCGACCAGCGAACAGCGTTCCGCCACCGACTCCCTATCCGGGCGCGGATCGCGCTGTTCGGGGCGGCGGTCGTTGCGCTCACGGTGCTGATCTTCAGCGTGCTGGTGTATGTGATCGTCAGCCGCAGCTTAGTGTCGCAACAGGACAACAACCTGAAGCAACAGGGAGATTACGTCTGGAGACTCCTTGAGTCCGGACGGCCGTTCCGTCTCGGGGGCCCTTCGTTCCCGCTCGTTGACCTAAAAAATGGCTCGGCGCCGTTTGTTGAAATCGTGCCGCTGGTCGGTCAGCCGCTGTCGACGGGCACGATCAATGACAATGTCCCGATTCTGCCGGATAGTGTCGGGAAGTCGGCGACGGATCGTGGCCAGTGGATTGACGTGCAGGTACAAGATGGGCCGCCGCTCCGAGCGTACGTCCGAGCCTGGAGCGTCCCCAGCGCCAGTGGCTACGTGCTGGTTGCTCAAACCCTCTCGGGAGTCGAGGGCCAACTCGCTGGGCTTCGCCTCTTGCTGCTCGCGGGAGGGCTGCTGAGCCTCGTCGGTGCGGCGGCGGCCAGCTGGTTGGTCGCCGGTAGAGCCCTTAGGCCACTCGACGCCATGGCCACGACCGCCGAGGATATCGGCCGCACCCAGGACCTCAGCCGTCGACTACCGGAAACCGAGCCGGACGACGAGGTCGGGCGGCTCCAGCAAAGTTTCAACCAGATGCTCCGCCAACTTGAAGACGCCTACCACAGACTGCAGGCAGCCCTCGTGGCGCAACGGCGCTTCGTGGCCGACGCGTCGCACGAGCTCCGGACACCGCTGACCACGATTCGCGGCAACGTCGGGCTGTTGCTCAAGCGAGACGACATCAAGTCGGACGACCGGGTGGCGGCGTTGAATGACATCGCTAGTGAGAGTGAGCGCATGAGCCGGATGGTGCAAGACTTGCTGACTCTTGCCCGCGCCGACGCCGGCTATCACCTCGAAAAGGCGCCTATCGATCTGCTACCCATCATCCAGGAGGTTTCGCGGCAGGCCCAGACCCTGGAACCCTCACGACGCATCGAGTTGCTCGACGGCGTGCCGTCGCCAGTTTACGGCAACGCCGACGCGATCAAGCAACTGCTCTGGATCCTGATCGACAACGCCTTTAAGCACACGCATGCCGGTGGGCGGATCCAGCTGCGGCTGGACAACGGTCAGCGATTGGCGCGCCTTGTCGTTTTTGACGACGGGCCGGGGATTCCCAAGGAAGATCTGGAACGGGTCTTCGAGCGCTTCTATCAATCCGATGCGGCGCGCTCGGGCGAAGGGACCGGCCTCGGTCTGGCGATTGCGCGCTGGATCGCCCGAGAACACGGCGGACAGGTGACCGCCGACAATAACCCGCAGGGCGGTGCCGCTTTTACGGTCGAATTCCCGGTGGACTCCAAAGTCTTAGCGAAGTCTTAGCCAGCTTTCATAGGCGGCTCATTGCTCCGGCGCAGCATGAGCCTCGACCATGCGGGATCCGTTCGCCCCTGACTTCATCGAGACCCCGATCGCCCCGGAACCTGCTGCCCCCGCGCAGCCCGCTCAGCCCGCTCAGCCCGTTCAACCCGTTCCCCCCTTTCCCCACCGTCCGGCGCGCAGCATGGCAGTGGCCATGCTCGCCGCCGGGCTGGTCGCCGGCAGTATCGGTGGCGGCGCGGTCGGCGCGCTCCTCGCGAGTAACCGCCACACCGCGAGCCCGACGACCAGCACAGGGACGGTGGCAGCGGGCGTCGCCGCGCCGGCACCATCCCCGGGGTCATTCGCCGCCATTTACCAGCAGGTGAAGGACGGCGTCGTCACGATTACCACCTCGGTCTCTGGCACGGGCCCTCGCTCCTTCTCACAGGCCGAAGGTTCCGGCATCGTGGTCGACAAGCAGGGCGACATCCTCACCAATGCCCACGTCGTGGACAGCGCGTCACAGGTCCAGGTGACTTTCAGCGACGGGCACACGGCCACCGCCCAGGTCAAGGGGGTCGACCAGAGTGCTGACCTTGCCGTGGTCCAGGTCGCAGCCTCCGACCAGCTTCATCCACTGACTGCGGGTAACTCCGATGCGCTCCAGGTGGGCGACACCGCGCTCGCCATCGGATCGCCGTTCGGGCTGCAGGGAAGCTTCACCGCCGGCATCATCTCCGGCTTGAACCGTTCCAGTAGCGCGCCGAACGGCCGCGCCCTGACCGGGATGATCCAGACCGATGCGCCGATCAACCCCGGGAACTCCGGTGGCGCGCTGCTCGACGCCCGCGGCCAGCTGATCGGCATCAATGACTCGATCCAGAGCCCGGTCGAAGGCAACGTCGGCGTCGGCTTCGCGATTCCGATCAACCGCGCCGAGAGCTTGCTGCCCTCGCTGGAGAAGGGTGTCGCGATCCAACATCCCGCCCTCGGCATCACCGCACAGACGCTGACGGCGTCGACCGCGAGCCAGCTCGGTATCACCGGCGTAACCTCCGGGGTGCTGGTGATCGCCGCCGCCCCCGGCGGACCGGCCGCTGCGGCCGGGCTCCAGGGCAGTGGCCAGGCGGATGCCAGCGACGACATCATCACTGCCATCGACGGGCACGCGATCGCCACCGTCGATCAGCTCACCCAGTACCTTGACACCAAGAAAGTCGGCGATCGCGTCACGCTCTCGGTGATCAGGAATGGGCAGCACATCTCCGTAGGAGTGACCTTGGGCAACTTCCAGGCCCGGCCGTCGGCGACGCCGTAGCGTCGCGTGGCTTAGGGAAAACTTAGTGGGGGTTCATGGTCTTATCAAACTCGCGGGCCAGTATGAGCGCCGATGAGGTCAGGGCCGCGACCATGACCGTCCCAATAACACCTGGAGGCCTTCATGCGCCAAGCACCCACCCTTAAGCCGTTACCACAGCTTCGGCGCAACCCATGGCTCAGCGGCACGAGGGCCTGGATCATCGGGTTGGGTCTGGTCGGCCTGCTGCTCCTCGGCCTGATCGCGCGCGACACGCTCTTTGCGACCCCAGCCGCCGCTACCATCCGGACGTCCACGGCCGACCGCGGCTCCGTTACCTCGGCTGTTAGCGGGACCGGATCGTTGCTACCGGTCGGACGCATGACCGTCAACTTCAAGGCGGCCGGCACCCTGACGGAAGTCGACGTCAGAGTGGGCGACAAGGTGACGACGGGCCAGCTGCTGGCGCGCATCGACTCGACCACGCAGCAGGCCACGCTGGCGCAGGCGCAGGCCTCGCTCGCGTCCGCCCAAGCCAATCTCCAAACAACGCAATCGCCGATCACCGCTGCGCAGGTCGCGCAGCTCCAGCATCAAGTCAGCGCCGCGCAGCAGAACTACATCGACATCCTGGCGGCCGCGAATGCCACCAACAATGCCGATGCCGCCACCGTCGCCAGCGACCAGGCGAAGGTGAACGCCGACTGCCCCAACGGGGCGCAATGCAGTCAGGACCAGGCCCAGCTGGCGACCGACAAATCCAAGCAGCACATGGACCTGATCAGTGGCCAGACCCGGCTCAATTCGGCATCGCAGCAGATTACGTCCGCGAGTGACAACCTCGCCGTGCAGACGCAGGTCAAACCGAATACGCTGGCTTCCGGCCAGGCCCAGGTGGCGTCCGCCCAGGCGCAGGTACAGGCGGCCCAGGTCGCCCTGAACCAGACCACCCTCACCGCCCCGACCTCCGGCGTGGTGATCAGCATCAACGGCGTGCCAGGCGAGTCAGCCGGAGGCGGAACCGCGCAGTCACCGGGATCCCTCGCCCCGCAGCCATCCTCGGGCGCGTCAGGTGGATCATCCGGCTTCATGGTGATCGACGACAACAGCAGTTTCGTCGCCGTCATGCCGTTCGCTGAGACGGATGCCGGGCGGTTGGCCGCGAATCAAACGACCTCGTTCACCTTCGACGCCATCCCGAACCTGACCATTACGGGGCACGTGTTGACAATCAGTCCGAGCGCAACCGTCGTCTCGAACGTCGTCAACTACTACGTCAGCTTCGTCCTCAACCGCACCGATCCGCGGCTTCGCGAGGGTATGACGGCCAACGCATCGGTCACGGTCGCCCAGGCGGACAACGCGGTGCGGGTGCCGAATGCCGCGGTGCATACCCAGGGTGGGACCACCATGGTGACCGTCCTCGCCAACGGTCAGCAGGTCGCGACCGAGGTTGTTACCGGCATCGTCGGCGATACCTACACGGAAATCAAGGCAGGACTCAACGAGGGCGACCGTGTGGTGCTACCGGCGCTTCGCACGACGACCGGGACTGGCAATAGCAACAACCTCGTCCGGGGGGGCGGTGGCGGCTTTGGCGGGGGAGGCGTCATTCGGGGCGGCGGAGGGTGATCACCCTCGAAGGGATAACCAAGGTCTACCGCACCGGTGAGGTGGAGGTAGCCGCCCTGAAGGGCATTTCGCTTCACATTCCTGAGGGCGAGTTCGTCGCCATCATGGGACCCTCCGGTTCGGGCAAAAGCACGCTGATGAACCTGATCGGCTGCCTCGACCAGCCATCGTCCGGCCGCTACATCCTCGATGGCTACGACGTCTCAGCGTTGACCGACGACCAGCTTGCCTGGATTCGCAATCGAAAGATCGGCTTCGTCTTCCAGTCCTACAACCTGATTCCGCGTGCGAGCGCGGTGCATAACGTCGAGATGCCGCTGATCTATGCGGGCGACAACCTCCAACGGCGGGAGCGGGCGATGGCCGCGCTCGAATCCGTCGGTCTGCTGGAACGCGCGAGCCACCTACCCAGCGAACTCTCGGGCGGTCAGCAGCAGCGCGTCGCCGTCGCCCGCGCCTTAGTGACCGACCCTGCAATCCTCCTGGCCGATGAACCGACCGGGAACCTCGACAGCGAATCGAGTCTCGAGATCATGAGGTTGCTGCGCGATCTCAACCAGCAAGGGCGCACCATCGTGCTGATCACACACGAGCCCGACATCGCGGCCTTTGCGCAGCGCGTGGTGCGAGTGCGCGACGGTGTAATCGTCAGCGACGAACGCCCGGCCCTCGCGGCGGAGATGGTTCGATGAGCATCCTCGAAGGGCTGCGCCTGGCCATAAACGGACTGCTGTCGAACCGACTGCGGTCGGCCCTGACGATGCTCGGCATCCTGATCGGAGTGTCGGCCGTGATCTTGCTGGTCGGCGTCGGCAACGGTGCGTCGGTCGCCGTCCAACAGCAGATCCAGTCGTTGGGCTCCAACCTCCTGACCGTCTTTCCATCCAACGCGAGAAGCGCGGGTGGCGTACAGCAGGGCTTTGGCACGGGATCGAGCTTTACGCTCGACGACGTGAAAGCAATCGCGAACCGGCAGACGTCACCGGACGTGGTGACCGCCATCCCGAGCGCCGGCGGGCGCGCGCAGCTGACCTACGGCAATCAGAACTGGAACAGCAGCCTGACCGGGACGACGCAGGACTTCCCGTCAGTGCGCAATTACCAGCTGGCCAGCGGCCAGTTCTTCACCTCGGGTGAGGTCGACGCCGCGAGCAAGGTGGCGGTCATCGGACCGACGGTCGTCACCAACCTCTTCGGCGGCGCCGATCCGATCGGCCAGGTGATGAAGATCAACCGGCAGAACTTCCGCGTCATCGGCGTCTTCGCTCCCAAAGGGTCATCCGGCGGTTTCAACAACCAGGACGACGTGGTGGTCGTGCCGATCACGTCGGCGTGGAGCTACCTGCTTGGCGGGCGCGGAAAGAACATTCAGCAGATCTATGTCGAGGCCACCAATGCGCAGGCGACCACGGCCGCCACCACCGAGGTCACGCAGGTCATGCTCGACCGGCATCACATCTCGGACCCAACGCTCGCCGACTTCCAGATCCTGAGCCAGCAGGACGTGCTCGCCAGCGCCTCGCAGACGACTGGCGTGCTCACCCTGATGCTGGGCGCGATCGCGGGCATCTCCCTCGTCGTCGGCGGCATCGGAATCATGAACATCATGCTGGTCACCGTCACCGAGCGCACCCGCGAGATCGGCATTCGCAAGGCGATCGGCGCTCGCCGGCAGGACATCCTGCTGCAGTTCCTGATTGAGTCGATGTTCCTGTCGGGCCTCGGTGGGGCGCTGGGAATCCTCGTCGGTTTTGGCCTGGCGCGGGTGCTTCCCATCGCGGTTTCTTCGTTGCCGACGCCCGTCATCTCCACGCCGTCCGTCTTTCTGGCATTCGGCATCTCCGTCGGCATCGGTCTCTTCTTCGGCCTGTATCCCGCGAATCGGGCGGCGCGACTCCGCCCGATCGAAGCCCTGCGTTACGAGTGAACCCCAAGGAGGTCATGCAATGATCAAGCTTCCCATCGCCGCGCTCGTCGTGATCGTCGGCTTACTCGGCGGTTTCTACGGTGGCTACAAGGTCGGTGGTGGCGGGACGACCGCCAACGCCGCCGCGGCCACGACAGGTACGAGGGCGGCCGGAAATGGTTTCGCCGGCGGCCGCGGCGTGGCGGCTGCCTGTCCAAGTCCCGGCGCCACCCCCGCGACCAGCGCATCCGGAGCGGCCGCCAGGCGTGGCGCCACCGGCACGGTCGCCAACCTGACCGCCAACAGCCTCACGATCCATGACACCCGTTGCAACACCGATGTCAAGGTCACATTCGATCAGAGCGTGATCGTGCGCAAGACCGTCGTCGGCCAGGCATCCGACCTGCAGGAGACCGAGACGATCACCGTGACCGGTACGCGGCAGGCCGACGGCAGCATCAAAGCCAACAGCATCAACATCGTCCCGGCCGGGTCCGGCGGATTTGGTGGAGTCGGCGGCGCCGCCAATGGCGGCTGAGATCGGTCGAGGCTAACCAAGGGACGTGGACCGGTTGAGCTGGCTGCTCCTTGCCATCGTCCTGGTCCTCGCCGGCCTCTATCTGCACGTCCGATTGGCCGACGAGACGCTCTCCTACCTGGTGGCGGGGATTGGAGCCGGCATCGGCCTGGCTCTGCTCGGCAGCATCATTCACGATGCGTTCGCCGGTCAGCGCACGCAACACTGACCGGCGACTCCGCCGAACGACGACTACGCCCTAAACGTTAGACGCGAGAAGCGTGACGACCAGTCCTTGCCCTGGCCCGGACGGAGCCAGCCCATCACCGCGACCGCGGCGAGGATGAGGAGCAGCAGCAGGAGCAGCCCGAACAAGGTGACGATGCCACCCACGGTGCTGAAGAACGAGACCAGGCCGCCAAACAGACCGCTGCCGTTCGCGGACGCCGGCTTTGCGGTTGCCGACTTTGCGCCATTGCTGTCAGACGCCCAGTTGAAGCGCATGCTCTCGTCCGGAGCCGCGCCCGGCGTTCCTGAGCCGGTCGAGCTTGCTAGCGTGGTCTGGCCACCGCCGGCCGATGAGCCGCTTCCGGATTTGGCGACGGTCGATCCGCTACCGCCAGCACCCGAGCCGGCTGTACCGGAACCGCTTGATGCGCCCGCAGCGGTCCCCGAACCACTCGGGTTCGTCGGCGTGCAGAACAACGTGTTCGTGGTCTGACCTGCGGGATCGGTCGGATGCGGGTTCAACGTTTGCGGGAAGCAGGTCGGCGAGACGCCCGGCGTATCGGCAAAAACTGGAGCGGTTGCCGCAATCGCCGCCAGGCCGATGACCGGAACGCTCGCCAGCGCCGACAACGAGAGCATGATGAGTTTGCGCATCGGAACACCTCCACGAGGGGATGCCTCGACACTAGCGACCTCAGCCGTGGCGATCGCGCCCCCGACGCACCGTTATCAAATCCTGCAAACGCACTGCTCCCCTCTCGTGGCAGCGAGATTAGGCGCATGTACCTAGGCAAGGACGGGGTTTTTGTGACGTTGCTTATACAAGGGCACGCAAAAGAGAGAGCAAAAGACCCATGCTGAGCCATCCGTCACTACGGCGGCGCATCGTTCTGCCCTTCATCCTGCTCGTCCTCTTCATCGGCGTGGTCGGCGTTGCCGTGGTCAGCGCCCAGGTGAGCGGCTCCGTTGAAGGGGCGGCCGACAACAGCCTCATCCAGAACTCGCTGCGCACCAACGATCGGTTGGCGACGCTGGAAAACGACCGCTTGCAGCAACTACGAGCCGCGGCCGACACGGCCGGGGTCGCCACCGCCACGGCCCGCGGTGATGGCGCGGCGGCCGGGCGCCTGCTCGGTCCAATCGTCGGCAACGCGCAGCCCGAGCACCTGGTCCTCCGCGTCCTCGACGCGAGCGGGCGCGAGCTGGTTGCACTCCGTCGGATTGGCGCCACCATCGAGACCTTTGCCGATGGGACCAGCTACGCGGGCCAGGCGGCCGTCCGGCACGCGCTGGCGGGAGAGCGCGACTCGCTCGGCGACAAGTACCTCTTCCTGTCGAACGCAACGCCACCGATGCTCTACTGGGTGGCACCGATCTGGACCGAAACCCAGCAGCCGGCCGTCGTCGGTGCCGTCCTACTCGGTGAGTCTCTCCCCGAGATCGTGCAGGCGATTCCCGGCTCGAGCGCGAACGTGGTTGCGTTTTACGACCCGTCCGGCACGGTCCTGGCGAGCTCGCTGACCGGCATCCCATCGCTCTCCCCCGACGTCAGGCTGAAGGTGACGCCGGAGATGCCGGTGCGGATCGCCACAGAGTGGCAGAGCCAAACGTATCGGCTACTCGTCAACGACTGGACGATGCGCGGAAATAACCTGGGATATTTCGGCGTCGCCGTGACCGCGACCGATCTGACGAGCTCGCTCAATGCCATCCGCTTCGTCCTGGTGGCGCTCTTTGGCGCGATCGCCCTCGGCACCATCCTGATCGGCCTCGCCCTTGCCGACCGGATCACCCGACCGATCGATCACCTGGTGGCATCGATGGCGACGGTCTCAGCTGGCGACTACAGCCGCCGCGTCGAGGTGGAGTCAGCGGACGAGATCGGGTACCTGGCGAAAAGCTTCAATGTGATGACGGCGGCGCTGGAGGCGCAGATCCTGGCGCGCGAAGAAGCGTATTTCCGCAACCTCGAGGCCCTGGCTCGCGTCATCGATGCCCGTGACCCGTACACCTTCGAGCACTCGGCCCGGGTGGCCGCCGTCAGCAAGGAGCTAGCGGAGGGAATGGGGCTGTCGACGCTGGACCTCGTCGTGCTGCGCCGGGCTGGTCTCCTGCACGACATCGGCAAGATCGGCGTCGCCGACGCAATCCTGGGCAAGAAGGGACCGCTCAATGACGAGGAGTGGTCCGCCATCCGACGGCATCCGGTGATCGGGTTTGACATGTTGAAGGACGTGCCCTTTCTTCAACCGAGCCTCGATCCTATCCGGCACCACCACGAGCGATGGGATGGGGACGGGTATCCCGATCAGCTGAAGGGCACCTCCATCTCACAGCTGGCGCGGATCGTCACCGTGGCCGACGCCTTCGATGCCATGACATCGGACCGCCCGTATCGAAAGAGTTTTTCCTTCGAGTTCGCCGCGCGCGCCATCGAGAGCGAGTCCGGACGTCAGTTCGACCCTGCGGTGGTGGCGGTATTCGTGGCCAGAAAGGCTGCGATCTTCGCGCGGCTCGAAGAAATGGGCAAAAAGCCGGCCCCGCATGCCTCGGACATCCGGCTGGATGATGCCGCATGAGCCGCACGCTTCGCTGGACGCAATGGATGGTCGTCGCGACCGCCGTGCTCCTACTCTTCTGGGTCGCAGCCACCCTGGGCGGCTGGTCGCCCAGCCTTCGCCGGCTGACGACCAGCGTGCACGGACTGCTGGTCGCCGATTACCGCGCCGAGAGCCCGCAAACGCTCGCGCCGCTATCGCCCGATATCACCAAAGACGCGTCGCGCGACCAGGCAAGCGCGCCTCGGCCCAGCGCGAGCCCGTCCGCAGGCCCGAGCCCCAGCCGACCCGGCACGTCTCCGACGCCGACGGGGTCGGGGACGTCGGTGCCGACTCCATCCTTGCCGACGCTGCCCGCGCCGACGCCCACGCTACCGGTACCCACCCCGACGCTACCGGTGCCGACGCCCACGCTACCGGTGCCGACGCCCACGCTACCGGTGCCAACGCCTACGCTGCCGTTGACGACGCCCACGCTCCCACCACTCCCGTAGGGCGGCGCCGCAGCCGCCGCGGATAGGCGACCCATTCGTCCGACAGCTCCTGCAGGATGGTGCCGGCCAGCCGCAGCAAGGCCTGCTCGTGCGGGAAGATCCCGACCAGCTGGCACGATTGCCGAAGCTCACGCTGCAACGACGCCAGCCCATTGAGGGACGCGACGTGGCGGCGGTCCGCCCTGGGGACCCGGTAGCAGGTGAGGAGCGCACCGGCCGGGGCCTCGAGCGCCGCGACCAGCTCGGGGAAGGCGAACTCGAAGCGTGCCCGCACCCCGGCGAGGGCCGCCACCGCGCCCTGGGCGTCCGGCTCGGCGAAGGCAGCGCGAAGGCTGGCTTCCACCGCGGACCGACCGTCGTCCGGCACCGTGGCGAGTGCTTGTGTGATGAAGCTTTCGCGGCAACGCTGCCAGCGCGAGCCCGGATAGACCGTGGCGAGCGCCGGGATCAGCCCGGTGAGGTTGTCCGAGGTGACGACCTCAACGCTGGTGAGCCCGCGTGCCTTGAGGTCGCCGAGGAAGGTCTCCCAGAACATGGTCAGGGCGCCGGCGGCACGAATAGTGAGCGAGACCACCTCGCGATTCCCGGATTGGGCGATGGCCACCGCGACGACGATGGAGACCTGCTTCGCTTCACCGGCGTCGCGGACCAGCGCCGGCCGCTCGAAGAGCATCAGGTACGGGTAGCCGTCGCGGAGCCGGCGGTGCCGAAACGCGTCCACGCGATCGTCCCAGTCCCTCGCCTGGGCTTCGACCGCGGCCGGGTTGGTCCCGGGGACGCCGACGGTCTCGGCCAGGGCATCGACGGTACGCGTGCTCGTGCCGGCCAGGTAGGTCTGCTGAATCACGGACAGCAAGGCCCGCTCCACAGGACGTCGGGGTGCCAGCAGGCGGCGCACGTAGCTGCCGCGGTAGGCAACCGGCAGCAGCGGGATGAGGGCTGGGCGGCCCCTGGACCCGGGCATCCGTCGTGACGGCGGCCCCTCCGCCGGGGTTCCCGTCAGCAAGCGCAGGGTGGGAGGCGAACCGCGATGGCGGTGCGATTGGGCGAGAAACAGCGGCAGCGACTGAGAGGCAAGCCTGGGCGACATTGGTTTCCTCCTGCCTGGAATTTGTTAGCGGCGGACGATTCGCCCGTGGGCGGCGGTGGGACGCGCACCCCGGCGCGGGTCGCTGGCGACAACGAGCGGTCGTCCGGCTACGGTCTGGCGGCTGTGTGCCGGCGGAACGGTGGCGGATGTGACCATGAGCCACAGGGTACGAGGCCCTCGTCGGGATATCGTGCGACAACGGTAGCGGCGGCGTGTCCTACAGCTGCAGGGCCGCGAGCGTGGGCGCCGCGGGCTCCTCAAAAACGAGCCGGCGGTCGTGAGGGCGGGCGGGCGAGGTTGGGGAGGGGGACTTTCTATCCTCGGCTTATCGCCGCGACCATCGACGACCGCCGGCATCCGGAGTCCCGGGCCGCTGCTTCTCCTGCTTGGATTCGACACTGCCCGCGGGCGAGTCCGCGCAGTGATCGGCGGAGAGAGTCAACCCGAGTGTGTTACGTGGAGGAGGATATCGCCGCGCGAGCGCGATGTCGGCCTCCAGTCGGCGGGGAGCCGACCCCGGCATCTGCAGGGTGCGTGATGGTTTTTTAGGCGGCGTCGAGCAAGCCGAAGCGCGCGGCGCAGGCCAGCGCTTCCAGCTTTGAGTGGGCGTCCAGTTTCTCCAGGATGTTCTGTACGTGACCGCGAACGGTGGTGAAGCCGATCCCGAGCTCCGCCGCGATGGCGCGGTTGTCGAGCCCGTCCGCCATCAACGAAAGGACCTCCATCTCACGGCGGGTGAGGCTCTCGAGCAAACGACGACGGTCAGCCTCGTCGCGCGACATCTCATGGGCGCGGGCGAGCAGGCGGGCCAGCTGCGCCGCCGGCATCAACATCTCGCCTTCCGCGGCGCGGCGAACGGCTTCGACCACGTCCGCGGTGGCGCGCGACTTCGGCAGGTAGGCGCACGCGCCGGCGCGAACCGCGGCGATCATCGCCACCTCACTTTCATCGGCGCTGAGAAAGATGATCGGCACCGCCGGCTGGCCCTCGCGGATGCGGCCCGCGATGTCCGCCCCGCTGGCGTCCGGCAGGTGCGAGTCCATCACCACGACATCGGGCTGCTGGAGTGTTGCCAGGCGCACCGCCTCCGCCGCGGTCGGCGCCGTACCCACCACTTTGAGGTCGCCCGTCGCATTGATGATGGCGGCCAGCCCTTCGGATACCAGCAGATGGTCCTCGACGAGCAAGACTGTGATCGGCGCGCGGTCAGGCGGCATTCTTTAACCCTTCCCTGGCGTCCGGGATCCAGTACTCGACGACGCAGCCCTGGCCGGCCGAGGACGTGATGCGAAACCATCCGCCCGCCATCTCGGCGCGCTCGCGCATCGCGATCAGGCCGAGGTGACCGGGGACCGAGCCGTTGCGACTGCCATCGAAACCCACGCCGTCGTCGACGATCCGGGTCAAGATGCCCTCATCCACAGCAGACACTGCACATTCGACGCGGCGAGCCCGGGCATGCTTGCGGACGTTGGCCAGCGCCTCCTGGGCGATGCGGTAGGCGATCACCTGGGTTTCGGACGCCGGGCTGCGCTCCAGCGCGGTCTCCAACGCGACCTCGATGGCGCTTTCCTGTTTCATCGTGTCCAGGTACTGTCGCAGCGCCGCCGGAAGCCCGCCCTCATCCAGCGCGGCCGGCCGCAGCTCGAACAGCAGGTGACGCAACCGGTCGGTGGACTGCTGCACATTTTGTTGGATGCGGTCCACCTGCTCGACCTGGGCGGGATCGTGCAGCGCTTCCCGGAGCGCGAACAAGCGCAGGCCGACGGCGAACATCGCCTGGATCGAATCGTCGTGAATGTCGCTGGCGATGGCGCGCCGTTCCTCCTCCTGGGCATGCACCAACCGCCGGAGCAGCGCCCGGCGATTCTGGTCGACCTGCTTGAGCGTTTCCAGTGACTGTCGCAACGCGGCTTCGGCGCGGCGGCCCTCGGTCACGTCGATGGCGACCACGATCGCGCCCGCGGTGTTACCGGCCGCATCGCGGAACGGCGCCAGGCTGAAGGAAAAGGTTCGCTCGCCCTGCGTCAGCTCGGCCCGTCCGTCGACCCCGGAGAGGGCCTGGCGAATACCTTCGACCACGTTCGGATGCTCCACGAAGAGATCGGCAGCCGACCAGCCCAGGGCCTCACCCGGTTTCTTGCCGAGTGGGTCGGGGCCCACCCCGGCGGAGAAGGTGATCACGCCCTCACGGTCGATCGCAAACAGCACGACCGGGGCGCTGTCGATAATCGCCCGGACCCGCGCTTCGCTCTCGCGGAGCTGGCGCTGCACCTGGAGGCGCTGTTCTAGCTCGTCTCGAAACATGGCCTGCTTGCGATCCAGCTCAGCGGTCGTCACCGCGGCGGTCCGCCCGCGCGAGCGGCTCAGGGACCACGTAGACGCCGCCATTAGCACCACCGACGTCACGGCGAGTGGGAGTTCGTACCCTGAGGGAGCTCGGTGCGCCAGCAACCATGCCACCGAAAGCACACCAGCGATAACCGCCACCGCCGGCCAGGTGAACAGGCGGCGCATAACGGCATCGACTGCGGAGCGGCCGCCCTCCATCCGGGTATAACGCGGGGTCGGGGTCGCCCCGGTTACGGCTGGGTGACGGTAGGACGACGCCCCAGTCCGAAGCCCAGGGCCCCGGCGGCCGCGGCGGCAATCAGAGCCAGGAAGGGCCAGGGATCGGTAGCTGGGTGGTGGGAGGCGGTGGCCGTGGTGGCGGCGGCGCCGGGTTGAACCACGGCCAGCGGGACGATGGCCTTGCCATCGCCGACGATCACGACGGCATTCATCCCGTAATGGAGGGGACAGCTATAGGCGAAGATCCCCGCCGTCGGGAACGGGTGGGTAGCACTCTGTCCGGCCTCGAGGGTCGCCGGAGAGCCCCAGCTACTGAAGGTGCCGGATACGACATGGCGCATCCCGTCCTCGTTCTTCCAGGTCACGGTCGCCCCGGGTTGGACGTACAGGAGGGTCGGGCTGAAGCACATCGCGCTCAAGGTCACGCTGGTGCCGGTGCCCTGGGTGTCAGGTTGAAAACAGCCACCGCCCGCGACGGCCGGTGCTGCCCCGAACAGCAGCGCGCTGGCAATGAACAGGGGGACCACCAGGGCGGTGATGGTTCGGCGCATTTCATCCCTCTATACCTGCGTCCGACCGCATCGGTTCCAGGCGGGTGGGCAGGATCCGCGGATCTACGACGAGTGGGCGCCGGCCGCGCGTTCGCCGCTGCCGGCGACGTCGCGGACGGGGTCGAGCCGGTAGCCGGCGCCCCGGACCGTCACGATCTCGAATCCGAGTTTGCCGAAGCGGCCAAGCTTCTCCCGCAGCCAGCGAATGTGTACATCGACGGTCTTGCGGTCGCCCAGGTAGTTGTAGCCCCAGACCTGCTCCAGCAGGATCTCCCGGGTGAAGACGCGGCCCGGCCGCCGCACCAGGTAGGCGAGCAGCTCCCACTCCTTGGGGGTCAGCTTCAGCTCGGCGTCGTCGACCATGGCGCGGCGCCCGGCCCGGTCGATCTTCAGCCGGCCGAGCCGGTCCTCCTCCACCTCGGGGCGCACGTCCCGCTGCTCGCTGCGCCGCAGCACCGCGGTCATGCGGGCGAAGAGTTCCCGCAGGGAGAAGGGCTTCGTGATGTAGTCGTCGGCACCGAGCTGCAGCCCGACGACCTTGTCGACCTCGCTTTCCTTGGCGGTCAGCATGATGATCGGCACGTTACCCTCCTGCCGGAGGATTCGGCAGACCTCGAGCCCGTTCAGCTCGGGCAGCATGAGGTCGAGCAGGATCAGGTCCGGGCGGGAGCTACGAGCACGGGCGACGGCGTCGGCGCCATCCTGCGCCACCGTCACGACATATCCTTCTTTTTTCAGGTTGAAGGTGAGCGTCTCGCGGATAGTCGCGTCATCCTCGACGACGAGGACGCGCTTGGGCACGCTAACTCAGCTCCACGATCCGGCCGGTGTGCAGGAAGACCACGTCCTCGGCGATGTTGGTAACCCGGTCCGCGATTCGCTCCAGGTCTTTGGCGAGGAACAAGAGGATGGCGGCCCGCTGGACATTCGCGGGGTCCTCGACCATGTAGCGGATCAGGTCCTCCCAGATCTTGTGGTATAGGACGTCGACCTCGTCATCGCGCTCGGCAATGGCCCGTGCCCGATCTTCGTCCGCCTCGATGACAGCCCCCAGAATCTCGTGCACCTGGGACTCTGTGAGCTCGGCCATCTTTGGCAGGTCGATATACGGCTTCAGCTGAGGGAGGTCGTTGAGCCGGAGGGCCGCCCGGGCGATGCCGACCGCGTGGTCCCCCATCCGCTCCAGTTCGAGGACCATGTGCTGGAAGCTGACGATCAGGCGGAGGTCGCGGGCCACCGGCTGTTGGGTCGCCATGATCATGAAGGCACGCTCGCGCAGCTGGCGGTGCAGCTCGTTGACGTCCTGGTCGCGAGCGATGACCATCTTTGCCAGCGCGTTGTCACGATCGACCAGCGCCCGCATCGACTCGGCGATGGCCTGCTCGACCATGCTGCCCATGCGAACAACGCCGGACTTCAGCTCGGCGAGCTCCTGGTCAAAAAGGGTACGGGTGGTGGCCACGAAGTGGTTCTACCCGAAGCGGCCGGTAATGTAATCCTCGGTCCGGCTGTCCTTCGGGCGGTTGAAGATGTCGTCAGTGGGGCCGAACTCGATCACCTCGCCGGCCCGCTTCTGGTTCATCAGCATGAAGGCGGTGAAGTCCGAGGCACGGGCCGCCTGCTGCATGTTGTGGGTCACGATCACGATCGTATACCGCTCTTTCAGTTCTTGCATGAGTTCTTCGATGCGAAGCGTGGCGATCGGATCAAGCGCCGAGGCCGGCTCATCCATCAGGACCACCTCAGGCTTCACGGCCAGCGCGCGTGCCAGGCACAACCGTTGCTGCTGGCCGCCGGAAAGGTTGAGGGCGGAGCGTCGCAACCGGTCTTTCACCTCGTTCCACAGCCCGGTATCCTTGAGGCTCTCTTCCACCACCTCGTTGATCCGCTGTTTCGACCAACCGAGCATGTGCGGCCCATAGGCGACGTTGTCGAAAATCGATTTCGGAAAGGGGTTTGCCCGCTGGAAGAGCATGCCGACCTGGCGGCGCAGGTTGATGACGTCGGTATCCGGCGACAGCACATTGTGGCCGTCGATCAGCACCTCACCGGTGGCGCGGGTGCCGGGGACCAGGTCATACATCCGGTTGAAGACGCGCAGGAAGGTTGTCTTGCCACAGCCGGAAGGGCCGATCAGGGCGGTGATCTTGCGCGCCTGGACGGACAGAGAGGCCTCGTGCAGCGCCTGGAAATCGCCGTAGAAGAAATCTACCTTGCGGGCGTCGAGCTTGATCTCGACGTCCGGACCGGGCACGGGGGGCGGCGCAACCTCAGTCTGCATCGTCTTCCAAGCCATCATTCTCCCACTGACCGCCACTAGCGCTGGATCCGCCGGACGTACACGCGGGCCAGGATGTTGGTCGCTGCGACCAGGATCACGAGCAGCAGCGCCGCCCCCCAGGCCTGGTCCTGCAGGTTGGGGTAGGGAACCAGGGCATTGTGAAAGACCGTGAGCGCCAGTGCGCCCATCGACTGCAGCGGATTCGTCTGCACGATGTCATTGCCGAGGGTGGTGAAGAGGAGCGGCGCCGTCTCTCCGGCGGCGCGAGCCATCGCCAGCAGCGCGCCCGTGACGATGCCCCCGAGCGCGGCCGGCACGACGATCTCGAGCGTCACCCGCCAGCGAGGCGCACCCAGGGCTAACCCAGCCTCACGCAGCGCATTGGGAACGAGCAGGAGCGCCGTCTCCGTGGCTCGAAGGATCACCGGCAGCATCAGCACCGCCAGCGCGATCGAGGCCGCGAGCGCCGAGAAATGGTGCGTGGTGAGCACCACCACGGTGTACCCGAAGATGCCGAAGGCGATCGAGGGCAGGCCCGTCAGGACGTCGCTGATGAACCGAACCGTGTCGCCGAGCTGGTTGCGTCCGTACTCGGAGAGAAAGATGCCAATCAGGGCACCGACAGGTACCGCCAGAAGGGAGCCGAGGCCGACGATCTCGAGGGTTCCGATGATGGCGTTGAGCACGCCGCCGCCCGGCACGCCCTGCGGGTGGGGTGATTGGGTGAAGAAACCCGGGGTCAGGATGCCGGGCAGGCCCTTGATGATGACGTAGAGGAACAGGACGAGCACCGGGATGGCCGCTACCATCACGCAGAGCACGACGAGCGCCGCGACCAGCCGATCGACGAGGACGCGGACCATCGGCAGGCTCATACCGCGGCCCTCGCCGATCCCGAAAACCGCCAGATCAACAGTCGCGCCAGGACGTTGACGACAATCGTGATGAGCACCAGGACGACGCCGAGATAGAAGAGCGAACCGAGGTACAGGTTGCCGTTCGCCTCGGTGAATTCATTGGCGATCACGCTCGGCAGCGTGTATCCCGTGGCGAACAGCGACGTACTGATCTGCATCGTGTTGCCGATCACCATGGTGACCGCGATCGTCTCACCGAGCGCGCGACCCAGGGACAGCAGGATGGCGCCGGTGATCCCCACCCGGGCGTACGGCAGGATGACCGACCAGGTGGTCTCGGCGTTGGTCGCGCCGAGCGCCAGGCTCGCCTCCCGCAGCTCGCGAGGGACGGCCCGGATGACGTCGCGCGAGAGCGCGATCATGATCGGCAGCACCATGATGCCCAGCACCAGGCCGGCCGTAAGGAAGCCGTAGCCGCTCGCCGTTCCCCGAAACAGCGGAAGGAAGCCCAGGATGTGGCTCAGGAAGGGATCGACCTTGTCACGCATCAACGGAACCAGCGTGAAGAAAGCCCAGAGTCCGATGACCACGCTCGGGATGCCGGCCAGCAGCTCGATGAGAAATGAGAGCGGGCCGCGCAGGAGCTGGAGACGAGCATCTTCGGCGAGAAACAGGGCCGCGCCCAGTCCGATAGGAAAGGCGATCACCAGGGCGATCGCCGACGTCACCACCGTGCCGTAGATCGGGGCCAGCGCCCCGAACTGGTTTCTGACCGGATCCCAGGTGCGGCTGGTGAAGAACCCGAGGCCGAATTTCGTGATCGCGGGGAGCGCGGGAACGACCAGCGCGATGATGAAGATGGCCGCGATCAGCATGATCAGGCCCGCTGCGCCGTATGCGATCACCCGGAAGACGCGGTCGCCGGATACGAACCGCCGCTGGCGGCTGGCGGCCACCAGCGGCGTCGGAACCACCCGCTCGGCAGTTCCGCGGCTCATTGCGACGTTAGGACGGGGCGGGCACGTTGAGGAGGGTGCTGCCTCCCGAGGTGACGGTCTTCAGCGAAATGATGTCGTCCTTCACGATGTTGGCCGGCAGCTTCGCGTAATGGACGTTGACAGCGTACTGCTGGCCGTCGGTGACCAGCCAGTCGAGGTAATCGACGAGCGCGGTCCCCTTGGTTTTGTCGCTCTGATCCTTGTAGAGCATCAGCCAACTGTAGCCGCTGATCGGGGCGCTTGTCGGGCCAGGGGCGTCCACGATCGAAAACTGGCTCGGGTTGATCGCCAGGTACTGGCTGGCTGCCGCTGTCGCACCCTCGGGGCTGGGGATCACGAACTTGCCGTCATGGTTCTGCAGCGACGCCTGCGTCATGTTGGTCTGGAGGACATAGGCGACCTCGACGTAGCCGATCGCGCCGGGCGTCTGCTTGACCGTGGTGGCAACGGCCTCATTGCCCTTGGCACCAGGCTGGCCGGGCGTCCAGGAGACCGACTTGCCTTTGCCGATTTTGCTCTTCCAGTCGGCGCTGACGGTCGACATGTAGTCGGTGAAGATGTAGGTCGTCCCACTGCCATCCGAGCGATGGACGGCCGTGATCGCCTGGTTGGGCAGGCTCACGCCGCTGTTGTCGGCGGCGAGCGCCGGATCGTTCCAGTTCTTGATGGTCCCGAGGAAGATGCCGGCGATCGTCTTGGGCGTCAGCTTGAGCTGGCCGTTCGACACACCGGACAGGTTGTAGGCCAGGGACACAGTACCCAGGGTCGACGCGATCTGCACGATAGCGTCGGCGCCGCCCGCGGCCGTGAGCTCGGTGGCGTTCATGGGCACGTCGCTCGCGCCGAAGTCGACGACCTTCTTCGTCAGTGCGGAGATCCCGGCGCCTGAGCCGAGCGGGTTGTAGTTCACGGTGACCTGGCTGTATTTCTGGTTGTAGGCGAAGCGGGCGGCGTCGTAGAACGGGGCGGGGAAAGTCGCGCCGGTGCCCTGCAATGCCGCGGGCGGCGGGACGGGCGCGCTGGTGACTGGGGCACCGGTCGACGGGTTCGTGGAGACTGAGCTGCCGCCGCAGGCGGCAAGCAGTACCGAAGCGCCCATCGAGAGGGCGACGAGAACGCGTTTCATGCTGGCGATGTTTCCTCCTTCCGAATGCGCGAGAAAATTAGTGCCGATTGGATCCGCTCTGATCCTATCCACCGGCCGTAATCGCCCGGGGCGCGCCAGGTTAACGGGAGGTTAACGGCGCGCGCGGAAGCCGCACTCGAACGAGGGTACCGGCGCCGGGGGTGCTCTCGGCCGTAATGGTGCCCCCCTGCAGCTCCACCAGGTGACGGGCAATCGACAGCCCCAGGCCGCTGCCGGGCTGGCCGCCGCGGGCACGGTCCACCTTGTAGAAGCGCTCGAAGATCCGGGGTAGGTCTCGCGGCGGGATGCCCGGCCCCGTATCGGCGACGGCGATCTCGACCAGGGCATCACCCGAGGTCACGCTGACGACCACCTCACCGATCGTCGTGAACTTGAGCGCGTTGTCGACGATGTTCTGCAGGGCCTGATCGGTCTTGCCGCGGTCACCCAGGACCTCGATGTCGGCCTCACGAGGGCTGGCCCGAAGGGCAAGACCTGCCGACGCTGCACGCGGCTGGTAACGGTCGACCAGCTCGGCGACCAGCGTGGAAGCGTTGAACGGCGCGCGCTCCACCTCGATGCCTTCGGCGTCCAGCGCCGCAAGCTGCGTGAGGTTCAGTAGGATCGCCTGCAGCCGCTGCGATTCCTGGATGATGCGGTCGATGAAGAGGCGGGTATCGCCCTCGGCGGGCAACTGGCCGGAGAGTGTTTGGGCGGCGAGATCCAGACCCGCCAGCGGGGTGCGGATCTCGTGAGAAAGGTTGGCGACGAATTGTTGGCGCACGGTCTCCAGGTAGCGAAGGCGACTCACGTCCTGCATCAGCAGCGCGACGCGCCCCCCCGGTAGTGGAATCGCCTGGACATGCAGCGTACGTCCCGATACCGGCAACGCGATTTCAAGGGACTGGTCCGCCTGGGAGTCGCGCGCCCGTTCGGCGAGGGCATCCAGACGGTGGTCGCGGATCACCTCCACCAGCCGGCGTCCGACCGGTTGCTCGATCGCGGCGACCATCTGGCGGGCCGCCGGGTTGAGCCATCGAACGTTTTGGTCGGGATCGACCAGCACGATTCCTTCGGCGAGCTGTTCGAGGATCTGACTGGACTCGTCGTCATGATCGGCGGGGTCCGGCGGCGGATCGGGCGCGCCGTTCATGCCGCGGTGGTCGCGCCAGTCGTTGACACGCCGTCGCCAGCTTCCCGCCATCCGTGGCCGAATTTAGCAGATGCTACCGGCGGCCGCCGGCAAACGAAAAGCCGCTCCGTAGGGGGAGAGCCTGGGAGCGGCCCGGAAAGGGAAACCATATGAAAGCGCTTGACTCGCAATCTAGACCGCGAACGTAAAGAGCAGGAATGCGGCGCGTTAAGGTTCGGGCATGGCTGGGGTTCCGTGGGCTTAACCCGCGCATAACCTGCCGTTAACCCGCGGACCGTAGCGTGGATGGGTAAGGAAGGTGTCGGTTGGCGCAGCCATCGGCTTCGGCGACGCGTACCCGGAATCTCGAGTCCAGCCACGCGGCGCTCAACGGGCACCGCGTGAAGCTTCGCGCGTCGAACGTGTCGTTCTATTACGGCCGCTTCCGCGCGCTCAATGATGTGACCATGTCAATCGCGGAGCACAAGATCACGGCGCTGATCGGACCCTCCGGTTGTGGCAAGAGCACGCTGCTGCACACCTTCAACCGCATGTACGACTTGACGCCGGGAGCCAGGGTCAAAGGATCGATCCGGCTGGACCACGAGGAGATCACGACGGGGGGCAACCTTCAGGCGCTGCGGCGCCGCGTCGGCATGGTCTTCCAGCGGGCGAACCCCTTCCCGATGTCGATCTACGACAATGTCGCCTACGGCCCGCGGTTGATGGGCTGGAGTAAGGCCGCGATCCAGGAGGCGGTAGAGGATAGCCTGCGGATTGCCGGACTCTGGGAGGATGTGGCCGACCGGCTTCACCACTCGGCGACCTCGATGTCGGGTGGCCAGCAGCAGCGGCTGTGCATCGCCCGCTGCATCGCCGTCAAACCCGAAGTGATCCTGATGGATGAGCCCTGCTCGGCGCTCGATCCTATCTCGACGCTGCGAGTGGAGGAGTTGATTCGCGACCTGGCGGGTCGCTACACCGTCGTGATTGTCACCCACAACATGCAGCAGGCCAAGAGGCTGGCGGATTTCACGGCCTTCATGCTGATCGAGCCGTTCGATCGCAGTGGCGAGCTCGTCGAGTTCGCACCGACCACCAAGATCTTCGAGGACGCCGCCGACTCCCGTACGCGCGACTACGTCAGCGGCCGCTTCGGCTAAGCGGCCCTCTTAAGGCGCCGGCTGATAGGTCGCGCCGGTGATGCGACCGTTCTTTTCGTCGAGGATCCAGGTTGATCCCTTTTCGAGTTGGGCGCGGGCCCTGGGGACGAGTCCCTGGGCGATCAGGTATTCCAGCAGCTCGTCGACCAGGTCGCCATGCGTGCAGAGCACCACATTGCGTCCCTTGAATTCCTCCGCGAGGCGCAGGATGCTCTCGCCTCCGGATCCTTCTTCCAGGTCCTTCCGTGGCTCGATCGGAAGTTTGCGCTGTTCAGCCAGCGGCTCGAGAGTCTGGAGGCACCGCACGAAGGGGCTCGAGAGGATGGCATCGATCGGTTCCTTCTTGAGCCAGGCAGCCAGCTCCTCGGCCTGCCGGTGGCCTGACTTCGTCAGCGGCCTGAGCCGATCATCGCCCTCCCATTCGGCACGATCGCCCGCCTTCGCGTGGCGAACAACGTAGATTGCCATCAGGTAACGACGGCCTGGAACGAAGCCGCGCTATCCGGTGGCTTCGAGGTCGAGCGCCCGCAACAGGGCACGATCCCGTCGATAGCTGAGCAGGTCGAGGGCTTCATCGATCGTCACCCAGCGAACCTCATCGATCTCACTACCCGCGCGGAATCGGCCGCTGACGACGTCCATCAGCCAGTAGCAAGCGACCTTGTCACGACCCTTGTGGTCGGCGTAGGCGGTGCAGCCGAGCGGGGACACGAGCTTGCAGCGAAGACCCGTCTCCTCCTCCACCTCGCGCAGCGCGGTTTCCTCGAGGGTCTCGCCGCGATCCACCTTTCCTTTAGGGAAAGACCAGTCATCGTAGCCGGGGCGGTGGACGACGGCGAGGCGCATCGCCCCGCGCGACCCATTCCGGCGGACGACGCCCCCCGCGGCCCTGACCAGCTTGGCCTCATCGACGCTCAAGATCTTTGCTGCCATGGACACCCCTTGCGGTATTAGTTGCTGTGACGATGGCTGGGTCGAGGCGGCTCGGCTCATATCATCCACCTTCTGAGCCGCTTGCGGTCAAGTTTTTTCCAGACTTTAGCCCATTCGGCCCGGGCGTGGGCGGCCGCCTCACGTTCGAGCGCGCACAATTCACCCGAAACGAAGGCCCGTGGTCCGCTTCCGGCCCCTCGCAACCAGCGTTGGGCCGTCGCGCTGTCCTGATGATCACCGAGAACATCCTGAAGTGCGGCGGCGGCCTCGGAGAAAAGCGGCACGCTCTTCCCGGCGATCGGCGCGGCTGCCTCGGCGGCATAGCGAGCGCGCTTTGCAAGGATGCGGATGCGATGAAGGTCGGCGTCGGGGGCGGACTCGGGCAGGCCCCGCACGCCCTTGCGCAACCGTTTCCAATCTCGTCGAGCCAGCGCCGGCATGGCGGTCGCCGCGGGCTGGTCGGCTCGCGCGGTGAGGGCCGGCGCGCGAGAGGCCTCGACCAGCCGCTCGATCAGGTCGATGTAACGGTCCGTGCGCATATCCAGCACCAACCGGGCTCGGGCCTCCTCACTCTCCGCCTGCAATTCATCGGCGAGCTCGGCAACGGTCGGGGCGTCATCCGCACTCAGCGCCGTCGTCCGGGCCCGCAAACGCTGGCTCATCACTTGCTTATCGCGAACGCTTCCCAGGCCGGCGCCGAGCCAGCGCAGGTCGGCGCGCAGCGCGTTGGCCCACGCAGGGTCGAGCAGCGCGCGAAACGTCCGCAATTGCGAGCGCAGCCGGCGGGTCGCGACCCTCGCCCGATGAACATCCTCCGGGTCGTCGCCCAGCCGCACGCCGGGGTCGTGGCGCAGCAGGCTGGCGACCGACACTGCGATCACGTGGCGCACCAGGTCGCCGGCCCGGGCAGTCGGCGCCAGCAGGATCGGGTCGACCTCGGGTGCTGCTGTTGCACGCGGCCCGAGCGCGCGCACCAGCTTGGACGCCTGGTCTTCGTCGGAGGCCCCGGCGTGACGCAGGCGGGCGAGGATCGGGTCCAGCAGACGGTCCGCCGAAGGATCGCGCAGCTCGACCTCGACCTCGCGGAAGCGGTTCTGGATGCGAAGTCCCTGGATGACGGAGACGTCATCATCCACGACCTCGGCCAACACCACACCGTCGCTGTTTTTGAGTTGGACCCGCCGGCGTACGGTGGAAAGGCTGGCGACGGGCACGAGCGTGGAACGCCGCACGTAGGCGATCATGAGCGCGACCGCCGCCTCGGGTGGCCGGTTCCCATCGCCTGGGAACTCGAGCTCCCGCCGATTGAGCGTGCGACCTTCGGTCGTGCTCGGGAGTTTGAGCGTCCAGCCCTCACCCTGGCGCAACCGTAGATTGCAGCCCCAGCGCGCCAGTCGCAAGTCTGGCGTGTCGTAGTAGACCGTCTCGAGGCGGCGCTCATCCACGGGCGACGTCTCGACCGCGGCCGCTACGTCTTCGAGATTCGGCAGATGGAAACTGGGCGTGACCGCGAGCTTGATCTCGCGCTCAAGCATCCGGCGCGGATCCGTTGGTCGCCGCCGCGCGGGCAGCGGCCAGCTGCTCGAAGGCCTGCTGCGCGTTGACGCCTTTGATGGTCGGGACCTTCGACCAGGACCCGTTCGGCTGCAATCCCCAGGCGAGCACATCGTCCTCGAGCTCGACGTCGAGGATCTGCGCGAGCCGATCCTGCAAGGCGGGATCCAGCACGGGAACCATCGCCTCGACGCGGCGATCGAGGTTTCGCGGCATCAGGTCTGACGAGCCGAGGTAATACTCGGCCGCGTCGCCGTCCGGACCGAATCGAAAGATCCGGGAATGCTCGAGGAAGCGACCGACCAGCGAGCGGACGCGGATTCGGTCGGAAAGGCCGGGCACGCCGGGGCGCAGGGTACAGAGACCGCGCACGATCAGGTCGATCTCGGTGCCTGCCTGGGATGCCGCGTAGAGCGCCTCGACGATTTCGGGGTCGACGAGGCTGTTGACCTTGAGGATGATGCGGCCACCGCCCGGCCGGGCTGCCTCCCGCTGGATCATGCGGATGATGTTCGTGCGCAAGCCCACGGGGGCCACCAGCAGCCGGCCGAATCGACGCTGACGGCTGTAGCCGGTCAGGAAGTTGAACAGCTCGGACACGTCTGCACCGAGCTCGGGATCCGCCGACAGCAGGCCGACGTCCTCATAGATCTGCGCGGTCTTGGGATTGTAGTTGCCGGTGCCGACGTGTACATAACGGCGGATGCCGTCGGACTCTCGCCGAACGACGAGCGCGACTTTGGCATGCGTCTTGAGCCCGACGACGCCATAGACGACGTGGACGCCCACCTGCTCGAGCTCCTGGGCCCAGGCGATGTTCGCTTGTTCGTCACCGCGAGCCTTCAGTTCGACGAGCGCCACGACCTGTTTGCCGCTCTCGGCCGCGCGGATCAGCGCACGGACGATCGGACTCACTGGACCGGAGGTCCGATAAAGCGTCTGCTTGATGGCCAGGACGTCGGGGTCCTTGGCCGCCTGGTCGATGAAGGCTTCCGCCGAGGTGGTGAACGAGTCATAAGGGTGATGGACGAGGATGTCGCCATCCTTGAGGGCCTCGAAGATGTCGGCCTGCTCCACTCCAACCCCTTGCAACCGCCGCTGGGTGACTGGAGTCCATGGCTCGCCCTTGAGATCCGGACGGTCGAGCGCGTAGATGGCCCAGAGGCTGCTCAGGTCGAGCAAGCCGTCGACGCGGTAGACGTCCGTTGGTTCGAGCTCGAGCTCGCGGACGAGCAGGCCGAGCACTTCGTCGGACATTCCGGCATCGACTTCGAGTCGGACGACCTGTGCCTTGCGCTGCTGCCGGCGTAACTCGTTCTGGATGGCGGCGAGCAGGTCTGCCGCTTCCTCGTCGACCAGGTCGAGATCTGCATCACGCGTGACCCGGAAGGGGTGCTGGCTGACGATCTCCATCCCAGGAAACAGCTCGCTCACATAGAGCGCGATCACCTGCTCGAGCGGAATGAAACGCTTACCGTCCGGCAAGACGATGAAGCGAGGCAGCAGCGGCGGGACCTTGACCCGGGCGAAGCGCATCTGGTGGCGGACCGGGTCGCGGACCATCACCGCGAGGTTGAGCGAGAGGTGGGAGATGTAGGGGAAAGGATGCGCCGGATCCACGGCCAGGGGCGTGAGCACCGGGAAAATCCGAGCACGAAATTCGGCGACCAGGTACTCGCGATCGGCCTCGTCGAGGTTGGCGACGGAGGCGATCGAGACCCCTTGCTGCTCGAGGGCCGGCGCCACCTGGTGCGTGAACAGATCGGTGCTCCGCTGGAGCAGGCCTCCCGCCCGCTGGTGAATCGCCCGGAGCTGCTCGCCGGTGGTCATGCCGTCCGGCGAGGTCTGGGGCAGGGCAGCGTGCACCTGTTCTTTCAAGCCGGCAACCCGGACCTGGAAGAACTGGTCGACGTTCTCACCCAAGATCGCCAGGAAGCGCACCCGCTCGAGCAGGGGGAGCGACTCGTCCTCCGCCATGGCGAGCACCCGCTCGTCAAAGTCGAGCTGGGAAAGCTCACGGTTGAGGTAGCGCGGCTGGGATTGGACCGGGGCCAGCTGGACCCGCGGGGCCTCCACGGGAGCCGCCTCGTGGACGGTCGGCAGTGAAGCGGCCGGCAAGTGGTCCCAGAGTGACACTGGGGCTGGCTGGGCAGGCGCAGACGCCTCGAACTTAGGTGTGCCTTCCCCCATCGGCCAAGTATAGGGAGGCCAGGTTAAGG
>Ga0209526_10000246_pt1 | contig 34161 bp, 21 predicted proteins | sample JacPinW_OM2H0_M1_FD_188566 | JGI IMG/M metagenome (GOLD analysis project Ga0209526, IMG submission 188566) | Forest soil microbial communities from Algoma, Ontario, Canada - Jack Pine, Ontario site 1_JW_OM2H0_M1 (SPAdes) (version 2) | ecosystem: Environmental > Terrestrial > Soil > Boreal... | reverse complement strand
CAAAAAAATAGCGCCGGGAAAGCGGCGCTGGAACAAAAACTAGTTATATTTCATAGTACCACAGAAACGTGTACGAGTCAAGCCCCATTCCGTAAGATGGAGCGTTAGGCCTAGGCGTGGAAGGCGGCGACAAGCCGCCGGACTCCGAAGGAGATGGTGTGGAACCTTTGATCCAACTGCGAAATCTCGAGAAATCCCTGGAGGCTGGCCCGAACAAGTTTTTTCTGCTTCGCCGGATCAATCTGGATATTCAACAGGGCGAGTTTGTGACCATCATGGGGCCATCAGGAGCGGGCAAATCCACGCTTCTCAGCATTATCGGGATGCTCGATAGCGCGTGGACAGGCGAATACTACTTCCTGGACCAAGCGGTGCACAAACTCAACGTGAAGAAGCGCAACGAGCTGCATAAGGCCAATATCGGGTTCGTGTTCCAGAGCTACCACCTGATCGACAACCTTACGGTGTTCGAGAACCTGGAGATTCCGCTGTCGTATAAGAATGTGCCACACAAAGAGCGGGTGAGTCTGGTGTGCGACGCGCTGGACCGCTTCAACATCGTGGGAAAGAAAGACTTGTTCCCCAACCAGCTCTCCGGCGGGCAACAGCAACTGGTGGGTGTGGCGCGCGCGGTGATCCAAAAACCCAAGCTGATCCTGGCGGACGAGCCCACCGGGAACCTGCACTCCGAACAGGGCGAAGAGATCATGCAGTTGTTCAAACGACTGAACGAGGCGGGAACGACGATCATCCAGGTGACGCATTCGGAGCGGAATGCAACGTTCGGCAATCGAATTATTCAACTCAAAGACGGCTGGGTGGTCAGCGAAGGCACGGTCGCGGCGCGCGTCGGGTAACCGCGTATCCGCACGCGCTAAAACACCGACTGGCCAACAGACACGAAGCGCTCGGCCTTAAGGTCCCCGTTGAAACCCATGGCCCAAACAGCCTGAGCTTAGTTTCGAAGGAATATCCGATCGCCAGCCCGGCGGAGTGAACAAGCGGCGGGCGCTGTCGCCCCGAACGACAATGGAATAAACTCTGGAAACACGAATCGAATGAGAACAACCAACGCTCACCCTCATCGAGTCCTGCTGGCGGACGACCAAGGCGACATTCGCGACGCGTTGCGTCTGTTGTTACGGCGCGAAGGCTACGAGACTCACGGCGCAGCTTCGCCGAGCGAAGCCCTGGCGGCAATTGAGGCGCGCGAATTCGACGCGGTTCTCATGGATTTGAATTACGCGCGAGATACCACCTCGGGCCAGGAAGGCCTGGACCTGTTGCCGCGCATTCAGATGGTGGACAGCACCCTTCCGGTCATCGTGATGACGGCGTGGAGCAGCGTGGAAGTGGCGGTGGAAGCGATGCGGCGAGGCGCGCGGGATTTCATCCCCAAGCCTTGGGAGAATCAGCGACTGCTGACGATCCTGCGGACGCAGATCGATCTGCGGCAGGCGCTCCGTCAAGCGTCGCGGCTGGAGGCGGAAAATCGGCTGTTGCGCGCGGAATCTCGCCCCACCATGATCGCGGAATCCGAGGCCATGCGGCCGGTGCTGGACATCATCGGGCGAATCGGGCCTTCCGACGCCAACGTGCTGATCACCGGGGAACATGGCACCGGGAAAGAAGTGGTCGCGCAAACGCTGCACGCCCTTTCGCCGCGCGCGACGACCCCCATGGTGACGGTAAACGCGGGCGGGCTGTCCGAGGGCCTGTTCGAGAGCGAGTTGTTCGGTCACGTGAAGGGCGCGTTTACCGATGCGCGGGTCGATCGCGTGGGCCGCTTTGAATTGGCGGACGGGGGAACCTTGTTTCTCGACGAGATCGCCAATGTGCCGCTGAAACTCCAGGCCAAACTGCTTCGGGTGCTGGAGACAGGCGAACTGGAGCGCGTGGGATCTTCGAGCACGCGGCGTGTGGACGTTCGGGTGATCGCGGCGACCAACGTGGACGTCAACGCAGAAGCCGCGGCCGGACGGTTCCGGCAGGATTTGCTGTTTCGTCTGAATACGATTGAGATTCAGCTCCCGCCGCTGCGAGAGCGCCGTGAAGACATCGAGCTGCTGGCGCAGCATTTCCTGCGGGGCTATGCGCAGCGCTACCGAAAGACCATTTCCGGTTTTGACGCCGTAGCCACGCAGGTGCTTCACGAACATCCGTGGCCGGGGAACGTCCGGGAACTGGACCACGCGATCGAACGTGGAGTGCTGCTGGCAACGGGACCGCTCGTACGAACAGCTGACCTGGGGCTACGCGTCGCCGCGCCCGGCAGCGCAGCGCGGTTGGAAGAGATGAGCCTCGACGATGTGGAGCATCATCTGATTCAGCGGACGCTGGCGCGTTACAACGGGAACGTGAGTCAAGCGGCCAAGGCCTTGGGGCTGAGTCGAAGCGCGATGTATCGCCGGCTGCAAAAGCACGGCTTGGAATGAAGCGCCTGACTTACGAGCGCCGCATACAGCTTCTGGCGCTGGCGGCGGGTCTGCCCGGTTCGGCGATCGCCCTCATTCTTCTGTGGACCGGCACCTATTCCTCTAGAACTGCGTGGACGCTGGCGGTTTTCATCTTCAGCCTGTGGCTGGGATTTGCGTTTTCTCTCCGCCATCGCGTGGTGTTTTCCTTACAGACACTCTCAAACCTGCTGGCGGCGCTGCGCGAGGAAGACTTTTCCGTGCGCGGAAGAGGTGCGCAGCGGGACGACGCGATGGGCGAAGTGATGATCGAAGTCAATGCGCTGAGCGAGACGCTTCGCGAGCAGCGGCTTGGAGCGCTGGAAGCCACGGCGCTTTTGCGCACGGTGATGGAAGAGATTGACGTCGCGATTTTCACCTTTGACAACGAGACGAAACTTCGCTTGGTAAATCGAGCGGGCGAGCGCTTGCTCGCTCGGCCAGTGGAGCGCTTGCTTGGCTTCACGGCCGGGGAGCTAGGATTGGGTGCTTGCCTGGACGGAGAGCCCGTGCGCACGATGGAGTTAAGTGTTATGGGAGGCGGTGGACGTTGGGGAATGCGGCGCGGGTCATTTCGCCAGGCTGGGCTGCCGCATCATCTGGTTGTTTTGAGCGACTTGAGCCGAGCGCTACGCGACGAAGAACGCCAAGCCTGGCAGCGCCTGATCCGCGTAATGGGGCACGAGTTGAACAATTCCCTGGCGCCGATCCAGTCCGTGGCGCAAAGCCTGGAAAGCGGATTGCAATCGGTGACGTCGACGCTGGAATCTCAGTCCGGACCGAACGCCGCGCTGCTGGATGACTTGCGGCAAGGATTCGGCATCATCCGCTCGCGAACGGAGGCTTTGGGGCGTTTTATGGCGGCGTACTCGCGTCTGGCGCGGCTGCCGGCGCCAAAGCTGGCTCCCGTGCAGGTGCGCGAATGGGTCGCGCGGGTGGTAAAGCTGGAAACACGCGTGAAGCTGGAGCTCGAACAGGGGCCGGACGTGGTGATTTCGGGGGACGGCGACCAGCTTGAGCAGTTGCTGATTAACCTGGTGCACAATGCGGCGGACGCGGTCTTAGAAAGCGGGAGAAGCGCAAGCATCGGATGGGCACGCCAGGATTCACAATTGCATGTTTGGGTGAGAGACGACGGCCCGGGCATTCAAAATACGGCGAACGTGTTTGTTCCGTTTTTTACCACCAAACCAGGGGGCACGGGCATCGGGCTGGCACTCAGCCGTCAGATCGCGGAAGCTCACGGAGGAACGTTGACGCTTGAGAACCGGCGCGACACACGAGGTTGTGAAGCGAGGTTGCGCTTGCCGCTGTGATGGATGGCGCGGGCTGCCGCGGAGAAGGGTTCGCCGCCTATTTCGTCGGAGAGTGGGTTCATCTCCGTCCCTCACGTGGCAGCCGGCCGCCTGTGCGTTTGTCCCAAGCTTCGGGCGCGCGGAACCAGCAGCCCTTGGTTTCCTGGCTGATGTGACAAATGTCCCGGGCGGTCCGGTAAGCCTCATCCTGCCCCAAGCGGCGGCGTTCTGAGGAAAACTGGAACAGGCGCGGACAGGCGCCACGCTCTGGAAGCAAGGAAAGTAACGTTGCACGAGTACCATTACCCCAGCTAGCGCAGTTTCTTAAGATCGAACGTTGCCTCGATCGTTTTGGCCTCCGGCGTGACCACCACAACCGTGGCCGGCTCGGACGCGACGTCCCTGGCATCGTACTCAAGCCACACGGACGCGCCGTCGAGGACCGCGGGGACATCCTTCGTTGGGGCGGAGTAGATAGGTTTGTCGTGGATGGAACGCGTAGCGATGATCTTTCCACGCTGTTTCATATTGAATCTAAAGTTCTGCCAGAAGTTTTCCGGCCGAAGAGCGGTGTCCTGCTTTTGCGAATTGGCAGCGCCCGGACTCTGTTCCTGCTTTGGATAGGCCGCCGGCAGCATGAGTAATATGCGCACGGTTACCCGATCTCCGCGCTGGTGATATTCCTGAAGTGCTTGTTGTTCGGTGTAGCCGTTTAGCTTTTTTCGTGATTCATCGACCACTTCCGCGAAGGGGGTAAGTACTTCAATATCAACGATGTGAGGACCCCCCGCTGCTTTTTCGGCAACTTGTTGCAGGTAGGGCGTCAAGAAATCCGCCGTCGCCTGGTCATTTCGTTGACCGAGAACCCAAGCCTCATGCACCGAAGCCGGGCTCAACGGCGTTTCATAGGCGTGCAGCTCAAGCGCCAGCAGAAATAAAGAATTGACCATTGCCACAGAACTGCGCTGAAATCCAGTTCGATGAAAAAGCACTCATTTCTCCTGCGATTGGATGCGCTGTGCATCCAACAGGACTTTCCCCCTTCCTAGAATAGAAACTTTGAAATCGGAAAACACCGAGAAATTCTCATCGTTTGAAACGGAGGAGCCGGGGACAAAACCGCTGCCCTGCATGAGGAATGCACAACCAATAGAACCATGCAAAACTTGCTGACGGGGCGAAAAAAAAACATAAACCTGATTCCGAGGACTGCGTGTAAGTCGCTTGCATAGATAGGCTTAGTGCCGAAACCTGTTGGCCACCGACGTGCGCAAAACGTAACTGATGACCGGAGTCGTAGCGACAGCGGCCTATCGTCGGGAGTTCATTGGATGAGTCGGGAGAATCAAGACCCCACACCTAGATGGCGAGAGCGAGTCGCCGCACTGAGGAACATTCCCCCGGTTCTTCGAATGGTTTGGGAAGCAGCACCGAAGATTGTTGTTGGCAGCTTGACCTGCCGGGTTATAGCCGCTCTATTACCGCTCGCCGTTCTGGCCGTCACACTCGTAATCATCAACGACATCGTTGGCTTCACCACGCACCGGAACGCCCTTCCCACAAATTTTTGGTGGTTGGTGGCCCTTGAATTCGTGCTCGCCGGTTTCGCAGGAATTCTGGTTCGCTTGATCAATTTTTGCGACCTGGTGCTGGCGGACAAATACAGCCGCTACATCAGCACGAAGATCATGCAGCACGCTTCGCGGTTGGATCTCACTTCATTCGAGGATCCACTGTTTTACGACAAGCTGGAGCGTGCCAGGGTGCAAGGCACGGATCGCATCGTCATGATCCAGTCGACCGGTCTGCTGATCCAACAGGTGGTTACCACCGTCAGCCTGGCGGGCAGCATTCTATTTTTGTCGCCATGGATTCTTGTGGCGCTGGTGGTCTGCGTGATACCGGCCTTCCTCGGAGAAACCCATTTCGCGTTCATGGGCTACTCCTTGAACTTCCGCCAGACGCCTGCCAAGCGGGAGATGGATTACCTTCGGATTCTCGGAGGGAGCAAGGAAACCGCAAAGGAATTGAAGCTGTTTGGGCTCGGCTCTTTCCTGGTGGGCCGCTATACCAAGCTCTCCGACGAGCTTCATGCACAAAATGTGGGGCTGGCGAAGCGTCGGCTGTGGGTCGGCGCGCTTCTCACCCTGCTCGGGACCGTCGGATATTATGGAAGCTACGCTTTCGTCATCTATCAGACGGTGATCGGTGTGCTGGACATCGGCACCCTTACGTTCATGACCGGAGCGATCGCCGGAGCCAGCACGAACATTCAGGCGGTCTTTTCGACCTTTTCGACGATCGCGGATCAAGCACTGTTCATCACCGACCTGCTGGAATTTTTCAGCGTTCAGCCCAAAGTGTTCTCGAAGCCCAATGCTCTGCCGGCTCCGCGACCGATTCGCAAGGGCTTTGAATTCCAAAACGTTTCCTTTGCCTATCCAGGGCAGTCCAGGAGGGTTTTGAGCGACGTTAGCTTCCGTCTGGAACCCTTCGAGCGTCTAGCGCTTGTCGGCGAGAACGGTCAAGGCAAGACCACGATCGTCAAGCTGCTGACCCGGTTGTACGACCCCACGAACGGCCAGATCCTTCTGGATGGTATCGACCTTCGCGAGTACGACGTGGAGGATCTGTGGAAAGAGATCGGAGTCATCTTCCAGGATTTCATGCGCTACGACCTGACCGCCTCGGAAAATATCGCGATCGGCCGAATCGAGGACTCCGAGAATGTCTTCCGGCTGCGTTCTGCGGCGCAAAAAAGCTTGGCTGAACAGGTCATCCGCAAACTTCCAAAAGGTTACGACCAGATTCTTGGGCGTCGGTTCGATGGAGGCGTGGATCTGTCCGGCGGAGAATGGCAGAAAATGGCGTTGGCCCGCGCGTATCTACGCGATGCGCAACTGCTGATTCTGGACGAGCCTACCGCAGCTCTGGATGCCCGGTCGGAACATGAAGTGTTCCAACGCTTTGCCGAATTGACCAAGGGCAAGATGGCTTTGTTGATTTCCCACCGCTTCTCTACCGTGAAGATGGCGGACCGGATTCTGGTTTTGGAAAACGGACGGATTGCCGAGCAGGGGCACCACGAACAGCTCTTGTTGGACAAAGGGCGCTACGCGGAGATGTTCGAGTTGCAGGCGGCAAGTTATCGATGAGGATGAGGGAAGATCTGATGGCTACACAGCATTATCCCGGTTTGGACTCGACACCATCGTTGCTGGGCGCCGGCAGTTTGCGGGACGGCGCGCGGCGAAAAGAATATTGCGGATCGGCGGCGCGGTATCGCGGGACGGTCCAGTACGGTCAGCTGTGGCTGGGCGCTTTGCTCGAAGCATGGTCCTGGAAGGTTCGACCGAAGAGCACCCGCATTCCTGCCTTCGAGGCCAAGTGGCAGGAAGCAGCCGACTCCATCGAAACGAGATGCGAAATTCTCCGGAGTTTGGCTTCCGCCGGAAACAGGTTGCGGGAGGACGCCGCAGTACTTCTGGGAAATTCCGATCGTCTTCGCCAGAGCCTTCAGAGAACCAAGGAAGCGATTCGCGAGGCCAGCAAGCAGCCGCAGGTGGAAATCGCGGACGGATGGTATGTGCCGCGCGTTTACGCCGCCGTAGTGAGTTATTTGCAGGCCGTGAACTACGAATTCGACGAACGGACGTTCCAGCAATTCTTCACCGCCATGCAAGAGGCTATGCCATTTGCCATGGCGGAGTTGTGGCAACTACACCCCTTCACGGAATTCGCATTGCTCGAGCGGGTGGCTGCTCGCGCGGATCAGCTCGATGCGACCGCGACATACTCCGATATGACGGAGCCGGCGGTTGGCGCGCCGGCGACCGTTCCGACGGCTCTGTTCCAGGTGGCCAACCTATCTGTTGTGGTCGAGAGTCTGCGGCGCATATGCGGCCTAGACTGGAATGAGCTGTTCGAACAGATCAATACGACGGAGCACATTCTGCGGCAAGACCCGTGCGGCGCCTATAGCCGGATGGATTTTGCCACACGCGATACCTATCGCAAGACGATCGCTGAGCTGGCAAAACGCTCGAATGCAGATGAGCAGAAAGTCGCCGGGAAGGTCATTGAATTGTCGCTCCAGCCCCATCTCTCCACAGAGCAGCGGATCACAGAACGCCGGTCGCACGTCGGCTACTATCTTGTCGGAGAAGGCCGGAAGGCTCTCGAAGAAGCCATCGGATACCGGCCCACGTTGACGGAACGAATGCGGGCCTTCATCAAACGCTGGCCGGATTTTTCCTACATTCTGGGAATCGAGCTTGCCACCCTGGCACTGATGGCCGTGGTGATATTCGAAGCGAAGATCAAGTTTTCGGGCTTGCTGGCCATGGCGCTGTTTCTGCTGCCCGCGGCGGAGTGCGCGGTCGCGCTGATAAATCAGTTTGCGACGGCCCTGTTTCCACCCAAAGCTCTACCCAAACTCGATTTTTCCGCCGGTATTCCGGCTGAATTCACAACCATGGTCGTGGTTCCCACGTTGCTGACCGGCGAAGAGCAGATGAACCGGGCGGTGAGAGACCTGGAGATCAGATTTTTGGCGAATCGGGACGCGAATCTTCACTTTGCGCTCCTGACGGATCCACCGGATTCCGCGACGCAATTTGACGACAAAGACAAGCTGGCCGACCAGTGCGCACATCTGATCCAGGCATTGAATGCGAAGTATGCCGCCGAAGAAAAAGGGTCGTTCTTCGTCTTCCACCGGCATCGCGCCTACAACCCATCAGAGGGCATTTGGATGGCGTGGGAGCGCAAGCGCGGGAAACTGCTGGACTTCAACAAGCTGCTCGTGGGGACCAGCGATAACTTCCCGGTAAAGGCCGGGAATCTCTCGATTCTCCGGAACGTCAAATATGTGATCACCCTCGATTCGGACACCCAGTTGCCGAGGGATGCCGCGCACCGACTGGTAGGGGCTATCGCTCACCCGCTCAACCGCGCGGTGATCGATCCAGCGACAAACACCGTAGTGGATGGTTATGGGGTTCTTCAGCCGCGCGTGGATATTAGCATTCAATCCGCCAGCCGCTCGCGATTGGCAGCAATTTTTTCAGCGGATGCGGGTTTCGACGTTTATACTCGAGCCGTTTCCGACGTTTATCAGGACCTATTCGGTGAAGGCAGCTTTACAGGTAAAGGAATATACGAAGTTCATACCTTCCAGCAGGTGCTGGAGCACAGGTTCCCTTGCAACGCGATTCTCAGCCACGACATGATCGAGGGCGCTTACGCGCGCGCCGGCTTGGTGTCGGATATCGAGGTTGTCGACGACTATCCCTCTCATGTCAGCGCCCTCAGCCGGAGAAAGCACCGATGGGTGCGGGGCGATTGGCAAATCATTTTCTGGCTTCTGCCCCGCGTGCCAGACTTTTTCGGAAAGACCGTTCCCAATCCCCTTTCCATCATTTCCCGCTGGAAGATACTGGACAACCTGCGTCGCAGCCTAACGGAGATGGCCACCTTCGTGATGTTGCTGAGCGGCTGGCTGTTTCTTCCCGGCAAAGCGCTGTACTGGACCCTGGCGACGTTGGGCGTCATCGCGCTACCAACCTACTGCCAGTTTGCCATGTCGATCTTGCGCGCGCGGGGCGCCTTATTTACGGCCGCCTTTTGGCAAAACCTGGGCGCTGATTTTGCGATTTCGCAGGCGAATCTTTTCATGCGCGTGGCGTTCCTATGCCATCAGAGTCTGGTTACGATCGATGCGGTGGTAAGGGCGGTTGTCCGCATGACCGTAACCCACGAGAGGCTCTTGGAGTGGGAAACGGCGGCGGAAGCGGAAATCGATTGGCAGAAAACAAGTCCGGTCGAAACCTATTTGGAAATCACGCCGTGGTTGTCTTTCCTCGTCGGGCTGTTCCTGGCGGTCGACCGCGCCGGGTCCTTCCTGGTCGCGTTGCCTCTTTTGGTGCTCTGGGGACTGTCAAAGCCTGTGGGCCAGTGGCTGAATTTGCCCGCTCGAACCGGAGAAGCGAAAATGGAAGCCCAAGATAAGGCGGTGCTTCGCCAGTCAGCCTTGTACACGTGGCGTTTGTTCCGGGAATTCAGCACGGCAGAAGAAAATTGGCTGGTTCCCGACACGGTCATGGAGCCGGCGTCCCTCATGATCCACCGTATTTCGACGACCAATCTCGGTTTGCTGCTGAACTCGCGGCTCGCGGCCGTTGATCTGGGTTTTCTAACCCTCCCGGAATTCATCGCGGACACGGAGCGAACCTTCGATTCCATCGATCGCTTGCCCCGGCTCAACGGGCAAATGTATAACTGGTACGACACCCTGACGCTTGAGGCTGTCAAGCCACGGTTTATCTCCGCTGTGGACAACGGCAACCTGATCTGCTCTCTGTGGACGATTAAGCAGGGCTGCTTGGGAGCTGTGAGCGAACCACTGTTCCGTAACGAGATTTGGCGGGGCGTGCGGGATCATCTCGACATCGTGGAAGAATTGCTTACGGCGGAAAGTCAGGACACCGCTCTCATCGCTAGGGTCCGGGATTTACAGCAGAGGGCAAAATCGCTGGGGGAATCGCCGCTAGCCTGGGCGGAAGCCCTGCAGGGTTTCGCGCAGGACGTCATCACGCTGGACAAGAAGCTGGCCGGGGACGCGAAGGCCAGCGAGGCGACGTGGTGGGCCCACGAATTGTGCCTGCGAGTCACGCACCTTGAAAACCTGCTGTACGACTTTGCGCCATGGCTGCTGCCGCAATTCGCCAAGTACTATGCAGATCCAGCGCTCCAGCAGATTATCGGTTCCAAGAAATTGACGCTCGAATCTATCCCAAGACTGTGCTCCGAACTTGAACAGAAGCTTTCGGGCCTACGCGAAGGGAAAGATTCGAGCATCGACACCCGGTCGGTCCTGCAACTCATGCATTCCGCGATCGCCAGGACCAACAGCATATCGAGCACCATTGTAAACAGACTCGAGCGTATTGCCGCCCGCGCGGATGCTCTGGCAAAGAGCATGGATTTTAAGTTCTTCCTCGATCCCAAGAAAAAGCTTCTCTTCACTGGTTTCAACGTGGAAGAAGGGCGTTTTACACCGAGCCACTACGACCTGTTGGCTTCCGAAGCGCGTTCGGCGGTGTTCGTGGCCATCGCTAAGGGGGAAATTCCCCAGGAGAGTTGGCTCGCTTTGGAGCGGCGTTTCACCAACATCGACGGTGAAAATGTGCTGCTTTCCTGGACGGGCACGATGTTCGAGTACCTGATGCCCTTGTTGTGGATGAAGTCTTACCCGAATACCATCTTGGACGAAACCACGCAGGCGGTTGTGCGCAGTCAAAAGAAATTCGCCGAACTCAAGTCCGTTCCGTGGGGAATCTCCGAGGCATCGTGTTCGAAAATAAACTCTTCGGGTCACTATCACTACGAAGCATTCGGAGTTCCAGGATTGGCGGTGAGCCGCGACCTTTCACCAGACATCGTCGTGTCTCCTTACTCGTCGTTCTTGAGCTTGCATGTGGACGTGAAGGGCGCTTTGGAGAACATACACAGGCTGAAGAAACTGGGGTTGCTGGGGTCGTACGGATTTTACGAATCCGCGGATTTCACGCCGTCCCGGGTCAATTCGGTCAGCAAGTTTGAGATCGTACGTTGCTGGTTGGCCCATCACCAAGGAATGAGTCTCATGTCCGTGGCCAACATCCTATGCAACTCGTCATCGCAGCGACGGTTCCACGCCGAGCCTATGGTCGCGGCTACGGAACGTCTCCTCCATGAGAAGTCCCCGCGGACGTCGCAGGTCGAAATACCCGCTACGGCAGACGAAAGCGCCGCCGGGATGTCGGCCATCAAGGATTTGTGCGACGCGGCCAGGGAAAATTGGGGAGTCGCTCCGAAACTCGACACGGCGGCGTGACCGAATGGAATGGCTGGCGCGCCACTACACAATCCACTGTATTGCTCCATCCCAAAGCAGCAGTTTAAATAGCCTGCGACAGCACACGGATTTTCGAATCCGGTTTGGTGGAAGGAAGAGGTAATTCTTCCCCGCCGAGTCCACCGCACCGCGTCGCGTACCACATCCCGGAGGCACAATTCTAATCGAGGACGGTTCATGCCGACTCCGAAACCAGCTCTTGCGTCCAAGATCACGCCGAAGACACCGCAACTTGTCTGGGGCAGCGATAGAGAAGCTGTGAAACAAGCCATTCGCAGGCGAATTGCCGAGCGCGCTTACTTTTGTTCGAAGCCTCGGGACGTAAGCAAGGTAAGGTAATGACCAAGCGCATTGGCTCCCAGCCGAATCAGAGGTCTTGCAAGGTGGCCTGGATCTCCGCGAGGCTGGGAGCTGGCTGGCGATCCATGCGTCGCTTCCGGATGTCTTGGCAGAAGACGTGCAAATCTATCTGGAGCCCCATCGTGTGATCGTCCAAGCGATAAAGAGCCAGGAAGCAGGAAACAAGGATTCTCAGCCGCAGGGGTTGACACAACGAGAGCTTTTTATGGTACGCAACCTGAAGGTACAGGTAGAGCCAACCACCGCTAGCGCGTCTTTCCGAGATCAAACTTTGACACGGACGCTCAAGAAACGCTATCCCGCGGACAACACGGCACAGTGATAGACTACCAGCCCATTCGCCCATCCAGTCTTGGGGCGACTCCGCTTCCGGGCGGAGGTTGGCAGTTTGTGGTTTGGGCTCCCGACCGCAAGAAAGTTGATCTACATTTGCACCAGAGCTACTCCGCCCTCTTGCCGATGGACCGCGATGCGCTGGGCTATCACCGCGCGGTTGTGAAGGAGGCCAGACCCGGCTCGAGATATCAATATCGGCTGGACGATTCTTGCGAGCGTCCGGATCCGGCATCGCGTTTTCAACCGGATGGCGTTCATGGCCCATCTCAACTCGTTGACCTGTCCGGGTTTGAATGGACAGATTCCAGTTGGGAGGGATTCGCGCTGGAAGACAGCGTCTTTTACGAACTTCATGTGGGCACGTTCACCCCGGAAGGAACCTTTGCGGCCCTAATTCCCCATCTCGACCGCCTCGCCGAGTTGGGAATAACAACGATCGAACTCATGCCGATCGCACAATTCCCAGGTGTTCGCAACTGGGGTTATGACGGCGTATATCCCTTTGCGGTTCAAAACAGCTATGGCTCACCGCGCGATTTGCAGAATTTCGTCAACGCTGCTCATGCCCGCAACCTCGGCGTCGCGTTGGACGTGGTTTACAACCATTTGGGCCCAGAAGGCAATTACCTGGCAGCATACGGCCCTTACTTCACGGATCATTACCGCACACCATGGGGATCAGCACTGAATTTCGACGGGCCCCAGAGCGACGAGGTACGTCGTTTTTTCATCCAGAATGCGCTCTATTGGCTGGAAGTTTTTCATTTCGACGTTCTGCGCCTCGACGCTGTGCACAGTATTTTCGATGCGAGTGCCTTCCCGTTCCTGGCCGAACTGTCCACGGCGGTCGCGTCGTTGTCCAACCGAGTGACTCGAAAAATGCATTTGGTAGCTGAGAGCGATCTCAATGACGTGCGCATCCTCGGTCCGGCTCGTCAAGGCGGATATGGAATGGACGCACAATGGAGCGATGATTTTCACCACTCCGTGCACACCCTGCTCACCGGGGAGAAGTCAGGATATTACTCGGACTTTGGCGACGTGCACCATCTCGCAAAGACCTTAAAGGACGGCTGGTACTATACCGGGCAATACTCCCGCCATCGCCAGCGCAAGCATGGGAATTCACCTTCCGGTCTCAAGCACGCGCATTTCGTCGTCTGTAGTCAAAACCACGACCAGATCGGCAACCGCGCTCTCGGTGACAGGCTCAGCTGCCAGGTCAACTTTGAGAGCTTGAAGTTAGCTGCGGGAATAACTACGCTCAGCTCTTTCGTGCCGCTCTTATTCATGGGCGAAGAATACGGAGAGACGGCTCCCTTCCAGTATTTTACCAGTCACACCGATCCGCAATTGGCCGAGGCGGTTCGTCGCGGCCGCCAGGAAGAATTTGCCAACTTTCGTTGGACAGGAGAGATTCCCGACCCGCAGGCGGAGTCTACCTTTGCCGCGTCAAAACTCAACCACGTCCTCATTGCCAATGAGCCTCATGGTACCCTGCAACGCTTCTACCGAATGCTCTTGCGTTTTCGTCGTGATCATCAGTTGGCCCGAACTACCTTGCTTGCCGTAACGGAATATGAGTCCCCAAGGGCAGTGATGGTCCTCCATGGAACGGCCAGAAACCTGCTCGCCATGCTGTTTCATTTCGGTGATGCAACCGGGATATGGACGGTCCACCTCCCATCGGGAACCTGGGAAAAACGGCTCGATTCCGCAGATTCACTTTGGAAAGGTCCCGGAATCTCCCTGCCGCCCGAAATCGAGGTTGCCGGAAGCTTCCGGGTGAGCCTCCCACCACGCTCCTTCGTCGTGCTCGAACGTTCAAATCCTTCTTCGGAGTGAAGATGCGCTACCTTTGTGTCCACGGTCATTTCTATCAGCCACCCCGAGAAAACCCGTGGCTGGAAGCGGTAGAATTGCAAGACTCGGCATATCCCTACCACGACTGGAACGACCGAATCACAGCGGAATGCTACGGGCCAAACGCGACGTCACGAATTCTCGACGGGGAGCAGCGAATTGTGCAGTTGGTGAATAACTATGCACAGATAAGTTTCAACTTTGGACCGACGCTGCTGTCCTGGATGGAATCCAAAGCGAACAAGGTTTATGAGGCTGTGCGCGAAGCTGACAAAGCCAGCCAAGCGCGCTTTTCAGGTCATGGCGACGCCGTGGCACAGGCCTATAATCACATGATTCTGCCGCTGTCGAACGCGCGAGACAAAGCAACGCAGGTGAAATGGGGCATACGAGATTTCGAGCATCGCTTTGGAAGATTTCCCGAGGGGATGTGGCTGCCTGAGACCGCCGTCAATACTGAAACGCTCGAGGTTCTGGCCGCAAACGGCATCAAGTTCACGATACTTGCTCCCCGTCAAGCAAAACGGATACGCCGCCGCGGCACGCGTACCTGGCAGGACGTGAGCGGCGAACGGATCGATCCGAGCCGCGCGTACCTCGTACAGCTTCCATCGAAGCGCACCATCCATGTGTTTTACTATGACGGACCGATTTCACAGGCAGTCGCATTTGAAGGGCTGCTCAACAATGGGCAGCGTTTTGCCGATCGTTTGATGAGCGGCTTCTCCGACGCACGCCAGTGGCCGCAACTCGTTCATATCGCGACAGACGGCGAAAGTTACGGCCACCATCACCGTTTTGGAGAGATGGCGCTGTCCTATGCGCTGCACCACGTGGAAATGAACAAGCTGGCTGAATTAACAAATTACGGGCAATTTCTGGAGCGTCATCCCGCCGACCATATCGTAGAGATTGTGGACAATACTTCGTGGAGCTGCGTGCACGGTGTAGAGCGATGGCGCGCAAACTGCGGCTGTAATTCCGGCGGCCATGCGGGTTGGAGCCAGGAATGGCGAGGGCCGCTCCGTGCGGCGCTCGATTGGCTGCGGGACCGCCTGGCTCCTTTGTACGAAGAAAAGGCTGGGCCGCTCCTTAAGAATCCATGGCTGGCCCGCGACGAATACATCCGCGTCATTCTGGATCGCTCGCAAGAAAACGTCGCGAAGTTCCTCGCAGACCACGGCACTCATTCTCTTCAGCCAGACGAACAGATAACCGCACTGAAACTGCTCGAGATGCAGCGGCATGCCATGCTCATGTACACGAGCTGCGGATGGTTCTTTGACGAACTCTCCGGCCTTGAAACCGTCCAAGTTATTCAATATGCCGGCCGCGCCGTCCGGCTCGGCCAAGATTTTCTCGGGGATCAGCTCGAATCGGGATTCCTGGAGCGGCTCGCTTTGGCGAAGAGCAATCTCCCCGAGCACGGGGATGGGAAGCTCCTCTACGAGAAATGGGTGAAGCCTGGCTTTGTGGCCGCCGACGAAGTCGCAGCACACTATGCAATTAGCTCTCTTTTCGAATCGTACGGACAGCAAACCAAAGTCTATTGCTACGACGTCGAACGTGAAGATTACTCCCTGGAAGTAGAAGGCAAGCAACGCTTGGCGGTGGGCCGTGCCCGAATTCACTCCGCCATCACCTATGAGTCGGCAACCCTAAGTTTCGGCGTTCTGCATCTCGGGGATCACAACATCACCTGCGGAGTCCGTCCTTTCGAGAACAAAGAGAAGGATGACGCATCCCGAAGCAACCTCACGGATGCGTTCGCGAAAGCGGGCGCCGCCGAGGCTATCCGAATTCTCAGTGAAGAATTTCCAGCAACTTCGTTTTCCCTGCGAACGTTGTTCCGGGATGAACAGCGGAAGATTGTGAATATCATCCTGAACGACTCGCTGGCAACAGCAGCGGCGGCGTACCGCGGCATCTATGACAACCAGGCTTCCCTGATTCGGTTCCTGAGTGGCCTAGGTATCCCGGTGCCCGCCGCGTTTCGGGCTGCTGCGGAAATTGCCCTGAACAACCAGCTCAAACAAGCCTTCGAGCGGGAGGAACTTGATATCGACAGCGTCCAAAGCTACATTAAGGAAGCTTCTGCGATACATGTCGCGCTCGATGTGCCGAGCCTGGAATACACGATCCGGAAACACCTGGAAAAGGAAGCTACGCAGTTTGCGACCGATCCCGCAAATGTTGAGTACGTGCAAAGATTCAGGCGGCTGCTGGAACTGGTCGTCACTTCGCTTCCCTTTCCGGTCGTTCTATGGGAAGTTCAAAACATTTGCTACGGTCCGCTCATCAAGGCCACGGAGCAGCTGCGCAGAGAAGCACAGAAAGACGATCCGACTGTGCAACACACCCTGAACGAACTCGGTCTGCTGCGGGAGAAGCTGCGCATCAGCGGCAACTGAAGCTCTCATGCCGCGCAGCACTGCCATTTCCGCCACATACCGGCTGCAATTCAACAAAGATTTTACATTTCAAGATGCTTCGCACTTGCTCGACTACCTGTCTGAATTGGGGATTACGCACGTCTATGCATCGCCCATTCTGAGCAGCCGAAAAGGGAGCACTCATGGATACGATGTAATTGATCCCACGCGCTTGAATCCCGAACTGGGCACCGAAGCGGACTTCTACGCGTTCCACGATAAGCTGCAAAAATACGGGATGGGTCTCGTCCTGGACATCGTCCCGAATCACATGTCCGCCAGTAGCGAAAATTCCTGGTGGATGGACGTGCTCGAAAATGGCCCCGAATCCGCCTATGCATCCTATTTCGACATCGACTGGCATCCGCCCTCGCGCAATCTCGACGGTAAGATTCTTCTTCCGGTTTTAGGCCGTCCATTTGGTGAGGTCCTGGAGGGTCAAGAGCTCAAATTGGTTTTTTCTGAAGGAAAATTCTTCGTACAGTATTTCGAATCGCTCTTTCCTCTCGCTTCGCGAACCTACCGCCGGATACTGAAACACCGCATAGATCAGCTGAAAGCACTCCTTGGCAAAGATTCAGCGGTTTACCAGGAATATTCCGGGGTCATAGCTGGGCTCGCGGCCCTTCCCGATCGAGATACCCAGACCGCCGATGCTGCTGGAGAAAAACGTTTGCGATTTGAAGCCGTCAAAGAACGCTTACGGCAACTGGTATCTGACAATGCCTACATACATACCTTTCTTCATCAGAATCTGAAGGATTTCGATGGACAGGCGAACAACCCCTCCAGTTTCTCTCTTCTTGAACGCGTACTGGCGGAACAACACTATGTCTTGGCGTACTGGCAAAATGTAAACGAAGAGATCAACTACCGCCGATTTTTTACCATCAATGACTTGGTCGGCATGCGCATTCAAGATCCGCTGGTGTTTGAGGCCACACATGCCCTGATCGGCCGGCTCATCGAGCAAAATACCGTATCCGGCTTGCGAATCGACCACATCGATGGTCTCCGCGATCCTCTGGCTTATCTGAACCGCTTGAACGAACGGCTCGGCGCGCACCGGCCATCCCCTGAATCCGCGCCCGTTCCCATCTTCGTCGAAAAAATCCTTTCGCGCGGTGAATATCTGCCTTCCGACTGGCCCGTCGCCGGGAGCACCGGCTATGATTTTCTAAACGCGCTGAACTGTTTCTTTGTCAATCCGCGCGGGACCCAAGAGCTTGAGGACATCTATTTCAAGTTTCTCCACAAAGATATGGTGTACGGCGACGTTCTCTATCAGAAGAAGAAACTGGTTATGACGACGCTGCTTGGCGTGGAAATGCGCGCGCTCGGGCATCAACTCGGAGCGCTGGCTGGAAACGACAGGTATGCTCGGGACATATCGCGGGTCGAGCTTGCACAGGCCCTGGTGGAAACAACCGCACATCTCGCCGTCTACCGGACCTATATTCGAAATCTCGAAGTACCATCTCGAGACAGGGAGCGCATCGAGAACGCGATCAGTGAGGCACATATCCGCAGACCGCAGATGGATCCTGCGAGTTTCCGCTTCTTGCGCGATGTCTTGTTGCTCCGGAATCACCCTTATCTTCCTCCCGACCAGCGCGAGGCCCGACTGGCGTTCGTGATGCGCTGGCAGCAGTTTACCGGGCCCATCATGGCCAAAGCCTTTGAGGACACTTTCCTATACGTCTACAACCCGCTGATTTCCTTGAATGACGTCGGAGGCGACCCACGGCCGACGACGGCACCACGGGCCGAGTTTCTTGAATTCATCAAGAAGAGATCGAAACATTGGCCCGGCTCGTTGAATGCCACGACGACCCACGATACGAAGCGATCCGAAGACGTCCGCGCCCGCATCAATGTTCTGTCGGAAATCCCCGGCGATTGGCAAGCTCGCCTACCCCGATGGTCTAAGTTGAACGTCGCGCATCGGAAGATGATTCACGGTCAGCCCGTACCCGATCGCAACGAGGAGATTTTTCTGTACCAGACCCTGCTCGGCATGTGGCCGCTCGACACCAGTGACTTCGTCAACCTCACCGGCAGGCTCCAAGCCTACGCCATCAAGGCTACCCGCGAGGCGATGGTTCACACGCAATGGACCCTGCCCAATCTTCCCCACGAACGCGCGCTCAAGAGCTTTGTCGCCGCCATTCTAAAGCCCGGGCCCCAAAATGCTTTTCTTCGTGATTTCTCCGTATTTCAGGAACGCATCGCCTACTTCGGGATGATCAACGGACTGAGCCAGACGCTTCTGAAGATCGCGGCTCCGGGGGTCCCGGACTTCTATCAGGGATCAGAACTCTGGGACTTGCGGCTGGTCGATCCGGACAATCGCCAGCCAGTCGATTTTATCAAGCGTTCCGCAATGCTGGCGAGATTGAAGCAGTTGGACCAGCCGCAAGCCTCGCATCTTCCAGAAGAACTGACGCAAGACTGGCGAGATGGGCGGATGAAACTCTACCTCATTTGGAGGGCGCTAAACTTTCGACGACAACACGAGCAACTCTTTTCGCGGGGAACTTTTGCCCCCGTCAGCGCCTGCGGCGTGCGACAAGAAAACGTGGCCGCATTCCTTCGCCATCACGAAACGGAATGGGCCCTGGTGGTCATACCGCGGTGGCTTGCAAACTCGCATCATCCGCAGAGTTGGGCGGGTCGCAGGCGCTTTTGGGGGAACACCGAAATTCGGCTGCAGCCCGGAACACCTCAGTCTTGGCACGACGCGTTCACCGGTGAGGAGGTGCCGAGCAAGAAGGTCAAAGGGCAGCGCGCTGTTTCCGTCAATCAACTACTGTGCCGCTTTCCGGTGGCGTTGCTCAGAGGCACGAAGTCTTCGGCATCGCCGCGACGCAACAGCCATCCGGCACGCTGAAAAACGAATCCGGTCACCGATCAAGGCTACAACGCCAACAATCCAGAAATTCCTTGCAGTGGAATCCCCACCCACGTCGGCCGATTGTTCAGCTCATAACCCAGCTCGTAGACTGCTTTCTCAAGCAGATGAAGTTCCAGCACGCTTTGCGTTTCCTGGCGACTCCGGGGAAGATATGATGCCTCCCCCGAGGTGGCGAAATAATCTGCAAGAAAACGATTGCCGACCCGTGCATTCCAGGCCTCCGCCGACGACATCAACCGGCGCAGATCTTGCGCCGGTAACCGGTTCTCGCCCAGCAACGGCGCGAAGGCAGCGTAGTGAAACGATCGGAGCATTCCTGCCACATCTTGAAGAGGCGAACGCTTGATGCGCCGTTCTGCGAGGGGTCGTGCCGGTTCGCCTTCGAAGTCGATGATCACGAAATCAGAGCCGGTGTAGAGAACCTGGCCAAGATGGAAGTCTCCGTGAATCCTGGTGCGCATCGCGTGAATCGGCGTGCTCAGCGCCGTTTGAAACCGGCGCACGATCTCGTGTTCGCGGCCCGCGAGTTCGTCCGCTTTGCTGCTCCACTCCGCGGGCAAGCTCGAACGTTTTTCTCGAAGTTGACCGAAGACTCGGGCGGTCAGTTCGAGCACCGATCTTTCGAGCACTTGCTGAAACTCCATGGTAAATGGCTCCGGATGGAAGGCGGGATCACGCGGTTCAGAAGCCAAAGCCAGGTGCATCTCAGCGGTCCTCTGAGCCAAAAGCCCGGCCGCCTGCAGATAGGGACCAACGGAGTTGCCTCCGTACCCTGGCAATCCCCGCTGTGGCTGCGCCGAGTGGATTCCGCCGAGGTCGGAAGGCACCGCATCAGCAGGGTGCTGCGCTACGTCTTCATAGAATTCAGCGAGACAGCGCAGGGTGTAGCGCCACGCGTCTCCCTGATTGGGTATAAAGGCTTGGAGAATTCCCTGAACCATCTGCCTGCCGTCACGGAGACGGTATTCCAAAGAACCGGCGAGTTGGGGGATATGCGGGAAATGCGCCTTCTCCGTAAGGAAGCTCCCGATCTCCAGATCGGGATTAACTCCTTCCTCGAGACGACGAAAAAACTTCAGGATGAGGCGGTCGCCGTAAATAATCGAGCTGTTACTCTGCTCCGCACGGACTGGCTGAGGTTGCAGAACACCAGCGGAACTCGGATATAGATGCGGGTATGCGCTGGTCTGGAGAGCGTGAAGCGACCCTTTCTGGCCCTCCATGGTCGCCTCGCCTCGAATCATTTCCAGAAGGGCGCTGAGAAACTCCTCATTCTTCAACGCCTCCGTTAAGACGAGCGTCTTGCCGTTTGGCCGCCCTTCCACTCGCAAGGAACCAGAATCAAAGTCGCCCGAGGGGGGTCGCTCTTCCGCGCAGGAGACCGGAATCGCATAGCTCTCCTCGGCTCCGTCGGCGTATTTGACGGTCGCGACGAGCAAAAGAGCTTCAAGAGCTTCACTGCATATCGGAATGATATCCGCAAGTTCTGCGGTCAGAACCCGCCGCGCCTTGCCTCCAAACCATCTTTGTTTGGACAAAAACGCCGGCAGTTGCGGCGGTAACGATCTTTGCAGCTCAGGATATATTTCTTTTCCAATGGCAAATTTGGCCACAGCGTCCTCTGAACGGATCACATCCAACTGGACTCCGCCACCGGCAGCCGCAAAACACCTTCAGAGCGGCTGCGGCTCTTCGGTCTTTTCGCTCTTCTTGTCGCTCAGATATCTTTCAAGAAATCCTCGGGCCAGATTTTGTCCGCCAAGCCCAAAAGCAATGGCGAGCCCCAGCATCAATGCTCCGAAAACGATGGAAAACGCAGCAATCACCGTTTGCCTGGCCACCCCGAGCTCCTCCAGCGCCATGGAGATCGCCAGAATCCAAATCACAAAGCGGATCGACCAACTTAACATCTTCGGAGAAGCATAGCCCGCATTCACCGCCGCGAGGAGCGCGGCGCGCGAAAAGAAGTTCGCGATTATCAGTCCCAAGAACAAGATCAGGATGGCGACAACGATCTCTGGCAGCAACTGCAATAATCGCGAAATTTGTTCCTGGAGTCCCGCAACACCCAACACGCTTATTCCAATCAGAATGAACCCCAACAAGGTGACCCAGAAAATAGACCGGCTCAGCACTTCGGTCATGGACGGAAGTGCTGCCATTCGAAGCATGCGCGAAGCACCCGCTTCCTCGGATAGCCGATCTAGCTTCGTCAGGTGCAGGAGTCCGCGTAGGACATACTTCAACGCATAGGCGACGAGCAGCCCTGCCAAAATGATCACCAGCATCACTACGAACCGCGGCAAGAACTCAGCGAGCATGTGAACCAGGTTTTGGTAGGCCTGTTCCAATCCCTGAACGATCATCTCTTTCATGGCTTCACCTCAACTTTTCGCCTTCCATCTTTCAACTAAGTAGGGCTTTTGGCGCTCGAATTCCAGGCACAAGATCTCGGAATCGGCTTCTATCTCTTCGGGAGACGAATCGGCATGTTCGAGGAAAAAAGAGTACATTCTTCCACGATAGAGAGGCACCAGAGCTTGAACCACATGGTCGCGGTTGATGACCGCGTGGTGATAGGAAGTGGCGAATTCATAAAGCGTTTTTACCCACAGCTCAAAACCAAACCGAAAACTACTAGGATCCAGGGTCGCAATCTCTTTGATTTGTGCATGGGTGTCCGGTGTAAGAATCGAGGCCAGGATCGGGTCCAATTCCGCAACGCCGTTGCGGAACATTCCAAAAATCTTTTCCTGATTGGAGGGTTTCCCATCAGCGCTTAGCTCGTGGTCCGGTCCAAAGGTCGGCACCTCCTGCGATCCCGTACGATCCAACCAATGATCTTGGTAGATCTCCAGGTACCTGAACAAACTGCTCACGGTCTGACGGATGGCTTCGACAATGTCGATACCCCCAGCCGCGGCCGGAGGCAACCGCGGTCCCAAAAAGGACTGGCAACACTTGAAATCGGAACAGATCGCCGTGAGCGCCATCCACGCTTCCGGCCGTACCCGAATGGCCTCATCGTTCCAAACATTTTGACTGAGGCATTGGGTCGCAAGACGTCCAGAAAATCCCCATTCTTCTGAATACATTTCGCGTATACGCCGGCCAAACAGAGCGCGGCTCATGGGATAAAGAAGATTGCGAGCCAACAAACCCTGATACCTGCTGCGAGCGTACAGGGGAGCCACAAATTCAAAGTTTTGCCGGTAGGCAGGCCGTAGCAAGTTCGCGATCCACGAGGCGTCCAGATTCGTCGTCGTAGGAGAAACGATCGCGCACGATCTTGCACGCAGTAAATCCGCCGTCGCGAGGACCGTGCGGAGCGCCATTCCCGGCGAAGGAGACTTGGCATACTGGGTGGTCACCCGGTGCACGGTTCGCAGCGAAGTCAGGCCGCGGTAACCAACATTCCTCCGCCCATCCATGGTCGACACGACATCGGTGGTATGATCCGTGGAACCTCCATCTACGTTCAGAATGACGACTCGCTCGCGGATAAAATTCTGTTGGTAACTCTCCTCAACCGCTTGCACGGTTTGTTTGATCGTCGAGGCATTGTTGTAGGAGGGGATCGCGACCAGCAGGTCCACTTCCCCGACGCTCATCAACTGACGAAGAAAGTCGTCTCCGAGGAGTGTGTCTTCAGCCAAGTAAAGGTCCGCCCCCATGCTTTATAGCTGACAGTCTGAGACCGTCAGATTCTCATGCATTGTAAAGAACACATCAAATCCGGCGTAGCCGAAACCAAAAAAATTGATACGGAGCCAAGGTCAACAAATACGGCAAATCTCCGATCCGTGGAAACAAATTCCTGCCGAACATCTCAATGGGGATATGGCCCTTGTAACTCTGCAAATTCAGTTCGACGGCCTGTGCCGAACTCGAAAGATTGTTGACCACCAAGACCCTTTCTTCGCCCAATTGCCGCACGTAGGCGAGGACTCTGTGATTCGAAGGATTGAGGAACTCAATCGATCCGCGGCTGAACACACGGAAAGAGTTTCGCGTCTGAATCACGGACTTTGTCCAGGACAAAAGCGAGTGCTCCGATCGTCGCTGCGAGTCCACGTTGATCGCCTGATAGCCATAAACCGGATTGGAAATCAACGGCGAATACAAGCGCTCCGGGTCCGCGGAAGAGAAACCCGCGTTCCAGCCGCCATTCCACTGCATAGGCGTGCGCACACCGTTCCGGTCACCTAGGTAGACATTGTCCCCCATACCGATTTCATCGCCGTAATAGATGATCGGCGTCCCCGGCATGGACAGCAACAGCCCGTTCAGCAACTCCACCCGCCTCCGGTCATTTTCCATCATCGGGGCCAGCCGGCGGCGAATCCCCAAGTTGATGCGCATGGCTTTATCGTTCGCGAACGCGTCATACATATAGTCGCGTTCGACATCCGTCACCATCTCCAGCGTCAGCTCATCATGATTGCGAAGGAAAATGCACCACTGGCAGTTGTCGGGTATTTGCGGCGTCTGTTCGAGAATCTCGATGATCGGCTTTCGATCTTCCAGCTTGACGGCCATGAACATTCTAGGCATCAGCGGAAAATGAAACGCCATGTGAAATTCATCGCCATCACCGAAATATGCGCGCACGTCCGCTGGCCATTGATTTGCTTCTGCCAGCAGCATTTTCCCTGGATATGCCAGGTCGAGGCGTTTGCGCAGGTCCCGTATGACGGCGTGCGTCTCTGGCAGGTTTTCGCACGAGGTTTCATCGCGTTCGACGAGGTACGGGACCGCATCGAGCCGGAAGCCGTCCACGCCAATATCCAGCCAGAACTTCATTACATCCCACATTGCCTCGCGGACAGCAGGATTGTCGAAATTCAAATCCGGCTGGTGGCTGAAAAACCGGTGCCAATAGTAGGACTTTGAAATTGGATCCCAGGCCCAGTTGGACATTTCGGTGTCCAGAAAAATGATCCGGACGCCTTGATAACGAGTATCCGTCTCGCTCCAAACGTACCAGTCACGCTTCGGGTTGTCGCGAGAGCTGCGCGCTTCCTGAAACCACGGATGCTGGTCCGACGTGTGGTTCATGACCATTTCGATGATGACCCGGATGTGCCGGTTGTGGGCTGCGGTCAGGAATGTCTTGAAATCTTCAACGGATCCGTAGGTTGGATTGACGGATGTGTAGTCCGCGATGTCGTAGCCATCGTCGCGTAAGGGCGAGGGATAGAAGGGCAACAGCCAGAGGGCATTGATACCCAGTTCTTGCAGATAATCCAGCTTATTCGTCAGCCCCTGAAAATCTCCAATGCCGTTACCATCACTGTCGCAAAACGTGCGCACGTGAAGCTGATAGATGACGGCATCCTTGTACCAGAGGTTGTCCTCCTGCAGCGCCAACGGTTGACTCTCCTATTCTCGTCGCTCGGGACCTTGTGCACGTCTTAGCAATTCGTGGTTGGCGTCGCTCAACCTATCGGGCGCACCCGGAAGATGTGCGCGGGCAACACGGTAGGGTCCAGTTGAACATAGTTCCGCGAGCCATGCCAAACGTAACGTACATCGGTCAGCAGGTCGTGAACCTGGTAAGCCTCTTGCGTGCCGAGACCCAACTCTTCGACAGCTACGTTCACCCAACCAGACTGAGTAGTTTGAGGATCCAAATTCACCACCACCAGAATCATGTCGGACCGGCCTTCGGACACCTTGCTGTAGGCAATCAATTGCTTGTTGTCGACGCTGTGGAATTTCAGCCCAGAATTGACCTGCAGGGCGGCACTGGATCGCCGAATGGCGTTTACGTGCACGATGAGATCCCTCAGGCTGTTCGGGTTGGCGATATCCCAGACGCGAATCTGATATTTCTCTGAATCTAGATACTCCTCACTTCCCTCGCGCACCGGCCGGTTCTCGCACAACTCAAACGCTGGGCCGTAGATACCGTAGCTTGCTCCGAGGGTCGCAGCCAAAATCAGGCGCGACGCAAATGCCGGCCGCCCTCCTTTCTGCAGATAGGCGTTCAGGATGTCCGGTGTGTTCGGCCACAAATTAGGCCGAAAAAACTCGCGCACGCTGGGCTCGGTGAGTTCGGTGAAATACTGTGTTAACTCCCAGTTTTCATTTTTCCACGCAAAGTACGTATATGACTGGGTGAAACCCAGCTTCGCCAGCCGGTACATTACTTTGGGCTTCGTAAAAGCTTCCGAGAGGAAAATCACTTCCGGATAATTCCGCTTAACATCGCTGATGAACCATTCCCAGAAGGCAAACGGCTTCGTGTGCGGATTGTCGACGCGAAAGATCCGAATGCCTTGCTCGATCCAGTAAAACGCGACACTCTTCAGTTCCTCCCAGAGCTCGGAAGCGTGCTCGCTTTCGAAGTTGAAGGGATAAATGTCCTGATATTTCTTCGGTGGGTTCTCAGCATACTGCACGGTTCCATCGGGTCGCTCTTTAAACCACTCCCGGTGCTCCTTGACGTAGGGGTGATCGGGCGAACATTGAAATGCGATATCGATCGCGATGTCGATGCCCAGCTCATGCGCCTTTGTTTGGAGCAGCTTCAAGTCGTCCAAAGTCCCAAGTTGCGGATGAATCGCTTTGTGCCCGCCCTCTTTCGCCCCAATGGCCCACGGACTTCCGGTGTCCTCCGGCAGGGGAGAGGTGGAGTTGTTCTTGCCCTTTCGCTCTATTCTGCCAATCGGATGAATCGGCGGCAGGTACAAGACGTCGAATCCCATTCCCGCAATATAGCCAAGCCGGTCGATGCAATCGCGAAGAGTACCGTGCCGCTTAGGATCCGTTGTGCACGAGCGGGGGAAAATTTCGTACCAAGTGCTAAAGCGTGCTTTTTCCGGATCGACCACAACATTCAAATCTTTTTCATACTGGGTGTCCGCAGCGCGATTGCGATTTCGGTTCACCAACATCGCCAATTCAGGACTTCGCACAATCGTCAGCACCGATTCGCGCCCTCTCTTTGAAAACTCTTTCAATTTCGCGGCCGCATCGGCTAATTTCTTGGAATCCGCGCCCCGCGCTCGATCTGCGGAAGCTTGCACAATTTCCGCTCCGATAAGCACATCCACCGAAATGTCTTGGCCTGCCTCTGCCTTTTTGAATAGACTGACGCTCCAACTCTCAAATGCATCGATCCAACCCACGACGGTATATTCGTAGCGCCCCAGCTTCTCTACCTTGAAGGTTCCCGCCCACCGGTCGTTTTCGACGAGACGCATTTCCTCTTCGATCCACTTGGCTTCATCCGCCTGGCGATAGAGCAACACGGCGCGCAGGAGATCGTGGCCATCGGCGTAGATGTCCGCCTCAACGTGCACCGATTCACCCACGGTGCGTTTGATTGCAAACCTGCCGCCGTCAATTTCAGGCACCACGCCTTCGATGACAACTCGGCGCAGGACTCGGACCGATCGTCCAATCACGGTTGTTGGGGTGTTCACAGGAGCCCCTCCACAGGGAACGAACAGGGACAGATAGTGCCTGGCAAATCCTGCGTACGGGAGGCCAGGATGCGGATCATGTCTCTAATTATATATAGGATGGCGGTATGGGATGGGGATACTCCTAAGGCAAAAACCTTACCCATGAGAGTGAGGTTCCTGTATCTACCAGACAGAGCGCGGAGGGCCTTCGCGCCGGGGTCGCGGCATGGCTCCCCACCGATGCCCCTTGAACAATCCTCTCGTACCGAGGCGGATCACGAGTAGAATCATGCCAGCTGTCCTGCACTCTCGGACTTAGGAGGACCCTTCACGTGGACGAACGTCGCCGCGGACCCCGGTATCCTTTTTATGCGTCTGCGCAAATTACGGAGCCTCAGACACAGGTCAAGATGACCGCTCGCACGAGCGAGCTGAGCCGCCATGGTTGCTACATGGACATGCTCAACCCGTTGCCGCTCGGTACCCCGGTAGGCATCCAGATTACTTACCAAGAACAGACCATCGATGCCGCCGGGCGGGTCGTCTACTCGCAGCCGAATATGGGAATGGGAGTGTCCTTTGATGAGATGCGAGCGGATCACGAAGTGGTACTCGACCAATGGGTCAAAGGGGCGCTTGGAAATTAGCGGTCACCTTCCAAAATAGATACTGAGAGCAGCTCTACTCTGAAAGCCAGGGCCTGACAATGGGTTTGAAACCATGCCTTTCGAGATCGTTTTTGACCTTGGCAGTGGCCTCGCCGCGGGAGTCGCGGAACGGACCTACGGCAACTTTGTAAAAGCGGTCGTTGCGGCGCCGGAACACAAATGCCGGAAAACTCTGCTTCTGTAAGACCGCCGCCAGGGCATCGGCGTTGTATTCCTGCGTCATTGCGCCGACCTGAAAAACGACACCAGAATCATTCCAGGAAGCCGCGCGCGACGACGGCGGAGTCGCTTGGGGTAATGAATCCGCGGGTGCGGGTGCCTGTGGAGTGGATTCAACTGCCTTGGCTGTGGCGGCAACTTCCCTAACCTGCGGGTTAACCTCCATGAGGCCCATTCGGTAGCCTAGGAAAACCAGCGCCCACGACAAGAGCATTACGACCAGGAAGACCTTGATCGGATAGCGTGAGGTATCCTCGGAGCTCAACTCCTCGTTGCCCGGGAGGTCGGTCTTGTGGGGATTGGGGTTCCCCGTTCGTTGCAGCGAGACCAGCGAGTGTGTCTGGGGCACGGATGCCGCATCGTTTTTCACTGGTGGTGGGGCGCTGACCGGAGCATCTGTTAGCTCCGTGGCGAAGTCCATCGAGGCACGCTCGGCTGGCTCCAGAGTTGGAGCCGCCACAGCCACGGTTGGGCCTGGGCTTGGGCCTTCGCCTCTGGCGGATATCCACTCCTCCAACTGCTGGCGGGATGCATCGGCGAAATCCACGAACCGCGCCCCGGTCAGATGCCCCGCATCTCTTGTCCAAGCAATTTCGGCTGTTGCCTGGATACGAACATTACTGTCCGGGAGATCAAACACAAGCGAAATGACTTCGTCCGGATTTCTCGGAAGGAGGCTGGCGACGGCCAGACCGCCTTTGCACACATCCAGCAGCAGTCCGTGCTTGGATTCGCCCAAGGAAACGAACAGCGGAGTGCTCGGACTTAGGCGTGGATGTTGTCTTCGCTCCTGCACCATCTAGCCCTCTTTTGGAGACTGCGACCTTGCATCCGATAGTAGGCCGTGGCTTTGCTAGCAATCTCGATTTCCGGATGGAATTGTTCAAAGGGGCAACCTCTGACTGGGAGACCGCGTAGGAGCAATCCTGCTGGGCCTCCCCCCGGTGCTGCCTCGATGAATGGGTCGACTCCCACTTCGGGAGGAAGGGGGGTGCAGGCCGGCCCCCGGGTGCCACCACCCCAAGGCTGCACTTTGCCTTGTAAGCCACGCGTTTACTGCCGTCCGCGAGCCATTGCTCCGATGTTACTCGCCGTAGGGCACCCAGACGTTCTTTATTTGGACCGCGTGGTGGAGGAACCAGCGGCCTTCGCCTTGGTCGACGCTAAACCAGTCGATGGCCCGGCCTTCACTTGTAAATACCTGCTTAAGATTTCCGATGGACAGCGCCTTCACAGCGGCACTGCTGGCCTGGTCTGCAAAACACCAGACCGCGTCGACGTCCGCATGCTCGGCCAAAACCTTCATGAGCTCGGAACATCGGCCCGTGACGATGTTCACTGCTCCGCCCGGGAGATCACTGGTTTCGAAAACCTGGTAGAGATCACCGGTGACGAGCGGGTAGGCCTCAGACGGAATAGCGATCACGGTATTGCCGGCAGCCATGGCGGGCATCACCAGCGACAAGAACCCGAGAAGAGGAGCTTCCTGTGGGCAAATGATACCGACGGTGCCGATAGGTTCATGCATTGCCAGGGCGACGCTTCGAAACGGCGGTTGGTGCACAGCGCCGTCATATTTGTCGGCCCAGGCCGCGTAGGAGAAGATCCGTTCGATGCCACATTGAACTTCCGCGTCAGCCTGCTCCTGCCCCACGACGGCGGCGAGACGACGGGCGATTTCGCCGCCACGTTGAGAAAGATTCTCGGCAATGTAGTAGAGCACTTGTGCTCGATTGTGCGCCGTAATCTTGGCCCACGCTTCCGCTTTGCGGGCGGCTTCCACAGCGTTGCGAATGTCTTTGCGATTACCTAGGGGCGCTTCCCCTAGTATGCGGCCGTCCGCGCCACGCACTTCGATGCTGTAGCCGGAATCTGGACGCGCCTGTTTGCCTCCGATGTAGAGCTTCACGGTGCGGTCGATGGGCGGCGCTGCGGAATCAACATGCTCGTCCGGGGGCTGCTCGACCGCTAAGGGCGTGCGCCTGGCTGGGGGAGCCTGCTTGAACCACGTCGGCTCAAGATACTCGAACAGGCCCTCCCTCCCTCCCTCGCGGCCATAGCCGCTTTCCCGGTAGCCGCCAAAACCGCAGGCTGCGTCGAAAAGATTGGTGCTGTTAACCCACACGACCCCCGCTTTCAATTGGGCGGCGACATGAAGAGCAACATTGATACTTTCGCTCCAAACACTGGCGGCCAAACCGTAAACCGTATTATTGGCCAGCTCCACGGCTTCGCGAGGCGTGCGGAAGGTCATGGCCGCCAGCACTGGGCCGAAAATTTCCTGCTGGGCCACGATCGACGTAGGATGGACATTGCTCAGCAACGTGGGTGGGAAATAAAGGCCGCGGGACGGCATCGCAATTGACGGGGGCTGCCAGCATGTCGCGCCTTCGGCGACGCCCTGATCTACCAGTCGCCGGATGCGCTCCAGTTGCACCGGTGCCACGATGGCGCCGATGTCGATTGCCTTGTCGAGCGGTGGTCCGATGCGCAGTGTGTTCATGCGCTCCTGTATCTTGGCGATGAGCGTAGCGGCGATGCTCTCTTGCATCAGCAGGCGCGAACCGGCGCAACAGACCTGTCCCTGATTAAGCCAGATCCCGTCGACCAGACCTTCGACGGCGCTGTCCAGATCTGCATCTTCGAAGATGAGGAATGGTGATTTGCCGCCGAGCTCCAAGGAGAGCCGCTTATGACTTTGCGCCGTGGCTTTGCGGATGGCGCGACCCACTTCGGTCGAGCCGGTGAAAGCGATCTTGTCCACGTCGGGATGCTCGACGAGGGCCTCTCCGGTGGAGCCGTCGCCCGTGACGATGTTCACTACACCGGCAGGAAGTCCGACCTCCTGGCAGATTTCGGCGAAGGCAAGGGCCGTGAGCGGAGTGAATTCCGCCGGCTTTAGGACGACGGTATTTCCCGTAGCGAGGGCCGGTGCGATCTTCCAGGCCAGCATGAGGAGAGGAAAATTCCAAGGGATGATTTGGCCAACGACACCGCAAGCGGCATAACCCAAAAACTCCTGCTCGAGGAGTTGCGCCCAGCCAGCATGGTGGTAGAAATGGCGCGCCACCAAAGGGATGTCTATGTCGCGGCTCTCGCGGATCGGTTTGCCGTTGTCCATAGTCTCCAGAACAGCGAGGCGGCGAGAATGTTTTTGTATTTGCCTTGCGAGGGCATACAAATAGCGGGCGCGCGCGTGGGGCGTGAATGATTGCCAGGTCGGAAGCGCGGCACGGGCGGCCTTTACCGCACGGTCGACATCCTCTGCTGAGCCCTGCCCCACCGCGGCAAGGGTTTCGCCGGTGGAGGGATCGGTTGTATCGAAAAACTGACCTTGGGCGGGTGCTTGCCAGGATCCGTTGATGAAGTGCCCTAGGCGTCTGGAGTGACGCTCGAGCCAAACAAGTGCCTCGCGAGGATCTTCCGAGGCCGGCCCGTAGTCCATAGAGATGAATTTTTCGACGAGGCTCATTCGATTAAGTTCAATTCCCTTTCATCCCCTAGGCCGGTCCAACGATCTTCTGGAGCGTTCCTGAATCACGCGATCGGATGGCGGTACTCCGCCGAATATCTTCCCGTGGCATGGTACTCCAGTTGCCGTTCAATATCTCCGAGCATGCTGCTGGCACCGACGCGAAAGAGTTCTGCCGTGAGCCAGGACGGACCGAGTTCCTCCTTCATTAAGTAGAGCCACTCGAGCGACTGCTTCGCGGTGCGAATACCTCCCGCCGGTTTGAATCCGACGGCCATGCCGGTTTCCTGGGCGTACTCGCGTATGGTGCGTGTCATCACCAGACCGACGGGCAGTGTTGCGTTGACTGCTTCTTTGCCGGTCGACGTTTTAATGAAATCAGCGCCCGCCATCATCGCAACAACGCTTGCACGCGCAACGTTGCGCAGCGTGAGCAAATCCCCGGTTCCAAGGATCACCTTCATGTGCGCCGAGCCACACGCCGCTTTAAACGTAGCGATCTCGTCGAACAGCGCCTGCCAGCGTCCGCCAAACACGTGGGCTCGCGTAATGACCACGTCAATCTCGTGCGCGCCTGTGTCTACCGAGCGGCGAATCTCGGCGACGCGCTCATCGAGCGGGGAAAGGCCCGCTGGAAAACCCGCGGAAACGGCCGCGACGTGGATTCCGCTGCCTTCCAACGCGCGAAGCGCGGTTTCCACAAAGGTGTGGTAGACGCACACGGCGGCGACTTTGATTCCCAGTTCTTCGATGCCTAAGTGCTTCACGATCTCGTGCTGAATGGGTTGGCGGGCCTTTGCGCACAAGCGCCGCACCCGTTCGTGCGTGTCGTCGCCAGAAAGTGTAGTTAGGTCCATGCAAGAGATAGCCCGGAGGAACCAGGCGACTTGCCAATCTTTTTTGACTGTGCGGCGCGTGACCAGCGTTTGCGCCCGGCGTTCGACCGCGCTAGTGTTGACGCGAACCTCTTGCACCCAATCCAAATTGAGGGGAACTCCCCGGTTTTGCTGCAAAGCCTGTCCTGAGATTGCGGCGAGCGCTTTGGAATCGGAACAGGGCGGGGTTCCCGCAGAACGCCTCTCCGCATTTTCTAGCATGCCGTACCGCCTGCCGTCTTTCGCCGTCATCCAATCTCTTCCTAGGACCGATATTCAGAGATTGTACGTTAGATCAGAAAACAGGTGAAGGGATTCAGCTTCTGTGGTTCATACCAAGTCCGGGTTCGGATCCGGAAAGTACCGCAAAGCTGGCAAAAGTGTGGAACCGATCAGGAATTGACCGACCCCGGGAGCACAACGATCAGTACGAGCGAAATCGCCAACGGTAAGATTCCGCCGAGATAGAGCACCGGACGCCAGCCCCATACCGGGACCATCTACGAACTGACCAGTCCGCAAATCATGCTGCCTAGCGGAATGCCGCTGAACAACGCGGCCACAAATGCCGGCAGCACGCGCTTCGGAACATACTCGGCAGCGAGCGCAACCATATTCGGCAGTGCGCCGCCGATCCCGAGGCCCGTTAGGAAGCGTAAAATCAGGAACTCTCGGTACGTCGTCGCCCGAGCGGTCAGCAACGTAAACACGCCGAAGCACAGCGCCGAGCCGATGACCGGCCACTTGTGTCCCCAGCGGTCGGCGATGGTCCCGTGGTCAGCACAGCGATCATCAAACCGAATACACCGGCAGAGAACAGCGGGCCGAACGTTTGACTGGGAATCTTCGCGCTTTCTGAGATCGAGGGCGCCGGATATTCGAGCGCCGTGCCATCGAAGCCGTCCAGAAGAAACACGACGCCGCACAACCCTACGGTCAAAATCTGACAGCGGGTCATCGGCCGCTGGTCGATGATCTCGCTGACGGTCAGTGGGTGCGATCCGCTGCTCACGATCGCGTTACGCTGCCGCGGCTTTCGCCTTCTTGATGCGGAAGACGCGTTCCGCATTCGTGTGGAAGATCTTCTCTTTGTCCTCCTCGGAAATCGGCGCGGTGTTCATGAACTCTACGGCCTCCGCCGATTCCTGGTACGGGTAGTCGATGGCGAACATGATGCGGTCCGCGCCAAGCACATGGATACAGAACTGCAATACCGGATTCCAGTTCACGCCGCTGGTGGTGATATAGAAATTCTCTTTGAAGTATTCGCTTGGGCGCCGCTTGAGCTTCGGCCGATCCATTCCAACAATCGATCTGCCGTGCATGTAGTCCATACGATAGAGCCAATAGGGAATGGCCTCGCCCATGTGCCCTAGCACGATCTTCAGCTTTGGATAGTGATCGAACACTCCGCTGGTGATCAGCCGCAATCCGTGCAGTCCGGTTTCAGCCTGATAACCCCAGATAGCGTGCTCCAAATGATCGGCGCGGTACGCCTGGGCCATGGACGGCCGCGGTGCGCGGGGATGAATATAGAGCGGCACCTCGTGAGCGGCAATCGCTTCTAGAATCGGCCAGTATTTGCGCTCGCTCAGGTATTCATCGTTCGTGTGCGAGTTGATGATGAACCCGTTCAGCCTAAGTTTGCTGACCGCCCGGTCAATCTCCTTTACGGCGCCCGCGGGGTCCTGCGGCGCCAGGGTACCGAGGCCCGCGTACCGGTCCGGGTGCCGTCGGATCGCCTCGGCCAGTCGGTCGAGCGCGACCAGCCCATTGGGCTCGACCGGCAGATAAGTCACCGCGAAACCTTCACGCTCCAGGCGCCGGCAGCAGTCCAGCACCGCGCGGTGTTCGGTCTGCGCGGTAATGATGTGGTTGCCCTTGTTGCGAACCATCGCGGCGACGCCCTTGATCGCGAGGTTATCGCTTTCCGTGGCGCCGCTTGTGAAAATGATCTCCTTGGGA
>Ga0209526_10000245_pt1 | contig 34223 bp, 32 predicted proteins | sample JacPinW_OM2H0_M1_FD_188566 | JGI IMG/M metagenome (GOLD analysis project Ga0209526, IMG submission 188566) | Forest soil microbial communities from Algoma, Ontario, Canada - Jack Pine, Ontario site 1_JW_OM2H0_M1 (SPAdes) (version 2) | ecosystem: Environmental > Terrestrial > Soil > Boreal... | reverse complement strand
GGACCTCGATGGCGCACCTGTACACGTCGAGTTTTTGAAAGCTGACCATGAACGCTGTGTACCAGGCACACCCGACATGCCCGGTGGTCGTCCACCGCCACGTCGCCGTCGCCGTCGCCGTCCACGCACACGACAACGTCAACGACGACGACCACGTCAATCGCTTGACTGAGCAGCATTGGAGCTAGCCGTCTTTCACTGGATGAGCAGGGCGTTCGGCTGGAAGTAGCCGGCGATCGAAAGCATCGCGACCGGCTGCTGGTCCTGCCCTGGATTCACTCCGTCGAAACGCGCCAGGAAGAGGAAGTCCTTCTCCGGCTCGAGGAACGGGTCCGCCTGCGGGAGCTTGCCCACCGCGCGCCGGCCCGTCTCCACGCGCTCGTTCTCGAACTTCTGCCTCACCGAGGAGTGTTCGCTGCGCCCGCTGGTGCTGTATTGGCCGCTGCCGCGAGCGTTGTAATCGGTGCGGCCGGCGCTGCTGCTGCGCGACGAGCTCGAGAACTCCCCTTGCGCGCTCCCCTTGGAGGAGCTCTCGTAGCGCGAGATGGGCCCGTCCGCCACTTCGCGGGCGGTGGCGCGCAGCGAAGTCTCGCGCATGATCGCGGCGGCCTTGTTCCCATCCTGCCGGATCTCGCTCAGCGCGCCGCGAACCAGCACCCAGCGGCCCTTGTACACGTCGGGTTGCCGCAGCGCGGCGGCCAGGGTGAACAGCGGAACGCGGCTCTTCTGCACCAGGGGAATGTCCCCCTCCACGTCCCCGCCACGGAGCGCGACCACCTTGGCGATCATGCGTGCCGCCTCCGGACGGGTCTGCAGCTCCTGGTCCCAGGTGCCGCGCGTGAGCAGCTCGAGGTGCGTGAACTCGCCCCGCGGCCAGCGCGAGCGCTCGACGCAGGCGACCAGGGCCGCCCAGCCCTGGTTCGGCTTGAGCTCGTAAAGCTGCCGCGCGGACTTCTCGCACTCGAGCGGCGTGAGCTGGTCGGCAGCGAACCCCTTGGCGTCGAAGGGAGGCGCGGGCCGGGGCAAGGTCTCCAGTCGCGTCGGTCCCGAGGCCGGCGCCGGTGCGGCGATGGGTTCCGCGGTGGCGCAGGCAATCAGGGCGCAGGGCAGAGCGAGCAGGGTTCTCATCGGGCTCCTCAGATTTTCTTCGGGTTCCGCGGGTCGTCCGTGGGCGCCGGCGGCGTCTCCTCCGGAGCGCTCCGCGCGGGGACGGCAAACGAGCAGACGTCGGAACAGGATCTCGACAGGCAGGATCGCAGGGCCGCGGAAGGCATCAGATCGGCCAGCTCGCGCTTGCATTGCGTAGCCCCTACCGAGCAGCGCGATTCCGCCAGGCACCGGCAGCAGCCGGGTGAGAGCGTGGCGGCCCGCGAGGTGCGGGAGATCTCCTGCCGCAAGAGCTCCGCGCAAGCCTGCGCCTCGTGCGTGAGGCGGCCCGATCCGTCAGCGAGACGCGATCGGAGGGCGCAGTGATCCGAGGCGCCCAGGTCGGCGAGCGCGTGCTCGCACTCCCTGCGCAGTCCGGTATCCCCGTGTGCCGCCGCCGCGCAAGCCTCGCGTCCGGCGTCCAGTACCGCGCCGGCATTGTCGCTGGGATCCGCAGGGGCGCTGCTGGCCTCGTACGCGCAGGGATCGCCGCGCAGGACCAAGGGGAAGGTGCACGCGGCGGCGGACGGCTCCTGGTCCACCGGCATTCGCGGCGGGACGCCCGGCAGCCCTTCTTGCGCGAGCAGGAGCGTGAGGGCGAGCAGGCGCATGCACCGATAGTATCCGGTGCAGCGCGGATCTCTTCATTCCGTCCGGATGTCGAGGCGATCCTCCTGCACACCCAGGATCACCTTTCCGCCCTTTTCCAGGTCGCCGAACAGGATCCGCTCCGCCAGCGGCTTCTTCAACGCGCTCTGGAGGAGACGGGCCATGGGCCGGGCGCCGAACTGGGGCGAGAAGCCGTGCTCCGCCAGCCACTTTCTCGCTGCCGGCAGCAGCTCCAGCTCCACGTTCTTTTCCTTGAGCTGCGCCCGCAGCTCGTCGATCTGCTTGTCGACGATCTTCTCCACCACTTCCATGGGAAGGCTGGAGAAGGCGATCCACCCGTCGAGCCGGTTGCGGAACTCCGGGCTGAAGGTGCGCTCGATGGCCTTCTTCGCATCGCCGCCGGCCCCCGAATCCAGATCGAAGGAGGCGACCTTCTCGCCCGTCTTCGACCCGGACACCATGAAGCTCCGCGTGCCGGCGCCGAATCCGACCCGCGCCGCGGTCATGTCGCGCGCGCCAGCGTTGGTGGTGAAGATCAGCGCGACGTGCCGGAAGTCGCTCTGGCGGCCGTTGTTGTCGGTCAGGGTGGCGTGGTCCATGACTTGAAGGAGGATGTCGAACACGTCGGGATGCGCCTTCTCGATCTCGTCGAGCAGGAGCACCGCGTGCGGCTGCTTGCGGATGGCGTCGGTGAGCAGGCCGCCCTGGTCGAAGCCGACGTATCCCGGAGGCGCGCCGATCAGGCGGCTGACCGTGTGCTTCTCCATGTACTCCGACATGTCGAAGCGGATCAGCGGCACGCCCATGATGCGGGCGAGCTGCTTGGCCAGCTCGGTCTTCCCCACGCCGGTGGGCCCGGAGAAGAGGAAGCTGCCGATGGGCTTGGTGGGCGAGCCGAGGCCGGAACGGGAGAGAAGGATGGCGCTGGCCAGCGCCTCGATGGCCGGGTCCTGTCCGTAGACGACCTTCTTCAGCTCGGGCGCGAGGCTCTTCAGGGCAGACTTGTCGTCGCTGGAGACGCTGCGCGGCGGGATCCGCGCGATCTTCGCCACCACCTGCTCGATCTCCGGTACCCCGATCAGCGGCACGCGCTCGTTCTCGGGCTTCATCCGTTGCAGGGCGCCGGCCTCGTCGATCACGTCGATGGCCTTGTCGGGCAGGTGCCGGTCGACCAGGTGCTTGGCGGAGAGGTCTACGGCCGCCTCGAGCGCCGGCTCGCTGTAAGTGACGCCGTGGTGCTCCTCGTACCGGCTCTTCAGGCCCTGGAGGATCTGCACGGCTTCGTCGCGACTGGGCTCCAGCACTTCGATCTTCTGGAAGCGCCGCGCCAGCGCCTTGTCGCGGTCGAAGCTGGCCTTGAAGTCGGAGAAGGTGGTGCTCCCGATGCAGCGCAGCTCGCCGTTCGCCAGCGCGGGCTTGAGCAGGTTCGAGGCGTCCATCGAGCCGCCGCTGGTGGCGCCGGCGCCCACCAGCATGTGGATCTCGTCGATGAAGAGGATGGCGCCGGGCTTCTCCGCCAGCGCCTTCACCACCGCCTTGAGACGCTCCTCGAACTGGCCGCGAAACTTCGTGCCGGCGAGCAGCGCGCCCAGGTCCAGGGCGTAGAGCGGGGCTTCCTTGAGGATCTCGGGCACTTTCTTCTCGTGGATGGCGACCGCCAGCCCCTCGGCCAGCGCCGTCTTCCCCACGCCCGCTTCCCCGACGTAGATCGGGTTGTTCTTCCGGCGCCGGCAGAGCACCTGCATGGTGCGCTCCAGCTCGTTCTTGCGGCCGACCAGCGGGTCGATGCGCCCTTCAGCGGCGCGCGCGATCAGGTCGACGCAATAAGCGGTGAGCGGATCGTCGGCCAGGCCGCCGTCCTCCTCTTCGCCCTGAGGCTGGGCGTGCAGCTCATCGTCGCCGCCGCCGTGCGGGCGCAGGCCGCTCTCATCGCGGACCTTCAGGGCGCCGTGGGAGATGAACCGGAGCAGGTCGAGGCGGGTGACCCCCTGCTTCTCCAGCAGGTACAAGGCGTGCGAGTCGCGCTCGCGGAAGAGCGCCACCAGCACGGAGCCGGCGTCGATGGTCTCCTTTCCGCTGGACTGCACCTGCATCGCCGCCCGCTCCAGCACCCGCTGGAAGGCGCGCGTCTGCTCCGGATCCCGGTCGAACCCGTCCGGAAGCCGCGGTTGGCTGTCCTGCAGGTGTTGCTCCAGGTCGCGCTTCAGCTCCGGCAGCCGCGCCCCGCAGGCGCGGAGGATCCGCGTCGCGATCGGGTCGCGCAGCAGCGCATAGAGCAGGTGCTCCAGCGTCACGTGCTCGTGCCGGCGCGCCTTCGCTTCCGCGAAGGCCAGCCGCAGGGAGGATTCCAGCTCCTTGGTAATCGACAGGCTCATTCCGGTTCCATCGTACTCAAAAAAGGAAACTCCGCCGCCCTGGCCATGTGCTCCACCGTTGCCACCTTGGTCTCGGCGATCTCGTAAGTGTAAACGCCCGCGACGCACATGCCACGGGTATGGACCTGCAACATCAGATCGTGCGCCACGGCAGGCTCCTTGTTGAAGACCACCTCCAACACGTGGATGACGAACTCCTGGGTGGTGAAGTCGTCGTTGTGAAGGATGACCTTCCAGAGCTTCGGCTTCTGGGTCTTGCTCTTCCTTTCGGTGACGACCGCGGTGTCGCCTTGTTCCCGGGGCTTCCCCTTGGGCATCGAGGCTAGAATGCACCGTTTGCCCGCGCGGTGGTAGAAAGCGCGCAATGATGGCCCTCACCATGAGCCTGGTTGCCGCTCTGCCCGTCCCCGGTCGTTCAGTCGCCGCGTCGCAGCACGGGGTCGCGGCCGTGAGCCAACCCCTGGCTGCGCAGGCGGCAGCGCAGATCCTTCAGCGCGGCGGCAGCGCGGTCGACGCCGCGATCGCCGCCAACGCGGCCCAGGGGCTGATGGAGCCCACCTCGAACGGCATCGGGGGCGACCTTTTCGCGATGGTCTACCTGGCGAAGGAGGACAAGCTCTACGGGATCAACGCGAGCGGCTGGGCCCCGGCGGGAATGACGCTCGAGCTCCTGAAAAGCAAGGGAATCGAGGGTGAGCTGCCGTACCGCGGCGTCTACACGGTGACCGTCCCCGGGGCGGTGGCGGGCTGGGCGGCCCTGCACCAGCGCTTCGGACGGCTCCCGCTGGCGACGGATCTGGCCCCGGCCATCTGGTACGCCGAGCACGGCTTTCCGGTGATGGAGGTGACCGCCGGGCTGTGGGCGCGCTCGGTCCAGATGCTGGCGGAAGATCCAGAGTCGCGGTCGACGTTCCTGACGGGGGGACGGTCGCCGCGGGCTGGCGAGACGTTCCGCAACCCCAACCTGGCGCGGTCGCTCCGGCGGATCGCGGAGCAGGGTATCGACGGGTTCTACAGGGGTCCCACGGCGCAGGCGATCGTCGACCTGGTGCGCGAACGCGGCGGCGTGATGACGCCCGACGACCTGGCGGAGCTCAAGGCCGAGTGGGTGGAGCCCATCCAGACCACCTACCGCGGCTGGAAGGTCAGCGAGCTGCCGCCCAACGGGCAGGGCATCGCCGCGCTGGAGATGTTGAACATCCTCGAGCAGTTCCCCATGGGCGAGTGGGGCTTCCACTCGCCGCGCGCGCTGCACGCGATGATTGAAGCAAAGAAGCTCGCCTACGCCGATCTGCTCCGGTACATCGGCGATCCGCGCTTCTCGCGCGTTCCGGTGCAGCAGCTCCTCTCCAAGGAGAACGCGGCTGCGCGCGCCCGGCTGATCGATCCGAAGAAGGCCGCCTGCCACGTCGAGCCCTCGCAGCTTCCCGGCATCACCGCCTCGCGGGGAAGCGACACCATCTACCTGACCGTGGTCGACGGCGAAGGGAACATCGTCTCGCTGATCCAGAGCAACTACGCCGGTTTCGGGTCCGGACTCACGCCGGCAGGCGCCGGCTTCATGCTGCAGAACCGCGGCAACCTCTTCACACTCCGCCCCGGGCAGCCCAACACCATCGCCGGCCGCAAGCGCCCGCTCCACACCATCATTCCGGCCTTCATGCAGAAGGAAGATCTAAGAATCGGGTTCGGGATCATGGGCGGGTGGAACCAGTCCCAGGCGCACGCGCAATTCGTGGTCGACATCGCCGATTTCGGCATGACCCTCCAGCAGGCGCTCGAGGCGGGCCGCTTCACCAAGGGCACTTTCGAAGGATGCGACGTGGAGATCGAGAGCTCCGTGCCGCAGCAAGCCCGGGACGAGCTTGCTTCGCTGGGGCATCAGCTCCAGGTCCAGCCGCCGCGAACGCCGAACTTCGGCTACGGCCAGGCGGTGCTGTATGACCGCAAGACCTCGGTGAAGCTCGGCGCCAGCGACCCGCGCCACGACGGGCAGGCGATCCCCGTGCCGGCGCCTTATTTCGCGAAGTAATGCACTCTGCTAGAAGCGCCGCCGCGATGGGATTCGACGACAAGCTGAAGGCGGAGCTGGCCCGCATCGGAAAGGGCGGCGCGCCCAAGTACCACCAGAAGAACGCCGAGACCGGCAAGCTCTTCGCCCGGGAGCGGGTCCGCCTGCTGCTGGACGCGGACAGCTTCATCGAGGACGGCGCCTTCGCCAATGCGACCGATCCGGAGCTGCCGGCCGACGGCGTGATCACCGGGCTGGGGAAGATCGGCGGGCGCCTCGTCGCCGTGATGGCGAACGATTCCACGGTCAAGGCGGGCTCCTGGGGCCGGCGCACGGTGGAGAAGATCGTCCGCATCCAGGAGCAGGCGCTGAAGATGCGCTGCCCGATGCTCTACCTGGTCGACTCCGCTGGGGCCCGAATCACGGACCAGGTGGAGATGTTCCCCGGGCGCCGGGGCGCCGGGCGGATCTTCTATCTGCAGTGCCAGATGAGCGGCCTGGTTCCGCAGATCTGCCTGCTCTTCGGTCCGAGCGCGGCGGGAGGGGCCTACATCCCGGCCTTCTGCGACGTGGTGGTGATGGTGGACGGAAATGCTTCGATGTACCTGGGCTCGCCGCGCATGGCCGAGATGGTCATCGGCGAGAAGGTCACGCTCGAAGAGCTGGGCGGAGCGCGCATGCACTGCTCGGTCTCCGGCTGCGGCGACGCGCTGGTGAAGACGGAGCAGGAGGCCATCGAAGCAGCCCAGCGGTATCTCTCTTACTTCCCCGAGAACTTCACCGCGCCGCTGCCGGTGCGGAAGCCGGTGCCGCCCGCCTCCTCCGGCAAGCGGATCGAGGAGATCATCCCGCCCGACCAGAACAAGTTCTTCGACATGTTCGCGCTGATCCGGGAGCTGGTCGACGCGGACTCGCTCTTCGAGCTGAAGAAGCTGTTCGCGCCCGAGGTGATCACCGCCTTCGCCCGCATCGACGGCAAGCCGGTGGGCATCGTGGCCAGCCAGCCCAAGCACAAGGGTGGGGTGCTCTTCGTGGACAGCGCGGACAAGGCGGCCCGCTTCATCTGGCTCTGCGACGCGTTCGGGATTCCGCTGCTCTACCTGCCCGACGTCCCCGGCTTCATGATCGGCACCAAGGTGGAGCGGCAAGGGATCATCCGGCACGGCGCGAAGATGATCATGGCGGTGAGCGAGGCGACGGTCCCGAAGATCTGCGTGCTCTTGCGCAAGGCCTATGGCGCGGGGCTGTACGCGTTCGGCGGCCCGGCCTTCGAGCCGGACGCCACCATCGCGCTGCCGCAGGCGATGATCGCGGTGATGGGGCCGGAGGCCGCGGTGAACGCCGTCTATTTCAACAAGATCCAGGAGAAGCCGGAGAGCGAGCGCGCGGCCTACGTGCAGCAGCTCCGCGACGAGTACAAGGCGGACATCGACATCTACAAGCTCGCCGCCGAGCAGGTGGTGGACGCCATCGTGCCAGGGGATCGGCTCCGTGCGGAGATCGTGAAGCGCCTGGAGGCAGCCGCCCACCGCGAACGGCCGCTCACTCCCAAGCGCCGGTCCGTGACCCCGGTCTGATGGGTCCGCCGCTCGACCGGCGCGCGACGCTGCGGAGATTCGCCGCTCCCGCGCTGGTCTGCTCGGCGATCTTGTTGACCGGCTACTTGCGGACGGCCGAAGGCACCCGTCACCCCTCGCCCTGGGGGTACCGGCTCTGGTCGTTCGGGGCCCTGGCGTACTCGGACATCCTTGCCCTTCACGAGGACCGTGGAGCACGCCGCCATCCACTGCCGTACATCGAGGACAAGGTCGAGTATCCCGTGCTCCTCGGCCTTGCGATGTGGCTCCCGAGCGTGATTGCGCCGGAGCGGGCCGGGTACTTCGCGCTCAGTTTCGCGCTCCTGGCGGCGTGCGCTCTCTTCACGCTCTGGTTCATCGCCGCGCTTCCGGGGACCGAGCCGTGGGTCTGGGCCGCGTCGCCGGCGCTGCTCGTCTACGGCGCGCTGAACTGGGACCTCTTTGGCATCCTTCCCCTGGTCCTGGGTCTCTGGCTCTGGGCGGGCGGGCGGCAGCGCCTGGCGGTGGCGGCCTTGTCAGTCGCGGTGTGGACCAAGTTCTTCCCGGTGCTCGTGCTCGGCGTGATCCTCTTGATCTCGCTGCGCGGGCCGCTGCGCCGGACGCTGGAGTTGGCGGGCATCTTCCTCGGGATCAGCCTCCTGCTCAACCTCCCCTTCGCCCTCTGGGGATGGCCGCGGTGGACCTGGTTCTTCGAGTACAACGCCATCCGGGAGATCGAACCGTCCCTCTACCTCCTCTTCGGCGCCGATCCCCGCGCGTCGGTGGTCCGTGCGAACGTGATCTCGGCACTCGCGGTTGTCGGAGCCGCGCTGGCGCTCGCCGTCATCGAGCTGCGCACCCGGCGGCTCGAGGCACTGCCGGCCGCCTGTGCCCTGGTCTGCGTCTTCCTGATTGCGAACAAGGTCTACTCGCCGCAGTACTGGCTCTGGGTGGTGGCGCTGGTCGCGCTGGCTGCCTTGCCCGGATGGCTGGCCTCCGCCGTCTCGGTGCTGTCGCTGACCGATTACGCGATCAGTTTCGCGCGCCTTCACCTCCAGGCGGATCGCGTCTGGGCGCAAGCGGCCTGGTTCGACCATGCGGTCTTCTGGCCCATGGTCGCGATCCGGTACGCAGCCCTCTGTGCCTGCGCGGTGTGGGCGTTCGCGCACAGCGTCCGCAAACGGGAAGTCCCGACGGCGTAAGCTATAAACGACGGGATGCCCGAGTCGGAGGGGACGCCGGCGTTCGGCCGCTACAGGGACCCCGTGATGCTCGGCTCGGGCGGGATGGGCGCCGTCTACCGCGCCACCGATCCCTCGCTCAACCGCTACGTCGCCATCAAGGTGCTCACCCACCGCGATCCCAGGTACGTGGAACGGTTCCGCCGCGAGGCGCAGGTGCTGGCGAAGATCGGGCACCCCTCGATCATCCAGATCTACGAGATCGTCGGCAGCGACGAGGACACGGCGGACCCGTACATCGTGATGGAGTACTTCGAAGGGCGCCCGCTGGACGCCCTGCTCCGGCAGGGCCCGCTCGCTCCGGCGCAGGTGGTGTCCGTCCTCCGGCAATGCGCGGACGGTCTGCGCAAGGCGCACGCCAACCACGTCATCCATCGCGACATCAAGCCGGGAAATCTCATGCTGTCGCCTTCCGGCGAGGTGAAGATCCTCGACTTCGGCATCGCCAAGCTGCGCGACGCCAAGCAGGACCTGACCGGGGAGGCGGTGCTCGGGACGCCGTACTACATGAGCCCGGAGCAGGCCACCGGCTATCCCATCGACGCGCGCAGCGACATCTACTCCCTCGGCATCACCGCCTTCCACCTGCTGGCGGGGCGCAAGCCGTTCGAAGCCAAGGCCAAGGTGGACGTGATGCTGATGCAGGTGAAGGCGCCGCTCCCCGACCTGACGGAGCTGGTGCCGTGCGACGAGCGCGTCGCCCGCATCGTCGGGAAGATGTGCGCCAAGAAGCCTGCGGAGCGGTACCAAAGCTGCGATGAGCTGATCGCCGATCTCGACGCGCTGCCGCGCTCGCTGGGCGGGCGCGAAGGAGAGGTGGCTGGGGCGCCCGGAATCGAGAAGACGCGGGCGCTGCCGACCCCGGTGAAGCCCGCGCAAGCTCCCGCTCCGCGCCCGCGGCCGCCGCGCACGGCGTTGCGGCCACCGGTGAAAGCCGTTCCCACCCGGCTCTGGACCGGAGTCGCGGCCGGCGCGGCAGCCGCGGTGCTCGTCCTGGCCGGGCTCGCTGTTCTCTACGAGCGCACCCGCGCCGCCGCCCGAGGCCGGGTTCCCGAGACGGGGTGGATGTTGCGCGCCGGCCTGCGCAAGGTCCAGGGCATGGGGGGATACGGGAACTGCGTGTTCTTCGCGCGCGAACCCGAGCGCGGCGCGGAGGACGCCGCAGCGGTGCGCGCGGACTTTTCCGCCGCTGACCCGATCCACGGCCGCTGCTACTTCTCGCGGGCCGTGGGGGAGAACAGGACGGGCCAGATCTGGGAAGAGCTCTGGATCGACGGCCGCAAGCGCGCTCACCTGATCTTCGATCCGCCGCTGCCGCCCGACGACGATCAGCTCGCCGTCCAGCTCAGCGGCCGCCATGCCGCACGGCTGCGCGAGCTGTCGAGTGGGAAGCACACCTTGGACGTCTGGATTTACCGGCAAGCCGGCGACGGAGACACTCCGGTGCCATTGGCGGCGGGCGAGCTGGTGGTGCGCAAGTAGCTGTGCTCTGCTAAGAAACGCGCCCGCAGGGGGGACTACCATTCCCCGGCAGGGGGACACCATTCCGATGGTGTCCCCAGGATGGAAGGCTTTTGGACTTCGAGCTGAGCGAGAGCCAGCGCAAGCTGGTGGGGATGGTTCGTGACTTCTGCGTGCGGGAGGTGAAGCCGCAGGCGCAGGAGTGGGACCGCGAAGAGCGCTTTCCGCGCGAGGTGGTCGGACAGCTCGGGGAGCTGGGCCTTCTCGGGATGACGGTTCCCGAGGAGCTGGGTGGATCGGAGCTGGACACGCTTTCGGTCGCCTGCGTGGTGGAGGAGATCGCCCGCTGGGACGGATCGCTGGCGCTGACGGTGGCCTCGCACAACGGCCTCGGCACCTCTCACCTGCTCCGGTTCGGGAGCGACGAGCTGCGCAAGCGGTTCATCCCGGACATCGCGGCCGGCAGGAAGCTCGCGGCCTGGGGCTTGACCGAGCCGGGCAGCGGGTCTGACGCGGCCGCCATGCGCTCCACGGCGGTGCGCAAGGACAAGGGCTGGGTGCTGAACGGCGCGAAGATGTTCATCACCCAGGGCAGCGTGGGCGACGTCTTCGTCGTCCTCGCCCTGACCGAGCCGGAGAAGCGGCAGAAGGGCGTGACCGCCTTCCTGCTGGAGAAAGGCTTGAAGGGCTTCTCGCAGCGGCCGCTGCACGGAAAACTCGGCATGCGTTCTTCCGACACGGCGGAGCTGGTGATGGAGGACGTCTTCGTCGAGGACTGGCGCCGCATCGGCGAAGTGGGGGGCGGGTTCGTCGACACCTTGAAGATCCTCGACAAGGGGCGGATCACCATCGGCGCGCTCAGCGTCGGATTGGGGCGCGGAGCGCTGGAGGAGAGCATCGCCTACGCCAAGGAGCGCAAGGCGTTCGGCAAGCCCATCGCGGACTTCCAGGCGCTGCGCTGGATGATGGCGGACATGGCGACCGAGCTGGACGCGGCGCGCCTGCTGGTCTTCCAGGCGGCGCGGCTCGCCGACGCGGGAAGGCCGTACACGCGCCAAGCCGCCATGGCCAAGCTCTTCGCCAGCGAGGCCGCCTCCCGCGCCGCGGCCCACGGCGTGCAGATCCACGGCGGCTACGGCTTCACCAAGGAGTTCCTGGTCGAACGCATCTACCGCGACGTCAAGCTCTGCACCATCGGCGAAGGCACGAGCGAGATCCAGCGCATGGTGATCGCGCGCGAGCTGCTCAAGGCGTGACTTCCCTGGCTGACCGCGTCCTTTCCGGTGACGTCCGCGCAGCGGCGCGGCTGATGCGCCTGATCGACGACGCGCAGCCCGCGGCGGAAGAGGCCCTTCGCGAGCTGTGGCCGCGGACGGGCCGGGCGCAGATCGTCGGGATCACCGGCAACCCCGGAGCGGGGAAGAGCACGCTGGTCGATCGGCTCGTCGCCCACCTCCGCTCCCAGGAGAAGACGGTCGGAGTCCTGGCGGTGGATCCCACCAGCCCGTTCACCGGGGGAGCGATCCTGGGCGATCGCATCCGCATGCAGGACCACGCCCTCGACCCGGGCGTGTTCATCCGCTCGCTCGCGACCCGCGGCCAGCTCGGGGGCCTCTCCCGGGCCACCTCCGACTGCGCCCGCGTGCTCGATGCCATGGGGAAGGACGTGATCCTGATCGAGACGGTGGGGGTCGGGCAGGACGAGGTGGAGGTCTGCCGGCTCGCCCACACCACCGTGGTGGTGGTGGTGCCCGGCCTGGGCGACGACATCCAGGCGATCAAGGCGGGAATCCTGGAGGTGGCCGATCTCTTCGCGGTCAACAAGAGCGACCGCGAGGGCGCCGATCGCACGGTGCGGGACCTGCGCTCGATGCTGGAGCTGAACCACGTGCTGGGAAAGGACGTGGGAGGGCATGAGATCGCCATCGTCAAGTGCGTGGCCTCGCGCGACGAAGGGGTGGACGAGGTCTGGAGCGCCGTCGCGGCGCACTATCAGTTCCTCAAGTCGGGCCCGGGGCTGCTGCAGCGCGAGACCCTGCGGGCGAAGAACGAGCTGGTCGAGGTGCTCCGCGAGCGCCTGCTCAAGGTCGCGCTCGACAAGCTCGCGCAGAACGGCGCGCACCTCGACGATCTCGCGCTCCGGATCGCCACGCGGCAAACGGACCCGTACAGCGTAGCGGACGAAGCCGCCCGGCTGTAGTCTTCTCCGGTGCCCGAGCTGAACGACCAGGAGCGGGTGGCGCTGCTCACTTCGCGGCTCGGGCTCCCGGAGGGCGGGCTCAAGCCGGAGCTGGCGCTGGAGGCGCTCAGGCACGGAAGCTACGTCCACGAGCGCTCGCTTGGGCCGGGCCGCGAAGTCTTCCGTTCCAACGAGCGGCTCGAGTTCCTTGGCGACGCGGTGCTCGGCTTCCTGATCGCGCGCCGGGTCTATGAGCGGTTTCCGGACGCGCCCGAGGGCGAGCTGACGCGGCTGCGCGCCGCGCTGGTCCGGGAGGAGTCGCTGGCCATCGTCGCCCGCAATCTCGGGCTCGGCGAGCTCCTCCTGCTCGGCCGCGGCGAGCAGCGCAGCGGCGGCCGGGAAAACGCGGCGCGGCTGGCCGACGCGTTGGAGGCGGTCCTGGCCGCGGTCCTGCTCTCGAGCGGGCTCGATCGGACGGTGGAGGTCCTGGAACGCTTGCTCGCTCCCCTCTTCGAGCAGGGAAACCTGGCGCGGGATTCGAAGACCGAGCTGCAGCAGCTGTTCCAGAGCCGCAAGCGGACGCCGCAATACCAGGTGCTGGCCGTCAGCGGGCCCGATCACGCGCGCTCCTATGACGTCGAGGTGCGGCTCGACGGCGCGCCGCTCGGCCGCGGCTCCGGGCGCAGCAAGAAGGAAGCGGAGCAGGCGGCCGCCCTGGCTGCGCTTCGGGAGCCCGGGGTCGTGGAGCGGGCGCTATTGGACGAACCCGTGTCGCTGGCCGCTCCCGATCCGCGCTGGCGGGAGCTGGCCTTGGAAGAGGGCGCCCGGTTGCGCGGAGCGCTCTCAGAGGCCGAAGTGGAGCACGTCGGCAGCACGGCCGTCCCCGGCCTGGAGGCGAGGCCGATCATCGATCTGCTGGTCGGCGTTCGCGAGCTGTCGGGCGCGCTGCGTCTTCCCGACTACGAGGCCTGCGGCGAGGCCGGGGTGGCGGGACGCCTCTACTTCCGCAAGCGCGGGCCGGTCTCCTTCAACGCCCAGGTGGTGGAGCACGGCTCCCCGCTCTGGTGCGACGCGATCGTCCTGCGCGACTACTTGCGTGCGCATCCGGAAGAGCGCGAGCGCTACGCCGGCGACAAGCGGCGGGCGCTCGTCTCCGGGGCGACCACGCTCTTGCGCTACTCGGAAGAGAAGGAAAGCGCCCTGCGGGACCTGCTGGAACGGGCGCGGCGCTGGGCGGCGCCGTCGTAGGACGGCCGGGCAGAACCGGCGGCGAGTCTGCTTGTGGGCCGGACCCGCCTCCGCTATTTTGCGCGCCCCTATGCGCGTTCCATTCCTGGTTCTGCTCGCTTTGGCGCTGGCCGCCTGCAAGGACAGCGTGTCCGCGCCCACTCCCGCTCCTGTTCCGCCGAAGGCGGTGACCGGGGAGCCCGACAAGAAGGACGTGATCTCCATGGCCAACATCCCCCAGGGATCCGGCGACCTCTACGCCGTGTTCCAGACCAGCCGCGGCAACATCGTCATCAAGCTGTTCGAAAAGGACGCTCCGAAGACCGTAGCCAACTTCGTCGGCCTCGCCACCGGCAAGCAGGAGTGGGTCGATCCGCGCAACGGCAAGAAGAGCAATGCCAGGCTGTACGACGGGACCGCCTTCCACCGCGTCATCCCGCAGTTCATGATCCAGGGGGGAGACCCGCTGGGGACCGGCACCGGCGGACCCGGGTACAAGTTCGAGGACGAGTTCCAGAGCGGGCGCAAGTTCGACCGGCCCGGGCTGCTGGCGATGGCCAACGCGGGCCCGAACACCAACGGGTCGCAGTTCTTCATCACCGAGGTGCCCACGCCGCACCTCAACAACCGCCACACCATCTTCGGCGAGGTGGTGAAGGGGCAGGAGCTGGTCCCGCAGATCGCCCGGGGCGGCAACGCGCAGACGCGTCTCGACAAGGTCGAGATCGTCCGCAGCGACAAAGTGCCGTAGCCTTGGCCGACGCGCGCAAGCCCGGCGAGCCGCACCGCGCCGGGTTCGTGGCCATCGTCGGGCGCCCCAATGTGGGGAAGAGCACGCTGCTCAACCGCCTGGTCGGGCAGAAGCTCGCCATCGTCAGCCCCAAGCCGCAAACCACGCGCGGGCGTATCCTCGGCGTGATCACCCGGCCGGACGCACAGGTGGCGCTCCTCGACACGCCCGGTCTGCACACCGCAAAGGGCGGGCTGAACGCGCGCATGGTGCAGCAGGCGCTCCAGACGCTCTCGGACGCGGACCTTGCGGCCTTTCTCATCGAGGCGGGGCCGCCCTTCATCGACGCCGCTACCCGCAAGGCGCTCGACCAGGTGAAGGCCGCGCACAAGCCTACGCTGCTGGTGATCAACAAGGTGGACACGGTCCCTCGCGCGCAGGTCTTGCCGCTGATCGCTCGCTGGAAGGACCTCCACCCCTGGACCGACGTCTATCCGCTGTCCGCGCTCAAGGGGGAGAACGTGGACGGCTTCCTCGATGCGTTGATCCGCCACCTGCCCGAGGGGCTGCCCATGTTCCCGCCGGAGCAGTGGACAGATCTCCAAGAGCGCGACCTGTCCGCGGAGCTGATCCGCGAGCAGCTCCTGCGCCAGACGGGCCAGGAGGTGCCGTACAGCGCCGCGGTGCTGATCGAGCAGTTCGACGAGTCCGAGCGAAGCGTCGGCCCCCGCGGGCTGGTCCGCGTCAGCGCCACCGTGCTGGTCGAACGCGACAGCCAGAAGGCGATCGTGATCGGCAAGGGCGGAGCGCGCCTCAAGGAGATCGGCACCGCGGCGCGCCGCGAGATGGAGCGGCTGCTGGGCTCGAAGGTGTTCCTGCAGATCCACGTGCGCGTCGAGCCTGGGTGGACGCGGACGGACAAGGGACTGCGCCGGGCAGGCTACGAAGGCTGAGCCTTTCTCCGCTTCCACCAGGCAGTCAGGAGGATGGCGCCGCCGGCGATCTCGCCCAGGATCACATAGACGCTTTCCGCGCTCAGCCGGAGGTGCTCGAGCAAGCTGCCGAACCGCGCTTTGGGAAAGCGCCAGCCCAGCAGCGGGAAGAAGATCGCCAGCCAGATGCTGGAGTCGGCGCTGGCGCCGGTCACCAGCTCCCCTCCGATGTCCAGGAACAAGTGCGTGGCCATGCCCGCGCAGAGGGCCTTGGCGGCCGGGCGGCGCGAGAGCAGGGCGAGGGCGAGCAGCGCCACCAGGAAGAGGCCGCTGTGTCCGATGCTGCGCGAGCCGGCGATCAGCGGGTCAGCGTGGCCGCGCGCCCAGAGCAGGCCGTAGAAGAGCGGCTTGTCGATCAGGTCCGGAAGGAGGCATCCGGCGATGAGCCAGCGCGCGGGAACGCGGTGGCGCAGCCCCGGGATCAACCGGGTCCCAATCCCGACGTGTCCGAGGACGAACAACGACTAGAAGTCGTAGCTCGCCGAGATGACGCCGACGGGCGAGGTCTTGTCGGTCTTCTTCGGCTGCGCGACTCCCACGAGCGCCTGGACCTGCAGCGTCCGCGACGCCATCCATGACACTGCCGGTCCGGAGGTCAGATCGTACTCGCGACCTGTCCGAGGCGTGGCGGGGTTCGCTTCGTCGGAGACCTCGACCTGGATGCGGTTGTCGATTCCGGCACGAAGCGCCTCGTTGAAGCGCCAGCCGGCGAATGCCTTCACTTCCACGTCCTTGCCGCTCTCCCCGCCGGTCTCGACGCCGAAGACGCCGTTCAACACGAGCTCGATATGGCCGAAGCGCCTTCCGGCGGCCAGCAGGAACTCGACTTCCCCCTTGTCGGGGTGGAAGCCGACGCTCTTGAAGCGGACGCCGCCCGACATGTCGAGCCCGTGCGAGAATTGGTTCAGGAACTGGTAGCGCACGCGCGCCGCGGGGCCCTGCGCTCCCACCTGGAAGTAGGCGCCGACGTCGCCGTTCAGGTTCGCGATCGGCGTCCAGCCGATGCTGCCGGTGAGGCTCGACGATCCGGTGGGCGTCGCGCCATTGTCGGCGTTCTCGGTGGCCACGCCAGCGCCGGACACGCGCACGGTGCCCACGGGCGGGACGGCCGGAGCGTCGGTCAGGAGCGTGTCGCGATCGAGGCCCTGGGCAGTGGCGGCGGAGGCGAAGGCAAGGAGGAGGGTGGCGGGGAGGCGCATGGCGGAGCGCAGACTCCCCCGCCCGAGGGACAGGCGTCAAGAGAGGGGGGGTGAAAGCGTTGACGCAGCCCGATCGCTCTGCCATATCCCCGCTCCCGTGTCGCGCAGCTATTTCATCCACACGTTCGGTTGCCAGATGAACGAGTCGGATTCCCAGCGCATGGCCGAAGCGCTGGCGAGCGCCGGCTGGGTGCCGACCGCGGCGCCGGACCGGGCCGATCTGGTGCTGGTGAACACCTGCTCGATCCGCGAAAAGGCGGAGGACAAGCTCTACTCGGCTCTCGGCCGGTACCGGCTGCTCAAGGCGCAGCGGGGGACCCGGATCGGCGTGGCCGGCTGCGTGGCCCAGCAGGAGAAGGACAAGCTCCTCGACCGCGCGCCGTTCGTCGACTTCGTGCTGGGGCCCGATCATGTGGAGAAAGTCCCCCAGCTGGTCGAGACCGGCGGCGTCGAGACGGACTTCCTCGACACCGAGCATTACCTCTTTCCCCGCGCGGATCCGGAGACCAGCCGGGGCAGGGCCACCGCCTTCGTCACCGCCATGAAGGGATGCGACAACGTCTGCTCGTTTTGCGTGGTCCCCTATACGCGCGGACGAGAAGTTTCCCGGCCTTACGCCGAGATCGTGCAGGAGGTTGCCTCCCTGATCGCGGTCGGCGTCCGGGAAGTGACGCTGATCGGCCAGAACGTGAACTCGTACGCAGGAGGCTGCTCGTTCGCCGACCTGATCCAGCGCGTCGCCGCGGTCCCCGGGCTGTTGCGGATCCGGTTCACCACCTCCCACCCGATGGATCTGTCGCGCGACCTGGTCCGCTGCTTCTCGGACGTCCCCCAGCTCATGCCGCACTTCCACCTGCCCGTGCAGCACGGAGCGGACACCGTTCTGGGAAGGATGCGGCGCAAGTACACCATCGCCGAGTACGAGGAGCGCATCGCCGCCCTTCCGCCGCGGGTCGCGCTGACCAGCGACATCATCTGCGGCTTTCCCGGCGAGTCGGAGGACGAGCACCGCCAGAACGTGGAGTTCCTGCGGCGCACGCCCTACGACAACCTCTTCTCCTTCGTCTACAGCTCCCGCCCACACACAGGCGCCATGCTCAAGCTGGGTGAGTGGGGCGAGGTCCCGCGGCCAACCGCCATCCGCCGACTGGAAGAGGTGCAGTCGCTGCAGATGGCCCGCACCCTGCGGCGCCACCGTGACCGGATCGGCGAGACCGTCGAGGTCCTCGTCGAAGAGGCCGGATTCGGGCGCGCGCGTGAGAACTGGACGGTGCACTTCGAGGGCGACGCTTCGGTCGGTGACCTGGTTCGCGTGCGCGTCGACAGCGCCAGCCTGGTCGCGCTTCGCGGTGCGCAGGTCGAGATCGTCGACAAGGCGCCGCGTCGCGAGCAGCCGCCCAAGCGGCGCCTGACGGTGGTGTCTGCGTAGTGCTCCCGCTGGTGGCGCTGGTGGGCCGGCCCAACGTGGGAAAGTCCACGCTGTTCAACCGGATCGTGGGCAAGCGCCTCGCCATCGTCCAGGACGTTCCGGGCGTGACTCGCGACCGGCAATACGCGGAGGCGCAGCAGGGGGCGAAGCGCTTCCGGGTGGTGGACACCGGCGGTTTCACGTTGAAGACGGACGAGCAGCTCGTCCGCGCAGTCCGCGAACAGGCGGAAGCGGCCGTGCGTGAAGCCGATGCCGTCGTCCTGGTGGTCGACGCGGTGGAGGGCCTCTCCGGCCCCGACCGGGAGCTGGTGCAGCTTCTGCGGCGGGGCGGGAAGCCCGTGTTCCTGGCCGCGAACAAGGTGGACTCGAACCGGCGGGAGGAAGCGCTGGACCTGGGCGAGCTCCACGCCACCGGGTTCGACGTCTTTCCGGTCAGCGCCGAGCATGGCCGCGGGGTGGACGATCTGATGGACGCGGTGGCGGCGAAGCTTCGCGAGGGCCCTTCTGCTGAAGCCGATCAGGAAGGCGGGACCATCCACCTCGCGGTGCTGGGGCGCCCCAACGTGGGGAAGAGCACGCTGCTCAACCGGCTGCTCGGGGAGGAGCGATTCGTCGCTTCGGCGCTGCCGGGGACCACCCGCGACGCAGTGGACGAGGAGCTGGTGTGGAAAGGACGCCGCTACGTGCTCACCGACACCGCCGGCCTGCGCAAGAAGCGCCAGGTGGTGGACAAAGTGGAGGTCTTCTCGGTGCAGCGCGCGCTGCGCGCGGTCGAGCGGGCCGACGTAGTGGTCGTGCTCACCGATGCCACGCAGCTGGGCGTCGATCAGGACGCCCGCATCGCCGCCCAGGCCGAGGAACGGGGGCGCGCGGTGATCCTGGTGGTGAACAAGTGGGACCTCGTGCAGGACAAGGAAGCCGAGGCGCGGCGTCTGCGTGAGGAGGCGAAGCGCCACCTGCAGCACGTCGACTTCGCCCCGCTGCTCTTCGTCAGCGCCCTGGAGGGCACCCGCGTACACAAGATCCTGGAGCTCGGCGCCGAGCTGCACGACGAAGCCTCCCGGCGGATTCCGACGCCCCAGCTCAACGAATGGGTGCAGCAGATGCAGGAGGAGCACCCGGCCCCGCTCTTTCGCGGGTTCCCGGTGCGCTTCAGCTATGCGTACCAGGTGGCGACCCAGCCGGTGACGATCGCCATCCAGTGCAACCGGCCGCAAGCGGTGGACGCAAGCTACCGCCGCTTCCTGGTGAACCGGCTGCGCGATCGCTTCCAGCTCCGCGTGCCGGTGCGGCTGGTCTTCCGCCAGAAGAGCGGGTCCACCCCGCGCGGGAGCGGAGGAGAGGAGCGTTGAACCACGGGATGGATCTCGGCGCCGAGAACATCGGCAGCCCCCTCCTCTGGGGCGCCTTCCTGGTCGGCGTCGCCCTTGTGCTGGCCGTGGACCTCAAGGTGTCCACGCGGCAGCAGTCCACCTTCCGGGAGGCGCTCTGGTGGAGCATCTTCTGGATCGTCCTCTCGGTGGGCTTCGGGTTCTTCGTCTGGTTCCGCTACGGCGGCGAGCAGGGCCTGGAGTTCTTCGCCGGATACCTGCTGGAGAAATCGCTCTCGGTCGACAACCTCTTCGTGTTCGTGCTCCTGTTCCGCAGCTTCGCCATTCCACCCCAGTTCCAGCACCGGGTGCTGTTCTGGGGCGTGCTCGGCGCCATCGTGCTCCGTGGCACGCTCATCCTCGCGGGCGTCGCGCTGGTGCAACGTTTCCACTGGATCATCGCCGTCTTCGGCGCGATCCTCGTCTATACGGCCTGGAAGATCCTCTTCCACAAGGAGGAGGAGACCGAGCCTTCCGACAACGCCGTCGTCCGCTGGGTAGCCCGGAAGCTGCCCATGACCACCACCATCGAGGGATCGCACTTCTTCGTGAAGCACGACGGCCGGCGGTTCGGGACGCCGCTGCTGCTCGCCCTGATCGCGGCGGAAACGACCGATCTGGTGTTCGCGCTGGACTCCATCCCAGCCGTATTCGCGGTGACCGACGACCCCTTCCTGGTCTTCTCCAGCAACATCTGCGCGCTGCTGGGGTTGCGCGCGCTCTATTTCGTCGTGCGCGGGGCGCTGGCGCGGCTGCGCTACCTCAAGCCGGGCCTGGCGGCGATCCTGATCTTCGTCGGCCTGAAGATGCTGCTCTTCAAGTGGGTAGAATTGCCCACCGGCACCTCGCTGCTGATCATCGCTGCGATCCTGGCGGTGGCGCTGGTGTTCTCCCTCCTCCGGCCGCTTCCGCCCGACGAGCAGGGCTGAATCTTTTCTGTCCCGCCGGACCCCTTCGGCGTGTCCCACCCCGCAGAAGGCAGGGCCTGCGACGATGTGTCCGTTGACGCCAGCCCCGGATTTGTGTCCCGTCTCGCCCGCCCCGGGTGTCGGGGGAACGGGGAGGTCGAGTGGACCGCGGCAAGATCGCGGAGCTGTATCGGACGTGGGGCCCGGCGATCTACCGCCGGTGCCTGCGGCTTCTGCGCGACACCGAGGCGGCGCGCGACGCCACGCAGGAGGTTTTCCGGAAGGCGCTCTCGTCGCCGGAAAAGCTCGTCTCCGCCGATACGGCGCTGCCGTTCATCTATCGGGTCGCCACCAACCACTGCCTGAACGAGCGCCGGAACGCGGGCCGGCGCGGCGAGACGGAGCTGATGGATCTGGACGTCGCGTCCGAGCACCCGGACTTTCCCCAGCGGCGGCTGGTGCAGCGCGTGCTCGCAAGGTTCGACGCCCGGACGCAATCGATCGCGGTGGGAGTGCTCGTCGACGGAATGGAGCACGAGGAAGTGGCAGACGCACTGGGCATCTCGCGAAAGACGGTGTCACGCAAGTTGGCGCGATTCCTCGAGAATGCTCGCAAGTACCTGGAGCGGAGCGCGGCATGAGTCATCCTTCCGACCTGAAGCTGGAGCGGCACCTGCTCGATCCCGGGCAGTCGCAGATCGGAGATCACGTCTCCGGATGCGAGCTGTGCCAAGGCCGCCTTCTGGCAATGCGCCAGCAGGGCGAGGACTTCCGCCGTTTCGTCTATCCGGCGACGCTGGACGAGGTCTCGCGGCCCCGCTGGAGGCCGAGGCAGGCCCTGTGGCTGCTCGCGCCCGCGGCGGGTCTGGCCACCGTGCTCCTTGTCACGCGCCCAGGGCCGCCCGCGGACTACGTCGGGACCAAAGGGCAGCCGCTGGAGCTGACGGTCTATGTCGCTCGAGATTCCAGCGCTCACGCGCTGGCGGATGGCGAGTCGGTCCCGGCCTCGGCCTCCCTCCGCATGCGGGTGCACGCGGCCTCCCCTTGCAAGCTCGCCGTCTTCTCCCTCGACGGAAACGGCGAGAGTTCGAACCTTTACGCGTCTCCTGACAGGGTCTCCGGCGCTTTCGAGCTGCCCGGTACGGTTCGCCTCGACGGAAAGGTCGGTCCGGAGCGCATCTTCGCGGTCTGTGAGGCTCCCAAGGGCCCGCTAGAAGAGGCGATTCGCCGCGTGGCCGGGGACCGGGAAGAAGGGGTCCGGCATAACGCGACGCTCTCCGATGTAGAGTTCAGGCAAACTTCCGTGCTGATCGAGAAAACTCCATGAAGGCTCTGGCCGCGATCGCCGCGTTGCTCGCCGCCGCCCCCGCAGGGGCGGCGCAGCGCTTCGCGGTGATCGCGGGGAACGACGAGGGCGCCCAGGGTCGGGCGCGGCTCTGGTACGCCGAGCGCGACGCCGATCGGATGGCCTCCGCCGTCCGGGAGCTGGGCGACTTCGCCCCCGGGAACGTGGTGGTCCTGCGCGGCAAGGGCGCAGCCGAGGTGCGCGCCGCCATCGCCGGCCTCGACGCCCGCGTGCTGCAGGCCAAGGCGGGCGGGGACCGCACGCTGCTCTTCTTCTACTACTCGGGTCATGCAGGCGCCTCCGGGCTCGAGTTGGGCGCGTCCCGGATTCCGTACGAGGAGCTGCGCGCGTTGATCAATGCCAGCGCAGCCGACACCAAGGTCGCCATCGTGGACGCCTGTGACGCCGGCCGGTTCACGCAGACCAAGGGCGCCAGCTTCACGGCGTCGGTCGACTTCGCGCTTCCCACCGACGAGGTGGAAGGCACTGCCTTCATCGCCTCCAGCGCGGCCGGAGAGGCGGCGCAGGAAAGCTCGGCGATCGGCGGCAGCTTCTTCACCCACCACTTCGAGCTCGGGCTGCGAGGCGCCGCCGACGCGGACGGCGACGGGCAGGTCACCCTGGCCGAGGCCTTCCGGTACACGTCGATCCGGACCACCTCCGGTACGGCCGCGACCGAGGCGGGCCCGCAGCACCCGACCTACGACATCCGGATGAGCGGCCGCGGCGACGTCGTCCTCGCAGACCTGCGCCGGGCGGAGGCGACGCTGCGGCTACCTGCCGACGCAGGCGCGACGTTCATCGTGCGGGGGCCGAAGAATCTGTTGGCGGAGATCCCGGGGTCGAACGAGGCGCTCGCGCTGGCGCTCCCGGCAGGCCGGTACACGGTAGAGCGGCGCACACCGTCGGGGTACGCCACGACCGAGGTCGACCTGGAGCGCGCGGACGTCCGCAACCTGCCGACCCTCTCGCCGACCCGCTACGACCGCGCGCGGCAGAAGGGCGGTCCCGCACCCCTCGTCGCGTTCGCCGGCGGCGGGATCACGGCAGCGCCGCTGCCTGGCTTCGGCATCGCGCCCGCCGTGCGCGCGGGGGTGCGCACGGAGCTCGGCGACCTGGGCCTCCGGTTCCACGCGGAGGTCGCGCGGAAGAACGTCTCCGACGACGGGTTGCGGTATTCGTTCTGGTCGGCGTCCGGCGCGGCGGCGCTGGTCATGCCTTTGCTCGACGGGACGGTGTTCCTCGAAGGCGGCCTCCTCGGAGGGTACACGTTCGCCTCTCAATCGGTGTCGGGAGGCGCGTCCTTTACCGGAGGCGGGCCGATCGCCGGCGGTGTCCTGCAGGCGACGACCCGGCTCGGAAGCATCCGGCTGGGACTCGATCTGCAGGCCGAGGCGCGGTTCTTCCGGCTGAATGACGCGGCGGTAGTCCGGCCGGGCGCGTCCCTGTCCTTGGTGGCGTTGTTCGGTCCATGAACAGGCTGCTCTCCATCCTGTTCCTGTGCGGCTGCGCAGGATCGCTCATCGACCACACGGCGCTCAACGGGAGCGGGACGCCGGAATGCATAGCGAGTTGCACCAGCACGTCGGTGCCGGGAGCGGATGCGGCCTGCATCGGCAGCACCTGCACGTACCAGTGTCGAGACGGAAAGCTGAAGTGCGCTGCCGGCTGCTGCGACGTGACCGCGCTCTCGGCCGGAACCAGCCATACCTGCGCCGTGGTTGCAGGGGAAGCGCGCTGCTGGGGCGCAAACGACAAGGGGCAGCTGGGTCGTGCCGGCCTTGCGTCGTCCTATTCTCCGGTCCAGCCATCCGGAATCACCGGAACGGTCACCGCGATCGCCGCCGGCTGGACGCACACCTGCGCGGTCGCGGACGGAGGAGTCTGGTGCTGGGGCGACAACACCTCAGGCCAGCTCGGCGACGGGTCGAGCGGTGCAGCATCCTCCAGAACGACACCGCGGCAGATCGCCTCGCTCGCTGGAGTAGTGGCCATCGCCGCTGGTAGCGGGCACACATGTTCGGCAACTGCTACGCAGCTCTTCTGCTGGGGCCGGAACGATTTCGGCCAGATCGGCGACGGTACGACCATCGGGCCAAGGCTCAATCCCACTGAGGTTTCCGGCGTGAGCAATCCGTTGGCCATCGCCCTCGGCGAATTGCACACGTGCGCGCTGACCTCCTCCGGGCTGTCGTGTTGGGGCGCAAACGGCGCAGGCCAGCTCGGCAACGGCACCAAGGACATCGGTTCCGGAACTCCATCGCCGTTCTTTCTGAGCGGCGCTTCATTCCTCGGCCTGGGGGCCAACCACAGCTGCGCCGGCGACAATTCCGGCGCGCTCTCCTGCTGGGGCGCAAACAGCCAGGGCCAGGTGGACAACTCCATGCAGGACCGGCTCTCGCCGAAAGGAGTGCTGTCGAATGCGCGCGCCGTCGTCGGCGGAGTCGGCCACACCTGCGCGGTGACCAGCCAGGATATGAAGTGCTGGGGGCTCAACGACAGGGAACAGCTCGGCGGCTCCGGGCATGAAGAGTCGGACGTGCACATCTCTGGCGTGCAGTTCGCTGCTGCCGGGGCCAAGCACACCTGCGCAGTCCAGAACGGCGGAGTGCTCTGCTGGGGATGGAACAACATGGGGCAACTCGGCTCCGACCCGGCGACTACTCCCACCGGATCCCGCCCGGATCCTGGTCCGGTCTCCGGCCGCTGATTTTTCTGTCCCGGCAGTCCGCCTGGGCGTGTTCCAGCCTGCAGAAGACAGCGCGCGAAGACAGCGGTCCACCTTCGCCTCCCCCCAGGCGGAGTTGAGCGCCTCTTCCGCGCGGTCATGCAACGGGGAGGCCCCCCTTCCCGGGTGGAACGGTGCGGGAGCCGTCGCAGCCCGCACCGTTTCGCGCTGCAAGACATCCTCCCCGACGATGGGCTTGCCGCGACGCCAGCCAGAGAGCAGCCTGTAACGCAATGTGCCGCATGGCGGGCTACGTGGGGCCGGCGCTCCGGGTGGGGGAGATCGTCTCCGCGCCGCCGCACTCGCTGCTGGTACAGAGCTATCGGCCGCGCGAGATGCAGAGCGGCACGGTCAACGCAGACGGGTACGGCGCAGCGCTCTGGCTCGATGACGGGAATCCCGAACCCGCCCTGTACCGCACCGCGGCTCCGATCTGGGCGGACCCGAACCAGGGTTGGATGGGCGAGCGGCTGGTCGTGCGCTCCCTGATCGGCGCGGTCCGCTCGGCCACGCCTGGAATCGGATTCGAGCTGGCGAACGTGCAGCCCTTCACGCGCGGCCGGATGGCCTTCGCCCACAACGGCTTCATCACCGGGTTCCGACGCGGCGCGCAGCGCATGATCCGCGAAGGGCTGGGCCGCGAGGCCTACGAGTCGATCGAGGGCAGCAGCGATTCCGAGCACATCCTGGCGCTGGTGACGGACACCGGAGCGCCGCTCCCCGAGTCGGCGCGGAAGGGGGTGCTGCGGCTGGAGGAGATCTGCGCGGCGCTGGATCGGACTGCAGTCGCGACCCTGCTCCTGGGCGACGGAGAGCAACTCGTCGGCGTCCGCTGGTCCCGCGGGTCCAAGCCCGCCACCTTGTACTGGGCGCCCTTCAAGGACGGCGTCGTCATGGCCTCCGAGCCCTTCGACGGCGGGCGCTGGAAGGAAGTGCCGGAGGGGCATCTCGCGATCGCGCGGCCCGGGATAGACCTGCGGCTGGAGGCGCTCCGATGAAGGCGCGCGCCTCGGTCCCGGATCTCATGATCGCGGAGCTGGACTCCGCTCGGCGGTTCCTGCAGCAAGCGCTCGCGGAGGTTCCGACCAGGCTCTGGGCCCGTCAGCCCAGCCCCACCTACAGCCCGATCGGGTGGCACCTGGGTCACGTGGCCGCCGTGCAGACCAGCTGGCTGCTTCCCGACGAGCCGCAGCGCTACGGTCGCTTCTTCGACCCCACCGCCACCGCCAAGCCGGAGCGGGTGCGGCTCCCCGCGGCGGCGAAGCTGCGCAGCTGGCTGGAGGAAGTGCTGGAGAGAGCGCGAGCTGCAGTGCGGGCGGGACGGGTCCAAAGGGTGCCGGGGCTTCCGGCCAGCTTCCTCGTCCAGCACGTGGCGCAGCACGAGCTGCAGCACGCCGAGCACATCCGGGTGGTGGCCGCGCTCTTCGAGCACCGCCTCCATCGCATGCCGCCGGCGCTTCGCGTTCGTTCCGCCGACCGCATCGAGCTCGGGGGCGGGCGCGTCCTGGTGGGTTCCGCCGTCCCGGCGCGCGCCTACGACAATGAGCGCCCGCAGCATGAGGTCGAGCTGCGGCCCTACTGGCTCGACCGGGCGCCGGTGACCGCGGGGGAGTTCAGCCGGTTCGTGACCGCGGGCGGATATCGGGAACGGCGCAACTGGAGCAAAAATGGATGGGCATGGCGCGGAAAGAACGACGTCCGCGCGCCGCTCGGATTCGAGGGGCAGCAGCCCGATGCGCCCATCACCTGCATCTCCTGGTACGAGGCCGATGCGTACGCGCGCTGGCGGGGGGCGCGGCTTCCGACCGAGTTTGAGCTGGAGGCAGCGCGAGTCCCGCCTGCCGGCGTCTGGGAATGGACCTCGAGCTGGTTTCTGCCGTACCCAGGATTCAGGCCCTATCCGTACGAGGGATACTCCACGCCCTGGTTCGGCACGCATCGCGTCCTGCGGGGCGGTTCCTGGGCGACTTCGCCCGACCTGGTGCGGCCGAGCTTGCGCAACTGGTATGATCCGTGGTTCCGCGAAGGTCCTACCGGGTTCCGCTGCGCGGGGGGGATTTGATGCAACGCAGATCGCCGGCCGGGCGTGTGCGCCGCAGCTTGCTTCCGGGGCCCGCGTCGCCGCGGACCGCCGCGCTGGTCAGCCTGGATTCCGAGAGCGAGGCGCTTCGCGAGCTGCGCGAAGGATTGTCGCGCAATCCGCGCGAGATTCCCTGCAAGTACCTGTACGACGACGCCGGTAGCGCGCTCTTCGAGCAGATCACCCGGTTGCCGGAGTACTTTCCCACGGCAGTCGAGCGGGCGTTGCTGGAAACGCGCGCGGCCGGGATCGTCGAATCCGCCGGAGGCGCCAGGCTGACCGACGTGGTCGAACTGGGCAGCGGAGCTGCCTCGAAGACGGTGGCCCTGCTGGACGCGGCGCTCGCTGCCGGCGGACGGCCGAGGTACGTCGCCGTAGACATCAGCGCCCATGCGCTCCAGCGGACGCAGGAGATCCTCGCGGAAGCTCGCCCGGAGATCCCGGTGGAGCCAGTGCTCGCCGATTACACGCAGTTGGTGCAGCTACCGCGCAAGCCGGCCGGCGGGCGGCGGCTGGTGCTCTTCCTGGGCGGAACGATCGGCAATGAAGAGGACGGGCCGGCGCTCGAGCTGCTGTCACGCTGGCGCCAGCACATGGAGCCGGAGGATCTCCTGCTGCTCGGCGCCAACCTGGTCACCGATCCGGCCGCGATCCACCTCGCCTACAACGACCCGCAGGGCGTCACCGCTGCCTTCAACCGGAACCTCCTGCGCAACGTGAACTCGTTCGCCAGGAGCAACTTCGATCCGTTGAAGTTCGACCACCATGCGCCGTACGTGGTCGAGAAGCGTCGGATCGAGATGTGGCTCGTGGCCCGCGAGGCCATGGAAGTCGATCTGGGACGCCTGGGCAGCCACCTGAAGCTGGCGGCGGGCGAAGGCATCCGCACCGAGATCTCACGGCGCTTCATGCGCGACGAGGTGCTGCGGCTCGTCGACGGGTCGGGTTTCAACCCGGAGCGCTGGATCGAGTCTCCGGACGGCCGATTCGGGCTCGCGCTAGGCCTCGCCCGCACGTCGCTCCGGGGTTTGTGAGGGGCGACGGTGCGCTCACAGCGCGCCAGGAGTCAGGACCAGGCGGAATGCCCCTTCCACGCCGGCCGGCGTGGGGATGTCGTTTCCCGGATTCAAGGCCGTATACGTCCGCACGACGACGCCGATGCCCGCCCCTCGGGAGAACATCCAGTCCGCCCCGAGGCCGAGGCGGGTCGCGAGGGAGTATCCGAGCGAAGCGCGATTGGTGAGACCGGCCATGGCCAGCTCCAGATAAGGAGAGATCGGCGTGGCGTCCAGGGTCAGCTGCACGCCCAGGGCCAACGACCCGATCCCGCCACCCGGCGCCGCTCGCTGCCCCGCGTCGCCGACCAACGAGAGCTGATCCGACAGCCGCCAGGCAGCGCCCAGGCCCGCGCCACCCCGCACCCCCAGCCGGCTGGTCGGCTCTCCGAACAGGCCTTCGACCCGGAGCTGCAGGCGGGGAGTCCCGGGCCGGAGCGGTGCGGCGGCAGCCGGAAACGCCAACAAGAGCGCGGCGAGCTGGCGCACGGCGGGCACCTTACACGGCGATTGACTTCGCAGGGGAGTTCCGCGAGAAAGGCGCGTCCTGCAGGAGGCAGTTCGTGGCGGAGAAGATCGATCGCAAGCAGCTGAAGCGGCCGGACGAATTCCAGCTGGTCGCGGGGCGCGCGATGGGCTGGATGGCCGCGCACCAGCGCCTGGTGCTGGGCCTGGCCTCCGCGGTCGTGGCCGTGGCGCTGACCGCCTGGGGTGTCTCGGCGTGGCGCGATTCGCGGGAGTCCAAGGCGAGCGCAGAGCTCTCGGAAGCGCTCGAGCTGTTGTCGCGCCCGATCGCCGGCGATGCGCAAGCTGGCGAGCAGACCTTCCCGAGCAAGGAAGAGCGCGAGAAGGCGGTGGTCTCGGCGCTGGAAAAGGTCCGCTCCGATCACGGAAACACGGCTGCGGGACAGACGGCGCTCGCCGAGCTCGGCTTCCACAAGCTGAAGTCTGGAGATGCAGCGGCCGCGACGAAGGACCTCGAGGAATTCCTGGCTCGCGCGAGAAAGGACCACCCGCTCCGTCCGTTTGCGCAAGAGGCGCTCGGGTATGCCTTCGAAGCGCAAGGCAAGCTCGACGAGGCGCGGGCCGCTTTCGACAAGCTCCGCGAGATGGGCGTTCCCGCGCGCGCCGACTACCAGGCAGCCCGGCTCGCGTTGGTGCAGGGCAAGCCGGATGCAAAGCAGCAGCTCGAGCGCGTCGCGAAAGAGTATCCCAAGGATCTGACCGTGGTCCGTGAGGCGAACGAGCGCCTGGAGCTGGCGTCGCTTCCGCCCTACACCCCCGGACAGGCCACCCCGGCGCCGCAACCTGGCGCCAAGGCACAGGCGGAGAAGACGCCGCACGGGAAGAAGAAGCGGTGATCCTGCTCGCGCTGCTGGCGTTCTCCTTTGCCCCGCTCGGCCACAGCCCCCGCCCGCCGCCGCGCGGGCCTACGCTCGATCCGCCCTTCTTCGTGGGCGAGATGCAGCACCTCGTTCCGCAGGGGAAGCTGCCGTACTCGCCGACCGAGACCGCCACTCCGGTTCTGGACCGGGCGCAAACCCGGCTGTACGCGGGCACCCGGGACGGCCAGGTGCGCTGCCAGTTTCGCGGCAAGACAGCGTGGGTCTACCAGATCGGCGGCGCCATCCTTGCCTCGCCGCTGATCGAAGGCGAGACGCTGTTCGTGCCCGGCGGAGACGGGGTGTTGTACGCGCTCAACCGCTTCACCGGCGTTTTGCGCTGGCAGGTGGACATCCACGAAGAGCTGACCACCCCGCCGACCGTCTCGGAAGGCCGGCTGCTGGTCATGTCCAGCGAGCAGTCCGTGACCGCGCTCGATCCGGCCAACGGCAAGCGCCTCTGGAAGTTCCACCGCGACCCGCCCGGCGGCTTCACCATCCGCGGCGATGCGCAGCCCCGATCGGCGCACGGATCGGTGTACGTCGCATTCGCTGACGGGACGGTGGCGGCGCTGCAGCCGGAGAATGGAGTGGCGAAGTGGACCCGCCAGGTGAGCGGCGCGGGCGACTACCTGGACGTGGACTGGATCGACGCGCCGGAGGCGGACGATCGGATCTACGTCGCCAGCGCCAAGGCGGGGATCGTCGCGCTCGACGCCACCACGGGCGCCATCGTCTGGACCTATCCGCTGGCGGGCGCGAACCACGTGCTGGCCGAGGGCGCCCGCGTGATCGGCGGAGGCCGCAGCGAGCTGGTTGCCCTCGATCGCGCCCGCGGGGCAAAGGTCTGGACGCTGCAGCTAGGCAGGGAGCGCTACCCGACGCAGCCGGTCGCGGTGCAGGGCCTGATCCTGGTCGCGCAGGACCGGGGCGCGCTCCTGGGCGTCGATCTGCAGACGGGACAAGCGCGCGGCGCTTTCGATCCCGGGAGTGGGTTCTCGCAGCCCGCCTTGGCGCTGCCCGGCGTGGCGTACATCGTATCGAACGGGGGGGTGCTCTTTTCGCTGGGGCTGCTTCCGTGACCCCGCTCCGCCGCGTTCTGGTGGTCGCGGCGGTGATCGAACGCGACGGCAAGGTGCTGGTCGCGCTGCGGCGCCCGAAGGGTGAGCGCGCCTCCCTCTGGGAGTTTCCCGGAGGAAAGGTGGAGCCCGGCGAGGGCGAGCGCGCCGCGCTGGCGCGCGAGCTGCGCGAGGAGCTGGGAGTGCGCGCCGCCATCGGCGAGGAGTATGCGCGCGTCGAGCACGTCTACCCCGACCTGCAGGTCGAGCTCGCCCTGTACCGGTCCCGGCTGCACGCCGGAGAGGAGCCGCGCCCGCTCGCCTGCGAGCAGGTGCGCTGGGTGTCGCGCCGCGATCTCCCGGGCCTGCCGTTCTGCGAGGCGGACGTCCCCATCCTGGTGCGGCTCGCGGAAGAAGAGCTCTCGTGATCACGGCGTCGTTCCGCCACATCCAGGGAATCGGACCGCTGCGCGAACGGCAGCTCTGGTTCTCGGGCGTGCGGAGCTGGGCCGAGCTGCCGGCTTCCGGGGACGTCCTCTCGCCGCGGCTGGACGGCAAGCTCCGCGAGGGCGTCGCGCTCTCCTTGCAGCGCCTGGCCGAGGGAGACGTGGAGTTCTTTGCGCGGGCGTTGCCACAGACCGAGCACTGGCGCTTGCTCCCGCAAGTCATCGAGGACGCGGCGTTCCTCGACATCGAAGCGGCCGGCGACAAGGTCACGGTCGCCGGCGTGCTGGATCGGGCGGGACTGACCAGCTTTCGCGGGGACCTCTCCGGATTCCGGGAGCGGGCGCGGCACTGGCGGGCGCTGGTGACGTTCAACGGGACGGTCTTCGACCTGCCCATCCTCAGGCGGGTCCTTCCGGACTGGCAGCCACCCGCGGTCCACGTCGACCTGCGGCACATGTACCAGCGCCTCCGGGAGAAGGGCGGCCTGAAGGAGCTCGAGCCCCGGGTCGGGTTCTTCCGGCCTCCACACCTCGCGTCGCTGTCGGGCGCGGATGCCGTGGCGCTCTGGCACGCCCAGGTCCAGGGAGACCGCCTCGCCCTCCGCCGCCTGGTCGAGTACAACCTCTACGACGTGTTCCATCTGCGGCCGCTGGCGGAGCTCGGTTACAACCGGCTGCTCGGGCGTACCCGGATGCCGGCGTCCGCAATGCCGGTGAGCGACCGGGGCGCGATGCTCTACGACCTGAGCTGCGCCGTGGCGGCGGCTTGTCCGTGATGCCCCTGGAGCCGACTCCCTGGACGCGGCGCCGCGAGGCGCTGCTGCTCGGCGCCTGCGTGGCGGCATATCTGGTGCTCGCCGGCATTCGCGCGTGGGACCACACCCACCCTTATTACGACGACGTCGGCTTCCTCGACCTGGCGAACCAGGTGCGGGAGATGGGCGGGCCCATCGCCTTGCTCCAGGCCCTCTTCACAGGCGCCTGGACCGAGGACAACCGCAACCCGCTCTACGTGGCCGTGCTCTCGCTGGTCGCCGGCCGCGACCATGGCTTTCACACCCGCGCGCGCGTCCTCACCATCGTGCTCGGCGTGGTCGCGCTGGTCACCTGGTGGCGAGTCGCCCGCAGGCACGTCGGGCCCAGGGCCGCTCTCATCCTGGCCGCGTTCCTGGCCGTCAGCGAGTGCTTCATCGACTACTCGGGCCGCGAATCCTGCGAGCCGCTGCTGCTTTTCTTCTGGGGTCTGTCCGTCGGGGCCATCCTCGACGGGCTCCAGAACCCGCGCCGATGGCTAGCCGCGGGCGCGTACGCAGGGCTTGCCCAGCTCGACAAGGGCTCGGGCGTCTTCCTGGTCTTCTGTTTCGGCGTTGCGCTGCTTCTCTGGCGCGGGTGGCGCGCGCTGCGGGACCCCTGGGCCTGGGGAATGGGGTTGGGTTTCCTCGCGGCCGCATCGCCGCTGCTGGTGCGGAACGCGCGCGTGTACGGATCGCCGCTCCATCACTGGAACAGCCGGCTGCTCTGGATCGACCGCCTTCCCGACTACGCGGAGATCTACGCTCCGCGGGCGCTGGAGCGCCTGCCGCAAGGGTTCCGCAACTGGGCCGGGCAGACGAGCTGGCACGAGATCTGGTTCGGGCGCGGAGCGATGGGGACGGCGGAAACCGCGCTGCACCTGGGCGACTCGATGAGCTTCGTCGCGCCCAGCCCGCTCGGGCCTGTCCACATTCCGGGGGTGGTGCTCGGCTTCGTCCTGTTCCTGGTGGCCTTGCGGCTCTTGTACAAGGCGCCGCCTTCCTTCGCGCGCACGTTCCTGGGCGTGCAGGCTGCGTTCTTCGTCGCCTTCTTCTTCTTCTTCAGCGTCACCGGCGGCTCCTCGCGCTACGTGTTCCCGATGACGCTCTGCCTCTATGCGGTGCTCGCCGTGGCGCTGGCCCGCAATCCGGCCTGGCTGCGGCGCTGGGCCGGCGTGGCCCTGGCCTGCGTCGCGCTCGCGGTCGCGCTGGACCCGTCCTCTCGCAAGCTTCCCTCGGGATACATGGAGGCAGGCACCTGGCTCGAGTCGCACCTCCGGCCCGGCGAAGCCTGCGCGGTCGACAGCCGCAGCCACTTCGAGCCCGAGTGGTTCCTGCCCGCATCGAACCGGATGGAGATCGTCTCCAGCGCCTGGCGGCGCGAGCCGGTCCCGGCCGGCGAATTGCTGGAGCACTTCCGGAAGCGGAACGTGCGCTACGTCGTGATCGACTACGGCTCGCACAAGGACGGAGCGCCGAGGTACTTCTTCTTCGACTCCCTGCCCGGGCGCATTCCTACCGGACTGCGGGAGGCGTGGTCGATTCCGGGGACGCTGCAGATCCTCGAGATCGGGCAACCAGCAGCAGCGCCGGAAGCAGCACGATCGCAGTGACGATCGTGGTCACCTCGCCGATCATCGCGTACCAGCCGAAGCTGCGGAGCGCGCGGTTGAGCGAGTAGAGCAGTGTTCCGTATCCGACGGCGCTGGTCCACGAGCAAAGCACGACCGCGGGGCCCACCTCGGCCAGGGCCCTGATCACGTCCCCGCCGCGGTCGCGCACCCGCGCCGCCACGTTCGCACCGTAGTCCACGGCGACGCCAAAGGTGATGGGGAAGACGATGAAGTTGAAGAAGTTGATCTTCAGATCCAGGGCCGCGGCCACGCCGCACATCAGGATCACGCCGACGGTCAGCGACCCGACCACCTCGAGACTGGTGCGCAGGTCGCGGAAGAAGACGAAGACCAGGAGCAGTACGCCGACGAACGAGAGAAGGGTGGTGCGCGGGCCCTCCGTCTCGATGTTCTGCAGCAGGTCCGCGAAGATCACCTTGTCCCCGGTGGCGTCGTAGACCTTGTCGCCGACCTTGACCCCCCGGACCGCCTTCACGAACGCCTGAAGATTTTCCGCCTCCTCCAGCCTCGCGTCGCCCCGTGCGGTGACAGCGGCGATCCTTCCCAGCGTGCCGTCGCGCTCGCGGAAGCGGTCGAGCAGGGACTGGGGCGCCTCCTCGGCGGTCACCGGTCTCTGGGCGGCGAGATCGCTCCGGACCTTGCGCAGGCGTTCCCGCTGCACGGGGTCGTCGATCCTCCTTAGCAGCGAGTCGGGCAGCTCGGCCACCATCTCGCGGATCACGGCCAGCTTCTCTTCCTGTTGCGCGGGAAGGACGCTGGAGATGGTGTCGCAGCTGTCGATCAGCTTGTCGTTGGGCGGCTGCTTCATCCGCTCGCGGATGACCTCGCAGAACGCGTCCGCGTCCTCGCGGGAGTCGAGCAGCGCGATGGCGCCGGCCAGCGACTTGCCCAGGGCGTCGTTCGCGCGCTGGTTGTCCTCGGTGAGCGTCTTGCGTCCTTTCAGCTCGTTGGAGAGGTTGTCCAGGTTGCGTTCCATCGGGCCGCGCTTGAGCTGGAGGCCGAAGGAGATGGCGGCCACCACGGTCAGGACGGCGAAGATCGCGATGATCAGGCGCGGGCGGGCGAAGAACCGCTGCAGCCGGGGAACGAAGCGCTCTCCGCTCGGGGCGGGCTTCGGCTTGGGCGCTCCCCGGAACCGCTCGTAGATCGCGAGCAGGGCCGGAACCAAGGTGAAGGTGAACGCCCAGCAGAGCAGCATTCCGATGCCGCCGATGAAACCGAAGTGTCGGAAGCCCCGGTTCGCGGCGATCATCAGGACGCCGAAGGAAACG
>Ga0209526_10000244_pt1 | contig 34238 bp, 34 predicted proteins | sample JacPinW_OM2H0_M1_FD_188566 | JGI IMG/M metagenome (GOLD analysis project Ga0209526, IMG submission 188566) | Forest soil microbial communities from Algoma, Ontario, Canada - Jack Pine, Ontario site 1_JW_OM2H0_M1 (SPAdes) (version 2) | ecosystem: Environmental > Terrestrial > Soil > Boreal... | reverse complement strand
GCGGCGGCCAGGGTCCGGCACCTGCCGCTGGCAGCCATCCGGGAACAGCTCGAAGGCCGGCTGGAGCTGCTGGTCGGGGGTCCGCGTGATCTGCCACTGCGACAGCGCGCGATCCGGGACACGGTGGGCTGGAGCCACGACCTGCTCGGGTCTCGGGAGCAGAAGCTGTTCCGGCGCCTCTCCGTCTTCGCGGGCGGCTTCAGCGCCGACGCCGTCGCCGCGGTGTGCGGGAGCCTCGACGAGGTAGGCGACGCCCTCGAAGGAATCAGCGCCCTGGTCGACCAGAGCCTGGTGGTGCTCGAGCGCAACCAGTCGGATGCGCGTTACGACATGCTCGACGTGGTCAGGGAGTACGGCACGGCGCAGCTGTCCGCCGCGGGCGAGACCGATGCAATCGAGCGAGCGCACGCGCTGCACTACCTTTCGCTGTCGGAGGCGGCCGAGCCCCAACTGGTCCGCACCGGGCACGCGGATTGGTTCCGGCGCCTCACCCTGGAGCGCGGCAACTTGCGGCGTGGCCTGGCCTGGACCATCGAGCGCGGAGAGGCGGTGCTGGCGCTTCGCTACATCGTCGCCCTCTGGCGCTACTGGCGGCAGCTCGGCGAGTTTGCGGAAGGCCGGCGCTGGTCGGACCAGGCGCTGGCGGTGGCGGGGCAGTCTCCGCCCTCGCTGCGAGCGAAGGCGCTCTGGGCGGCGTCCGCCCTGGCCTTCCCGCAGGGTGACCAGGCGAGCATGGCCGTGATGGCCGCCGAGGCGATCGAGCTGGCCGGTCAGAGTGACGACCCGATGGACCGGCGCAACGCTTTGACCATCAAAGGAATGGTCGCGCTGCTCGAGGCCCGCTGGGGCGACGCGCTGGAGTCGTACGCCGAAGGCGTGGCCATCGCCAGCGCGCTGGGCACCACCTGGCAGCTGGGCACCTCGCATCTCAACTTCGGCACCGCGCTTCTCCACTCCGGCCGCATCGAGGAAGCGGCCGCGGCCTTCGAGTCGGCGCTGGGCGTGTACCGCGAGCTGGGCGACGACGTCTTCGCGGCCCGCGCGCTCAACCACCTGGCCCAGACTGCCCTGGCCGCGAATCAGATCGACCGCGCCGACCGGATGGCCCGCGAGGCGCTCTCCTCGGTTGCCGAGCAGGGAGAGCGACAGGGAATTGTGGATGGGTTGCAGAACATGGCCGCCGTGGCCGCTGCTCGCTCGGAGATCGAGCGCGCGGCGGCCCTCGCCGGCGCCGCCGCAGCGATCTGGGAGACCATCGCGGCTCGCCCGGCCGACTTCGACGTCGCCATCGCCGGCCGCCTCCTGGACGGGGCAAAAGCCAACGCCGGTGAGGTGCCGTGGCGACGGGGCTGGGAGCGGGGCAGGGCGCTCGATCCGGTGGCCGCGATCGCCTTGGCGCTCGCTCGTTAGGCCAGATCTGCGAAGTTGAAGTGCAGCCGATGGCTTGCGGCCATCAATGGGAACGGATATCCGCTCGATAGCAGAGCCAGCGACTGAAGCTCAAGAGTGGTGGGCCGCAGCTATCTGGGCTGGCGTCTTGCGGGACCGTTGGAGCTCAGAGAGCTGGACGAGTTCTTGCTGGCCCGGGCCAAGGCGAGCCCTGCGATCCCCGCTCCGGAGATCACGGCTCACCTCGCCGCTGCGCTCCTAGCCTTCATGTCCGGGCCCATCCTGCTGCTTTACGCGATCCGCTCAAAGCGGATGCCCAGAAAGAAGGACAGCAAGCTATTGCTGAATCGATTCCATCGGTGGCCCGATCTGCTGGATTCCATAACGACGCGTCGCCTCTTCCAACCGCTCCACGTCGGGCGGCCCGGGGGGCGGCAGGCCGGGTCCCTGGGCGGGCTGCCCTGCCTCGACGTGGAACTGCTCGAGGCCGCCAGGGATAGCCAGCTCCAGGATGCGGGCGGGTTGGTCGCCCTCGACCACAAAGCTGTGGGGCACACCCTTGGGCAGGAAGACGAAGCTGCCAGGACCGGCCAGGAACTCCTCCTCACCGGCTCGGAACCTGACCTGTCCCTCGACCACGTACATCGGCTCGTCTTCCCGGCTGTGGACATGGAGCGGAGGGGAGAATCCGGGCGGGACCACGCAGTCGATCACTCCCAAGGTGCCAGCTGTGGTCCTCGCCGAAGCCAGGACCGTCATCCGGGTGGCCAGAAACCAGATCGTTTCGGCGTCCTCACGAGAGCTCAGCCATGGCGATTGCGTTCCGTTTAGCGACATCTCAAGACCTCCTCTGATGCCTCTCGTCCTGCCGATGGGCAGGAATCCTGCGCACATTGTCAGGTAGCCTGCGCATAATGTCAATATGGCAGACGTAGTTGGACCTGAAAACTTCCTCATCGGCGCCTTGCTTGTGCTACCGGCCGGGGACCTCAGGCGACGAGTGGATGCCGCCATTGCCGCTGCGGGCTTCAGCGACTACCGGGTCACTCACCAGCCTGTCTTCCAGTGGCTCAGCCCGAATGGAGACCGCATCACCGATCTGGCGGACCGGGTCGGTATGACCCGCCAGTCGATGTCGGAGCTCGTCGATTATCTGGTTGCCAGAGGCTACGTCGAGCGAGTGCCGGATCCGACCGACGGTCGAGCCGTACTCGTTCGCCGGACCGAAAAGGGCTGGACGATCAATGCCATTGCCCAGAGGGTCGTCGAGGAAACGCAGCAAGAGTGGGCCCGAGCGCTCGGGCAGAAGGAGTTCCAAACCCTGTTGCAGCTCCTTCGCCGGCTTGTGGTGGTCATCGGCGGGCCCACCGGCGCCGCCGGCCACCCCCGCCTTCAGAGAGGAGGTCGAAGATGATCCTTAGAGTGGCCTGGTTCGAGCCCATGGCTCCGGAGGTGGAGGCCGAGATGCTCAACAACCTCCGGGTGCGCTTCCGAGCCGCCCTGCAGGCCCAACCCGGCTACGTCAGCGCTTATTGGGGGAGAGCCGAGAACGGCAGCTGGGTCTCGACCTCGCTTTGGGAGAGCCGGGAGACCGTCGAAGAGGCGGGCAAACGTGCGAATGAGGTACCGCTGGTTGCTGGTCAGCGAGCTGAACTAATCCCCTCTCCCACCTCAATGGAGGTGTACGAGGTAATCGAAGAGGGCTGACACCTGCCTCGAAAGTGTTGGTGGGCCGTACGTTCCGTAACGCGAACCAGGTCGAACTGCAGGGCGCCGTGGTCCAGCTCTGATCCCTCGGATGTGACCGTCGCACGCGTGCTACAATTGCCCCGTGGCCCGAGAGATCACCCAACGGACCCTCCGAAACGAAAGCGGCGAGATCATGCGGGGCCTCGATCGCGGCGAATCTTTCGTCGTGACCCGTAATGGCGTCCCCGTGGGAGAGCTCACGCCGATGCGCCGGCGCAGGTTCGTCTCCGCCGAGGCCGTTCTGAGCATTCTGGCCCGTGCCCCGCGACTCGATCCGAAACGCTTTCGCCAGGATGTCGATCGAGTGATCGACCAGGACCCCCAGCCGCGTGCCTGACCCTCGTCGCGATCGCGGCCTGATCGACACCTCAGTCGCGATCGACCTCCCGGGCGAATCGGATCTGCCATTGGAGATCGCGGTGTCCGCCATTACTCTCGCGGAGCTCGCTGCGGGCCCGCATGCCACCACCGATCCCGCGGAGCGTGCCGCGCGCCAGGATCGCCTTCAGCGAATCGAGGCAACCTTCGAGGCCCTCCCGTTCGACGGTGCCTCGGCACGCGCCTACGGCCGGGTCTACGCGGCCGTAGTCGATGGTGGCCGAAAGGCACGCGGACGGCGCGCCGTCGACCTTCTAATCGCGGCAACGGCCGCCGCGGAGACCCTGCCTCTGTACACGCGGAACCCCGACGACTTCAGCGGTCTGCAAGGCATCGTTGAGGTAGTGCCTGTCGTTCGCTGACCGGTTCGCGTTATGGAGACCTAGCAGCTGTGGGCCAAAGCTCACATAGCGCGAACCAAACCGACGTCAACCAGGGTCGCGCCATCTCGATCTGAATGATCCAGGTTGCTTTGCTTCAATTTCCCCGGGCGAGGCTAAGCAACCTGGTTGCCGAGACGCCAAGCCGGGGAGGCGAACTAAACTTCAAGGCTATTCTGGACAAAGAAGCGGTCACCTATGACCGACAGTTGTTGCTTGTCGGTTCAAGGCGAAACGAGGTGCTGGACCTTTCGGAGGCCCGTCGTTACGGGATCGACAGCTATGGCGATGCCGACTACGTCTCCATCTACGGCCTTTCGCCCACCGAGTGGTACCGCAGAGGATCCGCCTCTTGGGGCGGACCGTCGTCGAATGCACACGTGACCGGCTCGCGGGTGCGATGGGCCGGGACATAGCCGCAGCGGCAAGCTTGGGGTCTCGGAAGTCCCCCGCGATGGTCGTCGACCTGTTCGCCGGCTCGTGCAACACCTTGTTCTGGATCCTCCGCCACCTGGCCCAGTCACAAGCCTTGGGCTTCGAGCTTGACCCTCAGGTGTTCAACCTCACCAGGCAGAACCTCTCGATCCTACGATTGCCAATTGAGATCGTTCACGAGGACTATGTGAAGGTCGCGCATCGGCTGAGCCTGGCGCCTGACCGGCTATTGATAGCCTTTATTGCGCCACCCTGGGGAGAGGCCTTGACAAAAGCCAAGGGGCTCGACTTGCGCCGCACCTCCCCCCCGGTGACGGAGATCGTCGACCTCATGGCGCACCAGTTTCCCAATCCTTTGCTGTTCGCCGTCCAGGTGTACGAAAGCATCGACGCCGTCTCTTTGGCTGAGCTGACCCCACGCTTCGACTGGTCAGCGCTCACAATCTATGACTTCAATGCCCCTGGGCAGAACCACGGGTTGCTGCTCGCCACCCGGGGCTGGCGTCCATAGCGCCGCACCATTAGACGGCCAGCCTTGTGCGGATCTCCTCTTGTTCAGAGTCGGCGAAGACGCAGCGGTCGTGGCGCGTACCTTGGTTCGGCTGCCGTGCGCCCTACGGATATCGCGTTCAACCCGAGACGGGCGCCCTTCAACTTGACGAGGCGGAGGCGGGCGTCGATCGGTACTACAGCCCCTTCGAAACTGGCCGGCTACCTGAAGGGCGCTTCGCGAAACGGATCGAGGCGCTGGAGCGGCGGCTCACGGCCCTGCGCGCGAGGAAGACGGCGCTCGAAGAATCCACCGCCACTCGACCGGAGGTACCCACCGGTCCGGTTATCCGCGAGACCGCCGAGGCGATCGCCGAGGCCATGAACCGGGGCACTCTCCAACAGCGGAAGGCGCTCCTTCAGCAGCTCGTCGCCGGCGTCGAGGTCAGCAGCCGGGAGGAGATCGTCCCGACCTTCCGAATACCCGCTACACCGGTTCGCGTTATGGATCGGATGGTGGGCGGCCCGGGACTCGAACCCGGATGGGTCTCCCCACACGCCCCTCAAACGTGCGCGTCTACCTGTTCCGCCAGCCGCCCGGCTGAAGCGCCCAACTGAGGCACCTGCCCGCTAGAGGATTCGAACCCCTAACCTCATGGTCCGAAGCCATGCGCTCTATCCGTTGAGCTAAGCGGGCGCAGGGAAATTATAGGAAGGGTGGGGCAGCCGGCAGTTCAAGACCCTGCGGGCGGGCCTCAGGCGCTGCGGCGGGTCGAAGCCAGCCGGCGCAGCCGGCGGTGCTCGATCCCCCAGGCCGCGTAGCGCACGAGCGCCATGGCCGGATACCGCCTGCGGTGCGCCTGGGTCAGCCGGCCCTCAACCGCCAAACGGAGGTCGAGCGCCGTGCAGCCGGGAAAGCTCGTGTAGGAGCGGCCGATCGCGTCCAGGATGTGAGCGTCGGAGTTTCCCAGAGCCGCTCGCCCGGCATCGTCGTTGAGCCGCTGTGCCAGCTGGTTGAAGAGGTAAAAGCCAGGTGTCGAGTTCTCGACCTCGATGGCATCGAAGTCGAGTTCGGCGGCCTGCCAGCCCACGCCGTGCACCCGCCGCGAGCGGGATGGGTTCTTGGTGCGCCAGAAGGGATGGGGCGCAAAGGCGATGCCGCCCTGCCGGTGGATGGCCGCGATAGTCGCAGCGGCCGACTGGCCGGGGCGGATCCGCTTCTTCAGGAAGAGCCCGACCACGTGGCCCTGGCGGCTCGAGATCTCCTCGCCGACGATGACCTCGGGGGCCAGCCCGGAGCTCCCCGCGTAGTCCGCCGCCCAGAGCGCGCCCTCGATGGTGTCGTGATCCGTCACCGCGATCACTGCCAGACCGAGCTGTCGCGCCTGTCTCACGACCTGGACCGGGCCCGGCCAGCCGTCACTGAAGCTCGTGTGCATGTGCAGATCGGCATGTCCCCGCTCTGGCTGGGCGGCCGCCTCCCTCGGCTGGGCGAGATCAAGCTCAGCCTGCGTCTGCGCGTCCGCCGCCGTGGCCGGTCCGCTACCTGTTAAGGAGCTTGCGCGGTCGGCCTTCATGCGCCATGGTTCGGAACGGAGGTAAAGCCGTGAATGGACTGATGATGGACTACCCGCTCACGCTCCAGCACATGTTGTGGCGCGTAGAGAGGCTCTTCGACAAAAAGGAGATCGTCACCAAGCGCGAGGACGCCCTGCACCGCTACACGTATGCCGACCTCTCAAGTCGGGTCGCGCAGCTAGGCAATGTTCTCCGCCGCCTGGGCGTCAAGCCCGGAGATCGGGTTGCGACGCTTTGCTGGAACAACTACCGACATCTGGAGCTGTACTACGCGGTGCCCTGCATGGGCGGCGTGCTCCACACCCTCAACCTGCGCCTGTTCCCGGACCAGCTCGAGTTCACCATCGAGGACGCCGGCGACAGCGTGGTCTTCGTCGATAAGACGCTTCTTCCCATCCTCGACAAGATTGCCGGCCGGATGCCGTCAGTCCGGCAGATCGTGGTGCTGAACGACGGTGGCCCGCTCCCGCCCCACAAGCTGGGAGACCTGCTCGACTACGAGACCCTGCTTGCGGCCGAGAAGGCCGAGTGCTCGTGGCCGGCGGTAGAGGAGAGGGCGGCCGCGGCGATGTGCTACACCTCCGGAACCACTGGCAACCCCAAGGGCGTCGTCTACTCGCACCGGTCCCAGTTCCTGCACGCGATGTGCGTGCTGCAGAAGGACAGCCTGGGCATGTCGGAGAGCGACGTCCTGCTGCCCGTCGTGCCGATGTTCCACGCCAACTCCTGGGGCATTCCCTACGCGGCCGGGCTGGCCGGCACCAAGCTGATCTTTCCCGACCGCTTCATGGGTGACGGCCAGGTGCTGCTGGACCTGGCCGAGCAGGAGGGCGCCACCATGCTGGCCGGCGTGCCCACCATCTGGCTCAACCTGCTGGGAGCTCTCGAGAAGACCGGCCGCCGGCTGCCCAAGGTCCACACCGTGATCTGCGGCGGCTCCGCGATCCCGCGCAGCCTGATGGAGGGCATGGACCGGGTGGGCCTCCGCATGCTGCACGCCTGGGGCATGACCGAGACGTCGCCCATCGGGACGGTTGGCCTGGTCCGCAGCTGGATCCCGCCCGAAGAGGTTTTCAACGCCCGGCTCAAGCAGGGGGTCCCGGTGCCCGGCGTCGAGATCCGCATCGCGGACATCACGACCGGCGAGGAACTGCCCTGGGATGGCGAGGCCTTCGGCGAGATCCAGTGCCGGGGGCCATGGATCGCAAGCGGCTATCAGAACGACGCCGATCCCACCAAGATCACCGAAGACGGCTGGTTCAGGACCGGCGACGTTGCCACCATCGACCCAGACGGCTACGTCACGATCGTGGACCGCACCAAGGACGTCATCAAGTCAGGTGGCGAGTGGATCAGCACGGTCGAGCTGGAAGGCGCCGTCATGGCGCACCCCAAGGTCCTGGAGGCGGCCGTGATCGGACTGCATCACAGCAGGTGGCAGGAGCGGCCGGTCGCCTATGTCGTGCCGATGCCCGAGTACAAAGGCCAGGTGACCGCCGAGGAGATCAGGGAGTTCCTCTCCGGGAAGGTCGCGACCTGGTGGCTCCCGGACGAGATCCGCTTCATAGACGAGATCCCCAAGACCTCAACCCTCAAGTTCGACAAGAAAGCCCTCCGAAACACCGCCGAACCAATAGCCGAAGACGCAGTTTCCTCCCCCGCGCAGGGACTGTCAGGGAAGGGGTAAGCGAGGGAGTAAAACTCCCCGAAGGAGCATGGCGCTCTGCCTATACTTGACGTTCGCTTCACGCCGCGGCGGTGGCGGAACGGCAGACGCGCTAGGTTCAGGACCTAGTGAGGGCAACCTCGTGGAGGTTCAAATCCTCTCCGCCGCACCAACTCCCCCCTCATCGCGAGCCGGCATGCTCGAGGGAACCGGCATGCTGGGCAGCCGCACCACGAAGCGGGCGCCGGGGCCGAAAACATCAGCCAGGGAGATCGACCCTCCGTGCGCCTCTGCGATCGCCGCGCAGAGCGACAGTCCCAGTCCGGCACCCCCGGTGGCGCGGCCGCGAGCGGCGTCGGCGCGCGCGAAGCGTTCGAAGAGCCTGGAGCGCATCCCGACCTTGACGCCGGGGCCGCTGTCCTGAACGGTCAGCCGCCACCAGCCGCCCTCTTCCACCGCCGATACCGTGACGGTGCCGTGGCCGGGGCTGTGCCTGATGGCGTTGTCGAGCAGGTTGTCCAGGAGCTGCCGGAGAAGGTCCGGGTCTCCGGCGACCGCCCCTTCCAGCGGCACCTGGCTGTCGAGCTCGACCTCACGTTCCTGGGCGGCCGGGCGCCAGCGCTCGATGGTCTCTTCGAGAAACTCCGGCAGGTCGATCGACTCGCGGCGCGGCGCCAGTGCGCCCGCGTCCGCCCGGGCGAGCAGCAGGAGCTGGTCCGCGAGGCGGCCCAGCCGCTCGACTTCCGTCAGCAGCGAACGGTGGCTGGCCTCGTACTCCTCGACGCTGCGGCGGCGGCGGAGCATCACGTCGAGCTGCGTCCGCATCAGGGCCAGAGGCGCTCGAAACTCGTGCGCGGCGTCGGCGGTGAAGCGCCGCAGGCCTTCGAAAGAGGCGTCTAGGCGTGCCAGCATGCCGTTGAAGGTCGCGGCCAGCTCGCCCAGCTCGTCGCCGGGCGGCAGATCCAGCCGGATGCGGCGGTGGAGATCCTGCTCGCTGATCTGGCGGGCGGTCCCAGCCATCACCCCGACCGGTCTCAGCGCCCGTCCGGATAGCCAGTACCCGAGCCCGGCGGCCCCCACCACCAGGAGCACGACCACGAACAGGAGCAGAACCGCCACCCGAAGCAGCGATTGCTGAAGCTCCTGTATCGGGCGCGCGAGCACCAGCCTGCCCACGGCGCCATTCCCCAGGTCAACCGGCATCACCATCAGCCGCATCGGCTGGCCGCCCACCATCTTGGTCCGGCAGCACCCACCCGATGGGAACTCCCGGGTGGCGGTCGAGGCCAGTGCGCCGGGATCTTTGATCTGCCCGGAACGATCCAGCACGTGGCCGTCGGCACCCAGCAGCAGGGCGGCGACTCCGATCCCGGCCTGCGTCTCCCCGGGGAGCGGCTCGCCGCTCTCCCCGAAGCGCTGGCCGCCGATCTCTTTGATCTGAGACTCCACCAGGTTGGACTGGGTGATCAGGCTGCCGTCGACGACCTGGTATTCGGTGAGGGAGAAGGCGAGCCAGAAGGCAACCGCCGCCGAGCCCGCGACCAGGGCGAAGACGCCGACGTAGACGAGGGTTAGGCGGACTCGGGTCCGCCGGAGGTGCTCTCGCATTCAGGTGTCGGGTCGAAACGGTAGCCCATGCCCCTCAGGGTCACGATGTGGTCGGCAGCGTTGCCCGCGGACAGCTTCCGGCGCAGGCGTCCCATGTAGACGTCGACCAGGTTGGAGCCGCTCTGGAGATCGTAGTTCCAGACGTGCTCCTCGATCTGGCTCCGGGAAAGGACCCGCCGGGGATGGTGCATCAGGTATTCGAGGATGGCGAGCTCCTTGCTCGTCAGCTTGATCGGGCGGCCGTTCACCCGCAATTCGCGAGCGGCGGTGTCCAGGCTGAGAGTGCCGCTCTGGAGGACTGACGAGCGGTCCTCCAGGTGGCGCCGCGCGAGGGCCCGGAGGCGGGCGAGGAACTCCACGAAGGCGAAGGGCTTCACCAGGTAGTCGTCCGCCCCTGCCTCCAGGCCCCTGACCCTGTCCTCCACGGCGTCTCTCGAAGTGAGCATCAGAACCGGGGTCCGGATCCGGCGCCGGCGGAGACCGGCGCAGACGGCGAAGCCGTCGATCGAGCCGGGAAGCATGACGTCGACGGTCACCAGGTCGAACGGCGTGGCGGTGGCGGCGGCCAGCGCCTCTTCCCCGTTGTCCACCAGGTCGACGCCGAATCCCTCCTCCTCCAGCCCGAGCCGAAGCATGTTGGCCAGCCGAAGGTCGTCCTCGACGATCAGGATCCGCACCATTTGAGCATCTCCGAGGCTCATGAACGCTTGATGAACAGCCCACGCGGATTCATCGGGCGTTCAGAAACCACGGTCAGGTTGTGCCCGGGATGAATCTCCCCACCCAGCCTCGGCTGCGACCGTCGGCGCCCGCGACGTGCTCGGCCCGCCGTCATGGCGGACCAGATCGATAGCCTTGTGTAACCGGCTGTGGTCCAAAGGTATCCCCGCGCCACCCTCGCCGGCCGCACCGCTGGCTCGTATCCATCGGCCGACGGTCTGATCGACGGCTGGGGTCCGGGAGATGGGTAACCGGCAGCCCGTACCGCGCTGGCCGTTTCCAGCCTCGCGCCCTCACCGCGTCCCCAGGCCCAGCTGGCGCCCGAGGAGAAAGCGCCTGGCAACCGTGCTCGTGGCGGTCCTCGGCGTGCTTGTGCTGATCGCGATAGTGCTGGGCGTCGGATACGTGCCCCGGGTCGAGGATCCGCTGCGGCAGCTCGCTCGGATGCTGCCGATGCGATACGGACCGGCCGCCAGCCTTCTGCTGCTCTACCTGGAAGAGTCGGGCATACCGGTGCCGGTACCCGGCGACGTCTACGTCGCCTATCTCGGGCACGTGGCCGACTCCCCGCTCAAGTGGCTGGGGGCCTGGCTGGGGGTCATCACGGTGGTCCTGGGCGGCGCCAGCAACCTTTACCTGATCTCGAGGCGCTGGGGCCGCGGCCTGGTGCGGGGACGGCTGGGCGCCGCCGTCCACCTCAGCCCCCGCCGCCTGGCAATCGCCGAAGGCTGGTTCGCGCGCTGGGGCGCTCTGGCGATCATCTTCGGGCGTCACATCCCCGGCTTCCGGGTGCCGATCACTGTGGCCGTGGGGATCTTCGGCGTCCCCTACCGGACCTTCGCGCTGGGGGTCGCGGTCTCGACCGCCGTCTGGGCTGCGTTCTGGCTGTGGGTGGGGGCGCACTTCGGCGCCAGGATCGGCCATTTCCTGGTCGGGCATCGCTGGACCTACGCGATCGTCGGCCTGGTGGTCCTGATCCTGATCGCCTCCGTCGTGACCCGGCTGGTCCGCGCCCAACCCCACTCGCCCTCCGAGGAGAGCTGAGCCGCTCCAGCGAACGACCGTTCATTGGCCTTTCATCTGGGCTGTGCACGATCGGCAACGTGAAGAGGAGCGCACCACCTGGCCGGCGCACGCCGCCAGGGCCAATTCTGTGGATCGGCTTGCTGGCCGCCGTCTTGATCGGCGTGACCGCCTGTGGCTTTGGCGGCAGCTCGTCGGGAAACCCTAATGCCGCTGCCCCGGCCTCGAGCGCACAGCCGAGCTCTGGAGTCTCGGACACGACGATCGCAGGTGACATCCCCGACAACCAGGTCTACGTCGCCTTCACCCCGGCCGCCGGCGGGTACGTCATCAAGGTGCCGGAGGGGTGGTCTCGGACCAGTGCCGGATCCAGCGTGACGTTCACTGATCGCTTCAACAGCATCCGGGTGGAGACCCAGCCCGCGGCCAAGGCGCCGACCGCCGCGACCGCAACCGGAACCGAGGCCGCCTCCCTCCGGAGTGCAGTGCCCGGCTTCTCCCTTGGGGACGTGAGCACGGTCCACCGCGCTGCCGGCGACGCCGTTCTCGTCAAGTACCAGGCCACGAGCCCGCCTGAGCAGGTGACTGGCAAGACCGTCCAGCTGTCGGCCGAACGCTACGAGTTCTGGCGGGGAGGCGTTGAGGCCATCGTCACTGTCTCCGCACCGGCCGGAGCGGACAACGTGGACCCCTGGAAGACGGTCACCGACTCCTTCGGGTGGCGATGAGGCCGCTGCGGGCCAGCCGTCTCCACCGGTTCTTCCACGCCGGCGACGAGGAGGTCCAGGCTCTTCGGGACGTCTCTCTGGACCTGGATGGGGGCGAGCTCGTCGCCATCACGGGCCCCTCGGGTTCCGGCAAGTCGACGCTCGTCGCCTGCCTCTGCGGCCTCGACGAGCCGGACGGCGGCACGGTCTGGGTGGCGGACGAGCGTCTCTCCCGCCGCGGCGAGGGGCGCCGGGCCGCGCTCCGCGCCCGCCACGTCGGTCTCCTGCTCCAGGGCGGCAACCTGGTCCGCCACCTGACGGTCGAGGAGAATGTCGAGCTCGCTCAGCGGCTCGCCGGCCGGTCGGACCGCAAGCACCGCACCCAGCTGCTCGAGCGGCTGGCCATCGCGGAACGAGCGCAATCCCTCCCCGGACAGCTCTCCGGCGGAGAGACCGCGCGAGCCGGCCTCGCCGTGGCCGTCGCCAACCATCCCGCCGTCCTTCTGGCCGACGAGCCGACCGGCGAGGTCGACAGCGACAACGAGGTCCGGGTGATAGACCTCCTCCGGGAGGAGGCGCGGCGAGGGAGCGCTGTGCTGGTTGCGAGCCACAGCGACGCGGTTGCCGGAGCCGCCGACCGGGTCCTGCGCCTGCGGGACGGCAGCCTCCTCCCTTGACGGCCGGAGCAGCACCGCTCGTCCTCTGCCAGGGCGTCGGACGCAGCTACGGTCGGGGAGATCGCCAGCTGACAGCCCTTCACGATGTCAGCTGCAGCATCCTGCCAGGCGATCGCATCGCGATCTCAGGCCGTTCGGGGTCGGGCAAGTCGACGCTGGCGCACCTGATGGCGGGGCTCGATGAGCCGACCACCGGTGTCCTGAGCTGGCCCGCACTTGGCCGCCGGGAAGAGCTGAGGCCGGGCTGCATCGGAGTCGTCTTTCAGTCGCCAAGCCTCCTCCACGAGCTCACCGTTGCGGAGAACGTTGCGCTGCCTTTGGAGATTGCCGGCGCCGAGCCTTCCCTGGCCCGAGCAAGAGCGCTCGAGGCGCTGGCCGCTCTGGATCTCGAGAGCCTGGCCGAGCAGCTCCCCGACGAGCTCTCCGGCGGTCAATCCCAGCGCGTGGCGGTGGCTCGGGTCCTCGCAACCGGGCCACCGCTCGTGATCGCCGACGAGCCCACAGGGCAGCTGGATCACGCGACGGCCGAACGGATGCTGGACGTCCTCGACAAGACCTGCCGGGCGCTCGGGGCGGCCCTCGTGCTCACCACCCACGACGCCCGGGTGACGGCACGCTATGACCGGCGCTGGCGCATCGCCGACGGCGCACTCGAGACGGGAGAGCGTTCGTGATCGCGCTGCTCTGGCTGCGCGGCCTGGTGACCCGAGAGCCGGGACCCCTGGCGGGGGTGGCGGCCGGAACCGCCGCGGCGGTGGCCCTCCTCGGCTCGCTGGGGGCGTTTTTCACGGCTTCGGAAGCCACCATGACCGCTCGCTCGATCGCTCGAGTGAGCGTGGACTGGCAGGTGGAGGTGCAGCCCGGCGCCAGCTCCTCGACCGTCCTCGACACCGTCCGCGGCTTCCCCCAGACCCGGGCGGCGCTGCCCGTGGCCTTCGCCAGCAGCAGCGGGCTCAGCGCCTCCACGCAGGGCGCCGTGCAGACCACCGGGTCCGGCGCCGTGGTGGGCCTCCCGGACGGCTACAGCCGGACCTTTCCCGGCCAGCTGCGTCCCCTGGTCGGGGCCCCGGAGGGGGTTCTTGTCGCTCAGCAGACCGCCTCCAACCTGCACGTGGCGCCGGGCGACGCCATCAACGTCGGCCGCACCGGGCTACCCCCGGTCAGCACCCGGGTCGATGGTGTGGTCGACCTCCGGCAGGCTGATTCGCTCTTTCAGAAGGTCGGCGCCCCCGCCGGCTCACAACCAACCGCCCCGCCGGACAACGTGGTTCTGGTCCCCCTCTCCACCTGGCACCAGCTCTTCGACCCGCTGCTGGCAGCCCGGCCGGACCTGGTGCACGAGCAGGTTCACGTTCGGCTCTCGCACAATCTGCCGACCACCCCGGTCGACGCCTACGACACGGTGACCGGGGAGGCCCGGAACCTGGAAGCCAGGCTGGCCGGAGCCGGCCGGGTCGGCGACAACCTGGGCGCCGCCCTGGGGGCGGCCCGCGGCGACGCCCTGTACGCCCAACTGCTCTTCTTCTTCCTTGGGCTTCCGGGGGCGGCGATCGCAGGCCTGGTCACCCTCGACGTTGCTCGGACCGGCGGCGAGCGCCGGCGCCGCGAACAGGCGCTGCTGCGAGCCCGCGGCACGGCGCTCGGCCAGCTCCTGCGCCTTGGTCTGGCCGAAGCCGCAGCCGCCGGCCTTGCCGGCGTCGGGGCAGGCCTCGCCGCGGCCTTCGTGGTCGGCCGGCTTGCTTTTGGCTCGAGCAGCTTTGGGGCGGATCCGCGCTCGACTCTGCTGGACCTCGGCCTCGCCTCCGTGGTCGGGCTGGGGATCGCCATGCTGGCCCTGGCCGTCCCGGCCTGGCGAGACGCGCGCAGCCTGACGGTCGCCACCGCGGCCAGACGAGTCCGCCGCGGCCGCGCAGCCCCGGCGGTCGTGCTGGTATTCGCAGCCCTCTTCCTGGCCGGGGCCGCGGTGGTCTACACCCTGGTTCAGCGGAGCGGCTACGAGCTGGTCCTGGCGCCGGAGGGCGTGCCGGCGGTCTCCATCACCTACTGGGCCCTTCTCGGCCCCCTCTTCCTCTGGCTGGGCGCGGCGCTCCTGGTCTGGTGGCTCGGAAGAGTGCTCCTGGTCCACGGCCGCGGCGCCCTCGGAGTCCTGCTCGCACCCCTCGCCGGCTCGCTCGCCGGGGCCGTGGCGGGCTCGCTGAGCCGTCAGCACCGCCTGCTCGCGCGCGCAGTCCTGCTCGTCGCCCTGGCCGGCGCCTTCGCGGTGGCCACCTCGGTCTTCAACTCGACCTACGCGCAGCAGTCGGAGGTGGACGCCAGGCTCACCAACGGAGGCGACGTGACCATCACCGAGCCCCCAGGCGCCGCCGTCCCACCCTCGTTCTCAGCCCGGCTGGCCGCCATCCCGGGTGTCGCCGGCGTGGAGCCGCTCCAGCATCGCTTCGCCTACGTGGGGTCGGATCTGCAAGACCTTTACGGCGTCCGCCCCTCGACAGTGGTCGGCGCAGCGAAGCTCCAGGACGCCTACTTCAGCGGCGGTGGGGCAGCCCAGGTTATGGCGCGGCTCGGCGGTCAGCCCGACGGCATCCTGGTCAGCGCCGAGACCGTGAAGGACTTTCAGCTCCAGCCTGGTGACCGGCTCACCCTGCGCCTGCGGGACGGCCGCACCGGTGACCTGGTGCCGGTCAGCTTTCGCTACGTAGGGGTCGTCAAGGAGTTCCCCACGGCACCGCGTGACAGCTTCCTCGTCGCCAACGCCGCCTATGTGGCAAAGGCGACATCGAACGACGCCGTCGGCTCCTTCCTGGTCGATACGAACGGCGCCCCACCAGCCGCCGTCGCCGCCCGCGTCCGCTCGGCCGCGGGCCCAACGGCGACAGTGACCGACATCGGCTCGACGCGCCGGATCGTCGGCTCCAGCCTCACGGCGCTGGACCTCGGCGGCCTGACCAGGCTGGAGCTCGGCTTTGCGCTGGTCCTGGCCGCCGCCGGGGCCGGTGTCGTGCCGGCGCTGGCGCTTGCCGAGCGCCGGCACCGCTTTGCGGTGCTGCAGGCGCTCGGCGCCCGCAGCGGGCAGCTCGCGGCGTTCATCGGAGCCGAGGCCTTCCTGATCACGGCCGCGGGGATCCTGGCCGGGGCGCTGATCGGAGCGGCGCTTGCCGAAGTGCTGGTGGCGGTTCTGACAGGCGTGTTCGACCCTCCGCCCGCCTCGCTGGCGGTGCCCTGGCGCCAGCTTCTCGGCATCACCGGCGTCCTGCTGGCCGCCGCCCTGGGCGCCGCAGCCTGGACCCTCGCCGCCTCCCGGCGCTCGACGATCGATCGACTCCGGACGGGCTGAGCGCTCGCCCGGGCACGCGCGGCACGGGGATCCGGGCAAGATACTGTGAGCGGAAGATGCCGGGCTGGCCGAAAGTCGCGGTTGTGGGCGGGTCCCTCGGCGGGGTCACCGCCGGGCTGGTTCTGCGCGACCTGGGCTGCGACGCCCACGTCTTCGAGCGTTCGCGCTCGGTCCTGGAGGAGCGCGGGGCGGGCATAGCCGTCCTGGACGCGACCGTTCGCTACCTGGTCGAGCACGGCATCGCCGACCTGAGCCGGATATGCACCTCCACCCACTGGCTGCGCTACCTGCACCCCGACGGTTCGGTCCAGCACGAAGGACGGCGACCATACCGCTTCTCCTCATGGAACTCGATCTACAGGATCCTCATCGGCTGCCTGGGGGACGAGCGGTATCACCTGGCGAGCGAGCTGTTGCGCTTCGACTCGCGGGCGGATTCCATTCGGACAGAATTCGCGGACGGCGGCAGCAGCGAGTGGGACATGCTGGTCGGGGCCGACGGCATCGGCTCCACCGTCCGGCAGCAGCTCCTCCCCGAGGTCGAGCCCCGCTACGCAGGCTACGTGGCCTGGCGGGGTACGGTCGCCGAGAGCCTTCTCTCCCCGCTGACGCGCCGCGCGCTGGATGACGCGATCACCTACCAGCTCCTGCCCAACAGCCACATCCTGGTCTACCCCATCCCCAGCAAGCAGGGCACCGTCGAGGCCGGGAACCGGCTGATCAACTTCGTCTGGTACCGGAACGTCGCCGCTGCAGACTTCCAGGCGCTGATGACGGATCGCGAAGGTCAGCTGCGGACGGTGTCACTACCTCCCGGCGCCGTCCAGGAGCGGTACGTCGAGGAGATTCGTGAGTACGCGGCCGCTCGGATGGCGCCCCCCATCGCCGAGGTGGTCGCGGCTACCGAGAAGCCCTTCCTCCAGGTGATATTCGATCTCGAGGTCTCGGCCATGGCCTTCGGACGCGCCTGCCTGATGGGTGACGCCGCCTTCGCCGCGCGGCCACACGCCGCGGCGGGGACGGCCAAGGCGGCCGCCAACGCCTGGGCGCTGGCCGAGGCGCTGGAGGGAACCCGCGGCGACGTCGAGACAGCGCTCCGGGAATGGGAGCCCGAGCAGCTGACCCTTGGCCGGAACCTGGTCGAGCGCGCGCGCAGGATCGGGAACCGGTCCCAGTTCGAAGGCACCTGGAAACCGGGAGACCCCTCCCTGATCTTCGGCCTCTACGAACCCGGCCGGTAGAAATGACGCGCTAGAGTCGTCCTCCACCCGCAGTGCGGGGGAGGTGAGTGGGGGGCCTTAGACCTGGAATGTATTCAGAGCGTCGGCAATGGTTTCGATGACACCTTCGATGTTCTCATCGACCTCGGCGACCCAGAACCTCAGCACGCGAAAGCCCATCTCGCCCAGCTGGTGATCCCGCCTCGCGTCGTAGACGAGCTGATCGCCGTGGTGGTCGCCATCCACTTCGACCACCACCCTGGCATCCAAGCAGGTGAAGTCGGCGAAGTAGGGGCCGATCGGAACCTGGCGTCGAAACTTGCGTCCCATCAGCTGCCGGCCCCGCAGCCGGTACCAAAGCCGCCATTCGGTCTTGGACATCTCCCGCCGCAACTCTTGGGCGCGCTGATCCCGAGCAGCCCGATCGAAACGGGTTTGACGAACCATGGACCCAAACTCTCACCACCGCGCGGCGGCAGCAACCCAGGCCGTTAAGGCACACCTCGCAGCCGCGCGGCGCGGCAATGCCGTTGATTTAGGTCCCTCCCCTTGTGGGGGAGGGTTGGGGAGGGGGTCCTTTTCAAATGGTCCGTCCTGCCGAGCAAAGCCGCCCGGATACTCTCCGACACCGGCTGACGGGATCTTGGCTGCTTCGAAAGTGGACCCCCTCCCAGCCCTCCCCCACAAGGGGAGGGACAACCTTTGATCGCGCACGACCGCTCGCTGCTGAACTCCGACGCGCTTAAGTCACCGGCATTGTCGCAACGGGGAGTACATCCTGGGATGTACTCCCCCGCAAGGGAGGGAAACCTCACATCTCCTCAGGCCGGGACTGGCGACTCCAGGATGTTGCGGAACTTCTCCATGTAGTCCAGCAGCCCACGCTGGTTCTGGGCATCCGGCTGAAAGGCGACGTCGAAGAAGGCCTCGCTCACACCGGCCTCGCGCATCTTCAACACGTCGTCGCGGATCTGGTCCCAGTTGCCCACGGTCACCGGCCGGTTGGGATCATCCACCCGGGTCTCGGTCCGGGTGACCAGGCAGCGCATGACGGTGGGCATCCTGGAGACGTCTCGTCCCCGCTCCCGGGCGGCTTCCTTGACGGTGTTCATCATCGAGATCAGCGCGTCGGCAGAAGCGCAGCAGCCGGTGAAACCGTCGGCCAGCCGCCCGGCCCGATCCAGCGCCTTGGGCATGAAGGCGCCGACCAGGATGGGAGGGTGCGGCTTCTGGACCGGCTTGGGGCCGATGTAGGCCGGCTCCAGGTTGAAGTACTTGCCGTGGAACTCGACAGGGTCCGGCCCCCAGACCGCCTTCATGCACAGGATCGCCTCTTCCCCGATCCTGCCTCGCTCGCGAAAGGGAATCCCCGCCGCGTCGCTCTCGTCCTCCGACCAGCCCAGACCCAGACCGACTATCAGCCTGCCGTCGGACAGGACGTCCATCGCGCTCAGGCGCTTGGCCAGCATGATCGGGTTGTGGAACGGGACGTTGATCACGCTGACGCCGAGGCCGATCTTGTCAGTGAGGGCGGAGGCGTAGGTCAGGCAGGTGAGGTGCTCGAGATGAATCTTGTACTCCTCGTTCAGCTTTCCATCGGGGGATCCCGGATAGGGCGTCTTGGCGTTGACAGGCGAGAGAAGCCTGTCGTTGGTCCACAGCGTGTCGTAGCCGAGCTGCTCGGCCTCTGTGGCGACCCTTCGCATGTTCTCGCGAGTGGCCACCGGGCCCTGGTGCGGAAGCGCGAATCCCAGCTTCATGAGAGCAGTCCTCCTCCTTTGTAACCGACGGCCGGAGCGACGGGCCCGCCTTTGCTGATGCTGCCTTAGTCCTCCCTTCGATTGACCCTAACTCTCAGGGGGGATCGTGAACCGAAAGATCGTGCCGAGCCCCGGCTCGCTCTCTGCCCTGATGGTGCCACCGTGGGCAACCACGAGGTCTCTGGCGATGGCGAGACCCAGGCCCGAACCTTGCGATCCCGGCCCACGCACGAAGCGCTCGAAGACGTTCGGCAGCAGTTCCGGGGGGATGCCCGCGCCGGTGTCGGCGACCTCGATCTCGACCAGGCCTGGACCGGGCCGCGCTCTCACGGTCACCGTGCCGCCTGAAGGCGTGTGCCTGATGGCGTTCGCGAGGAGGTTGGCGAGAATGCTGCGCAGACGGGCCGGGTCAGCGTCCACAAGCGGCACCGTCCCCCCCACCTGCTCCCGCAGCTGGACCCCGCCGGCCTCGGCGTTGGCGCGAAACGATTCCAGCGTCTCGTTCACCAGCACGGCCAGGTCCACGGACTCCCTCTCCAGGACCAGACTGCCCGACTCGCTGAGTGTGAGGGTTCGCAGGTCGTCCACCAGCGTCTCCAGCGTTCGAGTCGCACCCAGGATCGGCGCCAGGTGCGCCGCGTCGCCGGGATAGAGGCCGTCGGCGATCCCCTCCGCCTGGCCGCGGATCACCGAAAGCGGAGTGCGCAGCTCGTGCGTCACGTCGGCCAGGAAGGAGCGCCGCCTGGCCTCCGTCGCCTCCAGGCGGGCGCTCATCGCGTTGAAGGCTCCTGCCACCGCACGGACCTCCCGAGGCCCGCGCTCGGTCACCCGCGCGCCAAAGTCGCCGGCTTCGACTCTCCCCGCGGCCACGATCAGCTCGGTGACGGGAGCCGCCAGCCGGCGAACCCAGGCGACTCCGCCCGCGACACCCAGCACTCCGATCAACAGCGCTGCAACCGCCGCCAGCCGCAGCGACCAGGCGATCCCGGCCACCCCGAGAGCCGCCGCCGCCAGCCCCACCATGACGGTTCCCACGAGGCTGATGAAGAGCAGGAGCACGATCAGCAGGCAGCCGACCCGCCAGACCACCCGGCCGGGCCTCGCCCATGCGGCGAACGCCGGCGGGGGCCACTGCTGACCCTCCGGCCACCACGGGGGCGGCTGGGGCGGCGGCCGGTGGGCTCTGCGCCACCCGCCTCGGGCTCGCGCCCTCATGGTTGGAGGTCGGCGAACCGGTAGCCGACCCCGAAGGCGGTCAGCAGGTATCGAGGAGCCCGTGGATCCGGCTCGATCTTCCGGCGCAGGTTCTTGACGTGGGCGTCGATCGCTCTCTCGTAAGAGTCGAAGGCGACGCCATGAACGGCGTCCAGCAACTGCGCGCGCGTGAAGATCCGCCCCGGCTGTCGGGCCATCGTGACAAGCAGCTGGAATTCAGTTGGAGTGAGCTCGACGCGGCGCCCTGCGATGGTGGCCTCCATTCGAGGGACGTCCAGCCGCACCTCGTCGCCCACCTGTACCAGCTCGGGCTGCGAGCGCATGCCCTCCACTCGCCTGAGAACGGCACGGATGCGGGCGACGAGCTCCTTGGGGCTGAACGGCTTCACGACGTAGTCGTCCGCCCCCAGCTCCAGGCCGACAAGCTTGTCGGACTCGTCGTCCCGGGCCGTCAGCATGACGATCGGCACGCCTCCGTCACGGCGAAGTGACCGCGTCACGTCGAGCCCGTCCAGGCCCGGCAGACCCAGGTCGAGGACGACCAGGTCGGGCTTCCGGGCCCGCGCCAGCTGCAGCGCGGCCTGCCCGTCGGCCGCCGTCAGGACGGCGAAGCCGCCGTGTTCGAGGTAGTCGCTGACCAGCCGGACGATCTGCGGCTCGTCGTCTACGACGAGGACCGTCTTCACGATCGCATGGTATGGGGGCGGCGGTGCCGTGAAGGGTTGGGGTCCACCTCTGGCCTCCGCCGCCCGAGTTCTGCTACTGCCCCTGGGGGGGCGTTGTCTCGCCGCCGGCCGGCTTCTCGCCGGTGGGCGGGCTCTCGCCGTGAGCCTGCTTGTGCCAGGTGTTGAGGATCTCCTCGAACATCGGGGGGATCCTCCTCGGGGGCCCGTAGCCCGCCTGGGACTGCCCCTGCCAGCCGTGTCTGCCGTACATACGAGCGCGCTTCGACGCCATTGCCGCGCCAATTCCACCCGCCAGCAGCAGCGGCAGCCAGGGAGCACCACGCCTTCTGAACATCATCTTTTCTCCTTTAAGAACGAGGTCTGCGATGAAGTCCATGCTCCCCGCCCGGTGTGAAGCACCTGTGAACGCCGTATGGAGAGGTCTGGTGTCCTAGCGGGCGAAGTCGCCGCCGTGGAAGCGGTAGGGCTGTTCGTCTCCGACCCTGGCGGCGAAGGCCTCCGCGTCGTCCTCCGGCTCGTAGCCGAGCCTGTCCCAGCCATCACGCCGCCACAAGGAACGCCGGTTGTTCGAGACGCCGAATACGACCAGGAAGCCGACGTCCGGCGCCTCCAGCGAGCGCCGCACCAGCTGCACCCCGTCCCTATGGCTGAGCCAGGTCCAGAGATGTCGAGGCTCGGTCGGCTCGGCAACAAAGGAGCCGATGCGCAGACACACCGCTTCCAGCCCATCACGGTCGTGATAGAGGCTGCCCAGACCTTCGCCGAAGGCCTTGCTGAGGCCGTAGAAGGTGTCCGGACGCGGCGGCGCGTCAGTTCCGATCACCTGTTCCACCGGGTAATAGCCGACAGCGTGGTTGCTCGAGGCAAAGACGATGCGCCGGCAGCCCTCCAGGCGGGCGGCCTCGAACACGCTGTAGGTGCCGCAAATGTTCGTCTCCAGGATCGCGTCGAACTCCGCCTCCTGGCGGATGCCGGCCAGGTGGACCACGGCGTCGCAGCCGTTGACAGCCCGACGAGCGTCATCAAGGCTCCTCACGTCTCCCACCACCACCTCTTCGCCGGGCTCCGCCTCGAGCAGCCGAAGATCCATGAGCCGAATGACGTCGGCAGTCCCCTGCAGGCCGCTGCGAAGAACGGACCCTATCGTCCCGCCGGCTCCGGTTATCAGCAGGCGATGCACGCGTTCATCCTCGCTGTACCTCCGCGGCGACTCGGCGGATGGCGTTCCACGCTTCCTCGACGTGCCGAGGCTCGGTCGCCGCGGCGCCGATCGACATTCGAAGGATCAGCGCGCCGCCCAGCCTTGTGTGAGTGAGAAAGAGCTCGCCGGATGAGTTCAAGCGATCGAGGATGCGCTGGTTGACCTCGTCTCCCGCCCGATGCCTGAAGCAGACCAGGTTCAAGGGGACCGGGGCCACAAGCTCGAAATCGCCGTCTGCTGCAACCTGCTCAGCCAATTGAGCTGCCATCCGCACGTGCTTGCGCACGTGGTGGCGGAGGCCCTCGGCGCCGTAATGACGCACCGTCGCCCACAGCTTGAGGGCACGGAAGCGCCGTCCCAGCGGGATCTGCCAGTCCCGGTAATCGATCACCGCGCCCGATTCCGTGGCGGTGTTTCGCAGATATTCCGGCAGGATGCTCAGAGCTCCGACCAGCGCCGCGCGGTCCGCGACATAGAAGGCGTCGCAGTCGAAGTTCACGAACATCCACTTGTGCGGGTTGACGCAGTAGCTGTCGGCGGCCTCCAGCCCGTCGTTGACGAAGCGGAGCTCGGGGCAGACGGCGGCGACGCCACTCATCGCCGAGTCGACGTGCAGCCAAACCCCGTGCCGTCTGCACACCTCGCCGATGGCCGCGATCGGATCGATGGCGTTGGACGACGTGGTTCCCACGGTCGCGGAGACCAGGCAGGGTAGGTGACCGGACCGAACGTCCTCTTCCAGTGCGCGCTCCAGGTCCGGGGGGCGCATCGAGTACCGCTCGTCGACGCCGACCAGGCGCAGCGCTTCACTGCCCAGACCGGCCACCCGGACGGCCTTCTCGATCGAGGAATGCGCCTGGGAGGTGGTGTACACGGTGAGCCGCCGGTCGACACCTCTGCGGTTCGAAGCCCCCTCGGTGGCCCGTTCTCGGGCGGCCAGCAGAGCGCACAGCGCGGCGCTGGACGCCGAGTCCTGGATCACCCCGCCGCCGGCTCCGCTGGAGAGGAAGCGCTCCGGCAAGCCAAAGAGCTCCACCAACCAGTCCAGCACGTGCGTCTCCAGTTCGGTACAGGCCGGGCTGGTGGACCACAGCATTCCCTGGACCCCGAGGCCGGCGGAGAGCAGTTCGCCCAGGATCGAAGGACCGGAGACATTGGCCGGGAAATAGCCGAAGAAGCGCGGCGACTGCCAGTGGGTGATGCCGGGCATGATCACCTCGTCCAGGTCGCGGAAGATGGCGTCGAAGGGCTCCCCCCGGTCGGGCGGATGGGGCGGCAGCGACCGGCGAATATCGCCCGGGGCGGACCGGGAAAGCACGGGGAACTCCTCGACCTTTTCCATGTATCGGGCGACCCACTCCACAGCCTCGGCCCCCCACCGCCGGAACTCGTCCGGCGTCATGTGGTAAGTCGTGCCCTCTCCCTCCGCCATTTGCTGTCAGGCGCCTTTTCGGCGGCGGCGTGGCTTCTGTGTCTTCTGCTGCTTGGCTCGCTCGACGCTTGCCTGGAGGGCGGCCATCAGCTCCTCTATTCCTGTTGCCGGGGTGAGCTCGGCCGGAGCGGGGGCGACCGTGGCTGCGGAGGCGGCCCGCTCCTCTAAGAGGCCCTGCAGCCGCTCGCGATACTCGTCGCGGTATCGCTCGGGCTCGAAGGGGCCGCTGAGCGTCTGTATCAGCAGCTTCGCCATCCCTCGTTCCCGCTCGCTCAGGTCGGCCGGCAGCGGCGGCGCCAGGGCCGCCGCGGGCAGCACCTCGTCGGCGTGGAAAAGCGTGGTGAGCACCATCAGTCCCTGGTAGGCCCGAAGGGCGGCGAGGTGACGTTTTCGGCGGAGCACGATCCAGCTCAGGCCCAGGTGGTCGGTCTCGCGCATCCCCTCCAGGAGCACCGCGAACGACCTGACGTTGTCCATCTCGGGGACCACGTAGTAGCTGGTGTCGAAGTAAATCGGGTCGAGCTGCCTGGCCGCCACGAACTGCTCGATGTCGATGCTCCGGCTGCGCTCCGGCGCCAGCGACTCCAGCTCGGCCTCGCTGACTGTGACGTAGCGGTTGGGTTCGATCTCGAAGCCCTTGAGCACGTCCTCTGAGAGCACCGCTTCCGTCCGCGGCGACGGATACCGCTCGGGCGCTTTCTCCGCGACGGGCCGGCCTGGTGACCGCCCGGCTGGTCCCCGATCCGCGGGCGGCTCTGGCTGCACGCGAGTGACCTCCGGCGCGGCAGCAGCTGGCGGGAACGAATCCTCCGGCCAGACGGAACGCACGCGCTGGTGTCTCAGCCGCTGGCCGGTGCTGCTGTCAAGCTCCCTGAACCGGACGTCGAGGTGACGGGTGGCCGGGTAGAGGCGGACCCGTATGTTCACCAGCCCAAAGCTGATCGCACCTTTCCAGAAGCTGCGCTGCATCGCTCCCCCCAATCATCCGACTCCCGAGCCGGAGGCGCCAGCCGAGAGAGTTCTTGCCAGGACAACTTTCCGAGCTGAAAGGCAATTCGAAATTTCGCGAGTACCATTTGCGGATGAATCGAGAGCGCCGCGAACACCTGGAGCTCTGGGAGGACCTGGTGCGCGCTCACGCGGCGATCGTCGGCCGTCTGGAACACGAGATGGAGGCCGAGCAGGGTCTGCCACTCCGCTGGTACGAGGTCCTGCTCAGGCTCTCGAGGGCCCCGGACGGACATATGAGAATGCAGGACCTGGCTGAGGTGGTGCTGCAGAGCAAGAGCGGACTCTCCAGACTCATAGATCGCATGGAGGAGGCCGGGCTGGTGAGTCGCCAGGCCTGTCCCTCGGATGGCCGCGGGATCAACGCGGCGCTGACTCCGGCCGGCCGGCACCTGTTCCGCAGGGCGGCGCCGCTGCACGTGCGGGGTATCGAGCAGCACTTCGGCCGGCACCTGGTGCCCGCTCAGGCGGCGGCCCTGCGCTCGCTGCTTTCGGAGCTCCTGGAGGTACACGCGCCGGCCCACACGTCGGAGCCTTTGGGAAGCTCTCAGGAGCACGGCCAGACCGCGTGATCCTGGGGCAAACGCCTCTGGTAGCCTCGAAGCACACCCCCGTTTCCGCCTCGAGCACTTCAAAGGTCCATGAGCCAAGCAGTTCAACCGACGGGCGCCCAGGAGGGTCGCTCATCATCCTGGACGGACAGCCTCCCGCCTAACCTGCAGCCGCTCGGCAGTTCCGGCCGGGCCTACAGCGGGCGTCTGCAAGACGGCAGCCTGGTGGCTGTAAAGCCGGTTCCCGTCGACTCTGCGGAGGGGGCCGGCCGGATGCTCGACTACCTGAAGCGGCTCGCCGGCTATGCGAGCCCGTTCCTGGTGCCCGTCAGGGGCGCCGAGTACAGGGATGGAGCCGTCTGGGTGATGTCGGAGATGGGCGCCGGCGTCCCGCTCCGCGACCTGATGTCGCGCTGGCCGCTCAGCGCCTCGCAAGTGGTGACTATCGGGCTCGATCTCCTGGCCGCGCTCCAGGCGCTCCAGCAGTTCGGGCTGAGTCATGGCAATCTCCATTCCGGCAACGTCCACGTCACTCCTGAGGGCCGGGTCCAGCTGAGCGACTACGCGCTTCGCCCTCGGTTCCGGCCCGATTCGCCACGGGTGGGATGGCCGGACCCGAGGATCGACCTGGTCTCCGCCGGCCTACTGCTGTGCAGCGCGCTGGGAATCAAGGCCAAGCCCGAAGGACCCGAGCTGAGCCAGGCCGAGCGCTCCGTCCCGGCACTCGTGGCTGCCGTTCGGGTCATGGCCGAAGGCGGCGCCGGGCGATTCGCCGGCTCTGCGCTGGGGCTCTTCGAGGAGGCCTCGGGAAACCGGGCCAGACCCCTCCAACTCCAGCAAAGCCGTCGAGAGCTGGCCGAGCTGGTCGGCGGAGGCCAGCGCCCGGCCGCCAGGCAATCTCCCCAGCCGGCCGCTGGAGCAGCGGCTCCGGTGAAGGCCCGGCAGTCGCCGGCCCCGAGGCCAGGCAGACCGATACCCTGGTTGCTCCTCGGTGGAGCGCTGGTATTGCTGCTGCTCCTGGCCGCTGCCTGGGGCATATTCCGGCCGGGCTGGGCGCCCCTCGCGATTTCGAGACCCGGGTCGTCTGGGCCTGCAGCCGCCGCGCGTCCGGCCTCGACGCAACCGCCGGCCGCCGTCCAGCCTGCCCCCGCCGCTCCTGCCAACTCCGCCAGTGCGGGTGCTGCGCCGGCGACTCCGGCGCCTCCTGAGTCCACCCCGCTTCCGCAGTCGGCCCCAGCCGAGCCGGCGCCACCGCAATCGGTTCAGGCTGCGCCGGCCGCGGCCGGCAGCCCGACCGACGCGGTCTCCCAGTTCTACGGCCGGGTGGTTGCTCACGACTTCGACGGGGCCGTCCGGCTCTGGAGCGCGGGCATGCAGTCGACCTACCCGCGAGGCGAGTACGTCGACGGCCGCTTCTCTGATACCAGCTCGATGTCCCTGAGGCGCAACCAGCTGATCTCGTCTGGCGGCGGGCAGGCGATCGTCTCGATCGACCTGGTCGAGGTCCGCGGCGGCCGCACCTACCACTGGGTAGGAAACTGGTACGTAGTCCAGTCCAACTCCGGCTGGCTACTAGACCGCCCCGCCCTCAGCCAGGCCTGAAAGATACGGACGCGACTTGATAGGGGCGGCTTTGCTGCCCCGAGTGAGTCCCTAATCCCAACGACTCCCACCATCACTCCCGCGGGAGGGGGTCCGTGGGGGAGGCCTGCCTCCCCCGCGACTGTTCTTACAGCATTTGGCGGCGGGAGACTCCTCTTCCGCGCTGTCGGAGGATCCACAGCGCTCCTCTCATGAAGCCCATGGCGGTGGTGATCTCTTCGCCTTTGACGAAGTCTCTGACACCGCCCACCAGCTCTTCATAACGCTGCCGGCCCGCCCGAGCCCCGATCAGGTAGCCGATTCCGAATACCGCTAGCTTGCCGAACATTGCCCGCCTCCTAACTCTGTTCTATCGAAACCTGATTGGCGACAATCCGCACTCCCACCTTCACTTCAGGCTCGATCCAAAGCCAGAAGAACTTCGGGGGCACGATGCCGAAGTCCCGCATGTCGAATGCGTGCCGGCCCTCGACCACGAGCTTGCCGGGAGCAACCGACATCTTGAACTCCGCCTCAAAGGGACGCGTCCGGCCGCGCACGGTGACTTCGCCGCGCCCGCGGCAGCGCCCCTTACTCAGCATGGACACGCTCTTGACCGACCACTCGATCGAAGGATGGCTCCGGGCGTCGATCCGCCTCATCATCTCGACGTCCCGCAGGTCGTTCCCTGAGCTCAAATCGTCGGTCCAGAAAGCGAACTGCGCTTTGTGCGGTCCGGAGGGATCCAGCTCTCCATCACCGTTGAAGTGGGCCTCGATGAATCCGTAGATCCCAGACGCCTCCACCTCCACCGGGTGCGCGCTGGACTCGACCTCCGCCCAGAACCTGGACTCCTCCGGTACAGCTCTAAACCTCACGCTCCGTCATGACTCGCCCGACTCACATGCGCCGCAGTCGTAGGTAGCGGCGGATGTCGCCTCGATTCATGGCGAGCAGAGCCAACACTCCTACCACCGCATACTTCATTACCGCCAGCACGCCTCCTCCGCGCCGAGGCTGGTCGCTGCCGACGGTGAAGACCAACTTCATCTGTTACCTCCTTTCTCGAGATGGTCACCACTGGTCTTTGAGGCGCTCGGTCAAACCGTCGCCAATTCCTCTGGATGGTGGACGAGCGTTACCTCCAGGTCCAGCTTTATCTGCTCTCCCACGATCCAGCGGCCCGCCTCCAGCGCCTGCTGCCAGTCGAGGAACCAATCCAGCCGGCTGATCACTGTCGAAGCCGTCAGCGTGGCGCGCTGGTTCCCCGCCGAGTCGGTCTCCTTCTCCTCGATCCTGATGTCGAGACGGATCTGCCGCGTCGTGTTGCGAATCGTGAGATCACCGAGCAGACGGAAGCGTTCCCCTCCTCGCTGCTCGACCTCCTTGCTCTTGAAGACCATGTCCGGATAGCCCTCCACCGCGAAGAAGTCCTCAGAGCAGAGGTGATAGTCGCGGTCCAGACTGCCGGTGTCGACGCTGGCCGTCTTTACCGTGCACTCGGCGCGCGCACTCTTCGGGTCACCGTCGTCCAGCTCGACCCATCCGCTGAAGTCACCAAAGTGGCCGTGGACGGTGAGGAACTTCATGAAGGCACAGGAGAAACCCAGACGAGAGTGCCGGGTATCGATCTTGTAGCGGACGCTTTGACGGGTTGCGACGGCGACCGGCGCCGCCTGCTGCTCAACCGTCGGCGCCTCCTTTCTCGGAGGCTCCTTGCGGCCCACCGCCCGGCCCAGCCGCCGAGCCACCGACTCGACCTTGCTGAACCTGGTCGTGCCCAGCTCGCCGGCGCTCGTGTTGAAGACCTCGAGCACTCCGAGCACCCGGTTTCCGTCGTGGATCGGAAAGGCGCCGACCGCCTGCAGGCCGCCTCGCAGCGCCGCCAGCTCACGGCTGGAGTCCGCCACGCGCACCAGGTCGGGATGCCAGATCGGCTCCTGGCTGACCCAGACCTGCCCGGGCACTCCGGCCCCCTTCTCGTACGTGGTCTTTCGGGTCAGGCTGGCGAATTGTGTGGCGTCCAGTGAGCTCGCCTGCCAGAACTCCCGGCAGCGGAGATTGCGCCCGCCTGGCTCCAGCATCCAGACCGCGCCTGCCGCCCACTCCAGGTTGCCGCAGACGGCGTCCAGGAGCCGGCCGAAGGCCTCTTCGACGGCATCCGACTCGGAGATGACGTCGGTCACCGCATCCTGCATCGCGCGGAGCCGCTCAGCCTCCTTGCGGGCCGAGATGTCCCGGCAGAAAGCGACCAGGTTCCACTTCCCGGGCTGCAGCTGGACGAGCGAGAGAGACAGCTCGAGCGGAATCTGGTGACCGTCGCGATGGACCGCGACAACCTCCACCGCCTGCCCTTCCTGCGGCCCCTCGTGAACGGCGAGGAAGGTCGCGAAGATGCGCTCCAGGACCTCGCGGTAGCGGGGAGCGATGAAGGTGGTGAGTGCCGGGAGTCCCACGATCTGCTTGCGAGACCAGCCCAGCATCGCCTCCGCCTGGCTGTTCCAGTGAGTGATCAGGCCGGCTTCGTCGATCGCGACGACAGCGTCGAGCGAGGCTTCGAAGAGAGTCAGCAGCTGAAGGTTCGCGCCCCAGCTCTCAGGGCCGGCCGGCTGCCCTGGCGCGCCCGGAGTGGCGGCGCCGTTGGGCGCCGGCGCCACCGGCGCCGCCGGCACCGTGCGCGCCGCCGCCGGCCTCCGGCCCATGGGAAGGCGGCTCAGCTCCTCGAGCAGCGCGAACACGCTGTGCTGCCGGTCCGCGGGGCTCTTGGCCAGCGCCCGGAAAAGGACGGCGTCCAGCTCCGCCGGAAGGTCGGGGTTCAGCGCCCGGGCGGACGGGACCGGATCGTAGACGGTGGCCAGGATCAGGTCCACCGGCGAGGCGGCCACGAAGGGCCTGGTGCCGGTCAGCATCTCGAAGGCCAGCAGGCCGAGGGCGTGAACGTCCGCTCGCCGGTCCACTTCGAGGCCCATAGCCTGCTCGGGCGACATGTAGCCCGGCGTGCCCAGCGCGTAGCCGTAGTTGATCCGCGCCAGCCCGAAGTCGGTGAGCAGGATCGAGCCGTCTCGCTCTATGAGGACGTTGCTCGGCTTCAGGTCCTGGTGGACCACTCCGGCCTCGTGGGCACTGTGCAGCGCGTCAGCAATGGCGCGCAGGATGCGCCAGGCGGCGCCCAGATCGACCGTGCCCTGAACCAGCGTGTCCTTCAGCGTGCCGCCGTGCACCAGACGCATGCTGAGGTAAGTCAGATGGGCCCTGGTCCCGATCTCGTAGACCGGGACGATACCTGGGTGGCCGAGCTTCGAGATCGTCGCCGCCTGACTGACGAAGCGGCGCATGAAGCCGGGCCGGCCGGTCAGTCCCGGGTCCAGCACCTTTAGAGCAACCTGCTGGTCGCTGGGCTGCTGGGTCGCTCTGTACACGACCCCGACACCACCGGTACCCAGTCGCTCCTCTACGCGGTACTGTCCCAACGTGGCGCCCAATAGGTCGGGCAACGCCATTTCCCCCTGTGCAGCCATGTTGCGTTACCCGAGGGAACGCGGGGAAACCGGCCGGAAACGGCCCAAAGACACCGGCCCCGGCCGGAACCCGCGCATCAGGGGACGGTGTTCCCTGCAGGCGGTGCCGGAAGCACCGCCACTATCTGCTAGAGACTCATCCCGCGTCTCCCCCCAACGGAGAGGACGACTTCCGGGACTGCTGCCGGCAGCCGACACCTGGCGACGAGAACGCACCTCGAAAACGAGCTCGCGGCGTACCAATATTCGGTTTCCTCCTCACAGTGGCACGCGCGTCGGCTACGCAGCGCCTTTCTTCCCCACAGCCACGGCTGCCACAAACGACTGCAAATCCTAGCGCTTGTAGCGTCTGCCGTCGAGTCCCACATTTGGAAGGCGCCTGGCAGTGACCAGCCCCTTCGAGCAGAACCTGACTCACCCGGCTCAGTCCGACCGCTCTCCACCGGGCGCACACTGCCCGCCCGGAGGTTGCCGCGAGCTCTGCGAACCCCTCTCAGGCACCCCGCGCGCGGGCTTTGAGGGCGCAGCGCTCAGAACAATAGTCGACACCCTCGAGTGCGTATCCGCGACCGCGCTCCTCCGTCCAGTCCTCGCGTCGCTTGCCGCATTCCGGGCAGGCCTCCTGGACCCCGATCAGCTCTTCTTCCATGCCCGTCCCAGCCTAGCAGGGGTGCCTCGGACGACGCCAGAGCGTCGCTGGAGCACCGATCCGGAGGGCAGGGGACTACGATAGGGCGAGTCGGAGGGGTACCGACGCGTCGATGGCTCATGCTCGCCCCTCCGGCTCGAGAGTCACACGATGGTTGTGTAGTTCTAAGTAGAGGGGGATAGAGACAGAGAGAGAGTCTTCTCTTTGTGGGGGAGCGGTGAGTGATACCGGCCTGCCAGCCTGTGCTCGGTCCGGCATCCTTCGCTTGATTTCTGACTTCCCACCCTCGCGAGGGTCCGCCCGTACCTCGGGCGGGCCCTTCTTCGTCGCACGGCCCCCTCCCCCGGCACGATCGGGTACTCCCCCGACTTGCGGGGGAGAGTGTCCTAACTAATTCGAGTACTACGCTTGGGGCGTGGTCCAGTCTGAGGAGTCGCTGCGGCCGCTCTATCGGCTGATGGTGGGGTCGGGGGTCGTGGGGGTTCTCATCCTCGCCCTGGGGCTGGCCACCATCCTCAAGTTCGCGCCCCCAGGACAGGCGAGCGGTCTCAAGGCTCGAATCGTCGGCGTCTACCCGTACGATCCGGCGACGCACAGGGTGACGGGACCCGCCTCCACGCACTTCCCTCGGACCCAGCCCTTCGCGGCCAAGGTGGATTGGTCCGCGCTGCCCGGCGGGGTGGTGGTCGGCGCCCGCTGGTACAACACCCTGGACGAGCCGGTGGGCGGCGTCGGGCCCGCCACCGCGGCCAGCCTGGCAGCGACCGGGGCTCTGGTCCCGGTGATGACTCCGCCAGGTCTGCACGCCAACCTACCCGGCAACTACACGCTCGCCGTCACGCGTTACTCGCGGGGACAGCCCGTCGAGCTGCTGGGACGCGAGGTCGTCCTGGTGGAGCGTAGCGGCTGATGGAGGCCGCCTACCCCCGCCGCTGGCGTCCCTCCCGCTACGGGATCGCCGCCCTGCTCGGAGGCGCCGTCCTGCTCGTGGCCACGGCGAGCTCGATCCTGTCCTTCCTGGTCAGGCAGGTGCCCGCCCGGGCCAGCCTGTTCGGCCTGCCCGCGGTGGTCCTGATGGTGGCGGGAACCTACTACGGCGTCCGCGTCCTGCGCGAGCACGAAGAGGCGCACCGCCGCCGGGACCGGGTCCGCGCCTTTTTCCTGCTCGGGGCCGGGATGCTGCTCTGGCTTCTCGTGCTGGACCTGTTCACCTTCACGCAGGCCGCCGGTCCGCGCGTCGCGCTGCTCTGCGCCCTCGCCTGCCTGCCCACCACCGCCTTTGGCCTCTTCGTGATCCGCCGGCTGGACCGCAACGAGAAGGAGCCCTGGCGGCTGGTGTTGATCGCCACCGCCTGGGGGGCGATCGTCTCGACCAGCCTGGTGGTCTGGGGCGAGAGCCTCTGGGACGCGATCGCCGTGCGCACGCTGGTCCCCGGACCGGCTCTGGACGCCTCCATCGCCTACTCGGCGGGGATCTTCGAGGAGACCTCCAAGGGCGTCGCCGTGCTCCTCCTCTACCTGGTCATGCGGGACGAGTTCGACGACGTGGTGGACGGAATCCTCTACGGCGCCGCGGTCGGGCTCGGCTTCAACTTCATGGAGTCGATCACCTACATGACCCACCTCTACGCGATCTTCCAGCCGGAGGGCCAGGGCCTGGACGCGGCCGCCGCGCAGTGGTACTCGCGCCAGGTCCTCGGGCTGTTCTTCGGCCACGCGACGTACACGGCGCTGATCGGGGCAGGTGTCGGCATCGCCCGCCAGCTGCCGCGTCTCCGGGATCGTCTCGTCTGCATCTTCTGCGGCTTTCTGATCGCGATCGCCGCCCACTTCGCCTGGGACGCCTGGGTCCAGTTCTTTCCCATCTCCCAGAGCGCCTTCGGGCTGGTCGAGATCCACCTCCGCACCCTCTTCATGGAGGGACCCTTCACGGCGCTGGTCCTGCTGCTGCTGGCCATGGGCCTTCGGGTCGAGGGGAGCGCGCTGGTCCGCCAGCTGAGGGCTGAGGCGCAGTCGGGTACGGGCACGGTCGAACCTGAGGAGGTGGCCGTTCTGGCCAGCCCCTGGCGACGCTTTCGCTCCCGGCTGCGCGCGCTCGGCCAGTCCGGCCTCCGGGCCTACCTGAGGTTGGCACGGCTCCAGCGAGCGCAGCTCGACCTGGCCATGGAGCGCTGGCACCGGGAGCGCAACGAGATAGACGCGCCGCTGGAGGCCGAGGACCTGCTGCGCAAGCGGGTGCTGGCCCTGCGAGCGGCAGCCACCTGAGCCGCTCGCAACCGCTCAGGCAGGCAGCCGGCCCCAGACCAGTCGGGCCAGGCCGAGTGTGGCCAGCGCCACAGTCACGCCCCAGCCGGCGGCGGAGACCAGCGGGTCGCTGAAATCCGTGCCGCCGAGCACCGCGTGCAGGAAGAGCACTCCGAAGGCGGCGTAGGAGAGCCGGTGCAGCCAGTGCCACAGCCGCGGCTTCAGGCGGCGCTTGAGCCACCCGGTCACCGCCACCACGGCGAACAGCTCCAGGCTGACGGTGCCGAGCCCGATCGCCAGACTCCCGTAGGGGACCTGGAAAGGCACCGCGACGTCGATCGGGCGGACCCGGGCCGTCTGGTCGAGGAGCAGGGCGGCCACGTGCAGCAGCCCCAGCGGCACCCAGAGCACGGCGGTGTACTCGTGCGTGGACCGCAGCGCGCGATTGCTGCCCAGCCACTCCAGCACGGCCGTGCGCAGCGCCAACCCGCTGAGCAGCGAGATGGAGAGCGCCGCAAAGGAGGTCAGTCCCGCGACGCGAGCGATGAGCCAGAGGAAGAGGCCCGGGTCCATCAATCCATGCACCAGGCGAGCGCCCGCTCCGCCAGGAAGCCCTCGGCCCCCGAAGAACCCAGCATGACGGCCGTCTTGGCCCAGACCTCGGCTGCCGTGGCGGTCGGGGCCACCACCGACACCTCTTTCAGGTCGCTGAGAGCGGGCCGTCCGGTGCGGGGATCGATCAGGTGGTGGACCGCACAGCCCTCATGCGCCCAGCGCCGCCGCCAGGTGCCGCTGGTTGCCGCGCCCTGGTCGCGCAGCATCAGCGTGGCGCCCCCCAGCCCCACGGGCCAGCCCTGACCCTCGGGCCCGCCGCCCCTGGCCTGGAGGTCGCCACCGAGGTTGACGAGGGAGTTGCGGCCCAGATTCGGCGATAGCCGGTCGGCCAGCCAGCCCTTGGCGAGGCCGCCGAGGTCGATCCCCGAACCGGGCCGGAGGCGGGCGCTCCCCGGCCTGACTTCGAGCATCTCAGGCAGCGGCTG